>Ga0196962_10000349_pt1 | contig 20513 bp, 5 predicted proteins | sample S3v_20metaG_FD_183186 | JGI IMG/M metagenome (GOLD analysis project Ga0196962, IMG submission 183186) | Soil microbial communities from Anza Borrego desert, Southern California, United States - S3+v_20 | ecosystem: Environmental > Terrestrial > Soil > Desert | place: USA: California | collected...
TGATCGTCAGCGTGTCCGCACAGGAAGCCGACGTGACCGACGCGATCCTGGCGGGAGCGAGCGGCTACATCCTCAAGGAGTCCCCGGTCGAGGAGGTCGTCGCCGGGATCCGGGCCGCCGCCGCGGGCCAGTCGCTGATCTCGCCGCGGATCGCGACGATGCTGCTGCAGCGCATCCGCGACTCCGCCGGGGCGGTGGACATCGACCTCGCTCCTGCTCGCCTGTCGGCACGGGAGCTCGAGGTCCTCAGCCTCATGGCCGAGGGCAAGTCGAACCAGGAGATCGCCGAGGTGCTGGTCATCAGCCCCAGCACCGTCCACAACCACATCTCGAGCATCCTGATGAAGCTCCAGGTCGAAAACCGCGTGCAGGCCGCCGTCCGCGCGGTCCGCGACCGCCTCATCTAGCCGCAAATACGTTGCGCTCGCCGGATTCGAGCGTTTAGGCTCGCGCCGCGGCCCTGGCCGCGCTCACGGAGGAGACGCTGACGTCCAGCCCGCAAGCACGCAAGGCAACATCGGAAACGCCCAACGCGCGGTATGCGGCTTCGATCACAGCAAGCGTTTGCCTTGCGCTGACGCTTCTGCTCAACGTCGCGCCGCAGGTCGATCCGACGCTCGGCAACCGGCGCTTTCACGTCGGCCTCGAGACCGCCGCCGCGATGGTCCTCATCTTCATCGCAGCCGTGCTCCTGGGCCGGTTCCGGCTCAACGGCTCGCGGCGCACGCTCCTCAAGTTCGCCGCGGTCGTGATCCTCGCGCTCGACAACCTCTACTCGGCGGTCCTGACGATGACGGTGAACTCCGTCTCGACCGGCGGCTTCGCGACGTGGACGTTCGCGGCGGACGGGGTCGTCGGCTCGCTCCTGCTGGCGGTCGCCGCCTGGCTCCCGGACCAACGCGTCCGGCAGCGCGCGCGCGGCCTCCTGATCGCCCTCGGGACGAGCATCGCGATCCTCGCGGTGATCATCGTCTCGACGGCGCTGCTCGGAGATCGCCTGCCGAGCGCGTTCGCCGACGTGCCGGAGACCGGCGACGAGCTGGAGCTGCTCAGCGAGCACACGGCGCTGCTGGTGGCCGAGGTGCTCACGGCCGCCTGCTTCGCCGTGGCGGCGGTCGGGTTCGCCCGGCTTGCCGAGGAGGAGGACGACGAGTTCCTGCAATGGCTGAGCATCGGCTCGGTCATCGCCTCGGTCGCGTTCGTCAACTACGCCCTGTTCCCGTCGCAGTTCACGGAGCTCGTATTCAGCGGCGACTTCTTCTTCTTCGCGGCCGTCGCGGCACTGCTCGTCGGCGCGGTCCGCGAGATCTCACGCGAAGAGGCGGCCCGCATCCGCACGGCGGTGCTGGAAGAGCGCCGGCGCGTGGCGCGCGACCTGCACGACGGCGTCGCGCAGGAGCTGGCGTTCATCGCCTCGCAGATGCGCTGGTTCCTGCGGCGCCCGGCCGACACGGAGCCGCTGGAGCAGGTCATGGACGCCGTCGAACGGGCGCTCGACGAGTCGCGCGGCGCGATCGCGGCGTTGAGCCGGCCGATCGACGAGCCGCTCGACCTTGCTCTGGGGCATGCGGCGCTCGACATCGCGGACCGGGTGGGCGCGCGCCTCCATCTCGACCTTGCCACGGACGTCCAGGTCTCGGCCGACTGGCGGGATGCGCTGCTGCGGATCTCCCGCGAGGCGGTCGCCAACGCCGTCCGGCACGGCCGTGCCCGCACGATCAGCCTCCAGCTGCGCGACAACGGCGGGGTGTGGCTGCGCGTCACCGACGACGGAGACGGATTCGACGTGGAGGCCCCGCGGTCGAGCCAGAGCTATGGGCTCACCAGCATGCGTGAGCGGGCGGAGTCGCTCGGCGGCCGGTTCGAAATCTCGTCGACCCCGGGGGCGGGTACCACGATCGAGGTGGTGGTGCAATGAGCGATCGTCTGCGCGTACTGATCGCCGACGACCACCCGCCCACGCGGGCCGGCGTGCGGATGGCGCTCGAGCGCGGCGGGTGCGAGGTCTGTGCCGAGGCGGCATCGGCCGGCGAGGCGGTCAAGGCAGCGCTGGCCGAGCGGCCCGACATCTGCCTCATCGACCTCGGCATGCCCGGCAACGGGTTCCGCGCGGTGTCGGGCATCACCCGTCAGCTCCCGGGCACCCCGGTGCTGGTGCTGACCGTCTCGCGCAGTGCTGAGGACCTGTTCGACGCCCTGCGCGCGGGTGCCGCCGGCTACCTGCTGAAGGACATGGACCCGGACGATCTGGTCGCGGCCGTCAAAGGCGCGGTCGCCGGGGAGGCGGCGCTGCCGGGGTTCCTCGCCGCGCGCCTCATCGACGAGTTCCGGCACCGCGGCCGGGGCACCTTCCTGACCCTCGACGAGAACCGGAGGGTTGAGCTCACCCCGCGCGAGTGGGACGTCCTGGAGCTGTTCGGCGACGGGCTGTCGACCGCCGAGATCGCTCGCCGCCTGGACCTCTCCCAGGTCACCGTGCGCCGGCACATGTCGGCCCTGCTGCACAAGCTCGAGGTCTCCTCGCGCGAGGAGGCCCGGCGGCTGATCGCCGAGCGCGGGCGAATCCAGACGCGCCGTTCAAGCCCTTGAACGCTCTTTGGTTTACGCTGACGCGATCGCGGTTTACGCTGCTCGCGGCCACGGAGAGGGCGGTCCAGCGCAGTGCGAACAGCAGTCGTGAGCACCGACTTGCCAGCGGCGTCGAGCCCGATCACCGCAAACGCGCGGTACATCGTCTCGCTCACGGCGACCGCCGGGCTCGCGCTGACGCTGCTGTTCAACGCCTTCCGGTCGCTCGAGCCCGCCTACCAGAACCGGTCGCTGCACGTCGCGAAGGAGACCGCGGCCGCGCTCGTCCTGCTGCTGGTCGCCGCGCTGCTCTTCGGCCGCTTCCGCCGCAGCGGCCGCCTGCTCGACCTCCTCGCGCTCGCCGGCGTCGTCGTGCTCGCCGGCAAGAACCTCGTCTTCTCGGTGCTGACCGCGATCCTGACGGAGACCTCAGGGGGACTGACGACCTGGCGCACCACCGGCGCGGGCATGCTCGGCGCGGGCCTGCTGGCGGCGTCCGCACTCGCGCCCGAGCGCGTGGTGCGAGACCGGCGCCGCACGATCGCACTGACCGCCGGTGGGTGCATCGCGGCGCTCGCCGTGCTGATCGTGATCGCGGACCTGTTCGACCTGCCGGCGGCGTTCACCGAGCGGCCCGAGACGCGGACCGAGCTCGAATATCTGAGCCAGAACACGACGTTGCTCGTGGCCGACATCGGCGCGACGGTGCTGTTCCTGCTGGCGGGAGCCGCGTTCGGCCGCCGCGCCGAACGCGAGCGCGACGAGCTCCAGCTCTGGCTCGGCATGGGCGCGACGATCGCCGGCGTCGCCTATCTCAACTACGTGCTCTTCCCCTCCGCCTACACCGACTTCCTGTACGTGGGCGACATCTTCCGCGTCGCCGCCGTGATCACGTGGGGCATCGGGACGATCCGCGTCATCTCGGAGTACCAGGAGGCCTATGCCCGCGCGGCGGTGCTCGACGAGCGGCGGAGGGTCGCGCGTGACATCCACGACGGCGTGGCGCAGGAGCTGTCCTTCATCGCCTCGCAGATCCGCGGGCTTCCCACCCGCGAGTCCGACCGCGAGACCGCCGACGAGATCCTGAGGTCCGTGCAGCGCGCGCTCGACGAGTCACGTGGCGCCATCTCCGCGCTCGGCCGGCCGGTCAACGAGCCGCTCCACGTCGCGCTCGCCCGCACCGCCGAGGAGGTCGCCGGCCGCCTCGGCGCGCGGCTCGAGCTCGACATCGACGAGCACGTGACCGTGCCGCCGGCGTGGGAGGAGGCGCTCCCGCGGATCCTGCGCGAGGCGGTCGCCAACGCCGTCCGCCACGGCCGCGCGCGAACGGTCACCGTGCACCTCCGCAACGCCGACGGGATCTGGCTGCGAGTCACCGACGACGGCAGCGGCTTCGACGTCACCGCCGTACCCGATACGAGCTTCGGGCTGATCGGCATGAAGGAGCGGGCCGAGTCGCTGGGCGGCGACTTCAAGGTCTCGTCGGAGCCTGGACGCGGGACGTTGGTCGAGGTCCTCCTGCCGTGATGGCGCCGGAACCGCTGCGCGTGGTGGTCGCCGACGACCACCCGTATTACCGGCGCGGGCTCGTGCGTTCGCTGCGGGCGCGCGGGATCGAGGTCGTCGCGGAGGCGCCCAACGGCGCGGCGGCGATCCGCGCCGTCGAGGAGACGGCTCCCGACGTCGTGGTGATGGACCTCAAGATGCCGGAGATGTCCGGCCTGGAGGCCACGCGCCGGCTGACGGCTCGCGCGCCGGCCAGCCGCGTGGTCGTGCTGAGCGTGTCCAATGAGGAGGAGGACGTCGCCGACGCAGTGCTCGCGGGCGCGTGCGGCTACCTGCTCAAGGAGTCGCCCGTCGACGAGGTCGTCGCAGGGATCCGCGCCGCGGCGGCCGGCGAGTCGCACATCTCGCAGGCGATCACGACGCCGCTGCTGCGGCGCATGCGCGAGCCGGCCGGTCCGCAACCGGAGCTGGTGAGCGTGCACCTCACGGACCGCGAGCGCCAAGTGCTCGATCTGCTGGCGCGCGGCAAGGAGGACGAGCAGATCGCCGAGGCGCTCGGGATCGGCTCGGGATCGGTCCGGCGCCACGCGTCAAGCATCCTCACGAAGCTCGTGCACTCCGCCGTACGCGCCTCCGGCCGCCGCCGCTAGCCGCGGCCGTCAGCCTTCCACGGCCTCGTGCGTCGTCTGGTCGCGGCAGATGACGATGTCGTCGTCGAACGCGGCGACGCCGCCGTGGTCGCGGCAGGCGTCGACGGCACGCGAGGCGCGCTCGCCGTTGGACGTCTGGTCGTCGCAGATCACCGCCTCGTCGTCGAACGCCACGACGCCGCCATGGGCGTTGCACGCTTCGATGACGCGCGACACGCGGCCGGCGCGGTCCGACGACGACTGCGAGGCTCCGCAGCCCACCAGCGCCGTCGCGCCGAGCGCGACGGCGATGCACAGGAGCTTTGCGATGCCTTGACCCATATGCGCACAACCCTCACACCGGTGGCCCTGCGATGGTGACCGTTCAGGCGCCTGAACGCAAGATGAGCCGGATGGCCCATTGCGTCACGAGCCCGATCCGCGGTTAGGTAGCCGCAGCTTTAAGCCGTCCTTACTCGGGGCTCGAGACGTCCGGTCCGCCGGCGGAGCCTCGCCATCAAGGCTGGATCGACCGACTCCGAAGGGTTGGGACATATGCGCGCGTGCCGAAGGCGAGACATGGGAGTGGCCGGGCTGGCAGTCGTCCTCGCGCTGCTCGCGACCGCCGCCTCGCCCGCCGCGGCCCAGGGACCGGTGCGCCCGCCGCTCGAGGTCACGACGACCGCCGACGCGCCCGACTCCAGCGCCGGAGACGGCATGTGCCGGACGGCCGGCGGCCAGTGCTCGCTGCGCGCCGCGATCCAGGAGGCCAACGGGCTGATCGGTCCGGACGTGATCGAGATCCCCGCCGGCGCCTACGAGATCGAGATCCCGGTCGCCGGAGAGGACCTCCCGTCCACCGGCGACCACGACATCGCCGAGTCGGTCACGATCCGGGGCGCCGGAGCAGGGCAGACGATCCTCGACGGCGGCTTCCCGCTGCCCGAGCAGCCGGTCGAGGCGCGGGGCATCGACCGCATCTTCGAGATCCACCCCAGCGCGGGCAACGTCACGATCGAGCAGCTGACGCTCCGGGAGGGCTACACAGAGGACGCCGGCGCCGCGATCCTGAACTGGTCGCCCGGCCTGCTGCGAATCGACAGGGTGCATCTGCTGGACAACCTGTCGGCCAAGGAGGGCGGCGCGATCAGCAACGCGGATCCGTTCGAGTACCCGTGGCCGGCCGGCTCGCTGCCGCCGACCGCCGCGATCCCGAGCGGCGACGTGCAGATCGTCGACTCCAAGCTGGCCGGCAACTCGGCCGGCAGCGGCGGCGCCGCGGTCCACAACACCAGCGAAGGCACGGTGTCGATCCTCAGCAGCGATGTCGTCGACAACCCGGGTCTGATGATCCCCGACCCGGCGCAGGTCATCGACCCGCGCGATCCCGAGCCGATCGAGTACATCCCCGGCCCGGGCGTCTATGAGCCGGTGGCCAGCCCGCTCTACAACGAGGGCCGGTTCGACGAGATCGGCACGATCCGCGTCGAGGACTCGGTCGTCGCCCGCAACTACGCGCCGACGGACGGCGCCGGCCTGCACAACGCCGGCGACGGCAGCCTCGAGATCTTCAGCTCGACGTTCGAGCACAACACGACCGAGGCCGACGGCGGCGCCGTCTACAGCAACGGCGGCAAGATCGACATCGTCGAGAGCGACTTCCGGCACAACATCGCGCACGCCAACGGCGGCGCCTACTACAGCAACGGCGCGACCAGCGCGGTCGGCCTTCGCAGCGAGGTGACGATCTCCGGCTCGAGCTTCGACGAGAACGAGGCGTGGGCCGAGTCGGGCGCGATTCACAGCGACGGTGACGGCGAGGTCTCCATCACCGACGTCGACGTCACACAGAACAAGGCGATCCAGGACGCAGCCGGCGGCCTGGCCGTCCACGGGCGCTCCAGCCTCGTGCTCACCGACGGGCGCTTCGTCGCCAACACCGCCTACGGCGAGGGCGGCGGCATGTTCACCGCCTCGGAGCGGCCGGTCATCGTGCGGGACTCGCTGTTCCGCAAGAACACCGCCGGCGTGCCGGGTCTCGAGGGCAACGACGCCGGCGGCGGCGGCATCTACACCGAGGGCGGCCCGATCGAGATCCTCGACACGGAGATCCTCGAGAACAGCGGCACCGGGGAGGGCGGCGGCCTGAGCATCGACAACCACGGCCAGGTCGACGTCCGCGACACGCTCGTCAAGGCCAACACGAGCCTGATGGACGGCGGCGGCGTCGAGAACAGCGGCGCAAAGGTGACGTTCGAGCGCGTGACCGCCGACCAGAACAAGGCCACGCTCGACGGCGGCGGCATCCACAACTCGTCCAGCGGCGAGTTCACCGTGCTCGACACGACGATGCGCTTCAACCGCGCGCACAACGGCGGCGGCTTCACGAATGCCTCCGACAGCACGCTCGTGATGCGGCGGACGACGATCCACCACAACCGCGCGATCAGGCACCCGCTCCCGGAGGACCCGGAGGAGGGCGGCTACGGCGGCGGCTTCTACAGCATCAGCGACGGCGGCGGGCTGATGGAGAACACGACGATCTCGCACAACCGCGCCAGCGTGCGCGGCGGCGGCATGTACCACGACGCCGACGCCGAGTTCCGGATCGTCCACACGACGGTGTGGCGCAACTCGGCGCCGTTCGGCGGCGGCCTCTCGACCGTCGAGACCGACTTCGTGCCGACGATCCCGCCGCAGCCGAACCCGCTGACGCTCAAGAACACGATCGTCGCCGGCAGCCTCGAGGGCGGCAGCTGCGACTGGTACGTCACGTCCGAGGGCGGCAACATCGCCGGCGAGCCGAGCTGCTTCGTCGTCACCCCGGGCTCCGACCTGCAGATGGGCGCGATCCGCGATCGCCAGGGCAACGACCCGCGGCTCGACGAGCTGGCCGACAACGGGGGCAACGTCCTCACGCACGCCCCCCGGCGCGACAGCGTCGCCGTCGACGGCGGCGTCGGCGTGCGGGGCGACAACTTCACGCTCGCGGGCGACGTCACCGACGCGTGCCCGGAGGCCGACGCGCGCGGCGTGTCGCGCCCGCAGAACGTGCGCTGCGACGTCGGCGCGGTCGAGTACGCCGGCCCGCCGCCGGATCCGGACGCCACCCCCCCGGACACGCAATACCTCTCCGGCCCGGTCCAGGACAGCCTCGAGACGAACGCCTTCCACTTCACCGGCACCGACGACACCACGCCGACGAGCGAGCTGATCTACGAGTGCCGCCTGATCGAGCACGAGCTCACCGAGGCGCCCGAGCCGCAGAGCCCGTTCGAGGCGATCGACCCCATGTTCCTCTTCCAGTCCTGCAACTCGGGCTGGCAGACCGAGCTGTTCGAGGACGGCCTGTACACGTTCGAGGTGCGCGCGATCGACCGCCACGGCCGCGTCGACGCGACGCCCGCCACCCACACCTTCAACGGGATGGACCTCAACCCGCCGGAGACGATCATCGTCGAGAAGCCGCCGCTGGTCACCAACAGCCGCGCCGCGACGTTCACCTTCTCCGGCGTCGACAACGGGACGCCCGCGCCGTTCCTCGAGTACGAGTGCCGGCTCGACAGCCGCGACCCGGAGATGTGGCTGGAGTGCTTCAACCCGACGATGTTCTCCAACCTGACGACCGGCGAGCACGTGCTCGAGGTGCGCGCGCTCGACGGCGCCGAGCAGATGGACCCGACGCCGGCACGCTATCGGTGGACCGTCGGCGTGCCGCAGAACTGCGACCAGGCGAACATCACGCTGACGCCGACGGCCGACGGCTGGGTCGACGAGGTCAACCCGACCGAGAACCACCTCTTCGACCAGGAGCTCGAGGTGCGCTCGGACGCGACCGGCAACCCGGACGCGCAGCCGCCCGAGCCGATCGTCGGCCAGAACGCGCGCACGCTGATCCGCTTCCCCGTCCCGCTCAACGTCCGCGACTGCGAGCTCGTGTCGGCGACGCTGCGGCTGCACTCGGGCGGCATGACCGAGAACCGCACCATCCAGGCGATCCCGCTGGCCGGGCCGTTCAAGGAGAGCACGCTCACCTGGATGAGCCAGCCCGACACGCTGCCCGCGACGCCGGCGCACACCAACTCCGGCGAGGGCTACCGCGAGTGGGACGTCAAGGCCCACGTCGAGGCGATGATCGAGAGCGGCGCCAACCACGGCTGGCAGATCCGCGACGCGCACGAGAGCGACCACGTCAACGGCGGCGACCAGAGCTTCGCCAGCCGGGAGACTCCGCAGGATCCGCCGGAGATCACGCTACCCGAGCTCAGGCTCCGGTACGAGGCCCACACCGCCCCGCCGCCCACTCCCCCCGAGCTGCCCGCCGGCATCGAGCCGACGACCGTGAGCTGCGGCCAGGTGCTGACCGAGCACACGCTGATCGGCAACGACCTCAGCAACTGCCCCGGTGAGGGCCTGGTCATCGGCGCGTCGAACATCGTCGTCGACCTCAACGGGCACACCATCGACGGCCCGAACTACCTGCTCGAGAACGTCAGCGGCCAGGAGGAGGGCTTCCCGGCGGGGATCCGCGCCAGCGGCCGCAGCAACGTGATCGTCCGCAACGGCACCGTGCAGGAGTTCGGCTGGGGCGTCCTGCTGAGCTCCGGCACCACCCACAGCCTCGTCGACAACGTCGACATGTACCGCCACGCGGTCGCCGGCATCGAGCTCTTCGACGCCGACGACGGGCGCAACGGCAACACCGTCCAGAACAGCCGGATCGCCGACAACGAGCTCGGCGTCCTGCTCGGCGCCGGGTCCGAGAACAGCCTGATCAAGAACAACCGGATCGAGGGCAACCTCGGCGAGCAGATCTTCATCCACAACTCGTTCGGGCACCGCATCGAGGGCAACAGGATCCACGGCATCCCGAGCGATCCCAACCTCGACAGCGACGGCGGCGTGCTGCTCGAGGGCGCGACCGAGAACGTCCTCTCAGGCAACGTCGTGCACGACACCGGCGACGCCGGCGTGATGATGCACATGGGCTCGCACCGCAACACGGTGCAGGGCGGGACCTACTACCGCAACGGCGACGCCGGCGTGATCGTCAACGACTCCGATCGCAACAAGGTGATCGGGATCACGTCGCACCAGCAGTCCGACGGCGGCGTCGTGCTCAACCACGCGCACGAGACCGAGGTGCGCGACAGCGACCTGCGCTTCAATCCGAGCGGCCTCGAGGCCGGCGCCACCAACAATCTCCTGGTCCAGGACAACGACGCCTCCGACAGCCTGCAGATCGGCCTCGAGCTCGGCGAGGGCGTCAACATGCGGATCCTCGACAACCTCGTCGAGCGCGCCGGCGGCGGCGGCGTCTCGCTCGAGGGTGCCACCTTCAACGAGCTCGGCGTCCCGATCGGCGGCGCGCTGATCAAGGGCAACACGCTCAACCAGAACGACGGAGACGGCCTCGCGGTGGCCGACGGCGGCCACCGCGTGCAGGACAACGCTGCCCACCACAACTTCGGCTGGGGCATCATCATCGGCGAGAACCCGCAGGAGCCGGGCCAGCCGTTCCCGCCGAGCACGAACGTCGACCTTGGCGGCAACACCGCCAGCGGCAACGAGATGCCGGAGCAGTGCTCGGGCCTGATCTGCGGCACCGGCGACGCGCCGGCGATCGCGCCGGTCGACGTCACGCCACCGACCGCGGTCATCGACGAGGCGCCGCCGGACGGGACCGGCAGCATGTCGGCGACGTTCGTCTTCCACGGCGAGGACCGGACGACCGACGGCGCGCCGTGGTCGCCGCAGACCGCGATGGCGTTCGAGTGCCGGCTCGACCCGGGTCCCGATCCGCTGCCGGAGCCGGTCGAGCCCGACCTCGAGCCGCCGAACCCGGGTGAGCCGCCGGACATCGACAACCCGCCCGACGGCGAGGGGTGGGTCGAGTGCACGAGCCCGATGATCTTCCACAACCTCGACGCGGGCGAGCACGTCTTCCAGGTGCGGGCGATCGACTTCGCCGACCTGACGCAGTACCCGCCGACCGAGTACCGGTGGAACGTCGAGCCGCGGCCGGAAGACCCGGACGCGCCAGAGCAAGTCGAGCCCGAGACCCGCATCGCGGCCGGGCCGCCCGCCGGAACCACCGAGACGGCGGCGACGTTCCGCTTCGCCGGCAGTGACAACTCGACCCCGGGCGCGAACCTGCGCTTCGAGTGCCGGCTCGACCGGCCCGGTCCCGACGCGGGCATCTGGGAGCCCTGCGCGAGCCCACGCGTCCTGGATGGCCTGGTCGCCGGCACGTACACGTTCGAGGTGCGGGCGATCGACCGCTCGAACAACGCCGACTCGACGCCGGCCGTGCAGACCTGGACGGTGCACGCCCCGCCGCCGGACACGATCCCGCCCGAGACGACGATCAAGTCCGGGCCCGACCGGGTCACCGTGCTCACGAACGGGACGTTCACGTTCTCCAGCGACGATCCCGACGCGACGTTCGAGTGCAAGCTCGACAGCGATGCGGCCTTCACCGCCTGCACCTCGCCGCGCGAGCTGACGGGCATCGCGGTCGGCGACCGCGTTCTCGAGGTGCGCGCCAAGGACGCGGCGGGCAACGTCGACCCGACGCCGGCCAGCTACGACTGGACCGTCAGCGCCGCCCCGGTGCCGACGTTCGTGCACTGCGGCATGAAGGTCACGCGCAGCATCCTCGTGCAGAACGATCTCGTCGACTGCCTGTTCGACGGCCTCGTCGTGGACGCGCACGGGATCACGATCGACCTCAACGGCCACACGCTCGACGGCAAGGGCGTCGGCGCCGCCGTGCGCAACAAGGGCTTCGACAACGTCACGGTCAAGGACGGCCGGATGGTCGACTGGGACTGGGGCGTCGCGCTCAACCACGGCACGCGCCGCAACATCGTCGAGGACGTGCGGCCCGAGATGACGCAGGAGGCCGCGATCGGACTCGGCCACATCGCCGAGCCCGACCCGAACCTGCCGACCGAGCCGCCCGACCCGTTCCCGGCCGCCGACTCCGGCGTGCAGGAGAACGTGATCCGCAACAACACGATCATCGGCAACACCCGCGGCGTCTGGGCGACCGCCAACACGCTGCGCACGGTCATCGCCGACAACTCGTTCGTGTCGACGAGCGACGACGCGATCTGGCTCGAGCGCTCGCACCAGAACCGCGTCGAGCGCAACGAGGTCGACGCCTCCAGCGGCGCCGGCGTGGCGCTCGAGGGCTCGACCCACAACGTCGTCGCCGACAACGACCTGACGTCCAACAACGGCGGCGTCCGCATCGACGTCACGCGCACGCCGCCCGTCGACATCCAGTCCAACGACAACCTCGTCGAGCGCAACACGATGGACGAGAGCGGCGGCGTCGAGATCATCGAGTCCGACCGCAACACCGTGAACGAGAACGTCGTGCGGCGCGCCAACGACAGCGCCGTCTCCATGGACTTCGCACGCGACAGCCTCATCAGGGGCAACGACCTGCGCCTCAACAAGGGCGGCATCGAGCTCAAGAACTCGACCGGCAACGTGATCGAGCTCAACGACGCGAGCGACTCCGAGAGCACCGGCATGTCGATCGCCGCGGCGTCGCTCGACAACGAGATCCTGCGCAACACGTCGAGCAACAACGACGGCGACGGCATCTACGTCGGCGACGAGACGCCCGGAGCGTCGGGCAGCCTGATCCAGGGCAACGTCACCAACAACAACAAGGGCTACGGCATCTTCGTGCCCAAGCCGAGCCACGTGATCAAGGGCAACAGCGCCCACGACAACGGCAGCTGGGGCATCTGGGTCAGCGAGGGCAGCAACGGCCGCACCAACGTCGACGGCGGCGGCAACCGCGCCCAGGGCAACTCGGGTCCGCTCGACCCGGTCACGCTGCTGCCGCAGCAGTGCTGGATGGTCCAGTGCGCCGGCGGACCGCCGATCTCGGTCGACCCGGTGCCGCCGCAGACGCAGATCCTCCAGGCGCCGAGCGACCCGAGCAGTAACGACACGGCCGTCTTCCGCTTCAGCGGCACCGACAACGTCAGCGACGTCACGTTCCAGTGCAGGCTCGACGCCGAGGCCTTCGGTCCGTGCGAGTCGCCGCTGACGCTCACGGACCTCGCGGCGGGCGAGCACCGCTTCGAGGTGCGCGCGGTCGACGTCTCCGGCAACGTCGACAGCACGCCCGCCGTCCACACCTGGATGATCGGGGACGCGGTCGGCGGCACGGCGCCGGTGACGACGATCGAGTCCGGGCCCGACGCCACCACCGTGAGCACCGAGGCGACGTTCGAGTTCGTCGCCGACGAGGTCAACGCGACGTTCCAGTGCCGGGTCGACAGCGGCAGCTTCGCTCCGTGCGCGTGGACCGCGAACCCCCACGTCGTCGGCGGCTCGGCCGGGTCGATCACCTACACCGGCCTGTCGGTCGGCTCGCACACGTTCCAGGTCCGCGCCGTCGACGTCGACGGCAACGTCGGCAGCCCGGCAGCGCTCTGGAGCTGGGAGGTCACGCCCGCGCCGGTGCTCACCGACGTCGGCTGCTCGGAGGTCGTCACGCACAGCATCGCGCTCGACAACGACCTGATCGACTGCCTCGGCGTCGGCCTGATCGTGGGTGCGAACAACGTCACGATCGACCTCAACGGCCACGTGATCGACGGCACCGGGCTTGACGCCGGCATCCTCAACAACGGCTTCGACTCGGTCACCGTCAAGGGCGGCCACATCCACGAGTTCGACTATGGCGTCCAGCTGAACCCGGGCTCGTCGCAGAACGTGATCACCGGCGTCCGCCTCGAGAACAACCAGGAGGCCGGCATCGCGCTCTCGGACGCCGACCAGAACGGTCAGGGCAACACGATCCGCGGCAACACGATCGTCGGCAACAACTGGGGCGTCGGCCTCTTCGCCGGCTCGCGCCACACCGCCATCCGCGACAACCGGTTCGAGGTCAACCGCGACTCCGCCGTCCATATGGAGGGCGCGAGCGAGGTCCTCGTCACGGAGAACGAGATCATCCGCTCCGCCGGCCCCGGCGTGTTCATGCAGGGCGGCGGCAACAACAGGATCACCGACAACGTGGTGCTCATGAACCTCGGCGGCGGCGTGCTCGCCGGCGAGGAGCTGATCCCGTCCAACGACAACCTGATCGAGGGCAACACGATCGAGGAGAGCGGCGGGCCCGGCATCGCCGTCATCGACTCCAGCGGCACGCGCGTCATCAACAACGACGTCGTCAAGTCCAACGGCATGGGCGTCACGATCGAGCTCGCGCGCGACACGCTCGTGCGCGGCAATGACCTCACGTCCAGCGCAGGCGGCATCGAGCTCAGCGAGGCGCACGGCAACCGGGTCGAGTTCAACAACGCCGGCAGCACGCTCGGCAGCGGCATCTCGCTGGAGCTCGCCTTCGACAACGAGATCGTCGACAACATCGCCAGCAGCAACGGCGGCGACGGCATCGAGATCGGGGATACCGCACCGATCGGCCAGAGCAACCTGATCGCCCGCAACACCGCCGACGCCAACGGCGGCGACGGCATCGTCGTCGAGGGCGCCGGCCACACGCTGACCGCCAATCGCACCATGCTCAACGGCGGCTGGGGCATCTACGCCCCGGTCGGCGCGATCGACGGCGGCGCCAACTTCGCGGCAGGAAACATGGAGCCCGGCCAGTGCTTCGGCATCGTGTGCACGCGCGGCGCCACTCCTGGCGCACCCGAGACGTGGTTCGTCGACACGCCGCCGGCGGTCAGCAACAGCCGCAACGCGAGCTTCACCTACCTCGGCCGCGACGACGCGACGCCGCTCGTGAACCTCGTGTTCGAGTGCCGTCTCGACAGCACCAACGACCTCGCGTGGGAGGACTGCGAGTACCCGCACGAGATCAGGAACCTCAGCCCGGGCGAGCACACGCTCGAGATCCGCGCGCTCGACCTCAATCTGGTCGCCGACGACACGCCCGCGAAGTTCACGTGGACGTATGAGCCGCTGCCCGCGAACGACCCGCCCGAGGTCTTCATCGACATGAAGCCGGAGCCCGAGTCGTGGGCGCTCGACCAGATCTTCACGTTCCACTCGAACGAGCCGGACGTGACCTTCGAGTGCAAGGTCGACCTCTGGGCCTGGGAGCCCTGCGGATTCGGGACCGACTCGGTCGCGCACATGAACCAGGGCGGCTTCGAGTGGAGCCTCGACGAGACCGAGGTCGGCATGCACACCTTCCACGTGCGCGCCACCGACTTCGAGGGCAACGTCAGCGCCCCCGCCACGTACCGGTGGAGGCTGCTCGGCGTCGTGACGCTCTTCACCGACGGCCCCGGCTTCATCCCAGGGATGGAGGGCGAGCCGGCCACCGGCGGCGAGACCCAGAGCTCCGAGGCGACGATCCACTTCGAGTCCAACGTCGCCGACGCCACCTTCGAGTGCTCGCTCGACCTCGAGCCGTTCCAGCCGTGCACCTCGCCGGTCCACTACACCGGCCTGCTGGCGGGAGACCACCTGCTCCAGGTCGTGGCGACCGACCCGAACGGCATCGAGGAGCTCGAGGCCGCGGAGTACGAGTGGGAGGTGCTCGAGCCGTTCGACAACACGCCGCCCGAGACGACGCTCGAGCGCGCGCCGGCCGACGGCAGCAGCTCGACGATCTTCGAGTTCAGCGGCAGCGACGACCAGACGCCGCCTTCGCTCATCACGTTCGAGTGCCGCATCGACAGCACCAGCGACCTCGACTGGGAGGCCTGCACCAACCCGTACAACCTGCTCGAGCACTACACCTACGCCGACCTCCAGCTGGCGCCCGGCCCGCACCGCTTCGAGGTGCGCGCGGTCGACGTCTTCGAGCCGCTGATCCCGGATCCGAACAACCCGGACTTCGAGGGCAACGTCGACCCGTCGCCGGTCGTCTACGAGTGGACGATGACGGAGGACACGACGCCGCCGGGCACCGGCATCGCCGTGAGCCCGCCGGACCTGACCGGTGACACAGCGGCGCTGTTCGAGTGGTTCGGCACCGACAATGCCACGCCGCCCTGGACGCTCGAGTACGAGTGCTCGATCGACGGCCTGCCGTACGAGGCCTGCGCCTCGCCCGACGAGCTCTCGCTCGAGCCCGGCCAGCACACGCTGCGCATCCGCGCGATCGACATCGCCGGCAACGTCGACCCGACGCCCGCCGAGCGCACGTGGACGATCGCGGCGGCCCCGATCGCCCAGATCACCTCCGGCCCGAGCGGGCGCATCCTGCCCGGTCAGCAGGGGCCGCCGGCGCCGAGCACCGAGGAGCGGGCGATCTTCGAGTTCACCTCCGACCAGCCGGAGGCGACGTTCGAGTGCTCGGTCGACGGGTCGGAGTTCGCGCCCTGCACGTCGCCGTACCTGGCGTTCGCCGTCGACACCGGCGACCACGTCTTCGAGGTCCGCGGCATCTCCGCGACCAGGACCAGCGAGGGCGAGCCGATCGTCCAGGAGCCGGCGACGACCTACGAGTGGCGCACGCTGCTCGGGCCCGACGCGACGCGGCCGAACACCGAGATCACGGACGGCCCGGACTCCTCTACGGTCGACCCGATCTCCGTCTTCCGGTTCACCGGCAGCGACAACCGCACGCCGCCCGAGATGCTCGAGTTCGAATGCTCGCTCGACGGCCAGCCGTACACCGGCTGCTCCTCGCCCGAGGAGTACGCCGACCTGCTGCACGGCCCGCACGAGCTGCTCGTGCGCGCCATCGACCTGGAGGGCAACGTCGACATCACGCCCGCGCGCTACACCTGGAACCTCGTCCTGCCGCCGCAGGTGACGATCCTCACCGGCCCCGACGAGGTGACCGAGAGCACGAGCGCGAGCTTCTCGTGGACCTCGACCGTGCCCGGCTCCACGTACCAGTGCTGGCTCGACGGCCGGATCGTCGACAACGACTGCACGTCCCCCGTGAGCTACGACGACCTGGCCGGCGGCGACCACCTGTTCGCCGTCCTGGCGACCTCGCCGCAGGGCCATGTCGCAGTCGAGTGGGCGGAGTGGGAGTGGACCGTCGGCGACGTCACGCCGCCGATCACGACCATCCAGTCCGGGCCCGCGCAGCCGACGACGACGGACACGAGCGCGACGTTCACGTTCAGCGCGAGCAAGCCGAACTCGACGTTCATGTGCTCGCTCGACGGCCGCGAGCCGGAGCCGTGCACGTCGCCGCTGATCTACCCGCGGCTGCACGCGGGTCCGCACGTCCTCGAGATCACCGCCTTCTCGCCGCGGCTGCTCGACCGCTTCGGAGAGCCGATCGAGCCCGACTACGACGAGGTCCCGGTGACCTACGAGTGGGAGATCGAGGACACCCAGGCGCCGAACGCGTCGATCGACTGGGGCCCGCAGCCCTCGACGTCGAGCACGAACGCGGTGTTCGGCCTCAGCTCGGACGATCCGACGGCGGTGCTCGAATGCTCGCTCGACGGCGAGGGCTTCAGCGAGTGCGACCCGGTGGCCGAGTTCACTGAGCTCGAGCGCGGACCGCACACGCTGCTGGTGCGCGCGGTCGACCCGCTCGGCAACGTCGACCAGACCCCGGACCGGCATGAGTGGGAGATCGTCCAGCCCGGACCGCCGAACACCCCGGCGGGGACGAACATCACCGTCGAGGTGCCGATGCCCGACGGGTCCGGCGTCGCCTCGTTCAACTTCATCGAGGTCAACGTCGCCGGCACCACGACCGTCGATGCGATGGTGGGGGGCCCCGAGCTGCCCGCGGGCTACACCGCCGGCGGCGCCCGCTACTACGACATCCAGACGACGGCCGAGTTCGGCGAGCCCGCGCAGGTGTGCCTCGCGTACGACCCGGCGCGGTACGCCACGAGCGCCGTGCGTCTGCTGCAGTCGGACGGCGGCACCTGGCTCGACGTCACGAGCCTCAACAACCCGTTCACCGGGAAGATCTGCGCGGTCGAGGCCGACATCGCTCAGGGCGAGTCGTCGCTCTTCGCGGTCGCCGCCGCCAACTCCGGCATCGCCCCGTTCGTGTCGGTCCTGTCCGGGCCGCCGCTGATCAGCAACAGCCCGAACGCTACGTTCGAGCTGTTCGCCGACATGCCCAACTCGCAGGTCCAGTGCTCGCTCGACGGCCTGCCGTACGTGCCGTGCGGGCCGACGGTCACCTACACGCACCTCGAGGCCGGTGACCACGACCTCCAGGTCCAGGCACTCAGCCCGTTCGGGCTCCCGCAGCTGATCCCGACGCTGTACGAGTGGGAGATCGTCCTGCCGCCCGACACCGAGCCGCCGAACACGACGATCACCAAGGCCGTGCCGCCGATCACCGGCAGCTACATCAACTGGCTCGAGTTCACCGGCACGGACAACTACACGGACCCGCTCCTCGAGCTCGCGTTCGAGTGCTCGATCGACGGTGGCGTGTTCGAGTCGTGCGAGTCCCCGGAGGAGATCGAGGTCCTGACCGAAGGCCCGCACCGCGTCGAGGTGCGCGCAGTCGACGAGGCGCTCAACGTCGACCCGACGCCGGCCGTCAGCAACTTCACGGTCGTCGACGTGTCGGTGCCCGACACCTCGATCGACACCGGGCCTCAGGCGGAGACCACCGAGACGACCGCGACCTTCACGTTCACCGGCGAGGAGGAGACCGGCGAGCCCGTGTTCGAGTTCGAGTGCATGCTCGACGACACCGAGTTCGTGCCGTGCTCCGAGCAGCCGTACACGATCACCGGTCTCGGCAACGGCCCGCACGTGATGTACGTCCGCGCGAAGGATCCCGCGGGCAACGTCGATCCGTCGCCGGACTTCTACGAGTGGCTCGTCACCCTGCCGCCCGACACGATCGCGCCCGACACGGCGATCGCCGGAGGGCCGGCCGAGGGCGAGCTGACCGGGCCCGACGTGCTGTTCGCCTTCCGGGCCAGCGAGGCGCTGGTGGAGTTCGAGTGCTCGCTCGACGGCGGCCCGTTCGAGGGCTGCGAGGGCCTGCACGAGCTGACCGACCTCTCTACCGGACAGCACACGATCGCGGTGCGCGCGCTCGACATGGCCACGCCGGAGCCGAACGTCGACCCGACGCCGGCCACGCGCACGTGGAACGTGCTCGGCGAGCCGAACACCCAGATCGACTCCGGCCCGCCGGCCGAGACCACGAGCGGCAGCGCGCAGTTCGCGTTCTCGTCCGACCACACGGCCGCACAGGGCGTGACGTTCCAGTGCTCGGTCGACGGGTCCGAGTGGGTGCCGTGCACGTCGCCGTTCACGGCTGGGCCGCTGGACGCCGGCGACCCGGAGAGCGGCGAGCAGCACGAGTTCGAGGTGCGCGCGGTCAGCCGCTTCGTGAACATCGACGGCGAGCCGATCTTCGACGAGACGCCGGCCACCTACACCTGGACGGTGTTCCCGCAGCCGGATCCGCCGCCCTTCGACACCCGCATCACGCTGTCGCCGCCCGCGGTGACCGCCGGTGGGGCGGACGCGCTCTACGAGTTCCGGTTCGAGGCGATCGGCGACATGCCGCACATGGCGATGTTCGAGTGCTCGCTCGACGGTGAGCCGTTCGAGGTGTGCGACCTCCCGACCATCTACGAAGGCCTGGAGGACGGCGAGCACACCTTCCGGGTGCGCGCGACCGACCCGGAGCAGCTGTCGCCCGACGACACGCCGGCCGAGTTCACGTGGGTGATCGAGGACGCGCCGGAGACCACGCTGCTGACCGCCGACCCGCCGGCCAACAGCGAGACCGACAGCCCGACCGCGACGTTCACGTTCTCGTCCGACAACCCGGACGCGACGTTCCAGTGCGCGCTCGACACGACGGTGTTCACCGACTGCACGTCGGGCCAGGTGTTCACCGTCCCGCACGGCGAGCACGAGATCCAGATCCGGGCGAAGGGCCCGGTCGGCAGCGTCGACCCGACGCCGGTGGTTCACTCCTGGATGACCGGCGACCGGACGCCGCCGATCGCGGCGATCCACTCGGGGCCGACGCTCGCCAGCGGCGGGACGACCGACAGCACCACCGCGACGTTCACGTTCGGCTCCGACGATCCGGATGCCCAGTACCTCTGCACGCTGACCGGCGCGCCGGACCCGGTGCCGGTAAGCCACGAGCAGCGCTTCTGCGAGTCTCCGGTGACGTACACGGATCTCGCGCCCGGCCTGCCGTACACGTTCGAGGTCGAGCCGACCAAGCCGTTCCTCCTCGTCGCGGCCGAGCCGGCGGTCTGGGAGTGGACGATCAGCGACACGACGGCGCCCGACACCACCATCGTGTCCGGACCCGCCGCGGGAATCCTCCCCGAGTCGCCGGCGGCGTTCACCTTCTCGTCCAACGAGCCGCACGCGTCGTTCGAGTGCGCGCTGGACACCCCGCCCGGCGAGGAGCCGGCGTGGAACGCGTGCGCGACGGCGATCGAACGGACGGCCGACTTCAGCGGCCTCGAGAACGGCCCGCACACGCTGCTGGTGCGCGCGGTCGACCTCGCGGACCCGCCGAACGTCGACCCGACGCCGGCCGAGTACACCTGGACCGTGATCGGCCCGCCGACCACGACGCTGCTCTCCGGGCCGACGCCCATCGACGCGACCGGTGAGCCGGGCACGACCTCGGAGCGCAGTGCGACGTTCACGTTCGAGGCCAACCAGCCGAACGTGACGTTCGCCTGCTCGATCGACGGGCTCGACTTCGAGCCGTGCGTCTCCGGCCACACGTACGAGAACCTGGCGGCCGGCGAGCACGAGTTCACCATCCAGGCGACCAACGAGTTCGACATGGTCGAGGAGCCGGCTGTCACCCACGTGTGGACGATCCTCGACGAGACGCCGCCCGAGACGGCGATCGAGCTCGCCCCCGCCGCCCTG
>Ga0196962_10000351_pt1 | contig 20224 bp, 10 predicted proteins | sample S3v_20metaG_FD_183186 | JGI IMG/M metagenome (GOLD analysis project Ga0196962, IMG submission 183186) | Soil microbial communities from Anza Borrego desert, Southern California, United States - S3+v_20 | ecosystem: Environmental > Terrestrial > Soil > Desert | place: USA: California | collected...
ATGGGCGCGGCGCTGAGCGCGGGCGACGTTCTGGACGGCGGCACCGACATGGACGCGGTGGTGATCCAGGGCGATTATTCGGCGGGCCTGGTGCTCGGCGCCTCGAACCTGCTGGCGATGGAGTCGCTGTCGATCAAGACCGGCTCGGACTCGAGCTGGGGCGACGGGGCGAACCGGCGCTACAGCTACAACATCGCGAGCGTCGACGCCAACGTGGCGGCGGGCGCGATCCTGATCGTCAACGGCCAGTCGCTGCTCGCCGGCGAGCGGCTGACGTTCGACGGCTCGGCCGAGACCAACGGCAGCTTCACCTTCTACGGCGGCGCCGACAACGACGTCTTCACCGGCGGCGCCGGCAACGACATCCTCGATGGCGGGATGGGCGCCGACACCCTCACCGGGGGAGCCGGCGACGACACCTACGTCATCGACACGGCCGGTGACGCCGTCACCGAGGCGGCGGGCGGCGGCACCGACCTCGTGAAAACCACGCTGGCCTCCTATGTGCTTGGGGCGACGCTCGAGAATTTGACCTTCACCGGCACCGGCAATTTCACCGGCACCGGCAACAGCTCGAACAATGTCATGACCGGGGGCGCAGGCTCGGACACGTTCCACCTGCAAAGCGGCGGAGCCGACAGCGTCGACGCCGGCGCCGGCAACGACATCCTCTTCTTCCTGGATTCGCTGACCTCGACCGACAGCGTCGCCGGCGGCGCGGGGGATGGCGACACGATCGTTCTCCAGGGAGATTATAGCGCCGGCCTGGTGCTCGCGGCGAGCGTCACCGGCATCGAATCTCTCTCCATCCTCGGCGGGCACAACACCGCGTTCGGCGAGAGCGGGACCAATCGATACTCGTACAGCATCACGATCAACGACGCCAATCTGGCCGCCGGTTCGCTGGGCTTCGCCAAGATCAACGGCGCCAGCCTGCAGGCCGGCGAGAACCTGACGTTCAGCGGCTCGGCCGAGACCGATACCCGGCTGCTCGTCTATGGCGGCATGGGCGTGGATGTCCTTACCGGCGGCGGGCTCGACGACATCTTCTTCTTCGCCGAAGGCGGCAGGTTCGGCTCGAACGACAGGGTGATCGGCGGTGCAGGCTATGACGGGCTGTTCCTGCGCGGAGACTATAGCCTCAACTTCAACCTGGCGGGCTTCACCGGCGCTATCCAGGGCATGGAGAACATTACGCTCTCCTCCTTCACCGACACGAGATACGCCTCGGGCGGCGACGGCGAATTCGATTATGCGATCGTTTGGAACGATGCGCATCTGGCAGCCGGCGGGACGGTGACCGTCAATGGCGCGCTGCTTCTGGCGAACGAAGAAATGGCGTTCGACGGCAGCAGCGAGACGAACGGGATCCTGCGCCTGTTCGGCGGCGCCGCGGCCGACACCCTCACCGCCGGCGCCGGAGCCGACTTGCTCAACGGCGGGGCGGGCAGCGACTCGCTCGTCGGAGGCCTCGGCGCCGATACGATGATCGGCGGCGCGGGCGACGACACCTTCGCCGTCGACAATGCGGGCGACACGGTCGACGAACGCTCCGGCGAGGGCACGGACCGGGTGACGACCTCGCTCCAGGCCTATACGCTGAGCGACAACGTCGAGAATCTCACCTTCAGCGGCAGCGGCGGCTTCACCGGCACGGGCAACACGCTCGACAACCTCATGATCGGCGGCGCCGGAGGCGACAGCCTGATGGGCGGCCTCGGCAATGACAGCCTGGAGTCCGGGGCGGGCAACGACATGCTCGCCGGCGGCTCCGGGAACGACACGATGGTGGGCGGTGCCGACCACGACACCTATGTAGTCGACAGCGTCGGCGACATCGTCGTCGAGCGAGCGGGCGAGGGCACCGACCAGGTGAACACCACGCTCTCGTCCTATGTGCTCGGCGACCATGTCGAGCGGCTGACCTTCGTCAGCAACGGCACCGGCAACGGCGACCTGGGTTTCACCGGCACCGGCAACGCACTCAGCAATATCCTCACCGGAGAGGGATTCGGCGACACCCTCGACGGAGGTGCCGGGGACGACGTGCTGGTCGGCGCGGGCGGGGACGATACGCTGATCGGCGGGCAGGGGAGCGACTTTTTCCGAGTCGAGAACGCCGGCGACAAGGTGATCGAGGCTGCCGGCGAGGGGTCCGACCTCGTCTATACCACGCTCTTTACCTATGCGCTCACCGACCACGTCGAGAATCTGATGTTCGGCGGCACCGGCAGCTTCACCGGAACCGGCAACGCGCTCGCCAACGTCCTCACGGGCGGTGCGGGGAACGACTCGCTGAACGGCGGCGCCGGCAACGACATCCTCACCGGAAACGCCGGCAACGACACGCTCGACGGCGGCACCGGCAGCGACGCGATGACCGGTGGCGCGGATCACGACGTCTATGTCGTCGACGGTTCCGGCGACACCGTGACCGAAGCCGTCGGGGGCGGCCTGGACCTCGTGAAGACCGTCCTTTCCGCCTACGCGCTGGGAGCGAACGTCGAGAATCTGACCTACACCGGCACCGGCAATTTCGTCGGCACCGGCAATTCGCTCGACAATCTGGTCATCGGCGGAGCGGGAAGCGACAGCCTTTCCGGAGGGCTTGGCAACGATACGCTCGACGGCGGTCTCGGCAGCGACACGCTGACGGGCGGCGCCGGCGACGATATCTATTCGATCGATGGCGTCGGCGATGCCGTCAACGAGCTTGCCGGCGAGGGCGTGGATCTGGTGAACACGGCGCTCCTCGCCTATTCGCTCGGTTCGAACGTCGAAAATCTGGCCTTCGTCGGAACCGGCAATTTCACCGGCACCGGGAACGCGCTCGACAATCTCGTCAGCGGCGGGTCCGGCGCGGATCGATTCTATCTGCAGAGCGGCGGCAGGGACTCGGCCTCAGGCAATGGCGGCAACGACATTTTCTACCTGGGCGCGTCGCTCACGGCCACGGACCAGCTGACCGGCGGTACCGAGACCGACGTCGTCGTCATCCAGGGCGATTACTCCGCCGGCCTGGTCCTGGGAGCTTCCAACCTCGTCACGATGGAGTCGCTTTCGATCAGGACCGGCTCGGACGCGAACTGGGGCGATCTGGCCGGCAACCGCTACAGCTACAACCTCACGAGCGTCGATGCGAATGTAGCGGCCGGGTCGAGCTTGATCGTCAACGCCCAGTCGCTCCTCGCCGGGGAGCGAATGACGTTCGACGGTTCTGCCGAGACCAACGGCCGCTTCACCTTCTACGGCGGCGCCGACAACGACTTGTTCACCGGCGGAGCCGGCAACGATTCCGCCAATGGCGGCGCCGGGGACGACAATCTCAGCGGCGGCGCCGGCAGCGATACGCTGACGGGCGGCACCGGCAACGACGTCTTCCGCTACCTTGCCGCGGATTCGTCGGGAACCGACCGGATCACCGATTTCGAGCTATCGTCCGACAGGATCGACCTGGCGAACCTGGACTCCAACGTCCTGGTGTCGGGCACCCAGTCCTACGCGTTCATCGGCACCGCGGCCTTCAGCGGATCCGCCGGCCAGCTCCGCTACCACCAGACCGGTTCCGATACCCTGGTCCAGGCCGACCGCAACGGCGACGGCGTGTCCGATTTCGAGATCGTCCTGACCGGCCTGAAAAGCCTTGGCACCTCCGACTTCAGCGGCGTCAATCCGGGGCTCGGACCGATCGTCTTCGACCTGGCCGGCCGGGGCCTTGCCGAAGCCTTCGCTGGACGAACGATCGATTACGATCTCGACGGCGACGGCGGCAAGGAGAGGGTCCAGTGGCTGAGCGCCGGGTTCGCGTTGCTGGCTCTCGACCGGAACGGCGACGGGACGATCTCCTCGCGGCTGGAAATCTCGTTCACCCAGGACAAGGCCGGCGCGAAGACCGACCTCGAGGGCCTGGCCGGCTTCGACACCAACAATGACGGGCTGCTCTCGGCGGCGGATGCTCGCTTCGGCGAGTTCCGCGTCTGGCAGGATCATGACCATGATGGCGTTTCAACCGCCGGGGAGCTGCGAAGCCTCGCCGAAACCGGAATCGTCGCCCTCGACCTGACTCCGACGGCCACGGGCAAGACTCTGGAGGGCACGCTCGGGAACGTCATCCTCAACACCGCGAGCTTCGACCGTTCCGACGGGACCAAGGGCCAAATCGGCGATCTCGTTCTGCGGCCGACCGCGGAGCCCGCCAATCCTACCGAGGTGAGCTTCGCTCGTCAGGATTACGGGCGCAGCAGCGGCCATTATAGGCTGACGGCGGAAGCCGGCGCCCTCGCGGTCTCGATGAGGAACGGCGCGGGCGTTTCGGACAAGCGGGCCGGCCAGGTGGGACCGGCGGCCCTTCTCGGCTTCGGCGATCGCCGGGTCGGGATGCTCGCAACCTTCGTGCTCGACCTGGACGGCGACGGCGTCGAGCTCAAGCGGCGCCGCAAGTCCAGGGCGGCGTTCGACATGGACGGCAGGGGAGGCCGCGACGATACCGGGTGGATCGGCAAGGATGACGGCTTCCTCGTCGCCGATCTCGACGGTGACGGCCGGATCGCCACCGCCGCGGAGCTCAGCCTCCTCGGTGTGAAGCCGGACGCGAAGAGCAGCCTGGAGGCGCTTGCGTCGCTCGATTCCAACCGCGACGGCAAGATCGACGCGAGCGATTCGCGCGCCGCCGGGCTCAAGGTGTGGCGCGACCGCAACGGCAATGGCGCGACCGACAGTGGCGAGCTCTCCTCGCTCGAGGAGAACGGCATCCGGTCGATCGGCTATGACGTTCTGCCCCAAGCCGGCACCGCCAAGATCGGGCGCAACCTGCTGACCGGGACGGCGACCTACACCAGGTCCGATGGTTCGACTCGATCCCTGGGACTCGCGGCCCTTGCGTTCAGGCCTTCCCATGGCCGGTCGCTCGCCGCCTCGGATGGCACCGCCGCGGACGAGGGCGGAAGCAAGAGGCTGGAAGCGCTGAGAAGCGGATTGAACGAGAGAGCCTGGAACCATTGGGCCGAACTGCTTCGAAGCCCCGACGATATCAGCTTCGACCGCTGGCAGGAGCAGCTCGGGACGGGTCACTCGGCGCAGCTGCAGGCGACCAACGACGTTCCGGCGGGTTCAGGACAGATAGCGTCGACGGCCGACCGCAGGGTCGCACAATTGATCCAGCACATGGCCAGCTTCGGCGCTCGCACCGGGGACAATGAATCGCAGGGACGGGCCAATCCCGCCCGCTACGACTTCGACTTTGCGGCCTCGAGCTAGGGGGTTCGGGCGCGAATTTCTGCGCTCGTGGAATGGGCGCGCGCGGTTTTGTCCCCATTTTGACGGGCGGATCCCGCCGCCCGGCCCTCGTCGCGCCCGGCCTATGGGGCTTCGCGCGGGCGGCGGCGTCAGGCTGCTTCCGGAGGCAGCGCCTGCCGAGCCGCGCGGGCGCCGGCAACCGTCGCGATGGCGAGCGCGATCGCGACCAGGAAGGTTGCGACGGCGAAGGTCGAGCGCATGCCCTGGGCGACGAGTTCGGGAGCGGCCCCGGCGGCGGCCGACGCGCCCGATCCGAACGCGAACACCGCGCCCATGACCGAGGCGCCGGTGACGAGCCCGAGATTGCGCGACAGCTGGACCAGGCCGGAAGCGACTCCGCGCCGGTCCGGGCCGACCGCCGTCATCGCCGCCTTGTTGTTCGCGGTCTGGAACAGCGCATAGCCGATCGTGATCGCGACGACGGCGGCAAGGTAGCCTGAAAGGCCGAACGCCTCCGGCATCGCCGCCAGCGCGAGCGAGCCCGCCGCCATCGCCGCGAGCCCGAGCATCGTCCCCCGGCGCGCTCCGAAGCGGTCGGCGATGGCTCCGGCCGGAGCCGTGGTCAGGGCGGCCGCGAGCGGACCGACCGACAGGGCGAGACCGGCAGCGGCCGCCTCGAGGCCGAGCGTGCCGGCGAGGTAGAAAGGCCCGACGACGAGGGTCGCCATCACCACGGTCGAGACCAGCGCGCCCATGGCGAGGCTCGCGCTCAGCGCCGGATCGCTCAGCATCGCCAGCGGGATGAGCGGCGATCCGGCGCCCGCCTGAGCGCGGCGAAAGAGAATGACGCCGACCGCGGCCGATGCGAGCAGCGCTAGGTTGAGCGCGCCGAAGCTGCCGCCCCCGCTGGTCATGGCGAGCGAATAGGCGCCGAGCGTCAGCGCGAGAAGCAGTGTGCCGCGGAGATCGAAGGCGCGGGCACCCGCGGTCCGCCCCTCGCGGTCGAGCGGGAGGTGGTGCCAGGCGAGAAAGCCGGCGAGCAGGCCGAGCGGCACGTTGATCAGGAAGATCGCCCGCCAGCCCGGGCCGGCGAGCAACAGGCCGCCGAGCGACGGCCCGAGAGCGGTGCCGGCCGCCGACATCGTGCCGAGCAGCCCCATGGCGCTGCCGGTCCTCTCCTTCGGCACGGTATCGCCGACGAAGGCCATGGCGAGGGCCATCATGACCGCCGCTCCCAGGCCTTGCGCCGAACGCGCCGCGATCAGCAGCGTGAGGGTCGGCGCGATTCCACACAGGGCCGAGGCGAGGGTGAACAAGGCGATGCCGGCGAGCAGCAGGCGCCGGCGGCCGACCAGGTCGCCGAGGCGACCGGCGCTGACGACCAGGGTCGTCACGGCGAGCAGATAGGAGAGCATGATCCATTGGACCTGCTGGAAGGAAGCGCCGAACGCCTCCGCCAGCGCGGGCAGGGCGACGTTCGCGATGCTGGTGCCGAGCGAGGAGAGCAGCATGGCGAGCGCGAGCGCGGCCAGCGCCACACGCGGCGGCACCGCGGGTTCGGAACCCGACCCGGAGCGCCGATCTTGTCCTGCGACGATTGCTGTCACCTGAGCCTCCCTTGTCCCGGCCCCTGAAGGAGCCAAGGGCAAGCTAGGGCCTCGCCGGACGTGGCGGAATACGCACGGTTTGCATTGTATTCGTGCATATGACGCCATATTAAGGCGCGGGACATGTCCCCACCCGACCTCAACCTGCTCGCCACGCTCGATGCGCTGCTCGCCGAAGGAAGCGTCGCTCGGGCGGCGCGACGGCTCAGGCTCAGTCCGTCCGCGATGAGCCGAGCGCTGGCACGGCTTCGCAAGGCCACCGGCGACCCGCTGCTGGTGAGGGCGGGGCGGGGCCTGGTGCCGACGCCGCGGGCGCTGGAACTTCGCGAGCGCGTCGGCCCGCTGGTCGAGGAGGCGCGCGCCGTGCTGCGCCCCGCCGACAGGCTCGACCTGGACCGGCTCGCCCGGACCTTCACCTTGCGGGCCAGCGACGGCTTCGCGGAGAATTTCGGACCCGGCCTCATCGCCCGGATCGCCGAGCAGGCCCCCGGGGTCCGGCTCCGCTTCGCCGCGAAGCCGGACAAGGACAGCGGTCCGCTGCGCGACGGCAACGTCGATTTGGAGACCGGAGTGATCGGCAAGGGGACGAGCCCGGAGGTGCGGGCGAAGAGCCTGTTCCGTGACAGGTTCATCGGCGTTGTCCGAAGCGGCCATCCGCTCAGCCGCGGCGAGATCACGCCCGCCCGCTTTGCCGGGGGCAGGCACATCCTCGTCTCCCGACGGGGGCAGGAGCGGGGGCCGATCGACGAGGCGCTCGAAGCGGCCGGGCTCGAGCGGGACATCGCCGCCATCGTCGGCGGCTTCGCGGCCGCCGTCGCGCTGGCTCGCTCCTCCGACCTGGTCGCCAGCGTCCCGGAGCGGCAGACCGCGAACCTTCGCGAGGGCCTGTTCGGCTTCCCGCTTCCCGTTGCGGCGCCGGAGATCACCGTCTGGCTGCTCTGGCATCCGCGGCTCGACGCCGATCCCGCCCATCGCTGGCTGCGCGAAACCGTGATGGAGATATGCGCACGGCCGCCCGCCGGCGCGCGGTCGACTTCCCCCAGGTCCGAACGCGCCGAAAAATCGGGCTAACCCTCTGCGAGACAAAGAATCCCGCTTTACTCGCGCGGTCTTGCGCGCCAGTCTGCCGGGAGGGGGGAAAGCTGTGACCGAAACCGATACTGGCCGTGCGGCCGAAGCGTTGCCGAGCTCGCCGGGCGCGAGCGCGCTTCAAAGGCGTCGGCGGACGCGCGCGGGCTGGCTCGTCGGAACCAGCCTGATCGTCTGCGCCGCGACTCCGGCCCTGGCGCAGAACGAATGCGGCCCGCCGCCGCCGGGCGGAGGCACCGTCACCTGCACTCCGGCCGGCAATCCCTATGAGGACGGCATCCATTACGACGCGGTCGCCGACCTCACCGTCGTGCTCCAGCCCGGGGTTCGGGTGAACGACACCGTCCAGATCAGCAGCAGCACGGCCGGCGTCGACCTCGTCCTGCGCGGCCCGACCGACACCGAGATCGATTCGGACCAGGCCGGCCCGTTCAACGGCGAAGGGGCGCGAGTGACGGCCTCGAACGGAACCGTCACCGTGCTCCTCGACGACGTCGCCACCAGCCAGGCCTATACTCGGGGGATCGCCGCCTTCGGCCGCCGGAGCGCGAGCGTCACCGTCGACAGCGTCGCCACGGCGGGCGACTTCTCGGCCGGCATCGTCGTCGGCGAGGTCAACGTCAACGCGGCCGTCGAAGCGGCCGGCGCCAGCGTCACCGTCAATTCGGTGTCGACCCAGGGCGAGGGATCGACCGGCATTTCCGCACGCTCGCGCTTCGGCGATGCCGTCGTCGATGCCGGCACCGTCGCCACCGGCGGCAACGACTCGATCGCGATCCGCGCCTGGAGCACGACCGGCGAGGTCAGGCTCACCAGCGACGCCCTGACCACCTCGGGCGGCGGTTCGTTCGGCATCCTCGCCCAGATCGAAACCCCGGACGGCGTCGCCGACCCCGACGGCACTATCGCCATCGACAGCGGAACCATCGCCACTCAAGGCGGCCAGGGCAGCGGCATCTGGGCCGAGACTCCGCGCGGCGGAATCAGCATTTCGAGCGACTCGGTCGTCGTCAGCGGCCCCTATTCCCAGGGCATCACCGCGTTCGTCGGCTCCCAATATGGGCCGGCCGACGCGACGGTCGACGGCGACATCGTCATCGATTCCGGCTTCGTTCGGACCGAGAGCAACGGCTCCATCGCCATCTACGCGTTCGGCCACAGCGACATCAGCGTCACCAGCGATGCCGTCGAGACGGCCGGCCCGGGAAGCCGCGGCATCCAGGTGCGGTCGGCGGAAACCGGCGACGTATCGATCGACAGCGGCTCGGTCGCGACGATCGGCGACGATTCCGGCGGCATCCTCGCGTCCACGGGAAGCAGCCAGATCGGCGGTCCCGGAATCCTCACCGTGGCGAGCGAGACGGTGACGACGGAGGGCGTCAATTCCGCCGGGATCTTCGTTCAAAGCCTCGGCGGGTTCACCTTCCCGGGCAATGCCGTGACGGTGACCAGCGGTCAGGTCACGACCACCGGCGACGGTTCGGAAGGCATCGTCGCGAAGAGCGCGATCTTCCCGGGCGGCGAGAGCGGGCTCGTCACCGTGACCAGCGAGTCGGTGGCTACGGCGGGCGACGATTCCATCGGAATCTACGCCAACAGCTTCGCCGGCGACACGGTGGTCGTCAGCGGCAGCGTCGCGACGGCCGGCGAGGAGGCCTGGGCGATCTACGCGCGCGGCGAGAACGTCTCCGTGACCAGCCAATCCGTCGCGACCGAGGGCACCTCCAGCTACGGGATCAGGGTCATCGGAAGCGCCGACTTGACCATCGACAGCGGCCTGGTCGAAACGTCCGGCGCCTATGCCACCGGAATCCGGGCGGTGAGCGAGCAAGGCGGCGCCGTCACCATCGTCTCCGGCACCGTCGCAACCGAAGGCTATGTCGGCCAGGGCATATCGGCATCCGGCGCCTCGATCTCGGTCACCAGCGGATCGGTCGCCACCGCGGCCGACATCAGCCGAGCCATCACCGTCACGGCGACCGCAGGCGACGCCGAGGTCGCGAGCGGCACCATCGCGACGGACGGGCGGTACAGCGGCGGCATTTTCGCCAGCGCACGAGAAGGCAATGCGCGAGTCGACAGCGAGACGATCTCGACCGGGGGCGGCAACTCGAACGGAATCTTCGCTGTTGCCGGCGGCACCGCCGAGGTGACGAGCGGCCGCGCGGCGACGTCCGGCGACGCTTCCTCGGCGATCGTCGTCGAGGGGAGCGCGGTGAGCGTCACCAGCACGACGGTGACGACGGCCGGGGAGCGGGCGAGCGGAATCGTGGCGCGCGGACGCGGGGACGGCCCCGGGACGGACGTGACGATCAGCAGCGTCTCGGTGACGACCGCCGGCAACTCCGCCGCAGGCATCCAGGCCCGTTCGGTCAATGGCGGGATCGATATTGCCAGCACCGGCACGGTCGCCACCGGCGGCGAAGCATCCGCCGGCATCTCAGCCGAGACCGGCGTCGCGGCGGACGGCGCCGGCGACATCGCCATCGCGAGCAGCGCCGTCATCACCGGAGGCTCGCAGAGCGTCGGGCTGGTCGCCGCGACCGGCATCGGCGACATCGATCTCACCAGCCTCTCGGTCAGCACGGTGGGGGAGGAGTCGTTCGGCATCTACGCCGCCAGCGACGAGGGCGCCGTCGTCATCGACAGCGGCGCCGTCGACACGGCGGGGGCGGGGGCGACGGGGATTCTCGCGCGTTCGACCTACGGCTCGGTGGCGATCGTCAGCGCCGATGTCGGCACCGGCGGCGCCGACAGCGACGGAATCGTCGGCACCGGCGCCCTGGTCGGAGTCGACAGCGACCTCGTCGTCACTTCGGGCGACGGCAGCACCGGGATCTTCGCTTATTCCTACGGGCCCGCGACTGACGGCGGCGAGGAGGAAGACAGCGCGAGCATCGCGGCCGCCGACTTGGGCGACGCGGCCACCTCGGTGACGAGCGGCTCGGTGACCACCGCCGGCGAGGCCAGCAGCGGCATCGTCGCCCGGTCCAACGTCGGCGACGTCGTCGTCGTCAGCGGCGCGGTCGTGACCGGCGGCGAGTCTTCGGACGGAATCAGGGCAAGCGCGGAATCCGCCGGCAAATACGATTCGGCGTTCGGCGACGTTTCGGTCACCAGCGGCAGCGTTGCGACGAGCGGCGGATCGAGCACCGCAATCTCCGCGTCGGCCGCGAACGGCAGCGTCGACATCGACAGCGGCTCGGTGACGACGGCCGGGGCCGATTCCGCCGGCATCGACGCCACGGCCAGCGCCTATACGGCTGGGGACGCCTTCGTCGCGGTGACCAGCGTGTCGGTGAGCACGGCAGGGGACGATTCGGGCGGGATCTACGCGTCCGGCGATTACGCCTCGGTCGACAGCGGCACCGTCGTCACAACCGGCGAGCGCAGCATCGGCATCGTTGCCGACTCCACCCAGATCAGGCGCAACAGCTATTATGCGGAGGACGGTTTCGGAGCGTTCGTCGTCAGCGGCTCGGTGACGACCAGCGGATCGAGCAGCACCGGAATCTCCGCTTCCGCTTATTATGGCGTCGGCATCGGCAGCAGCGGAACCGTCGCCACCGGCGGCCAGGGCAGTACCGGCATCTACGCTCGCTCCTTCGATCTCTATACCGAGATCGACAGCAACATCGTCACCACGGCGGGCGACGATTCGATCGGAATTCACGCCATCGGCCGTGACCATGTCGTCGTCACCTCGACCAGCGTGACCACCGCGGGCGACAATTCCGCCGGCATCTTCGCGATCCAGGGCAGCGGCGACGGGGTGGAGCAGGCCGCCCGCCCGAACGCGCTTGCCGACACGGAAGAGGAATATGTCGACGGCGTCCTCGTCACCAGCGGCTCGGTGACGACCACCGGCGACAACAGTCCCGGGATCCAGGCCTACTCCGACGGCGGCCAGGTCGAGGTGATCAGCACCGGGACGGCGTCCACCGCGGGCGCCAATTCGGCGGCGATCCTCGCCCGGACCGGCGAGGTTCTCGTGGGAACCTATGACGGCACCGGCACCGGGACGATCGTCGTCACCTCCAACGTCGCGACGACCGGCGGCGACAATAGCGACGGCATCTCGGCCTTCGCGTCGGCGGTGAGCGTGACCAGCACGTCGGTGACCACGGCCGGCGACGCGAGCCGGGGGATCGAGGCGATCGCCTTCCGCGACTCGGCGGGCGACGTTTCGGTGACCAGCGGCTCGGTCGCGACGGCGGGCGATTCGAGCACCGCCATCCACGCTTATTCGGTCGGCAGCGGCGACGTCGTCGTCCAGTCGACCAGCATCGCCACCACGGGCAACCGCGGCCGCGGCATCTTCGCCACGGCGACGACCGGCGACGTCAGCGTGACCAGCGGCTCGGTCGCGACTTCTGGGGCGACGATCTCGGAAGGGATCATCGCCCAGAGCAATGCCGGCGACGTCAATGTGACGAGCGCGAGCGTCGAGATCGGCGGAGGCACCGCTCCGGGCACGACCAACCGGGCGATCGTCGCCCTGAGCCGAGGCGCCGGCGACGTCGTCGTCGACAGCGGCAGCGTCGAGACCCACGGCGACGGCGCGCCCGGGATCAACGCCATCTCGGCGACCGGCGACGTCAGCGTCACCAGCGCGACCATCACCACGGACGGCACCGGCTCGGCGGGCATCCAGGGCCAGGCCGGGTTCGAGGCGGCGACCGGCTCGGTCGTCATCGACAGCGGCTCGGTCGCGACGACGGGCGGCCAGTCGCGCGCGATCTTCGCTTCGGCCGCGGTCGACGCGACCGTGACCAGCGACGAGGTCGCCACCGCCGGCGACGAGAGCCTCGGAATCCTCGCCTTCGTGACCTCGGGCGACATCGCCATCACCAGCGGCAACGTGACCACCTCGGGGGTCAATGCCGACGCCATCGTCGCCAATCGCGGCACCATCGCCATCACCAGCACCGGGACGGTGACGACGAGCGGCGCCGACAGCAACGGCATCAGCGCGACCACCGCGGACGGCGCGGTCGGCATCGACGCCAATGCGGTCTCGGTCGCCGGCTCGGGCTCCGATGCGATCTCGGTCAGCTCGGCGAGCGCCAGCGCCGTCACGGTCCGCGGCCTGGTCGCCTCGGCTCAGGGCTTCGCGGTGCGGGCCGACGGCGCTCCCTTGGCCCTCGCCATCCTCGGCGGGGGGACGGTTCGCGGCCGGATCGACCTTGGCGACGGCGCCGACTCGCTGAACAATGCCGGCACTTTCGACGCGATCGGAGCGAGCGACTTCGGCGGCGGCGCCGACGTCTTCAACAATATGGGCACGACCCGCTCGGTCAACGGCGCGGCGGTCCTTGGCGGGCTCGAGGCGTTCGCCAATAACGGCCTGATCACGATGGCCGACGGCGCCGCCAACGACCGGCTGACCCTGGGCGGCTATCAGGGCGGCGCCGGCGCCAGGCTGGCGATCGACGTCGACTTCAGCGCCGGAACCGCCGACGTCCTGGTGACCGGGGCGGCGACCGGGACGACCCTCCTCCAGGTCGGCGCCAGCGGTTCCTCGCTGGGCTTCACCTCGGGCATCCTGGTCGTCGACGCGTCGGCGGGCACGGCGGCGAGCGCCTTCACCCTGGAGGGCGGCAATATCGACAACGGCTACGTCACCAGCGGGCTGATCTTCCGGCCGGCCGACTTCGACTTCCTGCTCGTCAACACGCCCGACCAGCCGGTGTTCGAGACCGCCCAGGTCGGCGAGACGATCGCCAACGTCTGGCAGCAGAGCGCCGATGCGGTGTTCGCCCAGCTCGACTCGGCGGCCGACGCGGCTCAGGCGCCCCGGCGGCGCGGCAGCGGGCTCGGCGTGTGGGCCCAGCTTTGGCGCGGCGAGGACGAGCGCGAGGGCGCCCAGGCGTTCATCGTCGGAACGGCGGCGAGCCAGTTCGACGTCGGCTTCGGCCAGGACCATGAGGGCATTCAGGGCGGGCTCGACTATGAGGGCGGGGCGCTCCAGGCGGGCCTCACCTTCGGCCTCGGCTCGTCGGACGCGACCTTCGCGGCGAGCGGCAACCGGATCGACATGGATGTGCGCAACCTTGGCGCCTATGTCGGGCTGAGCTCGGGCCTGTTCTTCGTCGACGCCCTCGTCAAATATGACTGGATGGACGTCACCACCAACCCCGGGCCGGGCCTTTCGGCCTCGTTCGACGCCCATGCCTGGGGGGCCCAGGTCGACGCCGGGGCGAGGCTCCGGTTCGGCCGGCTGTTCGCCGAGCCTTCGCTCGGGGTGTCGTGGATCACGGCCGAGATGGACGGCTACCAGAGCGGAACCGCCGAGGTCCGGTTCGAGGATGCCGAGAGCCTTCGCGGCCATGCCGGGCTCCGCTTCGGCGGAGTGTTCGAGACCGGCGACGGCACGTTCGCTCCGTTCGTCGGAATCAGGGCGATCGAGGAGTTTGACGGCGAGAACCGGACCGACTTCAACCTGGGCACCCTGATCGAGCTGACCGACCAGGCGCCGGGCACCTATGGCGAGCTCAGCGGCGGCCTGTCGGTGATCGCCGGCCATGTCGAGCTGTTCGCCCGCGGCGAAATGCTGTTCGGCGAGGACGTCGACGGCCAGTCGTTCCGGGCCGGCATGCGAATCCGGTTCTGAAGCGGGGTTGGGGACAGTCACTTGGGACAGTCACCAGTGACTGTCCCAAGTGACTGTCCCCTGGCGTCCCCTGGCGTGCCTAGTGACCGTCCCCTGGCGCCAAGGGCCCGAATTCGGCCTCGAAGGAGACCAGGCTCTGGATGTCGGGCGAGCTCACGCCGAGCGCCATCGGGCAGATCGCGTCGGGGATGACCGCCACGTCGAACAGCTCCTTGATCGCTCCGCTGAGCCGGATCCATTCGACCAGGTCGCCGCTCCTCAGGTCGACGATGCACACCCCGCACCAGGGCTCGCCGTCGCGCTTGGCCAGCTCGTCCTGGAGCGCCAGGCCGGCGAAGGCGCCGTCGCGTGGAAGCGACACCGTCACCACCGCATAGCCGCCGTGAATCGACAGCCCCCTCAGGAAGCCCGGGCAGAAGGCGACGTCGGTCCTCGCCCCGGTCTTGGGGTCGACCCGGGCCAGCATGCCCCGGCCCGAATCGAGCAGCCACACCCCGTCCGCCGCCACGCGCGGGCTGTGCGGCATCGACAACTGGTCGGTGACGACCCGGTCGGCGCGGACGTCGATCAGGACTCCGCCCTCGTGGCGCCGGTCGCGCCAGCCGTTGATCATGTCCGAGCGGCTGACCGCGGTCACATAAGCGGGAGCGCCTTCGCTCATGGCGAGTCCGTTGAGATGGCAGCGGTCCTCGGCGGCGAGGCGCGAGATGAAGGGCGGCTTCCACAGCGGCTTGAAGCCGTGGGTCACGCTCATCGTCGCCAGGCAGCTATATTTGGTGTTGACGAAGATGACCCGCCCGGCCTTGTCGACGTTGAGCTCGTGGACGTCGACGTCGCCCGTCGTCTGGGCGTTGCGCGGCACGTAGAGCCGGTCGAAATTCCCGTTCGCCCGCTCGTGAGGCGCAAGCACGTTCTCGAGCCGCCAGATCTGGAACAGCGAGCCCAGATAGAGTCGCTGAGCCGTGGCATGGACTCCCATCGCCCGGCTGTAATTCTGCTGGTGGAAGGAGACCCGGCCGTCCGGGAGCCGGCCGACCAGGAACAGCTGGCCGGTCTGGTAGGAGGTGAAGGCGAGGCTGCAGCGGGTCCGGCCCAGCCAGCCGCTGAAGCCGCGCGAGACGCTGATCTGGGTCTGGTCGGCGGCGAGCGGCGCCGGCTGCGGAGCCGCCTTGGCCTCTTCGACCGCGATCGGCGGCGATTCGGTGGCCGCGGCCTTCTTGCGTGTCGTCACCCTTGCCCCTTTTCGGCTCGGCCTGGTCAGCCCGCCTCCTGCGATCCCCCGGAACAGGCCGCGAGCGCCCGGTCGAGCGCGGGGCCGACGTCCTTCAGCCGGAACACGGTGTCGAAGCGGCGGCCTTCCATGTCCCGCGCCCTGATCACCAGCCGTTCGGCGGTGGCGAGCCGGGCGAGGAAGCTCGCCACCCGCCGGCCGCTCGACAAGGTGGCGTGGCGCCGGTCGGTCGCCCACAGCATCCGCCGCGGCGGATCGGAATCGAAGCGGTAGACGAGCGGCCGGGCGCCGCTCAGGATATGGCCGCGCGCCAGCCAGCGCCGCGAATGGAAGACGACCCGCCGGCCGTCATATTGGCCGGGCGAGCAGCTGACGACGAGCCGGTTGCCGTCGTCGCGGACGATCGCGGAGGCCCGGATCCGGTCGTTGATCGGGTCGCGAACGACCTCGACCGCCATCGCCCTCGGCGGCTCGGTCGCGATCAGCGTCAAGGCGATGAGAAACATCTGCAATTCACTTCCCCTGGAGCCGCATAGGTCGACCGCCCCGCCAAGGCAACCGGCCCATGCCCGCACCTTCGCTCCGGGCAAGCTTTGGCTTGCTTCGAATCATCCCCGGGCTTACATCGCCGGGGAGGCCGGCCGCTCCGCGAGGGGCGGCCCTTATTATTTCCGGAGGATTTCGTGGCCCAGCCGCTCATGCCCCATGCGACGGCCAGCTGGCTGGTCGACAACAGCTCGCTGACCTTCCAGCAGATCGCCGATTTCTGCGGGCTCCACATCCTCGAGGTGCAGGCGATCGCCGACGACACCGCCGCGACCAAGCTGACCGGCCGCGATCCGCTTCGCTCCGGCGAGCTCACCATGGAGGAGATCGAAAAGGGCCAGAACGACCCCAATTACCGACTCCAGATGCACCGCGAGCCGGACAAGGCGGTGCGCACCCGGGGACCGCGCTACACGCCCGTCTCCAAGCGCCAGGACAAGCCCGACGGAGTCGCCTGGCTGATCCGCAACCATCCCGACCTTTCCGACGGCCAGATCGGCAAGCTGATCGGAACCACGCGCACCACCATCCACGCCATCCGCGACCGAAGCCACTGGAACATCGCCAACATCCAGCCCAAGGACCCGGTCACCCTCGGCCTCACCTCGCAGCGCGAGCTCGACGCGGCGGTGGCCAAGGCGGCCAAGGCGGCCGGCACCGAGGCGGTTCGCGGCGACGCCAATATCGAGCGCGACCGCGAGGCCCTGATCGGCGAGCTTCGAGCCGAGCGCGAGGCCGCCGCGCGCGAGGCGGAAGCGGCCGCCGAGGGCGCCGGCGAGGGCGCGGGCAGCGAAGCCGGCCAGGGCTTTGTCGACCCGTTCCGCAGCTGAGCCCGCTTCGCCGGACGAGGCGCTCGCCGCCGTCGCTTATTCGCATCGCGGACTGACCTACCCGCTCGGGCGGAGCGGGCCGGAGCCGGGCACGACGATCGCGCTCGCCGAGGGCATCGGCTGGACCCGTTCGCCGGTGCCGGGATCGCTCAACCACATCAACCTTTGGATCCTCGAGGATGAGGGCGGAGTCGCGCTGGTCGATTGCGGCCTCGACATCCCGCCGGCGCGCGAGGCCTGGGAGGCGCTGTTCGCCGGGCCGCTCGCCGGCCGCGCCGTCACCCGCCTCATCGTCACCCATTTCCATCCCGACCATCTCGGCCTCGCCGGCTGGCTCTCCGAGCGCTTCGCGGTGCGCCTGTGGATGACCCGCGGCGAATGGCTGTTCGCCCGGATGCTGACCGCCGACGTCCGCGACTCGCCGCCGGCCGAGGCCCTCGCCTACTGGCGCTCCGCCGGCTGGAGCGAGGGGCGGATCGCCGCCGAGGCCGAAAAGGGCTGGGGGCGCTTCGCGGCGATGGTGAGCCCGGTGCCGGTCAGCTTCGTCCGGCTCCAGGAGGGCGACGTGCTTCGCGTCGGAGCGGCCGAATGGCGGGTGGTGATCGGCAGCGGCCACTCGCCCGAACATGCCTGCCTCGTCGACCATGCCCGCAAGGTGATGATCGCCGGCGACCAGGTGCTGCCGCGCATCACCTCGAACGTCTCGCTGAGCCTCAGCGAGCCCGAAGCCGACCCGCTCGGCGACTGGCTCGATTCGATCGCCAAGCTGCGCGCGCTTCCCGACGACCTCCTCGTCCTGCCGTCGCACGGCGAGCCCTTCACCGGCCTCCACGCGCGCCTCGATTCGCTGGCCGAGGGCCATCGCGGCCGGCTCGACGCCCTCCACGCCCACCTCGCCGAGCCGCGCCGGGCGGTCGACTGCTTCTCCGTCCTGTTCGGCCGCAAGATCGAGGACGGCTCGCTCGGCCTCGCCACCGGCGAGGCGCTCGCCCATCTGAGGCGGCTCGAGGTCGAGGGGAGGGCGGTGCGCGCCGTCCGCGACGGAGTCCACTGGTACTCGCGATCCGAGTCGCCTTGACCGTCGAGCGCGGCGGGATCAATGCTCGGCCGATGGCTGACCAACCCGAGGATTTGACGGGCCTCTCCTTCGAGGCGGCGCTGAAGCGGCTCGAGGAGATCGTCCGCCGGCTCGAGAGTGGCGAGGCCTCGCTCGACGAGGCGATCGCCCTCTACGGCGAGGGCGACCGGCTCAAGCAGCAATGCGAGGCCCGGCTCCAGGCGGCCCAGGCCAGGATCGAGCAGATCCAGTTCGGCCGCGACGGCGCGCCCTCGGGCACCGCGCCGTTCGGCGGCGACTGAGCGGGGGTGGCGGGCTCGCCGGTCTCCCTGAGGTCAGCGCTCGCCGAGGTCAGCGCCGAAATCGACCGCGCCTTCGAACGGCTGCTCGCCGTCCCGGCCGATCCGCGCGCCCGCCTCTACGAGGCGATGCGCTATTCGGCGATCGGCGGCGGCAAGCGCATCCGCCCGCTGCTCGTCGTCGCCGGCTGCGACCTGTTCAACGTCGCCCGCGACGGCGCTCTTCGGGTCGGAGTCGCCGTCGAGTGCATCCACGTCTATTCGCTGATCCACGACGATTTGCCCTGCATGGACGACGACGATCTTCGCCGCGGCAAGCCGACCCTCCACCGCGCCTTCGACGAATGCACCGCCATCCTCGCCGGCGATTCGCTCCACGCTCTCGCCTTCGAGGTGCTCGGCGACGAGGCGACCAGCGAGGATCCCTTCGTCCGCGCCGAGCTGGTCGTCGAGCTCGCCCGCGCCGCCGGGCCGTCGGGGATGGCCGGCGGGCAGATGATGGACCTGGCGGCGGGCGGGACGACCCTCGATCTGGCCGCGGTGACCCGGCTCCAGCAGCTCAAGACCGGGGCCCTGATCGGCTGGTGCCTCGAGGCGGCGGCGATCATGGGCCGGGTTCCGCCGGAGGGCCGGACGGCGCTTCGCGGCTATGCCCGCGACATCGGCCTCGCCTTCCAGATCGCCGACGACCTGCTCGACCATGAGGGAAGCGAGGCCAAGGCCGGCAAGAGGGTCGGCAAGGACAGCGACGCCGGCAAGGCGACCTTCGTTTCGCTGCTCGGGCCGGACCGGGCGCGCCGCCAGGCCCAGGCCCTGGTCGACCAGGCGATCGGCCAGCTGGGCAGCTTCGGCGAGGAGGCGGACCTGCTCCGCGCCGTCGCCCGCTTCGCCGTCGAGCGCGACCATTAGCGGCGGGAAAAGGGGCGGCCGGCGCTTTTCCTTTCCTTTTGGGCCGGCACGGGTGAAGAAGGCGGCTCGGCGCGGACGACGGAGATTTGAGGATGCGGATCGGCGTCTATCCCGGCACCTTCGATCCGATGACGCTCGGCCATATGGACATCATCCGGCGCGCCGCGGCCCTGGTCGACCGGCTGGTCATCGGAGTGACGACCAATCCGGCCAAGTCGCCGATGTTCTCGCTGGCCGAGCGGCTGGCGACGGTCACCCGCGAGACGGCGGGGCTGAGCGGGGCGGACGTGCGCATCGTCTCGTTCGATTCGCTGCTGATGGACTTCGCCGAGCGCGAGGGGGCGGCGGTGATCGTGCGCGGTTTGCGCGCTGTTGCGGATTTTGAATATGAGTTCCAGATGGCCGGAATGAACCAGCAACTCAACGCCAGGATCGAGACGGTTTTCCTGATGGCGGACGTGGCGCTCCAGCCGATCGCATCGCGGCTGGTCAAGGAGATCGCGCTCTACGGCGGCGACATCTCGAAGTTCGTCACTCCGACGGTCGCGGCCGAGGTCGCCGAGCGGGTCGAGCGGATCGGCCGCAAGGGAAGCTGATCCGCCCTTGAGGCGCGGGCAGCGGCGCACTAGAAGCATGAACTTCGGGAATCGGGGTAAGCAAATGCGTCCATTGTCTTTTCTGACCGGCCTCACGGCCGTCTTGGCGGCCGGCGCGCTCGCGGCGCAGACGCCCGTCGAGCAGCCCGCGCCGTCGCCGGCGCCCGTCGAGACTTCGGCGGAGCCCGCCGCGGCCTCGCCGGCCCCCGCCG
>Ga0196962_10000352_pt1 | contig 20171 bp, 24 predicted proteins | sample S3v_20metaG_FD_183186 | JGI IMG/M metagenome (GOLD analysis project Ga0196962, IMG submission 183186) | Soil microbial communities from Anza Borrego desert, Southern California, United States - S3+v_20 | ecosystem: Environmental > Terrestrial > Soil > Desert | place: USA: California | collected...
TTTATCAACCATATCTTTTAACATTCTATTTTCTTCTTCAAGAAACATTTTCATCTGATCTGGAGAGCTAATGTTTATTTTTGCATCAAATTCTGTCTTTTCAATCTCCAAAGCACTATTTAATAATGCAATCTTAGCATTTTCAATTCTCTTTGGCATTCCTCCATGAACTACTTCCTTATCTAGTACTATTCCTTGAATTAAAGTAGTATTTCTTAATGATCCACCTGCTTTCTTTTCTACCTTAATATCATCAATATCTACTTTGTATTTTGAATCAAGCTGATCTGATACTTGTAAAACTGCCTTTACTACAACTTGAGCTAATTCATCAGATTCCTTTGAGACAAGTTTAGTTTGCATCGAGGTCTTGGCTATTTTAAGTAATTCATTATTCTCATTCCCATCTATTCTTTGTGCTATTTTATTAAGAATTTCAATCGCTTTTTGAGCACTTTTTCTATATCCATCTACTATAATTGTTGGATGAACATCCTTTGTTATAAGATCCTCTGCTTTTTCAATCAATGCACCCGCTAATATTACTACAGAAGTAGTTCCATCACCAACTTCATTATCTGTTGCCTTGCTAATCTCTACCATCATTTTTGCTGCAGGATGCTGTACATCTATTTCTTTAAGAATAGTAGCTCCATCATTTGTAATTGTAACATCACCTAATGTGTCTACTAACATTTTATCCATGCCTCGTGGACCAAGACTTGAACGGACAATTTCTGCGATTAGTTTAGCAGCTGTTATGTTATTCTTTTGGGCATCTCTTCCCTTTGTTTGAGTAGATCCTTCTTTTAATATTAAAACTGGCATACCACCAGCTGAACCTTGTTGAATTGACATTCTATCATTCTCACCTAAAATTAATTTATAACAATGTGACAGAGATGGGGATATTTTAATTTTCTGCAATACAATTTTTATTAGACAGATTATTCACAAGTATATAAAATTTAATTTAGTAAATTAATACAAATTTTTAATTAAATAAGGAGTCAAATTGACCGTTATTTACATCAGCATAAATTTCTTTGGCAGGTTTATTTTCGATCTTTATACCACTACTGACACATGATCCAATTATTTCTTTTGCGGCATTTTTTAAATCAATAGCGTAAGATACATCTATTTTCATTCTTGCAATTTTAACTATATTTTCCATGCTAATATTTCCTACATAATCTTTTCCTGCTGTTCCAGATCCCTTAGTGATACCAGCTTCTTTGGCTATTAATGCGGTAGTTGGAGGTATACCTACTTCCACAGTAAATTTTTTTGTATCAGGATCAACCTCTACTTTAACAGGAACTTTCATTCCAGAAAAATCTTTGGTTTTATCATTAATAGTATTTACAACTTGTAAGACATTAATTCCAAGTGGTCCCAATGCTGGTCCAAGAGGTGGTCCTGCACTAGCTTCTCCTCCAGTTACTAAAGCGGAGACAGTTTTTTTATCGCCCATATCAAAAACACTATTTTGCCGAAATATAAATCGACATCATGTATTTTTTGAAATTATTTTATCTATTCAATTTTATATTTAAATACAAACTATCCATTTACTTTTTTTAAATAATTTGCATCAACAGTAACTGGAATTTGATAGGGAGAATCAAGTAATACTACAGTAGATTCCTGTTTTTCATAATCAACACGTATAATCTTTGCTTTCATTGATTTAAAAGGTCCGGCTATAACTTCTACGGTATCATCTATGCTTAACTCTGTTACTACAGGTTTCTTTACAAGATACTTTTCAATATCACTAAAAGGAAGATCTCCTCGTATTTGTCCACGGACATGTCTAACTCCATATAATGCATCATATGCAATATTTGAATCAGGAGCTTCAACAATAACATAACCCTTGAAATTCTCTAAGATAAGAATAGAACGTAAACTTATTCTTTTTGAATTTATCCTATTTTGTAAGGTATTTGCAACAACATTTTCTTGGCCACCTGTAATTCTAATTGCAAAAAATTTGGAATCAGTGTCTTGAATATCAGTATTTGGGTTATTTTTAATTGATTGATCTGATTTATTATTTATAGAGGAATTGACTTTTTCTGTATTTTTGGTTTTCTCATTATTTAAAAAAGTATTTGTATTATTAGAAGCGAATTCGTTAGAATCTTCATGATTATCATCATTCAACTCAATATCACTTATATCATCATCTATATCTTTTTTGTTTTTCATTAATTTTAGTACAATATTTTACGATTAAAAGTATTTTATAAATTTACTTTAATTATTAGTAAATGAAAAGAATAAGAAATCAGCTTACCGATATATTGCTATTAAACAAATGATCATATAAATTTTTACAGTTTGAAATATTGAATAGTTTAGAATCTTGAACTTTATATATTCATATTATCAAGATTCGAGGTAATAGAGAGTATCTAGTTAATATGAAAGACAAGATAAATGCATAAGTATTTAATGGATAAATATACATAATCAACAAAACTTGAGAACCTCTATACAAGTAAATCAATTGGATTTACTAGATAGAAATATTTTAAACGAAATTCAATGGCATTTCCCTCTTACAGAAAGACCATTTTTAGAGATAGCTATTCATCATAATATATCGGAAAATGAAGTTATGAAAAGGATAAATAATCTCAAACAAATGGGATTGATAAGACAAATTAATGCAATATTTGATACTAGAAGATTAGGATATAAGAGTGCATTAATAGCTTTTGCGGTCAAACCTGAAAAATTAGATCAAGTAGCTAATGAAATAAACAAATATTCTGGTGTAAGTCACAATTATGAAAGGAATCATGAGTTTAACTTATGGTTCACTTTAGCAGTACCTCCAGAAAAGGATATGAAAGAAATTTTGCATAAAATGTCTACTCTTGAAGGAGTAATAAAATATAGGCTTTTGCCAACATTGAAAATGTACAAAATAGGTGTTAAATTAGATATGGTCAATGAGGATCCCTCAGATCCTAAACCTACAGAAACGATTAAAGAACTTAACCCCAAAAAAAGCGAGTTAACTGATCAAGATAAAGAGTTTATAAGAGAATTACAAAAAGACATAGAAATAATTTCAGAGCCTTTTAAGAAAATTGCAGAGAAACTTGGAATAACACTAAATGAATTATTTGAAAAAGCAAAGGAATTTGAAGAAAATGGCATAATGAGACGTTTTGCAGCTATCTTGAGACATAGAGATGCAGGATTTACTGCAAATGGGATGATAGTATGGAGAGTGCCAGAAGAAATTGTAGATAAAGTAGGATACAAATTGGCCGCATTTCCGCAGGTAAGCCATTGTTATAGAAGACCTACTTATTCAGACTGGAAATTTAATATATTTAGTATGATTCATGCGAGAAGCATAAATTCTGCCGAAAAAATTGCTGAAGAAATTTCAAATACAATTAAAATCTCGGATTACAAGATTTTATTCAGTTCAAGAGAATTTAAGAAAGAAAGAGTAAAGTATTTCGAGGAATAATCAAATTCATAATATTTATAAACATTATTCAATAAATTGAATTATATATCAAATAATTAAACTATAATTTATGTTATCTTCTGAAGTACAATCTCTAAAACCTGAATCCATCAAATCACTGGATATAGGAGATATAGCAATTATGAATCAACTTGCCTATTCCTTCAGGGACGAGTTTATAAAATATGCTAAAATTGATTCGTTCACTTCTCCTGACCCTTTTAAAAATGAAAATCCCAATACTTATCTAGTTGTAGTTGATAGAGAAAATATAGATAGAATAGTCTCGATGGTTATTATACCTGATTATTCAGATAATTCAAAGATACCTTTAGAAAAAATAAATAATGACAGATTAAAAATAATACAAATCCCCAAAGAGAAAGCATTATTACTGAAATATGAAATGATGCCAAAAGATACAAATAACTTTTATCAGTTTAGAAAAGACAGCACTGTTATTGGATATATTATGTTTGCATTTCAGATATGTGGCCAACACTATTAAATTAAGTCATAATATTGGTTCTTTTTTTATTTTTAAAGTCCCGTTTTCTAAAATTTCAATTCCCATTACTTCAAAAATTAATTTAGCATTTTCTTTTTCTCTAGTCAGAATATTTTTAGCTATTTTCAATCGATATGATGGAGTCCACTGTTGCCCAATCTTATATTTGCCTTTCATATTATGAGGGATCAGTTTTATTACAGTTACTTCTTGTACTGAATGCATCTTTGAGTTTAGTTTTTCATAATTGCCTTCCTTTTGATATTTTTCCATTAATGAATTTAGAGCCAAAGCTTTTTCTTCTTTGTCTTCAACTATAGAGGAGTATCCTTTTATAACTACACTTATATACAATGTATCTGCTTGTGATGCGTCACACGGATGAAAATAGTAGGATGGAAGAAAAGCCAGATGTTGATCTGTTTCAAATCCCGTAGCTGAATTCCTTCTGATATTGTCTATTTTCTCACCAAATCGAAAAGAATGCATGTATATACAATCTTCTTTAAGAATACAAGAATTATCTCTGAATTTTTCAGATTGAACATAAACAAAATTCATCGGTATTACCTGGGGAAAGCCATTGATATCTATAGATGCTAATCTTCCAACTGCTTGACTATTTAGAAAACTGATAATATTTTGTTTGAATTGAATCTCAAGTTTTTTTATTAATTTCATGAGAAATTTTATTTACTACTAAGACCATACAGAGATTTAAAGATAAGTGAATAAAGTAGTTTCAAAAATTTAACGTTCCCTGTCGATTTTTTGTATTATTATCATTAAATTCATAATTAAGGATTTTTTTCACTTTTTCAGCTCTTGCTTTTCCAAAACCTGGAATCAAAGATAATTCAGATACAGATGCATTTATTGCTCTTGATGGTGTTCTGAATTTTTTAAGCAGTTTTATGGCTAATTTGTCGCCTACACCTGGTAATGATGAAAGTATGGATAATTGTTGTAATTGTATATGGTTTCTTTTTTTTATTCTCTTAATCAATGGTCCATTGATTGTAATACCAGATTTTATTGCTTTATTTAATAAAATAAGAAGAAATTTTGAAGTATAATTTGCAGAAGGAGAATGAATAATTGGTATCCTAAAAATTAATGCAATAGTTGCAAGAGCATCGTAAATCTGTAAAATTTTATCAACTGAAATTTCAATTTCATTATTTTGGTTTTCAATAAAATTTTCAAATTGTAAATTTAAAATATTTCCTTCTATTATAAAAATAGGTTTAGAATAAAATTGTATTAAATCAGAACATTGAATGAAAAGTCGTCCATCATATATTGAATTAATTAAATCATGTATTGTCTTTCTTTCAATAGCTATTTCAGGCGCTATAATATAATCCCCTACTGAAAGTCGTGCAAAATCTATTTGTGCGCCATCTTCAATTAAGAATTTAGGAACTTTACTATTTCGCTCTCTTTCATCTACTACAATACGAAAAGACACAAATAAAATTAAATATCCGGATTATTGTTTCTAACTAAAAATATATATAAAAATTAAATTATTTTTGTGTTGTAGATTGTGTTCCTTTTAGCATTTGATTAATCTTATTTTCAACTTCCTTAAGATTTTCTTTTACACGTGATTCTTGTTTTCCTAACACCATAACTCTGGTATTTGCTAATTCTTTTTTTTCACCTAGTTCTTTTTCTATTGTATCTTTCTCAGATTTTATTAATAAAGGACCTGCTGCTTTATAAATAGAATCAGATGTATTTGTTTTATTTAATTCCTCCAATGCTCTTTCTGTTTCAACAATTTCTAGTTCAATTTGTTGCTTCTGCATCATAATAGCTTGCAAATTTTGTTGAAGCTGTTGTAATCTAGATATTTGTTCTTTAAGCCAAGGAGGTAGTTCATTTTCTTGACCCAATTCATTGAATAATTAAACAAATTGAATATAAATTCATAACGTTATACAAATAGCAGATTAGTTATGCATAAGTGGATGGTTTTAATTTGGCGCAAGTAAGAATTAATAAAAGACCTTAATTCTGCGATATCAGAAGTAGTAATTTCAATTATTAAAGACGGAATACAATTTCTATTTAAAATATAGTAGTTAATTAGAGGACTTAATGTTTTTGTATCAGGTTCTAATGCATTATATAAAGATTTTAAAAAAGCTTTTGTTTCTAAATATGAAGAATGATGTAGAGAAACATTGATTTTAGCTTTAAAGTTTCTCAATATTTATATCATATGCTCCAGCAGCTACTTTAAAATTACATTTTGGACAATTCCAAATTCCAGATGCAATTCGCCCAAATTTTAATGAACCACAAGAAGGACATCGTCTTTTTCGTTTAAGAGTTCGGTATATTTTACCATATCTTTTTCTAACAGTGGCTCCAAATTTTGTTCCTAGGCCTTTTAGTGCAGTTTGACCTTTTCTGTTTCTACTTACCATCTATTTTATCAGCTCCTTTAATTTAGTTCTTATAGTCTCTGTTTTAATTCTTGCTGTTTGAGCTACAAATTTTATTTGTTCAAGAGTAAAATAGCCAGTCGATCCTTTCTGTATTGCAGTGTATTCACCATTAGAATTAGTAGTTATTGTTATCCTTGATTCCATACATACTTCTTCTTCAGCAGTAGGATCTAGAATAATATTATTCCCTATTCGTATCGAGGTTATTGATATAGGTATTGTTGTAATTGGAGGTTCTTGTTTTTTTCCTGTATCAACTACCTTTCCATCATGAATTTCAAAAATTGGTAATTTACTACTTAATAATGCAGCAACTACAGCATATGAAGTTGCATCAAAAAGATTACCGTCAGCATTAATTATACTACAATCAACGAAGATAGTATAAACTATTTTACCAGGTATCAAAACTAATTTATCTAAATCAACCATCTTAGATTCTCTAATTCCTCGATCAACTACTCTAGCTAGTTCTATCGTTTCTTCATCTGGAGGTCCAGGTTCTATGTAGGGAGATGCAATAGGCAGAATTTCTGCAGTTACAATCAATGCACCTTTATTTTCTAATCCTTCAAATGGTTCGCCTGTTTCAACTTTTATTCCTGCTATTACTTCTGAATTGCCTAATTTTACTTTAGCAGACCCATCTGCTTTTTTAATTATATCTACTTCTATTTGTAGATCTCTAGTATCTTCTAAGTTTCTACCATCTAGCCTTTTTCCATTAGTAATTAAATCGAACATGTGTCGTTTACGTAATTGTTCAATTACTATTGGCGATTTTTTTGATAAACTCAATTCTCTTTATTCTCCTCCAATTCTTTCTCTTCACCATCAGGCAAATCATTTCCAAAGTATTTTTCTATTAATGCTTTTCTTTGTATTTCATAAACCTTTTTACATCCCTGAATGGCTTTTTCTATACATTCATCAAATTGAGATTCATTTAAGATTCCATCCAATTGTAATAAGGTAATCTGTTCAAGATTTGGTAAATATGCAACGGGCATATCAGCTGATCCTTCTTTATCTTCAATGTCATTGATATCAAGAACTATTTTATCATTTACTTTTCCAGCTGCACAGGCTGCGACCAAATCTCGCATATTAACTCCAGCATCAGCTAAAGCCACCGAGGCTGCGGCAATTCCTGCACATCGAGATCCACCATCTGCCTGTAATACTTCTACAAAAACATCAATAGCAGCTCTAGGATAATCCTCTAACATTATTGCGGGTTCTAATGCTTCACGCATTACCTTTGAAATTTCAACTTCTCTTCTTGAAGGAGCTGGGTTTTTTCTAGTATCTGTTGAAAAGGGTGACATGTGATATCTACATCTTAAGACACATCTATCAGGGAGAGCCATATGTTTAGGATGAACTTCTCTTGGCCCATATACTGCTACTATAATTTTGTTTTTACCAAATTCTATAAATGCAGATCCATCTGCATTCTTTATAACACCTATAGTAATTTTAACATCTCTTAATTCATCAATAGATCGACCATCAGTACGTTTTCCATTTTCATCTATTAGAATTGTTTGATCCATAATTTTTATCCTACTCCTTATTAAGCTGAATCTCTTCTTGGAGATTCAATATTATTATTTGAACTATGACCATTTTTAATATCATTGGAATTATTATCTGCATAACTGTTGTTAACATAGTCTTCGTTATTCACTGAACTATTATTAGTTTCTGTTTGTGATACGTCCTCAGAAACATTTAGCAAATCTTTCACTCTTTGTGTTAAATTTGAGGTATGTGCTTCTTCCTCAACTAATCTTATTGCTTTAAAAGCAAGAGCAATGCCTTCATTGTTTTTTCCAGTTACAACAAGTATACCATTTTGTCCAATTAAAATTCTAGTTTGTGTAGCTTGTTCGATAGTTTGTATCATAGAACCCCTCTTTCCTATTAAACGGGGAACACGTGTTGAAGATATCTTTAAAAATTCACCATTAGAAATTTTACCTAAATCCTTTTCCTGAATTGTTAACATAGGATCTCTAGTCCTGTCAAAAGTTATTATTCTAGCTGTTACCAAATCACCTGGTGCAAGTCTTTTTTTCATATCATCTTTTGCAGGAGAAAAATCTCTTCCAAACACATCTTGAGCAGGAAGATGAGCTGAAAAAATTGCATTAATATCTACTTCCCATGATAATGAAGAATTATCTATAATTTTTCCAATGACTATATCATTTACTCTTGGAATATAAACACCTGATAAAGGAATAACTTTTATACCATCTTTACTTGATTCGGCAATTCCTATCCTTGTAGCAATTATAAAATTATCTTTTTTTATTACATTCATTAATGGTCGATAATTGCCTTCTATAATCACATCGCCTGGAATAACATATCTTTTCTTAATTTCTAACACGAATATAATAACATCTCCTTATTAGTAACATTAACAAAGAAAAGTATTTTGTTTGTATCATTATATAGAAATTTTATATCTCTTTTCAAGTTCCAATTTCCTATTTTAATAAATGGTATTTATTCATTGTTATTATTGCTCTTGAATATGGGCAGAGCCTTTTGTAATAGAATTTATTCTTTCAATGAAAGTTACGCGTATCCCAGCATTTATTTCTATAATTACTTTTAATGATCCATCCTGAAGCCATTTCTCATCTTTGAGATCTCCTATGCCTTTTATAATACTATAAGATTGAGCAGAAAATTGTGATGGAACGGTAACAACCAATTGAAGATTTTCTGATTTTAATGGTAAAATTTTTCTTAAAGGATCGATAATTTTTTTTGCTTGTTCCTCTGGTCTCTTGAATGGATCTATTACCAAACGAATTTGTTCCATTGCATTTTCTATTCTTAATGGGGGATGAGGAAGATGTGTTTTTGGATCAATAAAATTTCTACTAATATATTGAATAATTTGTTTTTTCTTTTCTTCAACCATTCTTCTTCGCTGATCAGTTGTAAGATTAACATCACCATGTTCAAGTATCTGTTTAGCAATTTCTGTTTGATCTTTAGTTTTAAAGTTTTTAATTAATTTTTCATAAGGAACACGTGTGCCTTTATTAGCATCTGAATAAATTTCATCTGAAATTAAAATGTTAGAAATATCTATTTTTTTACCTAGTTTGTAATCTAATGCTGGATCAGGTTTAACTAAAATTTCAAATTTATCGGCATTGAGCATTAATCTTACTATAGAGGATTTATTATCAGTCATAAATATCAAAAATGGGATTTTGTAATATATATGCATATAAATTTAAATCATTGAAAGATTTCAAGTAAATAAAAAAATAATAACTAGCGGTATGATTTCTGTTTTTTTCTTCGTGCACCTGGTCCACCGAATTTCTTTGATTCAGTCTGTCTTGGATCTCCCGCAAGCAAGTGTCTATCGAATTCAGTTATTTTTTTACGAATTTCTGTTCTTATACTTTTTGACAATGGATGATCTTTTGGTTCGCGTCCTCCTTTAGATGCTCCAGATAAGGCTCGTGATATTGCTACTGCACTTGCAAAAGCTTGTCCCATAAATCCACCACCTTCAACTTTTACAGTGACATCAATCTTATCTCGTATATCTCCAATGATATTCATCGGGGTCAATATCAATTCTTTTGAGACGTCAGGTTGAATGATTTCTGCCGGAATATTATTAATTCTAACTTTACCATTTCCTTTAGAAATGGTAGCAACTGCTCGTGATGTTTTTCTCTGTCCTGGATATAAATCTACAATAGTATTCTTAGTCATTTCTTATTCTCCTTTCCAACCTATCTGTTTAGCAACATCTCCAATTGTAATGTAATATGATTCAGATTTTGTTATTTTAGCATCATCAAAAATTTTTATTTGCTTTGAGCTTTGAAATTCTGTTGGTATCCCTATATATACTCTCAAACGTTTAAACGCTAGAATCCCACTTGGCTTCCTCCTTGGAACCATTCCTCTAACCATTTTAGTCAGTATCCTATCTGGTCTTCTTGGATGATAAGGTCCATGAATAGGGTTAGTAACAGAACCTACTTCAAGATGTTTCTTATAATCTTCAATTGTTTTATATCGATTTCCAGACAACATTGCTCTTTCAGAATTGATTATTGTTACTCTATTACCTTGAAGTAAAAGTTTTGAAACATGAGAACATAACCTCCCTGCAATACAATTGGAAGCATCAACTATTATTTGTTGATTGGTATTTGAAACTGTATTATCTTTAGGTTTATCCAATTATTCTTACACCTTTTCCATTTGGATGTTGATTGACAAGATCATTGATGGTAATAACTTTTCCGCCTGCATCAAGTATCTTTTTCATTGCTGGAATTGAAATTGAGAATGAAGCGACATTTAATTTATGAGTAAGAGTCCCATTACCTAAAACCTTTCCCGGAATTATAATATTTTCTCCATCTTTAGTAAGATTTTCTAATTTACCAATATTAATTTCAGATCTATTAGATCTAGAACTTTTGATCTTTTTTTCTAATGTTTTCCATAAAGGAGTTTTAGTTTTTTTGTATGCATTACGCAAAGTCCATTTAATATCATCATTTAAAGTATGAGCAAACATAGTTGTAACCTTATCATGTTCCATATTAATAATCCCCAAATAAATCTACCTAGTTTTATATGGTATTTCTAATGATTTTATTACATCACCAAAATTATTTATTTTTGAATTTATAATTTTTAATGCCGATTTTATAGTTTCTTCTGCAGTTAATGAACCAGTAGTCTCAATTATAAGGATTGATTCATCTTTGTCATTGCCGTCTTTAACAACAGCTGAAGAAGTTGGTTGCCACTTAGCATGATCTTTTCCTGTTCCTAATCTTGCATAAGCTTCGAATTTTAATTTTTGTCCAGGAGCAAGGGTAATAATTGGTATGCTTTTACTTACTGGTTTCACATATTCATCTTCAGATACCAAATCACCAGACATTACAAGCCGTGTTTTTTCTGAAGATTCAGCATCTAAAATCAGCAATACACGACATCTAGAGCAACCCAAGGTGTTATTACAATCACATTGATTTGAAAAGACAAATCTATTTAACTCAGTTCTTAAAGGAATTAATCCCAATCGATGAGCTATTGCCTCATCATGCATAACCGATGAATTTTCTAGAATAACTACATCATCAATTGCTAATGTTGGAACTTCGCTTATTGCGATCCTTCTGATAGCATTCAAATATTGTCTTGGAATATTATTAAATTCTAGTATTATTTTTTCATCTGTTTTTTCTAAAATATTTATAGATAAGTTCAATAGTAATTCAAGATTTTTGTCCAATGCGCTCTTAAAAATCTACCGACCGCTACAATATGCCAGAATGATGATATTAATAGTTTAAGTAATAAATTAATTACATTGAAGAATCATCATTACAATTGTGAATATAACTCAATATGAGGTTACAATATTAATGAAGTATATTATTATTTAGAGTTTTTTATAGCTGCTATCTTCTTTTGCAGCAATATATGTAGGAATATAGTGTCCTATTAGCTTTTTTGAATAACAATCACTACATAAGTATCCTTGGATATTCCATTGTCTCATTGCTTTATATCTAAAAATAGAAATTTGATTATTGCAAATAGAACATTTCGTATCATCAGGCATTTTCTTTAATTATTTTTAGCATTATAAATAAGGTAATAATAACTGTGTTAATTAATGTATATTATTATTGAAAAACTTGTAATAATATCTGAAATTTATCATAGCATATAATATTCATTTTCAATTAAAAGTAAAATGGTCAAACTTGATTATTTTTTATTTTAAAAAAATTAATTAAGACCTAATTCGAATCCATAATCAGTTAAATGGGACTTAATGAAAAGATTATTTTTTTAGGAATATTAGGAATGGGTGCAATGGTAGGAGTAATTTCATATGTTATATTTTCTGAGCTTCCACCTACACCAGGAGATACAAAATCAATCTATAGGCAAGAACTGCCTCCACCGACGACAGAAGCAGAAGCAGAACCAACTGTAGATCCTTCAACTGTTAAACCTGATGTAACTCTAACGATTCTAGAAGGATCTTCAACTCAAGGTAATCCAGACTATGATCCAAAAGAACTTTCAGTTAAAAAAGGCAATATAATAAAAGTTGATAATGTTGATTCGTTGCCTCATAGTGTTACAAATGGTGTAGGTCCCAATGATCCAAATTCAGCAAAAATATTTGATACTAGTTTGATTATGGGAGGAGAATCAGGAATTTTACAAACTGAAGAAGTTGATGCAGGTGAATATACATACTATTGTATAGTTCATCCATACATGACAGGAACGTTAAAGATTGGATAAATGAAAAAAACTGGTTACTTTATTTTTTTATATTCTAGAATATTTGTAGATTTAAGACTAGATGCATTTTTAGTATTTGATGTAATTCTCAGATAAATGATATGCTTATATATATAATTAGAAAAATATTATAATATGGTTTTTTTAGAGGTTAAAGATCTAAATGTAAGTATCGATGGAAAGAAGATACTAAACGGTTTAAATTTAGAGATTGATAAAAATGAAGTTCATGCTATAATGGGTGTAAACGGATCTGGAAAAAGTACCTTTGCAAATGTACTTTTAGGACATCCAAAGTATTCTATTACTTCTGGAGATATTATTGTTAAAGGAAAAAGCATTTTAGAATTATCTACTGATGAAAGGGCAAAGCAAGGAATATTTTTGGGATTTCAATATCCTATTGAAATTTCTGGTGTAGGTTATAGTCATTTTTTAAGAAATGCTTATAACACTTTAAACAAATCATTATTGGAAGATCAAAAGGATAGAGAAGTTTTTCTTACCGTTAAAGAATTTCATGAATATGTTAAAAAAAATCTTAATAGTGTAGGTTTAGATCCTTCTTTTCTTGGAAGATATCTAAACGAAGGATTTTCTGGAGGAGAAAAGAAAAGATCAGAGGTTATGCAAATGTTGGTATTAAAGCCAAACATAGCTATATTAGATGAACCAGACTCTGGTTTAGATATCGATGCAGTAAAAGCAGTTGCCGAGGCAATAAATATATTAATTGCTACAGGAGCAGGCGTTGTTGTAATTACACATTATGCTAGAATTCTACGCTATCTTACAAGACTTGATAAAGTTCATGTAATGGCAAAAGGAAAAATTATTAAATCTGGTGGAAAAGAATTATCAGAAGAATTAGAAACTAAAGGCTATGTATGGCTAGGTTTAGAAGAATAAAATTTCAATATATTATTTAATTTTAGATATATAATACGGCTAATTCTTTTTTTATATATTCAATGTCTTTTAATAACGATGAAAGAAATAATTCAGAATCATCCAATAACAATGATAATTCTAGAGAAAAGCAAAGTATAACATTAGAAAATGATATAAAACTAGAAAGTACAAAAAAAGAAGAACAGCTTTTTCTAAATTTCTCCTTTTTTAAAGTAGATCCAAAATGGAGGTGGTTAAATGAAATAGGAAAAGAAGAGGCAGCTAAAGAATTTGAAAGTTTGTTAGAGGTCGCAAATACCAAAATGAAAGTCATTTCATATTCAACAATAGGTCTACGAAGTGATGCAGATTTCATGTTATGGATGATAGCGGATTCTGTTGAAAAAATGCAGATTTTAACATCAAAGATTTATTTTACTGTATTAGGGAAGTATGTCGAACCTTCTCAAATCTATCTATCAAGCTCAAGAAAATCCATTTATTCTAATCAAGTCAAATCTGGTTTTATGGCTAATCAAAAGCCGCTTAAATATAATATAGTATATCCATTTATAAAATCAAGAGAATGGTATCTTCTCCCTTTTGAAAAAAGAAAAAAAATGATGGAAGAACACATAGAAGTTGGGAGAAAGTTTCCAAATATTCGATTAAATACATCATATTCCTTTGGAATTCATGATCAAGATTTCATGTTAGCTTTTGAAACAGAGGATCTAAATGATTTTCAAAACTTAATTATACAACTACGCGAAACTAAGGTTAGTAAATATGTTGTTAAAGATACCCCTATGATTGTTTGTCTACATAAAAATATGGAACAAGTTATAAAAAGTTTAGGTTGAATGAACAAGTGATGATTGCACTTAAAGAATGGGCTATTATTTGTAAGGCTCTGGAAAATGGTAAACAAATATTATTGCTTCGTAAGGGAGGCATTATGGAATATAGAAAAGGATTTGAGGTTAAACATAATGAATTTTTACTTTATCCAACATTTGAACACCAATCTCTGGAATCAATTAAAGCAGAATACAAAGAAAAATTAAAGGAAATATTAGAAGAACAAAATAAATACACAAGAAAAGAAATAGATAAAAATAACAAACATTCTGACACAAACAATACTAATATTATTAAATTGTTTGCCAAAGTAGAAGATGTTGTAGAGATTTCAGATAAAGTAACCCTTTCCAAGTTAAAAGATCATCATATATGGAATGATGAATATGTAATGATGAGAATGAATTATAATCCAAGTAAACCAATGAGTGTTTTATTATTACGAATATATAAAATAAAAAAACCGTTAATTATTGATATTAATGATAAGTGGTCAGGATGTAAATCATGGATAGATATTGAAAAAGATATAGACATTCAGAATTCTCACGAGGTAGAGATATTGGGAAATGAAAAAGCTCTAATAGACCCTGTATTAAATGATGATATATTCTATGAGTCTGTTAATAAGATTAGGAAGGTAATTGGAAAATGAAATATAGAAAATTAGGGAGAAGCGGAATAAAAGTCAGTGAAATTGGGTTTGGTGCATGGACTATAGGATTAGATTGGTGGGGAAAAAAAATAGAGGACGATGAGGCAATAAAGATGTTAAAAAAAGCATATGATTTGGGAATTAACTTCTTTGAAAGTGCTGATATGTATGGTAAAGGTAAAAGTGAACGGATAATTGGTCAAGTATTTAAAGATATGAGAAATGAAATAGTTTATTCTACCAAATGGGGATATGATATGTATAACCAAGAACAAATAGGACATAATGAAATTCCTCAAAAACATGATCCTGAATTCTTGCAATTTGCACTTGAAAAAAGTATGGAAAGGTTACAAACAGATTACATAGATGTTTATAGCTTACACAATCCAAAAATGGACGCAATTAAAAATAACGATTTATTTTATACTTTAGACAGCCTTGTTGATAAAGGGAATATTAAAAGTCATGGAATAGCATTAGGACCAGCTATAGGATGGAAAGAAGAAGGACTATATGCAATAAAAAATAGAAATATAACATGCTTACAAACGGTTTATAATATTTTAGAACAAGACCCAGGACGATCTTTTTTGAATGCCGTAACTGAAAATTCAGCTCATCCCATAGAGAATGAAAATGCATATGATGTAGGTATAATGGTCCGAGTTCCTGATGCTTCAGGATTGCTAACAGGCAAAATAACAGAGAAAACGATTTTAAATCAAAATGATCATAGAAGTTATAGAAAGAAAGAATGGGTAATAGAAGCATTAAAAAAAATAGAGAATATAAAATCAATCGCAGAAAATAAAGATTGGACAATTCCACAATTAGCGATTAAATTTATTTTATCTCAAAAACCTATATCTGTAGTAATGCCTACTATATTAAGTACTGAAGAATTGGAACTATTTTCAGAAATGTCAGATGGCACATATCTAGAGGAAGAAGAACTTAAACAAATTAATCATTTATATGAAAATAATTTTTATGTCCCTCAAAATATTGCTTAAATTATAACATTTTCCTATATTATTTTTGATAATAAAAATGGATCTTTTACTTAATTTAAATATTTTATTAAACAAATTTAACTGACTAGATATTTTAATAATTTTATTTATTGATATATAACATAAATAATATAATGTTTATGCCTTTGCATAAAACCCTGAACGTCGCTCATATATTTGCCCATTTTGCATGGCTTTATTTAGAAAGTTTTTGGCATCATCTTCTGAAAACCTTCCAGTTTGAGTGAGTTCATTTATAAAGTGTTTTTCTTCTACATCACTCTTATCTTGTCCAGATAAAGCATTAAAAATTTCCATGAATAATTTTAATTTTGATATTTCACTTTGAGGTTTACCGTGTAAAACTCCAAGATCTACTCTACCAGTATTAACATCGACGCCTGCAGTTTCTAGCATAGTTTGAATCAGATATATTGCACGTTCTGCATCATCCGAATCTACATAATCTTTTAATAATAATTTTGATCGAGCGGTTGCTAATCTTACTAATCCTTCAAGTTGCCTAGGTGTAACAGTGATCATACCATCTGATTCTACATTTCTCATTTTCATATAATAATCTCTTATTTTATCTATAGCTTCAACAGTTAATTTTGGTTCCATAGTTTTTGAATAAGCAAGGTATTTACTAAAGAGATCAATATCAATAAAATATTGACCAGTACTTTCTGATTCTCGATGTAATTCTAATATGTGACTAGCAACACGATGATCTTTTTCTTTTTCTGGTATGTCTCTAATTACATAAATAATATCAAATCTTGTTAATAATGGTATTGGTAAGTTAACATTTTCTGTAATATTTTTAAAGGGATCGTATTTGCCATATAAGGGATTTGCAGCTGCTAATATAGAAGTTCTTGCATTCAATGTAGCAACTATTCCTCCTTTTGCCACAGAACAGGTTTGCTGCTCCATAACCTCATGTAAAGCTGAACGGTCTTCTGGTTTTATTTTGTCAAATTCATCTATACAAACTAAACCTTGATCTCCTAGTACTACTGCACCTGCTTCCAACATCATAATACCAGATTTATCTCTTATTACTGCTGCAGTTAAACCTGCAGCAGTAGAACCTCTTCCAGAAGTATATAATCCTCTTGGAGCAATTTTGGCTGCAAATTTCAACATTTCTGATTTTGCGGTTCCAGGGTCACCCACTAAAAGAACATTAATATCGCCTCTTCTAGCAGATCCATCTTCTAATCTTTTTGTTACTGATCCTACAATTAATAATAAAATTACTTCTTTAATTACCTCATGTCCATATACATGAGGAGCATAAGATGAAATTAGTATATCATATGCATCATTTTTACGTGCTAATGCAAAAATATGTTTTTCATCTTCACTATTTATTTCTAAACGTTCTATTGTTCTATTATCTTTATCTGCTGTCCTTCCACCTAGATATTCAATATTATTTCCTTCCATTCGTAATCTAAACAAACTAGTTTTCATTTGTTGTGATAATAGTTCTTGTTCGATTCTTACAATTCCAGTTAATAAGATCCTATCTCCTGGTCTGCATTGATCTACAAGATCTCCTATAACAGTTACCTCTAAATAATGTGGTAAGTGACCAGCAGGAAGATCTTCGGGAAGCTCTTGTAACCTTACCATTTGAAAATCAATGAAAATGCTGGTATCTGGATCCATTTCTAGTTCTTTTTCAGAACATTTACCACATTTTAGAGGTTTTTTTAATACTAATCCTTGTAATTGAGCTTCTGTTATTCCACCACAATTAAGACACCTATAACCAATTTTTTTGGCTAATGGTTTTACTTCAGATGATCGAACAACCATTCCTGAAACCCCAACAAGTTTATTGATCACTTCAGCATTTATTTCACGTAAACTTTTTTGTACTGTATAATTTCCTATTCTGACCTTTATATTATTTTGAATCTCATTTGCATAATCAGGATGGATTTCATAGAGAACATTGAATATAGCTTTATTAAATGCATCAAACATTTCATCAGGTTCATTAGTAATTAATTTTGCCAACTCTGGCTTAAAAGTATCAAAATCTATATAGTCAACAACAAGCGAGATAGAATTGGCTGCCATTAAATTATTAATTCTATCGAAATATTTGTAATTCCCAGTTCGATCTTTGAAAGCACGTAAAAATTCCTCTAAATCATTAACCAATGCAGATTCAGTTTTTTGAAGTTCGCTCAAGACTTATTTACTGCCCTTTGTTTAAATTCTGAAGAAGATTTATGAATAAAATTATATAGCTCTTTTTCTTCCGCTGAAAGTTTCTTTTCTAAGTCAACAGGTAGTGTAGACGCAGCCGCTAATTTAACAATTTTTTCTATTCGAGATGCTACAAATGAATTAAGAGAAACCAGAATAGATTCTTTTTCTTTATCTTTTAATCTTTTGATAAAATCATTAACACGAATGTAAAAATCGAGATCAATGCCCGAAAGATCATGAGGTTTTGATATTCTTTCACGGTTCAAAGAACGTGAGATAGAAATCAGAACATTCATATCTTGAATTTCTATAGAATTATTTTCCTCTAGAATTTGTGCTAACCATCTAGGAATCGAACTTATTTCTCCTTCTTTTGCTTCAAAAGCCAGACCATCAATATTGATAGAGAAATTTTTTTTGAAGGTGATCCGTATTTCTTCCATTAAGTATTTAATACTATAAAATTTTTGAATAAAATCCATTTGATTTTTAAAATGATCGTAGCGATCAAAATTATCATTATTATGAGCTATTGTAACTTGGTTCATCTGTTTATAATATTATTTCATTCAAGGCTAATAATTCTTATTAACAAACTAAATTTGAGTAATTAGTATAATAATATTATTTTCAATTCTATATTTTATTTTATTATTTTACATGTTAAATACAGAGAAAAGAAGATATTAACTATAGAAATTTAGATAATCAAGTCAGTATGACTCAAAATACTATAAATACAAATCTCTCCAGTTTAATGTGGGTAGAAAAATATCGACCTAAAAGAATTGAACAAATAGTTAACCAAAAAGATATTATAATTTCACTTAAAAATTTAATTAAAAAACCTAATGAAATACCACATTTATTATTTGCAGGGCCTGCTGGTGTGGGTAAAACTACTACAGCATTATGTTTATCGATGGAACTATTAGGAGAAGGATGGAAAAGAGATACTCTTGAACTCAATGCATCTGATGAAAGAGGAATAAAGATGGTTCGTGAAAGAGTAAAAGAATTTGCAGCTGTAATTAAACTTCCAAGTGGAACCAATGAAAAAGGAGAATATAATAATAAAGATGAGAAACCGTATAGAATAATAATACTGGATGAAGCTGATGAAATGACATCAGAGGCACAAACTGCTTTAAGAAGAATAATTGAAGACAGTTCTAAGACTACTCGCTTTATTATTATATGTAATTATCTTTCTCAGATAATTGAGCCAATACAAAGTAGATGTGCAATATTTCACTTTACAAGACTTGAAGAAGAAGATGTATCAGAATATTTGAAAATGATTTGTAAACAGGAAAATGTAGATTTTCAGGAAGAAGCATTGTCAAAGATTTATAGGTATACCGAAGGAGATCTGAGACATTCAATAAATATTCTTCAAACAGCATCAGGATATGGACAAGTTTCAATTAAAAATACAACATCTGCAATGGGACTTTCTGGTAAAGCAAAAGTAGGAGAAATAATACGCTTAGCACTAGTCGGTAAATTCAATGATGCGCGTACAAAACTTTTAGAATTATTATATGTTTATGGTTTATCTGATACTGACTTTTTCAAATATACTTATCAAGAAATTAAAGATATGGATATAAAAAATATTGATGAAATTATGTCAATAATGGCCGAATATGATTATAGGCTTTCTGTTGGTGCACATTCTGAGATTCAATTAACTGCATTTCTTGCACAACTATGT
>Ga0196962_10000353_pt1 | contig 20157 bp, 11 predicted proteins | sample S3v_20metaG_FD_183186 | JGI IMG/M metagenome (GOLD analysis project Ga0196962, IMG submission 183186) | Soil microbial communities from Anza Borrego desert, Southern California, United States - S3+v_20 | ecosystem: Environmental > Terrestrial > Soil > Desert | place: USA: California | collected...
AACCGAGGATGCGCTGCGCGAGGCAAGAGATCGCTTTAGAGGCATCTTCGAGAACGCGCCCATCGGCGTGGCCATGGTCACCCTCGAGGGCCGGTACTTGCAGGTGAATCACTCGCTCTGCGGAATACTCGGGTACACCGAGGAAGAGCTGCAAACCCTCACGTGGCAGGAGATCACCCACCCTGACGATCTTGCGGCCAGTCAGGCTTACGCGCGCAGGATAGTGGCAGGCGAGTTCCCCAGGTACCACCTGGAGAAGCGCTTCCTCCACGCCGATGGCCACACGGTGTGGGCTTCGCTGAGCGTTTCCCTCGTCAGGGACTCTGAGGGCGAGCCGCTCTACTTCGTCTCCCAGATCCAGGACGTCACCGAGCGTAAGGAGGTCGAGAGAGCAATCGTAGAGAGAGAGGAGCGCTTCCGCTCCCTGGTACAGTACAGCTCCGATATCATCACGATCCTCGACGCCGACGGCACGGTCCGCTACGCAAGCCCGGCGGTCGAGAAGGTGATGGGCTACAAACCCGAAGAGCAGATAGGGACCAACGCATTCGGCACCGTCCATCCCGACGACAGGGATCGAGCGTTGAACACGTTCGCCGAGGTCCTGAAAAGACCAGGCCTTCACCCGCCCCTGGAGTTCCGGGTGCCGCACAAGGATGGCTCCTGGTGCTACCTCGAGCATGTCGTAAACAACCTGCTCGAGGACCCGGCCGTGCGGGGTGTGGTGATCAACTCCAGGGACGTAACCGAACGCAACGCCATGCAGAAGCAACTCCATTATCAAGCGTTTCACGATCCGCTCACCGGGCTGCCGAACCGGGCGTTGTTCATGGATCGCCTCGAACACGCCCTGACTCGTGCGAATCGGCGGGGCAGCAAGATCGCGGTGCTGTTCATGGACCTGGACAACTTCAAGGTCATAAACGACAGCCTCGGGCACAAAGCAGGAGATCAACTACTCATAGAGGTCGCCGATCGTCTGAAGGCCCCCCTACGGCCCGAGGATACCGTCGCGCGCCTCGGGGGGGACGAGTTCACTATCCTGGTCGAGGACATTTCCGGTTTGGGCGACGTGGCCCGGATCGCGGTGCGGCTCGCGCAGAAACTGCGACCCCCCTTTGCCCTTGGAGAACAAGAGGTGTACGCCACCGTAAGCACCGGGATCGCCCTCAACAGTCCCGCTCGAGAGCAGCCGGCGGATCTCTTGCGGCACGCGGATCTGGCGATGTACCGGGCCAAACACAGGGGCAAGGCTCGCTATGAGGTGTTCGAGCCCAGCATGGATGGCGAGGCCGTGGAGCGCCTGATACTGGAGACCGGGCTCAGGCGAGCCCTCGTACGAGAGCAGTTCAGGGTCTACTACCAACCCATCGTGGCACTCGAGAACGATAGGATCGCCGGGGCAGAGGCGCTGTTGCGTTGGGAGCACCCGCAGCGGGGTCTGCTACTGCCCGAGGAGTTCATTTCGATCGCCGAGGAGACGGGACTGATCGTGCGGATCGGGCAGTGGGTTCTACGAGAGGCCGGCAAGCAGGCACGTATCTGGCAAGAGCGCTATCCTGGCACACTGCCCTTGACGATCAGCGTAAACCTCTCTACCAGGGAGTTTTTCCACCCCAAGCTGGTCGCGGAGGTCCTAAACGAGAGCGAAATCGACCCCGCTAGCTTGCAGCTGGAGATTACAGAGGGCGCCCTGAGGACCAACGGCACGTACTCGACCGACCGCACGCTCCGTAACCTCAAACGCATGGGCGTCCAGCTCGCAATCGATGACTTCGGCTTGGGCTACTCCTCCCTCTCTTACCTCAAGGGCTTCCCGGTCGACTTTCTGAAGATCGACCGCTCGTTCATCGCCGGCCTCGGAGGGGCGCCCAACGGTGTCTCCACCAAAGATACGGAGATCGTGAAGGCGATGATCGAGCTGACCCACGCTTTGGGCCTGAAGGTGATCGCCGAGGGGGTGGAGAATGCCGAACAGCTGGCGCGGTTGCGGCAGATGAAGTGCGACCTCGCCCAGGGAAACTATTTCTCAGAGCCGCTTCCGAGCGAAGCGCTGGCGGTGAACCTGGAACGGAACCTTACGGACCGAGGATAGGACGAGACCGCGCCCTATCTTCCACCCCGCCCACCGCAAACACAGGACAGCATCCACCGCGTCGTCGCCCTGGGTCAGTGCGCCACATCGGGTATCTATGGCATTATATCTGTGGGGACGCGGCAGCAATCCGGCTAGATCAGGGAGATGAGTATGACGCGCTATGATCCGGCCGACGGTCATAGACTGTGCTGACGTGCGTTCCCATCGGGCTCGATGGATAGCGCACCCCGTACTTGAAAGGAGGAACGGTGGACAACCAGCTGCTAGATCTTGTGGTCCTGGCCCTCTACTTCGCCGTCATGATCGGGGCCGGCTACTGGGGCCTGAGACGGGCTCGCAGCGCCGACGACTACCTGGTCGCCGGACGGAGGTTGGGCCCTTTCATGTACATCGGCTGTTTGAGTGCGGTGGTGCTTGGAGGCGCGGCGACTATCGGGGGGGTTGCCCTTGGTTACGACAACGGCATCTCCGGGATGTGGCTGGTCTTCTGGATCGGGATGGGGGTCATAGCCCTCGGCGTCCTAATGTCTAGCCGCCTCAGCAGACTCGGTGTGTACACCGTCTCTGAGATGCTGGAGAACCGCTTCGGGGCGGCCTCGCGACTGATCAGCGCGATCATCATCGCCGCCTACGCCCTCATGATCGCCGTGACCTCCACCATCGCCATAGGCACCGTCTTCAACGTCGTACTCCCCCTCTCCTCCAGCGTGGCGATACTCGTGGCCGGGGGCCTCGTCGTCGTCTACTCGGTGGCCGGCGGCATGTGGTCGATAACCCTCACGGACATCATCCAGTTCTGCATAATGACGGTCGGAATCTTCTTCTTGTTGCTCCCCATCTCTATCTTTGCGGCCGGCGGCCTCTCCGGGATGCGGGAGGCACTGCCCGCCTCCTACTTCGACGTCACGGCGATCGGGTGGCAGACGATCTTCACCTACTTCCTGCTGTTCTTCTTCGGGCTGATGATCGGACAGGATATCTGGCAGCGGGTGTTTACCGCCCGCAGCCCCGAGGTCGCCCGCTGGGGAAGCGTTGCGGCGGGCGTCTACTGCCTGCTCTACGCCTTGGCAGGCGCCCTCGTGGGGACCGCGGCGCGGGTGATCCTCCCCGACCTCGCGTCGTCGGACAACGCCTTCGCCAGGATCACTACAGAGGCCCTGCCAGCAGGGATCACGGGCCTGGTCCTGGCCGCTGCGCTCGCCGCCGTGATGTCCACCGCAAGCGCCGGCCTCCTCGCCTCATCCACCATCCTCGCCAACGACGTCTACGCCGGCTTCATCGCCAGGGGCGACCACAACAAAGTACTGGTTAGCCGCGCGACTACCCTACTCGTCGGCATCGTGGTCCTCGTCATCTCCCTGATCGTAAGCGACGTAGTAGGCGCTCTGACGGTGGCTTACGACCTACTGAGCGGAGCCCTATTCGTGCCCATTGTGGGCGCTTTGTTCTGGAGACGCGCTACCGCCGCAGGTGCTCTGTCGTCCATGGCCGCGGGCAGCGTCGTCGTGGTGATCTTCATGGTCTTGGACGGCCTCTTTGCGAACACCCCCATAATCTGGGGGATGCTGGCGAGCCTCGTCGCCTTCGTGGTGGTGAGCTTGCTGACCCCCAGGCCCTCCGAGGAGCGCATGAGGACGTGGGAGCGGCGGTTGACCGGCTCCGGAGCCGAAGGAGAGATCTAACGGCCCGTATACACTCGGTCTACAGCGGGTTGCAGGAGGATTGAGCTCCTGCAACCCGCGCCGTCAGCCCTCAGCTATCAGCTCTTTGTTCTTGCTGAAAGCTGAAGGCTTATAGCTCGTCGTGCAAAAGGGTTCAGCCCTTTTGCACGCCGCTGTTATACGTTCCGAGGGCGTATTCTACGGCCGCATCGAAGGCCATCGCCCTACCCGCAGCCCGCGCCTCCTCGAAAGCCTCTTCACCTAGACGAGAACGTACGGCGACCATCGTGTGTTCGAGCGGCCGGAGTGAACGCCTTGGTCTGTGAGATCTATAAAGTGGTGCTTCGACCATTTGCAGCAGCCCTTCGGCCGCGCCGAACAGCCGCGCCGAACGCTCCGCTTCGCCTCCTGCCTCGGCTGCCGCAGCCAGTCCCTCCAGTAGATAGGCGAGCCCACCCCGCAGCCCCACCTGGGCGGCCAGGAAGACCCCCTCCTCGAACATGCGCGTCGCGGCAGCGTAGTCGCCCCGAGCCAGTGCTATTTGGGCCAGGAAGTAGAGCGCGGAGTAGGTGCCGAGTCTGTCTCCTCTCTTACGGGACTGTGCCAACGCTCTCTCCAGCATGGTGAGCGCCCGATCTAGGTCGTCCTGACGTAGCGCGACCATTCCGAGCCTGTCGTACACCGCAGATACCATCTCCTCTTCGCCAGACTCGCGGAAGAGCGGTAGCGCTTCTTCAAAGCGAGAGATGGCCTTCTCGAAGTCCTCACGGTCCACCGCCTCCAGGCCCAACCAGAACCGAACGTATGCTTCGCACAACGTGTCCCCAGCCCGCTTGGATAGCTCTAGCCCTGCCGCCAACAACCCGGTGGATCTCTCGCGGTCACCTTGCAAGTAGGCCGTCATGGCCGCGATCTGAAAAGCCCTGGGACGCACGACCGGTGGGATCTCTAGCTCTAGCAGCCGCTCTATCCACCGGTGGCTCTCCTGCTGGTGGTCGCGCAACCACCAGAACGTCCACAATGCCCATCCCAGGCGTGTGGCGGTCTCGACTTCGTCCTCGGTGAGGGCCCACGACATGGTCGCCCGCAGGTTGCCATTCTCCTGCTCCAACTTCTCCAGCCACTCGACCTGGCGCGAACCCTTCAGTCCCGGCCGCGCTTCCTCGGCCAGGTCCAGGAAGAAAGCGGCGTGTCGCCGCCGCATCTCTCCGGCCTCACCGCTCTCCTCGAGCTTCTCGAGCGCATACTGCCGTACCGGTTCGAGCATCCCGTAACGTTCCTCGCTGCCGCCGGTTTTCGCCGTTACGAGCGACTGCTCCACCAACCGCCCCAGCAACCCGAGCACGTCCTCTGTCGCCACGCCGGCCGTCGTTTCTACGGCTTCCGCGGCCTCCAGCGTAAAACCTCCTGTGAAAACCGAGAGATGCCGGAAGAGCGCTCTCTCCATCTCGGAGAGAAGCTCGTAACTCCAGTCTAGCGTTGCGTGCATCGTCCTCTGGCGCTCTGGAAGGTCTTGCGCCCATCCCGCAGAGAGTGCCTGATCCAGGCGCGCAAGGAGCGATGAAGGACTCAGGATCCTCGTTCTGGCCGCCGCCAGCTCTATTGCGAGCGGCAACCCACCGAGCCGCCAGCAGATCGACGCAACCGCTGCGGCCTTTTCTTCTCCGAGCGTGAAGGCAGGGACGATCGCCTTGGCGCGCTCGACGAACAGACGGCCGGAGGGCGAGCCGAGGACCTTCCCGGGGTCAGGCGACCGGGTGGAGGTGGGCAGCGCGAGTGGTTCGACCGGGTACTCCTGCTCGCCCCGCACCCTGAGCGGCGCGCGGCTGGTGGCCATGATGGCGAGATGCGGGCAGGCTTCCAGCAAGTAAGCGACTTCGGCTGCGGCCTCCAACACATGCTCGAAGTTGTCGAGCGTGAGCAGCATTCGTTTGTCTCGCAGGTAACTCACAAGCACGTCGCGAGAGGTTGCGCCTCGCGGCTCCGTCAACCCGAGGGTCCGAACGACGCCCGGCAGGACCAGGGACGGATCGCCCAGCGGGGCGAGGGCCGCGAATGCCACACCATGCCCGAAGTGTTCCGCCGAGTCGTGCGCCGCCCGAACGGCCAGGCTCGTCTTGCCCACCCCGCCGACCCCCGTGAGCGTTAGAATCCGCCCTTCCGGGCGATGCAGGAGATCCAGGACCTCCCGGAGATCCCGCTCCCTTCCCAAAAGCGGCGTCGGCGCCGGTAGTGTCGCGGGCCTGAGGAACCCTGCCTGGCCGTCTTCGCGACCCGGCACCGCCGCGACGAGGGCGGCACGTTCCGCCTCGGAAAGGTCCAGGGCCTCTGCGAGCGAGCGGACCGTGTGCGGGTAGGGGCGGCGCCGCTCGCCGCGCTCCAGCGCGCTCACGGCGTTGCGGGTCAGGCCGGCTCGGGCGGCCAGCTCCTCCTGCGTGAGCCCGGCGGACTCCCTTAGTCTCCGAAGCTTCGCCCCGAACGATGACCTCTGCTCGGCACCCATGACCAGTCTTTGCCCCGTCAAGATAGTTCGCCGTGCAAGACCCATGTTAGCAAGGCCGAAAAGCTCCTGCGACGAAGAGTGTGTGCGAGGTGTGTGCGAGGTGTTGGTGGGTTCCGCTCGCTCGCGGGCGCAGACTTGAGACCAGCAACCGAAGATGCCCGCGGACGATCATACGCCGGGCGGAAGTAAGGGGAAGGAGATCGTGGTACCGGAAGAAATAGCGGGATCGGGAAGAAGAAGCGCCCATGCGGCTCCGGAACAGGACCGCAGGTCGCTGTGGGTCTTAGGCGAGTTGGTGACGTGCAAGGTCGCGAGCGCCCAGACGAGCGGGGCGTACTCGCTCTTCGAGGTGACATCTCCGCCAGGGAGTGGTCCGCCGGCCCACGTCCAACACAGGGAGAACGAGGCCTTTTACGTGCTGGAGGGCGAGTACGAGTTTCTGGTCGAAGACAGAACCGTGCGAGTCTCCGCCGGATGTCTCCTCCACGTCCCCAAAGGCACCCTGCACCGCCACGATAACGTGGGGGACATGCCGGCGAGGATGCTGGTGATCCAGACGCCCGGCGGCCTGCACCAAGCCTTCTTCGAGGAGATAGGCGAACAAACGTCAGCCAAGCGGGAGTCGCACGTCCCGGAGCGTCCGGAGAGCCTTGCGAGAACCAGGGAGATCGCGGCCGGATACGGCATCGAGATACTGCCTGCCGAGAAGCAGAACAGGGAAATGAGTCGAAGACAGAACGACGGAGGGAGGAGCTTACATGAATAGCGAACAGGAGAGATGTCCGGTACGCCTGCGCATGCTGCGGGGCGCGGCCGTTCGTGACCCGCCGGCCCAGGCTGCCACAGGAGAATCGATGCCGACCCGATCGAAAGGACCGAAACGAGATGGCTAAGGAAAGAACCGGCCAGAGGCACAAGAACAAGATCTACTTCGAGGACCAGGACCTGGACCTCTACCTGCAGGCCTTCCCGCTGAACCACCTGGGCTACGGTGGCGCCGCTGCGGGCGAGGTCTTCTACGCGGCCTCTCGTATAAACGAGAAGGACCTGGAGAGCTGGGTTGCGGAGTGGAGCATGCTCGCCACCCGCCTCGAGGCTCAGGCCGCGAAGGCCCTGCAGAGAAACCACATCGTGAGCGCCCGAGAGTCCTACCTGCGCGCCTTCACCTATCGCCGGACCGCCACGCTCGGGTTGCGCGCTACCGACCCACGCTTCCGGGCGGAATGGGAGACGATGCGTTCATGCTTCCGGCGGGCTGCAAAGCTGTTCGAGCCGCCCATCGAAACGGTCGAGATCCCTTACGGTGATGCCGTGCTCCCGGCCTACTTCGTGCGGGCGGGCGACCAGAGAAGGCCGACGGTCATCGTGATCGGGGGCGGAGAGCAGTTCTGCGAAGAGCTCTACTTCTGGGGCGGGGCCGCCGCCGTGGAACGCGGTTACAACGCGCTGCTGGTTGACATGCCCGGCCAGGGCGGAACGCCATTTACGGGGATGCACCACCGCCACGACGTTGAGGTGCCGATGTCCGCAGTCCTCGACTACCTCCAAGACCGTACTGATGTGGACGCGGGTCGCGTCGGAGCCATGGGCTTCAGCCTGGGCGGCTACATTGTGCTTCGCTCGGTCGCCCACGACAAGAGGATAGGCGCATGCGCGGTGAGCACGCCCATCATCGACTGGCACCAGACCCTGATGGATGCGTTGCCCACCGTCCTCAGGCGGGCCCCGAGGCCTCTGTTCAACGCCGTCATGAAGCTCGGGAACTTCTTCGGCAAGACCCAGCTCCTCGCCTACGAGAAGTTCTTCGAGTGGCAGGTTGGGGCAGCGAGCTACACCGAAGCGTTCGACAGCTTCCGTCCCTGGAAGGTGGACATCCAGAGCATCTCGTGCCCCGTGCTGTGCATGATGGGCACGGGCGAAGCGGCCACGTTCAAGAAACAGACCCAAGCCTGCTACGCGGCGCTCAGGAGCCCCAAAACCCTACGGGTCTTCACCGAGGAAGAGGGCGCTGACGCCCACTCTCAGGCCAACAATCAGAGACTCGCCCACCAGACCATCTTCGACTTCTTCGACGAGACCTTCGCGCGGGACGAGGCAAATCGCGAGCTTGGGCTGGCGCAAGGAGCATAACGCTCAGTGCGCCCAGCCGTCGTTGTCTTGGGCGAAAAGCGTTAGGGAAGGAGGGCATACGATGGCAAGAACGACGATGTTCCAGCGCAGTCGCACGAAGGTGCGCTTCTCGAATGAGGACATGGATTACCTCTTCCAGGTAGTGCTCGGCTACCACACCCACGGAGGGGCGAGCTTCGGCGAGTTGTTCCATGCCGCCGCCAAGGTGGAGGAGGGCGATCCGGAGAGTTGGATCTCCGCCTTCCGGGAGATGGGGGAGCGGATCGAGCGCCAGGCCGAGGAACTCGAAGGGCGGGGCAAAGCGAGCGCCGCTCTAGCGTTCTTGCGCGCCTTCACCGGCTACCGGGCCGCCGCCTTCCTGATGAATCCCAAGGCCGACATCGAGCGCTTCACCGAGACCGTCGAGTCCTTCGTGCGGTGCTTCCGGAAGGCTATCCCGGGCTTCGGTAACCCTTGTGAGCCGATCCGTATCCCCTTCGGGGGTAGCTATTTGTCCGGCTACTTCTACCAGGTGAACGAGCAAACCGTGCCCCGCCCGACCGTGATCGTAGTCGGGGGCGGCGATACCTACGCCGAAGACCTGCACTTCTGGGCTGGCGCAGCGGGCCCCACGCACGGCTACAATGTGCTCTCGATCGAGCTCCCCGGGTACGGCCTGAGCCCCACGCGTGGTCTCCACCTCTTCGCTGGCCTCGAAGCCCCTATGGCCGCCGCCGTGGACTACGCCCTCAGCAGGCCGGAAGTGGATGCAGAACGCCTCGCCGTCTACGGCATTAGCGGCGGCGGGTACGCGGTGACCCGGGCCGCCGCTACCGAGGAACGTATCCGCGCGACGGTCGCCACGACGCCCATCTACGACATCTACCGGCTCATCACCGAGGCCATCCCGAACTTTTTGCTCGACGAGTCGCACAGCGGCGTCTCGCGCTGGCTGTTAGAGATATCGGGTAGGTTCAACAAGGCCGGCAAGAACAACATGGACAAGTTCGCCTGGCAGTCGGGCAAGGGATCGCTCCTGGAAGCCGTCCGTGTTACCGAGGGCGAACCCGTGGACGTTGGGGCGATACAGTGTCCCATGCTGTGTCTGGCAGCAGAGGGTGACCCGCCGGAGGCGCTCGGGCAGACCAAGTTCGTCTTCGACCACCTGGAGCACCCCAAGAAGGCGATGCGCGTTCTGACGGCCGAGGAGGGTGCCGAGGCGCATACCCACGTCAACAACTTCCCGCTGTTGCACCAGGTCGTCTTCGACTGGCTCGACGAGACGCTCACGCCAAAGGACATAACCCAAAGAGTCAGGCTGGCGGATGGAGCATGACGCTCGTTCCTCGCGTTGGCACAAGCTGGAGGATCACTGCGTGGCTCGACGGGACTTCTCAGCGACCATCCGGCGGTGTACCAGGCCCGAACGACGTGAGTGACGTGTTAGGGTGAGCGCATGGTCACCACAGGTTAAGCGACGAGAACGATACCGAGGAGAGCATGAGAGCAACCGTATACATCGCAACAAGCGTCGATGGCTTTATCGCGCGGGAGGATGGCGGCATCGACTGGCTTCCCGACGAGGGCGATGAGGAGGGTGGCGAGGATTACGGGTACCAGGAGTTTATAGACTCTGTGGATGCGATCGTCATGGGACGGAGCACCTACGAGTTGGCGTTGTCCTTTGGTTCGTGGCCTTACGGCGAAAAGCCCGTGACCGTTCTCAGCAGTCGGCACGTAGAAATCCCCGACGCCATCGCCCGTACGGTCGAGGCCATGTCGGTGGCGCCGCGGGAAGTGGTCCAGCGTCTTGCAGAGCGCGGATACGGGCACCTGTACGTCGACGGCGGGAGGACCATCCAAGGATTCCTTCGCGATGGGCTGATTCACCAACTGATCCTCACGAAGATCCCCATCCTTATCGGTACCGGCATCCCGCTGTTCGGACCGCTTTCTCACGACATCGGATTGCGCCATCTCGAAACGCGGCAGTTCGAGAACGGCCTGGTGCAAAGCAGATACGAGGTCCTTGGGAACGTCACTTGATTGCGGCTGTGATCCGCCGGCGAACATTCTTGCAAATATGAGGACCACGTTGTGGGCGTTGATTGTCTACGCTTCACGAGTTACGGTAGGGAGGTGTTGTGCCACGATGGAAAAGCTTCAGAACGCGTTGCGGGTGATCTTCGCGTCGACCATAGTGCAATGCTGTGAAGTGATCGATGGTAACCTTGCCCGCTGGCGCGGCGGTCGCGTTGCGGCTCGTCGCGGGAGAACCTGACACCTGAGCGCAGGGGTTTTTCAAGAAGCCTATCGTCTGGTCGAAGTCGAACCGCCTGCCCATGCCGTGATAACGTTCAGTGCAAGAATCACTCATCCGGATGATGCGTCGGCCTCGTACGTAGGTTAAGCTCTTTTCGTTGTCCGGAAGGATGTGTAATGAGCACACCGCCGGATAGGGACTCCGAGTCAGCGGAGAGTAAGGAAAGACCAACGATCGTAACCGCACCACGACGGTAGAGCACACAGAGGATGAAAGCGAGCACAGCGCGGAAAACACGCCCACCACAGAATGGTGCCAACACGCGTCTCGTTCGGCGTGCCGCCGGCTTGATCCTGCTGTTCAACGGCCTGCTCGTTGCCCTGGTGCTCTTCAAACCTATAAGCGACGTCACACTCGCCCTCGTGGTCAACGCGGCGCAGTTCATTGGTCCGCTGCTCGCGCTACCCTTGTGCTTCGGTGGACTACTAAGGCGCGTGTGGGAGCGAGGAGCTTCCCAAGCGCACGTGGGGACTGCGGTGAGGAGAGGGCAGCGTTGGGCTCCCGTCTTGCTTGGCCTGGGCATCCTCAGTTGGGTATTCGGACAGATGGTCTTCACTTATTACGAGTGGGTGCTGGGCCGGCCGCCACCGCTGCCCTCTATCGCCGACATAGGCTATTTGAGCGTATACCCTTTCTTGCTTTTGGGCATACTGTTTCTACCTTCCCGCCCGATTCCGGTCGCATCTCGCACCCGCATAGCGCTCGATGGCCTGATGTCCATGACGGCAGCCGTCACCTTCAGCTGGTACTTCATCCTCGGGCCGATCATGCAGCAGGGGTCCGAGACGATACTCGCGAAGGCCGTGTCCTCGGCCTACCCACTGGCCGGCATCTTCCTGATCGCCTGCCTGATAATACTCGCTTCGCGACCTGAGGAGCTCACTCTCCTACCCGCCGTGCGCATCTTGGCGCTCGGCCTGACCCTTATCGTGATAGCAGACAGCAACTTCGCGTACTGGTCGCTGCACGACGCCTATGCCACGGGAACGCTCCCCGATATAGGCTGGTCGCTGGGGTACATGCTCGTAGCCCTGGGCGCCTTCGCCGCACGGCTGGCCCCTGGCGAGGAGGTGACGATGACACCAGGGGAGTATGTCGATACGTCTGGCACCGCATCTCCTCTCCCCGAACAGCGAGTGTGGACCGCGCTGATGCCTTACGTTCTCGTGCCCGCGGTGGGCATCCTCGTCGTCTATGCCTGGCGACAATCTGCCGGGAGCGGCAGCCTGGCGACAGGAGTTTATCTCGGGGGAGCGCTGCTCATCGGTCTGATGGTGTTGCGGCAGGTCCTCACCATCGTGGAGAACGCGCGGCTCTACAACCGGCTGCAACGCACCCACCTACAGGTGGAACAGAAAAACGACCAGCTTGTGCGCTCCCAGAGTGAATTGCGCCGGCAGAAGGAATACTTCGAGTCGCTGGTGCTAAACAGCCCAGTGGCGATCGCGATCGTGGACCTCGGTGGAAATGTTGTTTCGTGGAACCCGGCGGCCGAGAGATTGTTCGGTTTCACCCAAGCCCAGGCCATCGGGCGCAGTATTGACGACCTGCTTGCCGGGACACCACAGATGCACGCGGAAGTTTTGGAGTACACACGGCAGACCGCGAGCGCCAGGCGAGTCGACGTCGTCACTCGGCGTAGCCGCAAAGACGGAACACTCGTGGATGTGGAACTCCTGGCCGTTCCGGTGAACGTGGGCGGGGACCATGTGGGCACTTACGCGATGTATCATGACATCACCGAGCTCAAGCGGGTAGAGGAAGAGGTCAGGCAGCTAAATAGGGACCTCGAGAAGCGGGTTGCAGAGCGTACCGAGCAACTCAAGAGCGCCATGGCCAGAGAACAGGAGGTGGCCAAGGAGAGGGAGCGCATCGAACAGGAGCTACGGGTCGCGCGAATGATCCAGCACACCCTCCTGCCGAAGTCGCTGCCTGAGCTCGAAGGGTATAAGATCGCGGTCCACTATCAGCCCGCACGTGAGGTTGGTGGCGACTTCTATGACCTCCTTCAGCTGCCGGATGGCCGCCTGGGCTTGATCATAGGGGACGTTAGCGGCAAGGGCGTGCCTGCTGCCATCGTGATGGCGATCACCCGCACGATGCTGCGGTCGGCCTACCATCTGGGCTCGCCCGGAGAGATACTACAAAGGGTCAACGACGAACTCTTTCCGGATATCCCTCCCAACGTGTTCGTCACCTGTCTGGCAGCCCTACTGGATAGCAAGACCGGTCGGCTGCAGTACGCCAATGCCGGACACGACCCACCCTTCGTGCGCCACGCCAGCGGTGTCGGTAAACTCCGGGCTACCGGCATGCCCCTGGGCTTGATGGCTGGCATGGTTTACGAACAGAAGGAGATCACCCTCGAGCCCGGGGAGGGCGTCCTCCTCTACAGCGATGGGCTGGCCGAGGCCCACAGCCAACACCACGAGATGTTCGGTTTCCGACGAATAGAGAGGTTCGTCGGCACACATTCAGAAGGTGCCGAGTTGATAGATTCTCTGCTTGCCGAACTGGAGCGGTTCACCGGAGATAACTGGGAACAAGAGGACGACATTACCTTGCTGACGCTCCAGAGACTTCGACATTAGTGTCAGGCGAAAGAGTTACAGCCCATTTTCGGAGCCGACCACAGACGCCGGCGAGGCGAAGTCCAGCGCCTACAAGTGGCCTGCCCTAGAGCGGCGAACCTCTTTGACTTCGAGCTCCTGGATCAGCTCGCGGCGGTCGAGACGTGCGAATGAGCCGGGTGCAAGTCTCCTTGTGGTTGCACCCCGACGAGCTTCGAAACGGCGAGAGGGCAGAATAGCGAATCCTTATTGACCGCCAGCCTCGACAGGCGCGACCGGTAATGTGATGGAAAGTGTAGGCCGGGCGAGGTTCAACGCACCCTCGGCTACCCGACCCACCGGGCACCAAACCCTCCAACCGATTCCGTATAAACCAGGCTTCGTAACGGTTTTCGTAACGAACCAGAGACGCTAACGGTGTAGGATGGGGTGAGTAAGTGCCTAGAGATGGGACGAACAGGTGCGTAGAGGTGATACCGACAGCCCACGACTGAAGGACGAATCTGCGGTGAACCTGGCAAGAACTCCTGTAACTCCACCAGAAATCACGAGACCTCGCGGCCAGGGGTTGAGGTGAGTCGGTCCGATGGCGGCTTGACGGCGCTGCGGTCCGGACTCACCCGTGTCTGGCGTTACCTGCGCCGCGGAACGGCAGCCTACGGGGTGCTGCTCATAGCACTCCTTTTGACGGTCATCGCCTGGTACTACGTGCGCCAGACCGTCGAGGAGCAGCACCGCACCCGCTTCGAAGATAGCACCCAGGCCACCCAGGAGGCTCTGGAGCGCCGCACCAAGGCGTACCTCGACGCTATGTTCGGCGCCCGCGGCTTGTACTACGCCTCCGAATCGGTCACCAGAACGGATTGGAGCGATTACGTCAAGGGCATAGAACCCGCCGGTCGATTCCAGGGTCTACAAGCCCTGGGCTACGCCCAGCGGGTGGACCCCGAGCAAAGAGAAGCCTTTTTGCGCATGATGCGGGATGAAGGTCTGCCCGGTATGCGGCCCGACCTGACCCCCGGCGGGGAGCGTTCCGTGTACTTCCCCCTTGCCCACACCGGTCCCCTCAGTGAGGCCAACCAGAGCATGCTCAACTACGATCTCTATGCCGATAAGATGCACAGGGAGGCCATGGATTTGGCGCGCGATTCCGGAGAGCCCCGGGCCACAAAGGCGGTCTACGTGCTCAGCGCAGCCCCCGAAAGCTCCATTGCAGACCTCGCCCTGCGTCGGGGGTTTTTCGTCTACCTCCCTATCTACCAGGAGGAAGAGCCGCTGGGGAGCGTCGCTGAGCGCCGGCGGGCCCTCAGAGGGTTCATCGTTGGAGCTTTCAAGAGCGACGAGCTGTTGGATGGGATCTTCAAGGGATCATTCGACCCGCCGATTGATTTCGAGGTCTACGACGGCGGGGTTAAGGCGCCGAACACGCTGCTATACGACCGCGACGGCATAAGGACCGACGAGAAGAAGAGGAACGAGTATCTCTTCTTCGATGAGAGCCGGATAGAGGTAGCAGGCCGCGAGTGGACCCTGTACTTTACTACGCTGCAGGCATTCGAAGAGGGGGCCGAGAGTAACCTGCCTCCCTTCGTACTCGTCAGCGGCCTGCTGATGAGCCTGCTGTTATTCGGGATCACCTTGCTGGTGGTGCGTAGCCGCACCAGGGCCGAGCACTACAGCGAGGACCTCGAGGAGGCAAACAAGGAACTGGAGAGCTTCTACTATTCGGTCGAGCAGGAACTGGGGACGGCGCGAAGCATCCAGCACGCCCTGCTCCCCAAGGACTTGCCCAAACTCGAGGGTTGGAAGATAGCCTACCACTACCAACCCGCAAGAGAGGTGGGGGGCGACTTCTACGATTTCCTCAACCTGGACGACGGTCGTTTGGGCATCGTCATCGGCGACGTCTCGGGCAAGGGTATCGCGGCGGCCCTGGTGATGGCCAACACCCAGAGCGTGCTTCGCGCCGTCGCCCGAAGGGGAGACATCGCCCCAGGCCAGGTGTTGGCAGAGGCCAACGAGGTCCTGTATGCATACATCCCGGCAGGCACGTTCGTCACCTGTTTCTATGGCATCCTCGACCCAAAGAGTGGCCGGCTCGTCTACGCCAACGCCGGCCACGACCCTCCCTACCTGCAGCGGAACGGAGATGCACAGGAGCTCATGGCGAGGGGCATGCCGCTCGGCCTAATGCCGGGCATGCCTTACGAGGAGAAAGAGTCCGTTCTCGCGGCGGGGGACGACCTCCTCTTCTACAGTGATGGGCTGGTGGAGGCTCACGACCCCGAAGGCGAGATGTTCGGCTTCCCGCGCCTCAGGAAGCTGATCATGTCCCAGAGCTCCGGTAGCGGCGAAGAGCTCGTCGACTTTCTGCTGGCCGAACTGACCCGCTTCACGGGAACGGACTCGGAGCAGGAGGACGACATCACCCTGGTCACCCTGGAGAGATCCAGGGCCGGAGTGAGAGATCTCGAGGCCCCGCAACCGGATGGGATAACCGGTGCTGCAGAGCTACGAGTCCTCGCCGACTTTACCCTTCCCAGCGAGCCGGGGAACGAACGCACGGCCATGGAGAAGGTCTCCGATGCGGTACAGGAACTGCCCCTGTCCGAACAGCGTCTGGCAAGGCTCGAGACCGCCGTGGCCGAGTCGACGATGAACGCCATGGAGCACGGCAACAGGTACGATCCCGAAGTCCCCGTCAGGATCCAGGTATGGCTCCTGAAAGAACGCCTGTTGGTGCGCATCACCGACCGGGGTAGCGGCCCCCTACCGAGCCTGAGGGCGAAGGGACCGAACCTGGAGGCCAAGCTGGAGGGGTCGCAGACGGCGCGGGGCTGGGGAGCGTTCCTGATCGAGCGCATGGTCGACGAGGTACGCGTCTCGGGAAACCCAGACCACCACACCGTCGAGCTGGTGATGCGCCTGGAAACAGGCAAAGATGCCGGCTAAGCGTCCGGGGCCCGTCGTTTGCACGGTGTGGTCGTCCCGGATCGTGCTAGCCCACACTATCCAGATCCCTCGTCCCTGTTGTTATCGAGGTGATCTACGCGTGCGATGTAGACCCGCCTAACCCCCAAGAGCCGAAACCTCTTGCTGTTAGCCGGACCACTCTGATCAAGATAACCGATGTGGATATGATCTCTATGCAACTCCAGCTGGTCGGGGGCCAGTACCCAGCCGTCCTGACGTCCGTACCCCAGATCTCTAGTCCACCCGGGCGGTCCTATTATCTGGTCAGGCCTCCTCCCAGGCGGTATGCCGGCGAGAATCTTGCCTACCTCCAGGATGCCCGGTGCGGTGGCGTTGCCTTCGACGGGTTTGCCGTCAACCCACCACACATCGGCGGCCCTGCCAAAGTAGTGGGTATTGGGCAGACCGCCGGCTTTGCCGTAGCCCTCGGGTATGCGTGGGCCGTCAGGGACGCCGGGGAGGAAATAGTGACCCTCCTTGAAGGTCTGGACACAGATCCTGTGCCCTTTGGTCAGGACTCGGAGCGCTGCTACGAGACGCTGGTCGACGACCCCCTTCTCCAGATCCCGCACCGCCTGCGAAGTCGCCCCGAAGTTCGGGCTCTCCAGCAGCCTGCGCACCTCGGCGCTCTCCGCCTCGCTGTCTTCACCGGTCCAGGGAACGAGACCGCGCAGTCCACCGCCGACGCCGGGCGGGCACGCAGGGGTGAGATCCAATCTCTCCACTCCCCCACAAGCGGTGAGGAGCGCGGCTCCGAAGAGCAAGACCACCCCGACCGTCCGCCTGAACCTCAGAGAGTTGGAGCCCTGTCGCACCCCACCATATTATGACGCGATAAGGCAAGAGGATGTGTCTTGTCTAGCTATGGCCCGAGTTTCCGATCGACCATAAAACCTGTGGCGCCTCAACCCGAGAGATGGTATACGCGCTCTACAATGAACCCCGAAGGTCAGACAAGCCGACTGACAAGCGAAGGCTAAAAGCCTGAGCGTGCTGACAAGCTGAAATGCCGCGGCTTGCTTCGCAAGCCGCCCTATCGAAACCTCCTGCGGATCACGACGGTGTCGACGACAAGCATGACCAACCACGAACAGATGGCCACGCCAACGCTGAAGAATGAGACGACGATGGAGAGCAAGAAAATGGCCGGTATAGTGAGGCCTCGTATAAGGAAGAAGCGAACCGTGGCGGGGTCCTGAGGCTCATGGAGCAGCCGATCGTCCCTCGTGGAGTGCCAGTGTAGGACCGTCAACAGCAGCCTACCCACGGCGAGGGTGGCGGCGTAGATGGCCACGGGCAGTTGGCGGTCGCCGTACTCTCCGAGGAGCGAGGTGGGGAAGGGCAAGAATGCCACGACCATGAGGAACAGGAGGTTGAGGTAGAGGAGGATACGGTCGTAGGATCTTATGGGCCGGAAGATGCTGTGGTGGATCAACCAGAAAGCGCTGATACCGACGAAGCTCAAGACGTAACTGAGGTACTTGGGCCACAGCGAGAGCAACGCGCCGGGTAGTTGGCTTGACACCATTTCCTGCGGTATGTCGGGCGCCCTTATGTCCAGGACCAGGAGCGTTATGGCGATGGCGAAGACGCCGTCGCTCAAGTTGACGATGCGGTCCCTGTCCCTTCCGGCCTCGCCGGAGCTGGATCTCATCACCTGCTTACCTCCATCCGAGAGCTTTGATCGGTGCCGAGCAGTGTAGTTCAAAGGGATAGCGAGGTTCTCGAGGACTGTCTGGCCTACTCGCCGCCGAAGGGTAGACCTGCTGGGGCGTAGAGGGTCCAGAAGTAGTACGCAGCCAGCCCGAACCCGATCGTAACGACGACCGAGCGCAGAATGGTGCGGTTTACCCTGCCTGTTAGCACGCCTCCCAGGTAACCGCCGATGAGACCGCCGACCGCCATAGGAAACCCATATCTCCAGGCGATCTCGCCGTAGATCACGAGCACGAACACCGCTACGGCCCTGAGGCATCCCACGAGCAGGTTCTTGAAGGGAACAACGCGGTGTACGTCTCCCATCCGCAGCATGCTAAGGGCGCTGATCATCAGGATGCCGATACCGGCCCCGAAGTAGCCACCGTATACGGCCACAACGAACACCACGACCGCCGCAAGCGGCCACAGCGCCGTCGCGAGGCCGCGGTCTGTGTGGGCGTCCCCGCTACGGCGAGAGAGCCACGGCTCCAGTACGAAAAGGACCGTGCCTCCGAACACCAACCAGGGCACGAGAAACTGCAAGTTCCTCTCACCCGTCCAGACCAGCAACAGCGCTCCCACGAGTCCGCCCAAAGCGCTGGTAACGAGGAGCAACCAGAGCCACAGCCGTCGTACTTCGCGCAACCTGCTACGGGTCCGCCATACTGCGCTAGGGTAGGCCGGAAGCAGGGCGAAAGCGCTCGTAGCGTCGGCGACCACCGGCGGGACGACCAGGGCCAGCAACGGGAACGTAATCAGCCCTCCACCGCCCGCGAGCGAGTTGATCAGGCCCGCAACCACAGCGGCGACAAAGAATAGAACCTGTGTTTCCAAGCGACTTTAGCCCCCCTCTCGCCTCATCATCGCCCGAAGTCCCCTTAATACCGACGTGCCGATGATCTCACCTCTAGAACCCCGGTGCATCCCCGGTATGCCCATCGGTGCTCGCCGGCCGCCGGAATCTGGCGATCTTACCTCTGGCCATTACCATGCTGGCAGAACCAAGAATCATGTCAGCCATCAGATTCCGTGGTGGTGTCGTTGAGAAGACAATCGTCCGGTAGAGTAATGTCTTGACAGATAGAACAGAGGAGCGGGCGGCACGATCCGCCCAACGTAAACTGTTGGGGAGGGCCAGGGATGCGCACGACGAGCAGAGAGGCCATCGCCACTGCAGAAGTGCCACCGGGACCACGCGGAAACGTCGTGCTAGGCAGCATCGGCGATCTCTACCGCGACCGTCTGCGCTTCGTGCTCGACGTGGCACGCACGTACGGCGACGTGGCGCAGTATCGCGTCGCGCACGTGAGGATGTATCAGGTCAACGATCCGGCGGGCGTCGGGCGCCTGTTGCACGACAATCACCGCAACTACTCGAAGGACGTCGCAACTTTCGGGACGCTCAGGTTGATTCTCGGCAACGGACTTTTCACCAGCGACGGCGACTTCTGGCGGCGCCAGCGTCGCCTGGCGCAGCCCGCCTTCCACAGGCGTCGGGTCGCCGCCTTCGGCGACTTGATGACCGATGCAACCCTGGCGATGCTAAAGCGCTGGGGACCGAGCGTGGCCAGGGGCCAGCCACTCGACGTGTCTACGGAGTTCATGCACCTGACGTTGGAGGTCGCCACAAGGGCATTGTTCAGCACCTCTGTAGAGCAAGACGTAGATGCCATCGGCCACGCGATCACCACGCTCCTGAATGAGGTTACCTTCCGGTTCACGTTCCCTTTCTATCCACCCCTCAAGGTGCCGACGCCCCGCAATCGTCGTTTCCTGGCGGCCCGCGCAACCCTCGACGGCGTCATCTACGGCATCGTCGCCGAACGACGGCGCAGGCCGGGCGAACACGACGACTTGCTGGCGCTCCTCATGGAGGCGCGCGACGAGGAGACCGGCGAGGGGATGAGCGACAGGCAACTGCGCGACGAGGTGATCACGCTCTTCGTAGCCGGCCACGAAACGACGGCGAACGCCCTCACCTGGGCCTCCTATCTCCTCTCTACGCACGTGGCGGTCGCGCACAAGCTTCGTGCCGAGGTCGATGAAGTGCTCCAGGGGCGCATCCCCACGGCCGCCGACCTGCCCAACCTACCCTACACGCGGATGGTGGTCGACGAGACGCTTCGCTTGTATCCACCGGCCTGGATCACCAACCGGCGGGCGATCCAGGACGACACCATTTGCGGATACCGCATCCCCGCCGACGTGATCGTCTCCATAAG
>Ga0196962_10000355_pt1 | contig 20035 bp, 20 predicted proteins | sample S3v_20metaG_FD_183186 | JGI IMG/M metagenome (GOLD analysis project Ga0196962, IMG submission 183186) | Soil microbial communities from Anza Borrego desert, Southern California, United States - S3+v_20 | ecosystem: Environmental > Terrestrial > Soil > Desert | place: USA: California | collected...
CTGGTGCAGGCCGGTGTAGATCACCTCCATGCCGGCGTCGCGCAGGGCGCGGGCGATGATCTTGGCGCCGCGGTCGTGCCCGTCCAAGCCGGGCTTGGCGACGACGACGCGGATCTTGCGGGCGGTTGCGGCCTCCATGCGGGCCGGAAGGTTAGTGGACGCACGGGGCAATCCCGTCGCCCGGCCCGTTCCGCAAGACTCCCGGCGATGGGGTTGGAGATCGCAGAGAGCTGTCAGCTGCGCCTACTGGTCGAGGACGACGCGGACGAGCTCCATGCCCTGATCGAGGCCGATCGCGAGAGGCTGGCCCGCTGGCTGCGCTGGGCCGAGACCCAGACACACTCAGACACCCTCGAGTTCATTCGCAAGTCCGAGGCACAGGCTGCCGGCAACGACGGGTTTCAGGCCGCGATCGAGGTTGAAGGCAGGATCGCCGGCGTGATCGGGTTTACGGGCGTCGACTGGGAGAACCGCTCGACCGGTCTCGGCTACTGGCTCGCCGCCGAGTACGAGGGGCGCGGCCTGATGACCGCTGCCGTCGAGGCTCTGGGCGAGCACGCCCTAGAGGTCTGGGAGCTGAACCGGGTCGAGATCCGTGCCGCGGCAGAGAACCGGCGCAGCCGCGCGATACCCGAGCGGCTTGGCTTCCGGCAGGACGGGGTCCTGCGCGACGCTGAACGAATCGGCGGGCGCTACCTCGACGTCGTCGTCTACTCGATGGTGACGGGCGACCGCGGGGGCGCTCAGAACACCGGCGACTCGGTGTAGGTCCCGAAAACCTCCTGCATCGCCGCGATCATCTCGCCCTCGCTGGCGCGCGCACGGGCGGCGGCGAGGATCGGCGGCATCAGGTTGCCCTCCCCCGCGGCGGCCTGCTTGAGGTCGGCCAGGGCGGTCTCGACGGCGGCGCCGTCGCGCCTTGCCCGGGTCGCCTGCAGACGGTCGACCTGCTTGCGTTCGAGCGCCGGGTCGATCTTCAGGATCGGCGTTTCGTCGTCGTCCTCCTGGGTGAAGTCGTTGACGCCGACGACGATGCGCTTGCGCTCGTTCAGCTCCTGCTGATAGGTGAACGAGGCGTCGGCGATCTCGCGCTGCGGGAAGTTGCGGCGGATCGCCTCGACCATGCCCCCGAGCGCGTCGATGCGCTCGAAGTAGCCGTAGGCCGCTGCCTCCATCTCGTCGGTCAGCCTCTCGACGAACCAGGAGCCGCCGAGCGGGTCGGCGGTGTTGGTGACCCCGGACTCGGTGGCGATGATCTGCTGGGTGCGCAGGGCGACCCGCACCGCCTCCTCGGTCGGCAGGGCCAGCGCCTCGTCGTAGGAGTTGGTGTGCAGCGACTGGGTGCCGCCGAGCACCGCCGCCAGCGCCTCCAGCGAGGTGCGGACGATGTTGTTGAGCGGCTGCTGGGCGGTCAGCGAGACGCCGGCGGTCTGCGTGTGGAAGCGCAGCCGCAGCGACTCCTCGCGCTTCGCGCCGTAGGTGTCGCGCATCTCCCGCGCCCAGATCCGGCGCGCCGCCCGGTACTTGGCGATCTCCTCGAAGAAATCGACGTGAGCGTTGAAGAAGAAGGAGAGACGGGGGGCGAAGGCGTCGACGTCGAGCCCGCGCTCGAGCGCCCGCTCGACGTAGGTGAAGCCGTCCTTGAGCGTGAAGGCGAGCTCCTGCTGCGCGGTCGAGCCGGCCTCGCGGATGTGGTAGCCGGAGATCGAGACCGGGTGCCAGCGCGGCATGTGCTCGGTGCACCACTCGATCATGTCGGTGACCAGGCGCATCGCCGGCTCGATCGGGAAGCACCACTCTTTCTGGGCGATGTACTCCTTGAGGATGTCGGTCTGGATCGTCCCCCCCAGCTTCTCCGGCGGCACGCCCTGCTCCTCGCCGACGAGGACGTAGAAGGCGAGCAGGATCGCCGCCGGCGCGTTGATCGTCATCGAGGTGGTGACGCCGCCAAGCGGGATGCCGGCGAAGAGCTGCTCCATGTCGTCGAGGCTGTCGACGGCGACCCCCTCGCGGCCGACCTCGCCGAGGCTGCGGGCGTGGTCGGAGTCGTAGCCCATCAGGGTCGGCATGTCGAAGGCGGTCGAGAGCCCCGTCTGCCCGTGGTCGAGCAGGTACTGGAAGCGCTCGTTGGTCTCCTCGACCGTGCCGAAGCCGGCGAACTGGCGCATCGTCCAGAGCCGCCCCCGGTACATCGAGGGGTACGGCCCGCGGGTAAAGGGGTACTCGCCGGGGCGACCGACCCGCTCCTCGAGCCCCGGCTCGACGTCCTCCGCCGCGTAGAGCGGCTCGATCTCCTGGCCGGAGATGGTCGAGAACTCCGCCTCGCGCTGCTTGAACTCGGGTTTCGCCCGCGGCTCGATTGCCATGCGGGTCAGTCTAGATGCGATCGCTGTGAGTTATGGGCGCTATAGCGCCTTTAAGTCGCACCGCGACGGCGGGCGGGGAATCTGCGCGGCGGTGGCCTGCGGCGCGCGACAGCGCGCCGGGCGCTGACGCCGAGCACCGTCGCCAGCACGGTCACGGCGACGGCCAGCAGGCGCCGGCCGAGGCGCTCGAAACGCAGGGTCTGCCAGTTCTCCTCTTTGGCGATCGCCGCCAGCGGCGGATCCGGGTTGACCGCGACTGGGTTGCCGACGGCCCGCAGCATCGGCAGGTCGGAGAGCGAGTCCGAGTAGGCGTAGGAGGCGCCGAGGTCGATCCCGTGCTGCTCGGCGAAGGCCTGCATCGCCTCGACCTTGCCGGGCCCGTAGACGAAGGGGCCGTCGAAGCGGCCGGTGAAGCTGCCGTCGGCGTCGACCTCGTAGCGGGTGCCGATCCCGCCCTCCATCCCCAGCACCCGGGCCAGCGCCTCGACCACGTCGTTGCCGGCGGCGCTGACGATGAAGGTCGGGCGCCCGGCGTCCTGGTGGGCGTGGATCTCGGTCAGCATCTCCGGGAAGACGCGGGGCAGGATCGCCGTCATCACGGCCGGTCCCATCCGCTCGACGGTCTTCGAGGGCACGCCGCGGATCAGCTCGCGGGCGACGCGCAGGACGTCGCCGGTGCGCTCGTCGGTGGTGCCGCGCAGGCGGTAGCGCAGGTGCTCCACGCCCCAGCTCGCGAGCTGACGGCGGCTGACGATCCCCTGCTGGGCGGCGACGCGGGCGAACTGCATCCCGCTGGACCCCGCCATCAGGGTCTTGTCGAGGTCGAAAAAGGCAGCAGCCCGCTGCAAACCGTCGTCTGGCTTTGCCCTCAGTCGGTCGGCTTGGTCACGCACTTTCAGTGCGCTCCCGGCGCCGACCTCCCTGCGTCCGCGCCTGACTTGGTTTTCGCGGGCTTAACCAGCAACTTCGATCACGATCGCGTCGCCCTGGCCGCCGCCGGAGCAGATCGCGGCGCAGCCGAGGCCGCCGCCGCGACGGCGCAGCTCGTGCACCAGGGCGCCGACGATGCGGGCGCCGGAGGCGCCGATCGGGTGGCCGAGGGCGATCGCGCCGCCGTTGACGTTGACCTTCTCTTCCTCGACGCCGAGCATCCGCACCGAGTTGAGCGCGACCGAGGCGAAAGCCTCGTTGATCTCCCAGAGATCGACGTCCCCGGGGCTCTTGCCGATCTTCTCCAGCGCTTGCTTGGCGGCGTTGGCCGGCGTTTTGGCCAGGTACGGGAAGTCGTCGGCGACCGTGCCGTAGGAGAGGATCTTCGCCAGCGGCGTCTTGCCCTCGCTCTGCGCCCACTCCTCGGAGACGACGACGACCGCGCCGGCGCCGTCGTTGACGCCCGGCGCGTTGCCGGCCGTGTGGGTCGCGTCCTCCCCGCCGATCGCCTTCAGCTTCGCCAGCGTCTCCAGCGTGGTGTCCGGGCGAATAGCCTCGTCGGCCTCAACCGTGGACTCGCCCTTGCGCGACCTGACGGTGACGCCGACGATCTCCTCGGCGAGGCGACCGGCGTCGGTCGCCTCGGCGGCGAGCCGGTGCGAGCGCTCGGCGAAGCGGTCCATGTCGACGCGGGTGATCTCCAGCTCGTTCGAGACCTCGCTGGCCTCGTTGATCATCTGCTTGTCGGTGAAGGGGTTGGTGAGCCCGTCGTGGGTCATCGCGTCAAGCGCCTTGACGTCGCCCATCCGGAAGCCGAAGCGAGCGTTGGGGAGCAGGTAGGGCGCCTGGCTCATCGACTCCATGCCGCCGGTCACCGCGACCTCGCTGTCGCCTGCGCGTATAGCGAGGTCGGCGAGGCCGATCGAGCGCATGCCGGAAGCGCAGACCTTGTTGATCGTCTCCGAGGGGACCTCCTTGGGGATGCCGCCCTTGATCTGAGCCTGGCGCGAGGGGATCTGCCCCTGGCCGGCCTGCAGAACCTGGCCGAAGACGACCTGCTGCACCTGCCCCGGGTCGACGTTGGAGCGCTCCAACGCGGCCCCGATCACCTCGCCGCCGAGGTCGGTGGCGTCGAGTGAGGACAGGCCGCCGCCCATCTTGCCGAAGGGGGTACGCGCGGTTCCGAGGATGACTGAGCTGGGCATCTACTGCCTTTCTTCTCCGATGTCGTTTGGTCCGATCCAGCGGGCGCCGGTTCCGGCCGGTGACGATACCGACCGGCCTGCGTAGACTCGCGCCCGATGAAGGTCGAGGTCCGCCAGGGGGAGCTGCTCGCAGTCGAGGTGGAGCTGGCGGTTGCCGGCCTCTGCGAGGACGAGTCTCTGCCGAGTGCGCTCGCCGAGCTGCCGGGGGCGGCCGCTGCGAAGGGCGGCTTCAAGAAGCGGCTGCTGCTGCACGCGGGCGAGGCGGCGGTGCTCGTGGTCGGGCTCGGCAAGCGCCAGGAAGTCGAGCCCGAGCGGCTGCGCGTCGCCGCGGCGCTGGCGGCGCAGGAAGCCGGGCGGCTCGAGGCGAGCTCGCTGGCCTGGGCGCTGCCGGAGACCGACGTCGCCGCGGCGGCCGCAACCGAGGCGCTGGTCGCCGGCACGGTGCTCGGCTCCTACCGCTTCGAGCGCTTCAAGGGCGGAGACGCCGGCGAGCCCCCGGCCCGAGTCGAGTCGCTCACCCTGCTGGCGCCGGACGCCGCCGCCGCGGCCGCCGAGGCGGCCCGCGTCTGCGCCGAGGCGCAGAACCGGGCCCGCGACCTGCAGATGACGCCGGCCAACGTGGCAACGCCGAGCTTCCTGGCCGGGCGGGCGGAGGAGATCGCCGCCGCCCACGACGAGGTCGCCGCCGAGGTGCTGGGGCCGGAGCAGATCGCCGCCAAGGGCATGGGTGGCCTGGTCGCGGTCAGCCGCGGCAGCGCCGAGCCGGCCCGCCTGATCGTGCTCCGCTACTCGGGCGGCGGCGCCGGCCCGACCCTCGGCCTGGTCGGCAAGGGGGTCACCTTCGACACCGGCGGGATCTCGCTCAAGCCCGGCGCCGGGATGCACGAGATGAAGTACGACATGACCGGCGGCGCGGTCGTGCTCGAGACGGTCGCCGCGGTGGCCGAGCTCGGGCTGGCACTCGACCTGGTCGCCGTCGTGCCCTCGACCGAGAACATGCCGTCGGGGACGGCGGTGAAGCCCGGCGACGTGATCACCCAGTACAACGGCAAGACGGTCGAAGTCAACAACACCGACGCGGAGGGGCGGCTGATTCTCGCCGACGCCCTCGCCTACGCGATCGAGCTGGGCGCGGAGCGGGTGGTCGACATCGCCACGCTGACCGGCGCCGTCACGATCGCCCTGGGCTCGAGCTTCGCCGGGGTGATCGCCAACGACGACGACCTCGCCGCCGCGGTCAGCGACGCAGGCGAGCGGAGCGGCGAGCTGGTCTGGCGCCTCCCCCTCCACCCCGAGTTCAAGGAGCTGATGAAGGGCAAGGTCGCCGATCTCTCCAACCTCGCCGCGAAGCGCAAGGCGGGGACGATCACCGCCGCCTCCTTCCTCGAGGAGTTCGTCGGCGAGACGCCCTGGGCCCACATCGACATTGCGGGCACCGCCTGGGACGTCGGCCGCGAGTACACCGGCAGCGAAGCGAGCGGCTTTGGCGTGCGCCTCCTGGTCGAGCTGGCGCGCCATCAGGCTGGCTAGCCGCCGAGGATCATGCAGGTCGCGGTGCCGGACGCGAGCAGCTTGCCGCTGTCGGCGGCGGTCAGCGTCGCCTCCGAGGTCGCCTGTTTGCGGCCGCGGTAGAGGACGTTGGCCTCGCAGAGCACCCGCCCGGTGTCGCGGCTGATCGGCCGCACGTACTTGGCCTCGATGCCGAGCGAGGTGTAGCCGACCCCGGCCGGCAGGGTGGTGTGAACGGCGCAGCCGAGCGCCGAGTCGAGCAAGGTCGCCGCGTAGCCGCCGTGGACGACCCCGATCGGGTTGTAGTGCTCCTCCCCCGGTTCGCCCTCGAAGACGACCCGCCCCTCCTCCAGCTCCACGGGGCGCAGCCGCATCGTCACCGCGATCGGCGGGGGCGGCATCTCGCCGCGCACCACGGCGCTCATGTACTCCATGCCGGTCATCGTCGCCCCAGCCGTCGCGGTCGGGACCGGGTCCTGCCAAACCAGCGTGCGGGATCGGGAGCTCTCGGGGGACTCGGCCGCGAAGGCTTCCGCCACCTCGAGCGCCGTGCCCTCCGGCGCGACGACGAGGCCGTCGGCGCCGCTCACCGGCCGCCCCGCTGGGTCGCCAAGGGGGTGGGCCGGTCGGGGCGCATCCCGCCGGGGTAGTGCAGGTCGGCGGTGATCTCGGCCTGGCTTATGGCGATGCGCGGAGCCTTGTGCTGCCGGTTGCGGTGTCTTGGGATCAGCCTCATCGTGGGCCTCCAATCGGCTTTCTCGGGCCTCGGTTGCTTCAAGCAACCATCGTTCTGAGCACCTTATCCGAATGAGTTGCTTGATGCAACCGAGTGTGCGAAGATCACACCGTGCTGCACCGCGACTATCCGGACCAGATCTGCTCGATCGCCAAGTCGCTGGAAGTGATCGGGGAGCGCTGGTCGCTGCTGATCGTGCGGGACGTCTTCAACGGGCACCGCCGCTTCGGGGAGATCCAGACCTCGCTCGGAGTGGCCCGCAACGTCCTCTCGGCACGCCTGCAGCGGCTGGTCGACGAGGACATCCTCGAGCGCCGTCAGTACCAGCAGAGCCCGGCCCGCTACGAGTACTTCCTGACCGAGAAGGGCCTCGACCTCTGGCCGACCCTGATCGCCCTGCTCAACTGGGGCGACCGCTATTCCCCCACCCCGGACGGCCCGCCGAAAACGATTCTCCACAAGGTCTGCGGCGGGCGCGTCAGCGACCGCGGCACCTGCGAAGAGTGCGGCAAGGTCCTCCACGCCCGCGACGCGATCCAGGTCCCCGGCCCAGGACGGCTCGCCGCGATGGCCGCCGCCGGCACCGCCGAGCGGGGCTAGCGCCGCGGGCAGGCCTAAAAGCCACGCCCGCTCGCGATCGGCGCTAGCGTTGGCTGGACGGCCAAGGGCGAACGAGCATTGAGGAGGAACGGCATGGCGACGGCGGCGGAGCTTCAGGTGCGAGACAGGGTCTTTATCGGCGGCGAGTGGGTCGAGCCGGCGGGAAGCGAGCCGATCGAGGTGGTCAACTCGACCACCGAGGAGGTGATGGGCACGGTCCCGGCCTGCTCTCCCGAGGACGCGGACCGCGCCGTTGCCGCAGCCCGCGAGGCGTTCGGCCCGTGGTCGCAGACCTCGCGCGAGGAGCGCGCCGGCTACATCGCGGCGATCGCCAGCGGGCTCGGCGGGCGCAGCGAGGAGATCGCGGCGACGATCTCCCAGGAGCTCGGGATGCCGCTGAAACTCAGCCAGATCATCCAGGTCGGGCTGCCGACCAGTCAGTTCGCGGCGATGCCGCAGCTGATGGAGGAAGTCGCCTGGGAGGAGGAGATCGGCAACTCCCGGGTGTTGCGCGAGCCGGTCGGAGTCCTCGGCGCGATCACGCCCTGGAACTACCCGCTGAACCAGATCGCCGCCAAGGTCGCCCCCGCCCTCGCCGCCGGCTGCACGGTCGTGCTGAAGCCGAGCGAGGTGACCCCGCTCAACGCCTTCCTGCTCGCCGAGGTGATCGAGGCGACCGGGCTGCCAGCCGGCGTCTTCAACCTCGTCACCGGGACCGGCCCGGTGGTCGGCGAGGCGATCGCCGCCCATCCCGGCGTCGACATGGTCTCGTTCACCGGCTCGACCCGGGCCGGCAAGCGGGTCTCAGACGTCGCCGCGGCGACCGTGAAGCCGGTGGCGATGGAGCTCGGCGGCAAGTCGCCGAACGTGATCCTCGACGACGCCGACCTCGCCCGAGCGATTCCCGACGGCGTCGCCAAGTGCTTTCTCAACTCGGGCCAGACCTGCAGCGCCCTGACCCGGATGCTGGTTCCGCGCGAGCGGCTGGCCGAGGCCGAGGAGATCGCCGCCGCGACCGCCGAGACCTTCACGCCCGGGGATCCCTTCGCCGAGTCGACCCGACTCGGGCCGCTGGTCTCCGAGGCCCAGCGCGAGCGGGTGCGCGGCTACATCGAGAAGGGCGAGGCCGAGGGCGCGAAATTGATCGCTGGCGGGGCCGAGGCCCCCGAGGGGCTCGACCGCGGCTACTTCGTCCGCCCCACCGTCTTCTCCGCGGTGACGCCGGGGATGACGATCGCCCAGGAGGAGATCTTCGGCCCGGTGCTGGCGATCCAGCCCTATGACGACGAAGACGACGCGGTCCGGATCGCCAACGACAGCGCCTACGGGCTGGCCGGCGGCGTCTGGTCGGCCGACCAGGAGCGGGCGGTCGCGGTCGCCAAGCGGATCCGCACCGGCCAGATCGAGATCAACGGCGGCGCCTTCAACCCGCTCGCCCCGTTCGGCGGCTACGGCCAGTCCGGGCATGGCCGCGAGAACGGGCGGTTTGGGCTCGAGGAGCTGCTGCAGGTGAAGAGCCTGCAGCTTTAGCGGGCGGCGCGCGGGTCCTGTCACGGGGAGGGGTCCTGCGGGCGGTGCAGCGGCTCCGTTCTCGGACCGCTCCCCGCGCCACCCGCGCGGGGAGCGCAATAGGCTGACGCGCATGAACTTCGACCTGAGTGATGAGCAGAAGCTGTTGCGCGAAACCGTGCGGGACTTCGCGCGCAGCGAGGTCGCGCCCGTAGCGGAGGAGCTGGATCGGGAGAAGCGGTTTCCCTACGAGATCGTCGAGAAGCTCGGGGGGCTCGGCTTGATGGGGATCCCCTTCCCCCAGGAGTACGGGGGCGGCGGCGCCGACACCCTCTCCTACGTGCTGGCGGTCGAAGAGCTGGCCCGGATCGACTCCTCGGTCTGCATCACGATGGCCGCCCACACCTCGCTGGGGACGATGCCGATCTACCTCTGGGGCAGCGACGCCCAGAAAGACGACTGGCTGCCGCGGCTCTGCAGCGGCCAACGGCTCGCCTCCTTCGGACTGACCGAGCCGGAGGCCGGCTCGGACGCCGGCAACGTCCGCACCAGCGCGAGGCTCGAGGACGGCGAGTGGGTCGTCAACGGCGCCAAGCAGTTCATCACCAACTCCGGGACCGAGATCTCCGGCTGCGTCGCGATCACGGCGGTGACCGGCGAGGCCGACGGCCGCAAAGAGGTCTCGAACATCATCGTCCCGACCGGGACGCCCGGCTACGAGGTCGGCGAGGCGTACCGCAAGATGGGCTGGAACGCCTCCGACACCCGCCCGCTCTCCTTCGAGGACTGCCGGGTGCCCGAGTCGAACCTGCTCGGTCGCCGGGGCGACGGCTTCAAGAACTTCCTCCACATCCTCGACGGCGGCCGGATCGGGGTCGCCGCGATGGGCGTCGGCCTCGCCCAGGGGGCGCTCGACGAGGCGATCGCCTACGCCAAGGAGCGCCGGGCCTTCGGCAAGCCGATCTCCAAGTTCCAGTCGATCCAGGCGAAGATCGCCGACCTCTCGGCCCAGATCGAGGCGGCGCGCCTGCTGACCTGGCGGGCGGCGCTGGAGAAGGACGCCGGCAAGTCGTTCACGCTCACCGCCGCCCAGGCGAAGTTGATCACCGGGCGGCTCGCCGTCCGCGCCACCGAGGAGGCGGTGCAGATTCACGGCGGCTACGGCTTCATCGAGGAGTACCCGGTCTGCCGCTTCTACCGCGACGCCAAGATCCTCACGATCGGCGAGGGCACCGACGAGGTGCAGCAGATGGTGATCGCTCGGCAGCTCGGCTGCTGAGGAATTTAAGCCGGCTCAGCGGTGACGTCGCCCGCGGGGCGCCCGTCCACTTCGGCAGCGCGGCCGACTCCCTGGCCGATCCCGAAGTGCGAGCAGATCGTCAGCTCGTGCTCGCGCCGCAGGGGGCGAGCTGGGTCGACGACGGGGGCGGAGCGCAGCCGCTCGCCCTCCTGGGCGACCCAGACGCCGAAGGCGGCGCCAGCGCAATCGTCCAGCGGCACCGCCACCAGCCGGGGGCTGCGACGGCGGCCGACCCCGACGATCAGCCAGGCGGGGTCGCCGCTGTCGCGGTCGACGTAGAGGCCGTGGGCCTCGCCGACGGCGGAGCCGCCGATATCGCTGACCGCGGCCCCGACCCAGGTCGTCGCCTCAGCCAGCGAGGGCGTCGTCGCCTCACTCATCGGCCTGGCGCTCCAGCAGCTCGCTCGCGGCGCTCGCCGGATCGAGTTCGCGCCGCACCACCTGCTCCAGCAGCTCGGCGGTGCGAGGGTCCTCGGCGGCCGTCGCCTCGAGGCGACGGCGCATCCGCGAGGTGGCGATCCCGAGCACCTCGCTGCGCAGGTTGCGGGCGCGCCGCTCGGCCAACGTCCCGGCCTCCTCGATGAAGGCGCGATGCTCGTCGATCTTCGCGGCGAGCTCGTCGACGCCCTCGCCGCGGGCGGCCTCGGTGCGCAGGATCGGCACCTTCCAGCCTTCCGGGTCGTGGGAGAGCGCCAGCACGCCGCGCACCTCGCGCACCATCGTGTCGGTCATCGGGTGGTCGGCCTTGTTGACGACGATCACGTCGGGGATCTCCATCACCCCCGCCTTCAGCGCCTGGATCGAGTCCCCCGAGCCGGGCATCAGGGCCAGCACGATCGTGTCGGCGTGGTCGACGATGTCGATCTCCGCCTGGCCGACGCCGACGGTCTCGATCAGGACGTCGTCCTTGCCGGCGGCGTCCATCACCAGGGCCACCTGCAGCGCCGCCTCGGAGAGGCCGCCGAGTGCCCCGCGCGAGGCCATGGAGCGGATGAACACACCGGGGTCGAGGAAGTGGTCGGAGAGGCGCACCCGGTCGCCGAGCAGGGCGCCCTGGGTGAAGGGGCTGGAGGGGTCGATCGAGAGGACCGCCACCTCGCGCCCCGTTTTGCGCAGCTCGGCGGTGAGCGCCCCGATCAGGGTGCTCTTGCCGACCCCGGGCGGGCCGGTGAAGCCGACGATCCGTGCCTTGCCGGTGCGCGGGTAGACCTCGCGGACGAGCTCCCAGCCGGCGGGGTCGTCGGACTCGATCAGCGTGATCGCCCGCGCCAGGGCCCGCTTGTCGCCAGCGGCGAGGCGCTCGGCGAGCGGTGCTGACTTGGCGGCGTCGGGCATGGGCGGGGCAGTCTAGGGGTCCGTGGAGCGTTCCCCGGGCAGACTTTAAAGTCCCCGCCGCCGTGATTCGCTTCCTCGTCCGCAACCGCATGGTCAACCCGCGCTACGCGAGGCTGCTCTGGCGCTACCTGCGGCGCCGCCTGCTGACCCGGGCGGGCTGGCGCTGGCGCACGAACGGCTTTGTCTTCTTCGGGCGGCGGCTGGAAATCCAGATCGCCCGCGGGGCCGAGGTTCGCTTCGGGCGCTTCGTCTGGATCGGCGACCGCTCGAAGATCCGCTGTCACGAGGGCGAGGTCGAGATCGGGGAGAAGACCGTGATGGGCCAGGAGTGCACGATCTCGGCCTACCGCCGCGTGCGGATCGGCCGGGAGTGCGTGATCGCCGACCGGGCGATGTTCATCGACTTCGACCACGGCGTTGTCGAGGTCGAGCGCCCGATCCGCACACAGGGCATCTACATGCGCGACGTCGAGGTCGGCTCCAACGTCTGGATCGGCTATGGCGCCTGCGTCCTGCGCGGGGTCCGGGTCGGGGACAACGCGATCGTCGGCACCAACTCCGTGGTGACCAAGGACGTCCCGGCCAACGCGGTCGTCGCCGGCATCCCGGCGAAGATCATCCGCATGCGCGAGGCGCCGGAACGGCTGCGCTGGCCCGACCCGGTCGAGCCCGACCCGGGGGCTGACACCACGCTCGCGCCTCCAAACTGAGCCGCCGGGGTTGAGGGGTGGCCAGCCGGGTAGTGGCTCAGCCGTGCCCGACTCGGAGGAGAAGCTCGACGAGCGCGAGGCGGTCGAACGTCTCAACACGGCCCTGACCCTGCAGTACCGCTCGGCGCTGCAGTACTCGCTGACGGCGGCGAGCCTGGTCGGGATCGAGGCGCAGGCGCTCGGCGCGCAGCTGACCGGCTTCGGCGACAAGGAGCTGAGCGACGCCCGCCGGCTGATCGAAAAGATCATCTCCTTCGGCGGCGAGCCGACCACCGAGGTGGCGGAGCTGCGTTTCGACGCCGCCGCGCAGGGCGCCGTCCGCTGGCTGGCCGAGTGCGAGGAAGCGGCCGTCGAGGCGCTGCAGGAAGCGATCGAGCCGACCGGCCGCGACGGTCGCTCCGAGGCGCTCGAGCACCTGATGGAGCATCTGATCCTGCGCAAGCAGCACCAGGTCGACTTCCTCAACCGCGCGGTCGGCTGACTAGGCGGGGCCCAGCTGGGCGCCGACCAGGTCGGCGTAGACGGCTGCCGTCTGCTCGGCGACGTCGCCCCAGTCGAAGCGGCGCAGGTGCTCGTAGGCTTCGGTGACGAGGCGGTGGCCGAGCTCGTCGTCGGAGAGGACGCGGATCGCGACCTCGGCGAGCGCCTCGGGATCGTGGGCGCGGAAGCGCAGGCCGGCCTCCTCGTGCGGCACGACCTCGCGCAGGCCGCCGGTGTCGGCGACGATGCAAGGGCAGCCCGATGCCATCGCCTCGAGCGCCACGAGGCCGAACGGCTCGTAGATCGAGGGGACCACGGTGAGGTCGGCGATCCGATAGAGCGAGTGCAGGACGTCGTCGCCGATCCAACCCAGGAATGTGCCGTGCTCCATCAGGCCGAGCTCTTCCGCCTGGCGGTGCAGCTCGGCCTCGTGAGTGCCCGAGCCGGCGACCAGGAAGCGGGTGTTCGGCGCCTCTTCGAGCACCCGCGGCATCGCCTCCAGCGCCAGCTGGAAGCCCTTCTCGTAGACCAGCCGGCCGATCAGCAGGACCAGCTTCTGGCCGGGGGCGGCGAACTCCGAGCGCAGCCGGGTGAGCTCGGCCGGGTCCTGAGCCGGCAGGTCGTCGGGGTCGATCCCGTTCGGGATCACGCTGATCCGTCCCTCCTCCACCCCGAAGATGTCGGCGATCTGCTCGCGCATGTAATGCGAGCAGGCGATTACCCGGTGCGAGCGGTTGGTGATCCAGCGCTCGACCCCGTGGATGTAGGACTGCGGGTGCTTGTCGACCCAGCCCTGGTGGCGACCGTGCTCGGTCGCGTGGATCGTCGTCACCAGCGGCGCGCCAAAGCGTTTGGCGAGGTGGTCGCAGGCGTTGGCGACGAGCCAGTCGTGGCCGTGGACGAGGTCGTAGCTGTAGCGGTCGCCGAGCTCGACCCCGGCGGCGAGCATGTCGGAGTTCATCCGTTCGACCCAGGCGACGAACTCGCCGAGGTCTGTCGGGCGCTTCGGCTCGAGAATGCGGTGCACGGTGACCCCGTTGGCGACTTCTTCGGCCGCGGACTCCTCGCCGCCTCGGGTCAGCACGTGGACCTCGACGTCACGCTCGACCAGCGCCTCGGAGAGCTTGCGGACGTGGCGTGCGAGCCCGCCCTCGATCAGCGGCGGGTACTCCCAGGAGAGGATCAGGACACGGGTCATCGAGAGCGGCGCTAGGGCTCCAGCAGGGGAGCGAGGCTCAAGTCCGGGGCGAGAGAACGCATACGCGGCACGGTGACGCTGCGGGAGTCTATGGCCTCCAACAAGGCCTGGGCGTGGTCGGTGCTGCGCTGGAAGGCGTAGTCGCCCGCCTGGCCGCGCTTGTCGAGGAAAGCCCAGTCGCTGGCCTGGACCGCCAGCAGCTCCCGTGCGGCGCGCAGCGCAGCGTCGCCGCGCAGGCCTTCGGAGGCCGCGCGCAGCAGCCGCAGCTCGAGCCGCCGGGCCACCCAGGCGATATCGGCGACGGCGGGCGAGTCCCAGGTCTCGAAGTTCTTCTCCTCGCCCCAGGTCGAAGCGTGGAGCTCGCGCTCGAGCGGCTCGTGCTCGCTCAGCGCCTCCGGGACGGTGACGGTCCGCACGCCGGCTGCCTCGGCGCCGTCGAGCACCGCCCGCAGCCAGATCGGCCCCTCCGACCACCAGTGGCCGAGCAGCTCGGTGTCGATCGCGAAGACGAGCAGGCCGCGGCGGCCGCTTGCCGCCGCGTACTCGCGCAGGCGGGTCGCCGTCGCGGCGAGGAACTCGCCCGCCTGGCGCCGCGCCGCAGCCTCGGCGGCGGCGGGGTCGTACGCCCCTCCCCCCACCTTCCAGAGCCTGATCCCGCGCAGCGATTTGCCGGCGAACTGGGCGTGGGCGGGGTCGGAGGGGTAGCCGTCGAGCGACCAGAGCCAGCTGATCGCCTCCCAGTCGATCGGCAGGGCAAGCGGGCCGGCCTCGGTGCGCACCGGCGCCAGCGCCTCCAGCCCGACGCCATGCGAGCTCTGATCGACGCAGAACCAGCCGACCCCGGCCTCGCCGAGTCGCCACTCCAAGCCCGGCGCGTAGGCGCACTCCGGCAGCCAGAACCCGCCGTCCCAGCCGAAGCGGCGGCGGTGTGAGCGGATGCCGGCGTCGAGCTGCAGCCGCAGACCGGCCCGCGTCGCCAACAGCGGCAACACGGCGTGAGTCGCAGCCGATGCGGCTACGGCGATCCGCCCCTCCCCCGCCGCTCGCTGAAACGCCGCCAGGGGATCGCCGCCGACCGCGTCGAGCAGCTCGAGGGCGTGCCGGTACCGGGCCAGCTCCCCCTCGACCGCCGGCCGGCACTCAGCCGGCACTTCCGGCAGGTCGGCTTCGGCGGCCCCGACCCGCCACTCGACCAGGAAGCGACGCAGTCGCTCCGCCGCCTCTGCGTCCTCCAGCTGATCGGCGAGGACGGGGGTCACCGTCATCGTCAGCCGCTCGGCCGCCTCCAGAACCGGCAGGTAGGAGCGGATCACCGCGTCGAACAGCCACTCCTCGCCGAACGGGTAGGTCCCGAAGCCCTCGACGTAGGGCATGTGGGAGTGGAGGACCAGCGCGAGGTCGCCCACTCCCTCTGGCCGGCTCATGCCGGTGCCCGCCTCATGCCGTGCGGCAGACGGCGAGGAAGTCCAGCGCCGCGTCGAGGTTCCCCTTCCTGAGAGCGAAGTCGGAGGCCGCGATCGACGGCGTGAAGCGGTCGTAGAAGCGCTTGGTCAGGCCGAGCCGTTTGTGGACGGCGTCCCAGCCGAGCTTGATCGCCAGCTCGTGCGCGCGCAGCTTGCGGGCGTGGAAGAGGCCGAAGAGCTCGACCGCCGGGAAGTGGTCCTCGCAGAGCCGGCGGAACTCCTCGGCCCGGTACTCGTGAACGTGCCACGGGTTGTCGGACTTCTCCGCCCCCGGCGGGGCCAGTGTCAACAGGTTCGGGGTCGAGACGTAGGCGGCGCCGCCCGGCTCGAGCATCGACTTGAAGTGCTCGAGGATCGCCCCCGCGTCCTCGACGTGCTCGATCGTCTGCAGGAAGACGACCGCGTCGCAGGGCTCGGCGAAGCTCTCGACCAGGTCGCGCTCGAAGCGCAGGTTGGGGCGCTGGTAGCGCAGCCGCGCGTGCTCGTGCGCCTCCGGGTTGGCGTCTACGCCGACCACCGAGGCGGCGCTGCCGGCGAGCACATCGGAGCCGTAGCCCTCGCCGCAGGCCATGTCGACGACCCGCCGACCGCTGGCCCGCGCCGCGATCCACTCGTAGACGACGAGGTGGCGGCGGAACCAGTAGTTCTCCTCGGGCACGTCGGGCAACGTCCGCTCGCCGGTCAGCGGCAGCGGCGGCACCCCCGGGGGCTGGTTGAGCTGCAGGTACTCCTCGGCCATCGGGGCAACGCTATTGGGGGGCCTGGGCCTCATGCATTGCGCCGTTCCGCGTAGAGTTCCGCGCCGGATGCCGGCCTCACCCACCGCCACGCCCGAGCACATCAAGGACGTCAACACCCGCTACCACGACGCGGCCGCCCACGAATACGACGCCAAGTGGGGCATCGACTTCGGCGAGACCGGTCAGGAGCAGGTGCGGCTGAAGCTGGTCAAGGCGCTTGGCGGGCACGACGGCGCCAGCTTCGGCGACGCGCTGGAGATCGGCTCCGGCACCGGCTACTTCTCGCTCAACCTCGTCCAGCTCGGGGCGATCGAGCGCCTCACCGCGACCGACATCTCGCCCGGGATGCTCGCCCGGCTCAGCGCCACGGCTGAGGCGCTGGGCCTCTCCAGCGTGAGCACCGTCGTCACCGAGGCCGAGGCGCTGCCCTTCGAAGACGCGAGCTTCGACCTGGTCTTCGGCCACGCGGTCCTGCACCACATCCCCGATCTCGACAAGGCTTTCGCCGAATTCCGTCGGGTGCTGCGCCCCGGCGGCATGATCGCCTTCGCTGGCGAGCCCTCCCGCTATGGCGACCGCCTCGCGGCGCTGCCAAAGCGGGTCGGGATCCTCGCCGCCCCGGTCTGGCGCCGCCTCACCGGCGCCCGCGAGCGCTCCGTCGCCGAGTCCGACCTCTCCCACGCGCTCGAGGGCGAGGTCGACGTCCACGCCTTCGCCCCCGCCGACCTGCGCAAGCTGTTGAAGGACGGCGGGTTCGAGGACCGCCACGTCGGCGGCGAGGAGCTGCTCTCCAACGCCTGGGGCTGGGGCCTGCGCACGGTCGAGTCGACCGCCGAGCCCGATTCGGTCTCCTGGGGCTGGCGCAGCTTCGCCTTCCGCAGCTACATCGCCCTGCAGAAGGTCGACACCCGCCTGCTCGAGCCCAACCTCCCGGCCGAGCTCTTCTACAACCTGCTCGTCTCGGCGCGTAAGCCGACCTGACGCGCTGACCTCGAGCCGCTGCAAAGGGTCCAAGGAGGGTCACGCGTCTGCAGTTGACCGTGCTATAGACGGTCGACTGCAGACGCGTGAACTGCGCAGAGCGAGCTAGTCGTCCGCAAAGCGTGCCCGGAAAAGCTTCACCTTCGAGTCGATCCCCTTTAGCCGCCGCTCGCCGATGTAGGTGTACTTGAAGGCCTCCTCGCCGGCCGCCTCTTTGACCGCGGCGTCGACGACGACGCTGCCGGGGCGGGCGACGCCGGTGACGCGGCTCGCCAGGTTCACCGGGCGGCCGTAGTAGTCGCCGGACTGCGGCAGCACCGAGCCGCAGGCGAGGCCGGCGCGCAGCCAGGGGAACTCCTCCCCTTCGGCCTCGGCGGCGGCGATCAGCTCGAGGCTCGCGCGCAGCATCGGCTCGGTATCGGTGGAGACGAACATCACCGCGTCTCCGATCGTCTTCACCAGCCTCACCGGCGGCTCGACGACGGCCGTCGCCATCTCCTCGAGGCGACCGGCGACCAGGCCCAGCTCCTCGGCCGGGATCTCCTCCCCGAGCCGCGTGAACTCGACCAGGTCGGCGAAGCAGACGGTGAGGGTGGCGGTGCCGCCGATCGCGCCGGAGGCGAGGTCGGTGGTGGCGATCACGTCGCGGCGGATCTGCTCCAGCATGTTGGCCTGCAAAGCGTGGACGATGGTCGGGCCGACCAGCGGCATCATCGCCTCTGCCGCCGCGGCGAAGCGCAGGGCGATGTCGCGCTCGCTGTCCCCCGGTTGGGTCAGCGTGCGGATCACCAGCTCGCGGTTCGCCTCGGCGATGCGCGAGGTGCCCATGCCGATCGTGCGGGCCACCTGCAGCATCCCCTCCTCCGGCAGCCCGGCGTCGAGGAAGGCCTTCATCCGCCGCGCCGCTTCCAGGTCGGCCTCGGTGCCGCGCGGCTCGTCGGGGTCGGTGTAGGGGACGCCGAGCGCGGCGCTGAACCGGCGCAGCCGTTCGAGGTCGATGCCGACGATCTCGGCGATCTCGCGCGCGGTGTAGCGACGGCCGGTCCCAGCCAGGGCGCGCTCGACCGGCAACAGGGCAAGCCGCCCGGCGGCCACCGCCTCATGCAGCTCCTCGAGCGGGACTCCCTCCGCCGCCAGCTCTTCGAGCAAAGTCAGCCGCGCGGCGCGTGCCTCGCCCTCGAGCTCGTCGAGCAGCCCCTCGGCCTCGAAGTCGATCTCAGGGGCGGCGGCCATCGCGGCCATTCTCCCCGGGCGGGGGAGTTTGTGTCGCGATCCGACATAAAGCCGACCCGTGCCTCAGGCGTAGGCAACCGCGCCGCCGCGCCGCGGGTCGCCGCCGCCGCTCACCGCGCCGGTCGCCAAATCCCGCTCCACAGCCTGGACGCCGCCGAAGAAGAGGTTGATCTCGGGGCGCCGGGCGACAGCGACGCCGCGCCCCTCGAGGCGCTCCAGGGCAGCCTCTTCGATTCCGGGCTCGGCCTGCACGACGCCGTCCTCGAAGTGCAGACGGGGAGCGGCGACAGCGGCCGCGACCGGCATCCCTTCCTCGACCACCCGCACCACCGTCTGCAGAATCGCCGAGCGGATTCGATTCGAGCCGGCGCTGCCGACCCCGAGCACGATCTCGCCGTCGCGCAGGACAACGGTCGGAGCCATCATCGACGGAACCCGCCGGCCCGGCGCGATCCTGTGGAAACCGAGCGGGTTGAGGTCCTCCTCGCCGAGCATGTTGTTGAGGATCACGCCGGTGCCGGGGACCAGCACTCCCGAGCCCGCCCCGTTGGAGCAGGTGACGTTGGCGCACATCCCGTCGCCGTCGAGCACCGAGATATGGGTGGTGGAGCCGAGCAGGTCGGCGGCCGCCGCGTCGAGGCCGGCGGGGTCGAGGAAGCCGGCCTCCATCCCCTCCTCGTAGAGGGACTCGGCGAACGCGGCGCCGCGGCGGCGGTTGGCAGCGTCCATCGCCGCCACCACCTGCTCGGGGCCGCTCGCCTCCCCCAGCCGCTCCAGCAGGCCGAGGCAGAAGGCGATCAGGATGCCGCCCGAGGACGGCGGCGGGTTGGTCAGCACCTCCGTGCCCCGGAACGACGCCCGCACCGGCTTGCGCTCGATCGCCTCGTAGGCGGCGAAGTCGGCGCGGCCGAGCGTGCCGCCGTGCTCGACGACGAAGTCGGCGATCGCGTCCGCCACCTCGCCCCGGCAAAACGGCTCCGCCCCCTCGGCGCCGAACCGTTCGAGCGCTTCCGCCAGCTCGGGGAAGCGAAATCTCTCGCCCTCCCGCAGCGTCCTCCCCCGCGGCGCGTACAGCTCCCGCGTCTCCGGCGCCCGCTCCTGGATCGGAGCGAGGATCTCGAGGATGTAGGCCTGCTCCGCGTTGACCGGCGCCCCCTCCCGGGCCAGCCGCACGCCCGGTCCGGCCAGGTCCGCGAGCGGCGCCGTGCCGAAGCGCTCCAACGCCCGCACCAGCCCGGCGGCCGTCCCGGGCACGCCGCAGGAGGCGGGCCCGACGTAGAACGTCTGCACGGTCTCGGCGTCGAAGCGGACCGGGACCGGCACCAGCTCGGCGCGGCGCTCGACCCCCTCGAGGCCGGGAGCGGCGACGAAGAAGTCGATCAGCGTCGTCTCCCCGTCCCGGTGGACCATCATGTAGCCGCCGGCGCCGAACCCCGTCAGCGGGCTCTCGGCGGCAAAGGAGGCCAGCACCGCGCAGACGGCAGCGTCGACCGCGTTGCCGCCCTCGCGCAGCACTCCGGCGCCCGCCTCGGCGGTGAGCGGGTGGCCGGCGGCGACGACCCCGTTCATCCGGGTGCGGCTCGGGCTAGCCGGGGAGGAACTCGGGGACGTCGATGCCGAGCTCGCCGCCGCGCTGCGGGGCGCGGCCGCGGCCGCTCTCCTTGGTCCGCCGGATCGTCGGCTCGGCGGAGCGGCGCGGAGTGCTCGGCCGGCCGTCGAAACGGGTCGCGACGACGGTCA
>Ga0196962_10000356_pt1 | contig 19927 bp, 17 predicted proteins | sample S3v_20metaG_FD_183186 | JGI IMG/M metagenome (GOLD analysis project Ga0196962, IMG submission 183186) | Soil microbial communities from Anza Borrego desert, Southern California, United States - S3+v_20 | ecosystem: Environmental > Terrestrial > Soil > Desert | place: USA: California | collected...
CAGCCGATCTGGATGTTGCGCTCGGGGTCTTTGAGGACGGCCGCGGGGTCGCGCCGCATCCGCTCGGCCCACTCGCGCATCCCCGTTTCGGCGGCCCACTCGCGCCCGACCGTCGGCGTCACCTGCATCAGCCCGACCTCCTCGTCCTCGCCGATCTTCCACGGGCTGAAGTAGGTCTCCTCGTGGATGATGCTCCACACCAAGTCGGGGTCGAGGCGGTAGACGGCCGCCTGCCGCTCGATGAGCGGGTCGAAGCGGTGAACCCAATACTCGTTGAAGAAGTAAAGCCCGACGGCGGCGGAGGCGAGCAGCAGGAGGGCGACGAGGAGGAAGCGTCTCATTCAAGTTATCAGTAATCAGTTATCAGTTGTCAGTAAAACCTTCTTCGTCTCACGTCCGGCCGGAATCTTCAGCGCTCGGGGAAACAACGACTGAAAGCTGATAACTGATTACTGACAACTGTTGTTCAGTTCCTCCGCCGCAGGTGCGACCAGAGGGCGGCCGTCGGGGCGGAGGTGTCTTTGCCCTCGTAGCGCGAGAGCAGGGCGCGGCGGTCGAGGACGTGGCCCTGAAGCCAGACCTCGGCCGAGAGCGTCGCGCCGACCGCGAGGCCGTCGCCGCGCAGCGCCCGCCGGTTGACGAGCACTTCGAGCTTGAGACGTTCGAGGTCGAGGTAGACCCAGTAGAGCTCGCTGCCCGAGAGCGGGTTGCGCAGCGGCTTGAAGGAGAGGACGCGGCCCACGAGGCTCCAGTCGTTCTCGTGCGCGGCGCGCGAGGGCGCGGCCTCTTCGAGCGGCTGCCAGCGGACGCGCTCGCCCCGCCCCGTCACGACCCGCGCGCGGTAGGCGAGGCCGCACAGTCCGACGTGCAGCTCCTGCGCGCGGAAGCCCTCGGGGCCGACCTCCGTCAGGTTCTGCAACTCGAAGAGCACCTCGGCCTCCGCCCCGTCGCAGTAGCCGTGGACGATGGCCTCGCCGTCCTCGTCGTACTCGGTCAGGGCCCACGGGCTGATGCGCTGCGTGTAGCGCGCGCGGAAGCCGGGCCGGCAGTCGGCGTAGAAAATCTCGCCCGTGCCCGACTCGTAGAGCACCGTCCAGACCTCCAGCCCCTCGCCCAGCTTCCAGCAGCGCCCGTGCAGCACGGCGCCGCGCCGCGGCAGTTGCGACGGCTCGCCCTGATCGCCCGCGCGCTCGGCGAGGTAGTTGAAGTCCTTCTCGCTCGGCACTTCCAGCCCGATGGCTTCGAACGTCGTGTCCATAAAGCTAAACAACAGTCCGGTGTCCGGAGCCCGGAGTCAAGCCGAGAGTTCGCCTTCGACTCCGGGCTCCGGGCGGTTCTTACCGCGCCGCCCTCCGCTTCGGGGCGGGCTTCTGGGCGGCCGCGTCTTCGCCGGCGCGCGGGGCGCGGACGCGGAAGCCGCGGATGTTGCGGGCCGGGCCGTGGCGCGGGGGCGCGGCCGTGCGCACCATCTCCGCGAACAGCTCGACGTCGTAGTCGGCCTCACGCGACATCTCCTCGCGGATCGCGTGCAGCACTTCGAGGAACCTCGGTTTGCGATACATAACAGCTCAAGTTTCGATTTCGAGTTTCGAGTTGCGGGAGATTGTAACCCGAAACTCGAAACGCGCAACCCGAAACTGTCATTGCCGCTCGGTCATCTCCGAGACGAGGAACTCCGGCGTGACGATCTGCGGGACGAAGAAGCCGGCGGCCGTGTTGAAGAGGCGGATGCGGGCCTGCCGCCGCACGTTCGCGAGGTGGCCGAAGTTCCACGTCACTAGATAATCTATTTTGTGGAAGGAGGCAACCGCGACGTGGACGGCGTCGCCGAGGTACTTGCGGTGGAAGATGCCGCGCGCGATGTAGCCCTCGGCGAGGATGGCGGCCTCCTCCGTCAGCTCCACCTGCGTGAGCGGCGCGACGAGCTTGAGGTAGCCGGTGCGGTGCGGCTCGGGCACGCGCTCCAGCTCGCGCACGACGAGCGGCGAGATGCAGGCGTCGTACTCCCCGAGCTCGTGCTCCCACCAGCGCATCGTGAGGTCGCGGCGGAACGGCTCGCCGTTGTCGAGGTAGGCGCCGACGACCGAGGTCTCCAGATAAATGCTCTGCTTCATGGCCGGGTCGAGACGACGGGCGCGGTGGCGCGCGGGTCGGCCGCGCCCGGCGCGCCCGCCCGGTAGGGGTCGAGCACGACGACGGCGCGCGCGAAGTCGAAGGTCACGCGGTAGTGTCGCAGGATGTTGCCGCCGACGATGCCCGTCTGCTCGAACCCGGCCGTCTCGTTCAGCGACTCCATGTCGAGGACGGCGGCGTAGACGTTGCGGCGGACGTGCGCGGGCGTCAGGGCCAGCGAAGGCAGCGTGAGCGTCGGGATGTTCTCGGCGAGGCCGGCCGCGCCGTAGACGCGGATGACCTGCTTCTGCGCGTAGCGCTCGAGCCCCTCGCGCGCGGCCAGCGCCTCGGAGACGACCGTCACGCTCGCGCCCGTGTCGATGATGAAGTTCGTCGGCTTCTCGACGCCTTCGAGCCTGACCTCGCCGCTCCAGAAGCCGCTCGAAGTCGTCCGCATCGGGACTTCGACGGCGGCCGCGCCCGGCGGCTCGGCCTCGCGCAAAGCCTCGCCGCGCAGCAGCGTCATCGCCCGCCCCGCGTAGTCCACGGTCGTCAGGTACTTGCCGAGCACGGAGAGCCCGATGTAGCCGTCCACCGGCTCCTTGTCGTTGAAGAACTGCCGGATGTAGACGGGCACGCGGTCGACGCGCGCCTCGCCGACGTGCAGGCTCTGGAGGAAGCCGTAGATGATCTCGAAGCGGCCCTCGCCGCCGACGGCGCGCGCCTGCCCGCCGCGCGCGACGGGCCGCAGGCCCATGCGGTCGGCCGCCGCCGTCGAGAGCACGCACATCCCCGCGCCGGTGTCCACGACGAAGCGCAGGGGCTCCTTCGAGTTGTTGATGCGCACCTCGATGATCGGGCGGTTGTTGACCAGCTCGAAGGGGACGACGGCGCGCGGCGGGCCGGCGACGGCGAGCAGGTCGGTCTGCCTGCCGAGGTAGCGGAGGAAGTCGATGAGGCCCTGAATGCGGGCGCGGCGGTCGGCGTCGGTGCGCGGGGCGACGCGCAGGAAGGTCTCGTAGGCGGCCGCGGCCTCGGCGTAGCGCTCGTAGCGCGAGGCGACCTGCCCGAGGTTGAAGACGTAGTCCGGCTCCGAGGGGTCGATGAAGGCGGCGCGGCGCAGGCCCGTGAGGCTGGCGGCGAGACGGTTCTCGTAGAAGTCAACCATGGCGAGCCCGGCGATCGCCATCGCGTCGTCGTCGCGCAGGGTGAGCGCCGTGCGGAACTCCTCGACCGAGAGGCGGAAGTCGCCCGCGCCGAGCAGCGACGTGCCGAGCAGGGCGTGGGCGCGGGCCGAGAGCGGGTCGGCGGCGACGACGCGGGCCGCCTGATCGTAGGCGTCGGAGTGCTTGCGCTGCTTGAGCAGGGCGAGGCTCAGGCCGAGCCGCGCCTCCGAGTCGCGCGCGTCCTTCGCCAGCAGCTCGCGGTACATCTTCTCGGCCGACTCGAACTCGCCCGCCCGCAGCGTCCGCTCGGCGCGCTCGCGCGTCTTCTTGTCGAAGCCCGCGGCCCGCGCCGGCGCCGCCCCCGCGGCCGCCCCGCACCACACCGCGGCGGCCACCCCGCCGGCCAACAGACGCGACAGCTTTCTCATCGGCCACCTCCGAAGAAGCGCAGAAGTCAGAATGCAGAATGCGGAATTAAAAGCAGCTTGGTTTTCATTCCGCATTCTGCATTCTGACTTCCGCACTCATTTGAGTATCTCCCCGGTCTTCATCGACCAGAGCACGAGGTCGAGTTCGTCGAAGTCGATCCTGATGTCGTCGGCGAAGCCGCGCAGGCGCTCTTCGGTGGCGAGGTAGCGGGCGCGCGTCGCGGGCGGGGCGGGCGACTCGATGACGCCGACCTCGGCCAGACAGCGCAGGATGTGCTTGTCGAGGATGGCGTAGCCTCGCAGGCCCACGTTGCGCAGGAAGTGGCTCGCCTCCTTGTAGCCCAGCCCCTTGATGCCGCGCGTGCGCGCCAGCCAGTCGCGCCGCTCCAGCGGGTCGGCGAACGATTCGAGTCGCTCGCGCAGGCGCATCCGGCAGTCGCCCTCAAGGTAGTCGCGCGTCACGACGATGTAGCCGGAGCGCGAGCGCGGGTAGCGGTGTCTGGACTGGAGCGCGCCGGCCAACTCGTCCTCCGTCCCGCGCGCGAGCAGCGGGCGGACGGCCTCGACCGAGCGCAGGCCCATGCGCGCCGAGGCGCCGGCCGTGAAGATGCAGAAGACCAGCTCCTCCCAGAGGCGTTCGTCCGCGGCCGTCCGCCACACCGCGGCGAACTCCGCCAGCCGCGCCCGAATCTCGGGCCGGCGCGCGCGGTGCGCGGCGCGAATCTTTTCGACTGTGACGGGTTCTCGGTCTCGCCGCACGGCCGCGACTTTCACGGAGCGAGGTCTACGAACGCGCCGAATTTTATGGTCGCGCTTTCGGCGTTGTCAAAAGAAAGATGGTGTCGGGTCGCGGGTTCCGGGGTTCGGGCTAAGGACAACTCCCTGCGGACGGAGCGGCGAGCCCGCGGCCGCGAACCCGAAACTTTAAACCCGAAACCTGAATCCGGAATGGCGGTTGCTTTGCGACTTTAACCCTCGTCAGGCGCGCATGCATCCCGTACGATGTGAGCGCGCATCGAAGCGGTTGCCCCCCGAACCCTCTCCCGAACGAAATTGAGCGCGCCTTGAGCACGGGCCTTGTTGTGCTATCATGTGCCGCCTTTCGGCGGCTCCGCGAACAGCCGGGGGAGCGTAAGGAGTTCAGAGGGTGAAGACGATCCGTTTCATTCTTGCTTTCGTCATGTTGTGCGCGCCGCTCGCGTCGGCGCGCGCGCAGGTGGCGCACGACGCGCAGCCCGCGCCGCCGCAGCCCGTCGTCCGGCCGACCAGCGTCCCGCCGCTGGCCGAGCAGACCCTCGAAGACCTTCTGCCGCTCGCCGACGAGCGGCCCGCCTTCTCGCATCAGGGCGTGCTCGTCGAGAATCTGGACGGGCGCGTCGTGCGCGAGCAGTCGGCCGATCAGGGCTTCAACCCGGCCTCGGCCATCAAGCTCGCCACGGCCCTCGCCGCCCTGCGCACCTTCGGCCCGCGCCACCGCTTCGCCACCACGCTCTGGATCACGGGCTCGTTCGACAAGGCCACGGGGACGGTCAACGGCGACCTCGTCGTCTCGGGCCGCGACCCCTCTTTCCACGACGAGCACGCCGTCGCCATCGCGCGCGAGCTGAACCAGCTCGGCATCCGCACCGTGACGGGCGACCTCGTCGTCGCGCCGCGCTTCACGATGAACTTCAGCCCGTCGGCGCTGCGCTCCGGCGAGCGCTTCTACGACACGCTCGACGCGACGCGGCGGCCGGCCTCCGCGCAGCGCGCGTGGAACGACTCGCGCGTCGTGCTGCGCGACGCCGAGGGGTTGCGCGCCAACCCGAGCGTGGCCGTGATGGGCGCCGTCTACACCGACGCCGTGCCGAAGGCCGCGCGCGTCGTCTCGACGCACTACTCGCCCGCGCTCGTGGACGTGCTCAAAGTCCTGCTCTGCTACTCGAACAACTTCATGGCCGACCGCCTCGGCGACCAGATGGGCGGCCCGCAGGGGTTGGAGCGCTTCCTCGTGAGCCACGTCGGGCTGCCGGCCGGCTCCATCCGCCTCGCCTCGGCGAGCGGCCTCGGCGTCAACCGCGTGACGCCGCGCCACATGATGAAGATTTACCGCTCGCTCTTGGACGAGCTGCGCGAGAACCGGCTGAAGGCCGCCGACATCATGCCGGTGGCGGGCATCGACCCCGGCACGCTGCAAAAGCGCTACGCCGCCAGCCCCGGCCGCGGCAGCATCATCGCCAAGACCGGCACGCTCGGCCGCACCGACGGGGGCGCGAGCGCGCTCGTCGGCCAGATGCGGACGCGCGGCGGCGAGACGCTGCTCTTCGTCATCTTCAACCAGCGCGGCAGCGTCTGGCGCTTCCGCACCATGCAGGACGCGCTCGTCGCGCAGGTGCAGGGCGAGCGCGGCGGCCCCCTGCCCTTCACCTACACCCCGCAGACGCTCGCCATGCGCCTCTCGGCCTCCGACTTCGACAGCGCCCGCGCCGGCGACCTCGACGAATACGAATCAACGTCGAACCAGTGAAAGAAGTAGCCAGTAGTCAGTAGTCAGTAGTTCTCATAAAGCGGGCGCTGAGAGTGAACATCTCAGCGCCCGCTTCATCATGTTTTCTACTGTCTACTGGCTACTGGCTACTTATGTTATCGCGCCCCGGCCGCCGTCGGGCAGCCGGGGCGCTCCTCGCCCCTGCCGCGCGCAGTGTGCGGTTGCGCGCGGCCGAGACGATTTCGCGGGCCGTCAAGGTGCGCGGAAGTTTCTCCTGAGAGCGGACGCCGCACCGTCCCCCTCCCGCGTCACGCCGCGAACGGCCCTCGCGCCTCCCGACTCACGCGCCGACGATGCGGCGCGAGTTCGGGCGACGCAAACCCGCCGCCCCCGAAGCAACTCATAAGCCGCGCCTCCGCGCGAACCGCCCGCCCGCCCCTAACCTTCAATGCCGGCCGCCACTTGCGGCCCGCCGCGCGCGCCGCCCCCGCGCCCTCACGAAGCCGACGCCGCGGCCGCCGATGTTTCTATCGGAAACAACGCTGTGTAGGCCGCGTGTCAGCGGCCGCGACTCCTCGCCGGCGCGCGCGGCGGTGTGGAATCGCTTTCGCCTCTTGTCACTGAAGGTGACGCCCGCGCCCGGCCCGCCCGCCCCTCGCGCGCGAAATCCTTCGCGTTTCGGCCCGAAACGCTTCTGGCACTGCCCTTGCACTTCGCAGGGCGTGCAGGCCGGCCGACTCCGGCCGACGACGCGAACGGAATCAACCAGCGAGGCTTTTGGAGGCGAATGATGAAGCAGTCGAGAAACCGAACCGCGGAAGCCGCGGCCCGAGGCGGGCGGCGCCAGCAGGGCTTCACTGTCGTCCAGATGGTCGTCACCCTTGCGGTCGCGGCCATCCTGTTGGGCTTCTCGGCCATGGGGATCGCGCGGGTGCGCGGCTCGATGCGCCTGACGAGCGCCTCCGACGACCTCACGCAGTATCTTGAGAAGGCGCGGCAGGACTCGATCCGCCGCCACGCCGAATCGACCGGCGCGGCGCTCCCCTCGGCCGACCGCACGGCCTCCATCACCTTCCAGAGCGCGAGCAGTTACATCGTCACGATGGACTTCGACGGCGACGGGACGGTCGAGGCCGGCGAGCAGCGCACCTTCACGCTGCCCGACGGCGTCGAGTTCCCCGCCGCGCTCATCACCAACCCGGTCAAGACCATCACCTTCGACTGGCGCGGCCGCCCCTCGGAAGAGGTCAGCACCACGCTCAGCAGCTCCTACGGCAGCAAGACCGTCTCGGTCTCCGAGTCGGGCAGCATCGCCAGCTTCGACACGCACCAGCTCTCCGGCTTCGACCTCGCCGGCATGCCCTCGCCCGATGCCGTGCCGAAGAGCGACCTCGGCGGCAGCGGGTCGGGCGATGCCGGGGAAGGCGACGGCGGCGGCGACACCGGCAACGGCAAGGACAAGAAGAACGACCCGCCCGCCGAGGAGCCGGGCGGCGGCGACACCGGCGGCGACACCGGCGGCGACACCGGGAATGGGAACGGCAACGGCAAGGACAAGAAGAACGACCCGCCCGCCGAAGAGCCGCCGCCGACAGACCCCGGCCCCGGCAACGGCAACGGGAACGGCAAGGACAAGAAGAATGATCCGCCGCCGAACCCGACGCCCGAGCCTCCGCCTCCGACGCCGGCCCCGACCGTCAACCCGACGCCGCCCCCGGCGACGACGCCGACCCCGAAGCCGTCCCCGACGCCGACGCCCACCCCGACCCCGACGCCCGCGCGCTCGTGCGACACCAACGAGCGGCCGGCCAACAGCGGCTGCGTGTGCGACGGCGGGAGGACGGTGAGGACTAACGGCAAGTGCCAGTAAGGCTCTGGGGGGCGCCCCGCGGTCGCCCCCCAGACCGCTAACGACACGGAGAGACTTCGATGAACCTGCGATGGAGAAAAGGACGGCCGCGGCCCCGTAAGCCCGACACGCGCGGGCGCGGCGAGGCCGGCTTCACTCTGGTCGAGACTGCCATCTCCCTCGGCATCATGATGGTCGCCGCCCTCGGCGTCGCCGGCCTCTTCGTCCACTCGATGAACAACAACACGGGCGCGGGCGAGCGGGCCGCGGCGATGGCCGTCGCGCAGCAGCGCATCGAGCGCCTGCGCAGCGTCGCCTTCGATCAGGTCGTGGGCGAGGACGGGGTGGTCGTCAGCGGCGGCCGCCGCTACGCCGTGGACGTGAACGTGACGGACGTGACCACCGACGCGGACGAGGGCGTCACGATGAAGCTGATCGAGGTCGAGGTGATGCCCCTCAACGCCAACGGCGCGGGCATCTGGGCCGAGGGCGCGGTCACGCTCTGGACTGAGCGCGCCGCGCTCTCGCTGGGCGAGAACCGCTAGGGGAGGTCAAGGGACGTGAAGCAGACTGCGCAGCACGGGCGCGCCGGCGAGGCCGGCTTCTCGCTCATCGAGCTGATGGTGGCGATGGGCGTCACGCTCATCATCATGGCGCTGGCGAGCACGCTCGTCTCCCAGTGCTTCAACATCCAGCGGCGCGAGAACACGCGCTCGGTGGCCCTCGCCGACGCGCAGAGCGCGCTCAACCTCATCACCCGCGAGATCACCAACGCCGGCTACGGCCTCCAGAGCAACGGCATCTACACGGCCGAGTCCGACGACGACGCGATCACCGTCCTCGCCGACTACAACCTCAACGACTCGTGGGACGCCGACGAGATCGTCTCCTTCCAGCTCCGGGCCAACCCGAACACCGGCACCGACTCGCTCGTCCGCCTAGCGAGCGGCGCGGCCGGCGCGGCCGCGACCACCGGCACCGTGCTGGCTTCGAGCGTTGACCGCTTCCGCGTCCGCTACTTCAGCGGCCGCGTGGACTACGACACGGCCGACTGCGACCTCGACGACGCGACGCTCGGCGACGCGGTGACGGCCGACAAGGCGCAGTACGTCGTCCTCGTCCTGTGCGCGACGCTGCCCGAGGTCGGGACGCCGGGCACGGCCGGCTACCAGCCCCCCTCGCGCGTCCAGCTCGTCTCCGACGCCACGCTGCGCAACTCGCTCACGCTGCCGAGTTCGGGGCTGCCGAAATACTGAGGGCCGGCGCGCGGCCCGACACCACGCAGGAGTTGACCATGCGGATCAAACCGACACGCGAGAAGGCGCCCGGGGCGCGGCGCGGCGAGCGCGGCGCGGCCCTCGTCACGACCCTGATGCTCTCGACGCTGCTGCTGCTCGCCGGCGGCGCGCTCATCGTCAAGACCGCCGGCTCGGTCGGCGTCGCCTACGACGCGACCTCCGAGATGCAGGCTTACTACGCGGCCGAGGCCGGGTTGCAGGCGACCCTCAACGTCATGCGCGGCAACGACGAGAACGCCGCCGGCGACCTCGCCACCTTCCGCAACGCCGTCGACCTCAACGGCGGGAACCTCGGCGCGTGGCTCGCCTACAACGGCAACAACGTCGTCCCCGTCGGCCCCTACGGCTACCGCATTCAGGTCACCGACCCGGACGCGACCCCGGCCGGCACCGAACCCTCGCGCCTGCGCATCACCTCGACCGGCTTCGGCCTGCGCGGCTCGGTCAGGCGGCTCGAACTGCTCCTCGACCGCTCGACCTTCACCTTCACCGCCAACTCGACGCTGCTCATGCGCGGGGCCGAGGACTGCTCCGACATGCCGGACTTCTCCATCGGGCAGAGCAACGCCAAGAAGTACAACGGCAACGACGGGGCCGGCGTGAAGGCCTCGCTGCCCGTCTTCGGCACGACCTGCGGCGGGAACCACACGCAGGCCAGCGACACGGTCACCGGCAGCAAGCCGGACACCGTCACCGCCGCCGCCGAGAAGGTCGCCAACATCGACCACGACGACCTGATGCCGTGGCTTCAGGACGCCGACGACGCGCGCGCCATGCTGCTCGAACTGGCGGCGATGGCCGAGTCCAACGACCGCTACTTCACCGGCAACCCGAGCGACTTCGGGAGCGCCGCCGAGCCGAAGTTCACCTTCGTGGACGGCGACGCCGACCTCAAGGACGGGGCCGGCCTGCTCGTCGTCACCGGCACGCTCTCGATGAGCGGCAACGCCAACTTCAACGGCATCATCCTCGTCCTCGGCGACGGCGAGATGACCCGCAACGGCGGCGGCAACGGCGACATCCTCGGGGCCGTCGTCGTCGCCAAGTTCGCCCGCACGTGGCCGCCCGAAGAGAACGATCAGGAGCACCCCTTCCTCGCGCCCACCTTCCAGACCAACGGCGGCGGCAACTCGAACGTCCAGTACCACTCCACCCACGTCGCCAACGCGCTCAACTCGCTCGGCATCCGCGTCGCCGGCGTGCAGGAGACTTAGACTTCACCCCGCGGCAAAAGGGAGGGCGGGCGTTGCCGCGCGGCAACGCCCGCCCTCCCTTTTGCCGCCGGCCGCCTTGACACGCGCGCGCGCCCGAAGGTAGATGTCAGCGGAGGAGTAGTCAGTAGTCAGTAGTCAGTAGCCGGTAGCGCTCCGCGCTCGCCGGTGTTGACGCTAACCCGCGAACGATTCGCAAGCGACTGTCTTCCTACTGACTACTGACTACTGTCTACTGTCTACTTTTATGTCCGACATCCTGCTCGTCGAAGACAAGGAGAGTTTGCGGCGCGTGCTGCGCCTGACGCTGGAGAGCGCGGGCTACGCGGTCGAGGAGGCCGAGGACGCGCGCGCCGCCGCGCAGGCCCTCTCCCGCGCCCCCTTCCGCCTCGTCCTCACAGACCTGCGGATGCCGCACGGCTCCGGCCTCGACGTGCTGCGCGCGGCGAAGGCGGTCGACCCCGACCTCCCCGTCGTGCTGATGACCGCCTACGGCTCGGTCGACGAGGCCGTGCAGGCGATGAAGGACGGCGCGCACGACTTCCTGCAAAAGCCCGTGGACTCGAACCACCTCCTGCTCCTCGTCGAGCGCGCGCTGGAGCAGGCGCGGCTGCGGACGGAGAACGTTCTGCTGCGCGAGGAGTGGTCGCGCCGCTACGGCTTCCCGCGCATCATCGGCGAGTCCGAGGCCATCCGCCGCGCCGTCTCCGAGACGCAGCGCGTCGCCGTGACCGACACGACCGTGCTGCTCTTAGGCGAGTCGGGCACGGGCAAGGAGCTGTTCGCGCGCGCCGTCCACCACCTCAGCCCGCGGCGCGACCGCGCCTTCGTCGCCCTCAACTGCGCGGCCATCCCCGAGACGCTCATCGAGTCCGAGCTGTTCGGCCACGAGAAAGGCTCTTTCACCGGCGCGACCGAGCGGCGGCCCGGCAAGTTCGAGCTGGCCGCGGGCGGCACGATTTTTTTAGACGAGATCGGCGAGCTGCCCTTGAACGTGCAGGGGAAACTCCTGCGCGCGATTGAAGAGAAGACCGTTGACCGCATCGGCGGGCGCGCGCCCGTCGCGGTGGACGTGCGCGTGGTGGCGGCGACGAACCGCGACTTGCAGGCGGCGGCCGAGGCGGGCGAGTTCCGCCGCGACCTCTACTTCCGCCTCGCCGTCTTCCCCGTCCGCGTCCCCGCGCTGCGCGAGCGCGGCGACGACGTGGCGCTGCTCGCGCGCCACTTCGCCGCGCAGTACGGGCGCGAGCTGCGTAAGCGGCCGGCGACCGTTTCGGACGAGGCCGTCGCCGCGCTCCGGTCGCACCGCTGGCCGGGCAACGTCCGCGAGCTGGAGAACGCCATCGAGCGCGCCTGCATCCTCGCCGACTCGGCGACGCTCGAAGCGCGCGACCTCGGGCTGCCCGACGCCGGCGCGGGCGCGCGCGACGCGGCCGCCGACTTCGACCTCTCGGGCACGCTCGCGGAGGCCGTCGAGCGCGCCGCGCGCGCCGTCGAGCGGCGCAAAATCGCCGGCGCCCTGCGCGCCCACTCCGGCAACAAGACGCGCGCCGCCGAAGAGCTCGGCGTCAGCTACAAGACGCTCCTCACGAAGATCAAAGACTACGAACTCTGAACATTTTGATTTAGCCGCCGGCCGTCAGCCGTCAGCCGTCAGTTTTGCCTCGACTAACGGCTGACGGCCGGCGGCTATCAATCTCCGACCAAAAATCCCGAATCAAAAATTCCCTCCGCGCCCTCTGTGCGAACCCCGCGCCCCCTGTGTTTAAATGCCCCCGCCGATACGAGACAAGCTCAGGACACAACGACCACGAGATGAAGCAAAACGAAGAAGGCGGTCAGGAGGCGCGGCCGCGGACTGACGCGACGCGCGAGGAGGCGGGCGTCGTCGCCGGCGAGACCAACCTGAACGTCGGCAGCGTCACCGGCGAGTTCCCGGCCGACCGCGCGAGAGTCGAGCCGCCGCAGAAGCCCGTCGCCGGCACGCGCCACGGCGCGCTGCTCGTCGGCGCCGGGATTCTTCTGAGCCGCATCGTCGGCCTCGTCCGCCAGCGCATCTTCGCCTACTACTTCGGCATCTCGGTCGCCGGCGACGCCTACGCCGCCGCCTTCCGCATCCCCAACTTCCTCCAGAACGTCTTCGGCGAGGGCGCCCTCTCGGCCTCCTTCATCCCCGTCTACGCCAAGCTCTTGGCCCGCGGCGACCGCGAGGCGGCCGAGCGCGTCGCGGGGGCCGTCTTCTCGCTGCTCGCGCTCACCACTTCCGCCATCGTCCTCTTGGGCGTCCTCGCCGCGCCGCTCCTGACAGACCTGCTCGCGCCCGGCTTCGAGGGCGAGAAGCGCGACCTCACCGTCCAGCTCGTCCGCATCTTCTTCCCCGGCGCGGGCCTGCTCGTGCTCTCGGCGTGGTGCCTCGGCGTGCTCAACAGCCACCGGCGCTTCTTCCTCTCCTACGCCGCGCCGATCATCTGGAACGTCGCCATCATCACGGCCCTCGCCCTCTCGGGCACGCCCGTGCGCGGCGTCCCGCTCGCAGACCTCGGCGTGTGGGGCGCGGTGGCGCGCTACGCGGCGTGGGGCGCGGTGGTGGGAAGCGCCTTGCAGTTCGGCGTCCAACTGCCGACGGTCTTCCGCCTCCTCGAAGGCTTGCGCCTCTCGCTCGACGCGGCGAACACCAACGTCCGCACCGTGGTGCGCAACTTCGTCCCCGTCTTCCTCAGCCGCGGCGTCGTGCAGATCAGCGCCTTCGTCGACGAGATGATCGCCAGCCTCCTCGGCGACGGCCCCGTGCAGGCGCTCACCTACACGCAGAGCCTCTACACGCTGCCCGTGAGCCTCTTCGGCATGGCCGTCTCGGCGGCCGAGCTGCCGGCGATGTCGAGCGCCGTGGGCGGCGAGGAGGAGGTCGCGGCGCACCTGCGGGCGCGGCTCGGCGCCGGGCTGCGTCAGATCGCCTTCTTCATCGTCCCTTCGGCCGTCGCCTTCCTCGCGCTCGGCGACGTGATGGTCGGCGCGCTCTACCGCACGGGCAACTTCAGCCACGCCGACGTGCTCTACGTCTGGGCCATCCTCGGCGGCGCGGCCGTCGGCCTGCTGCCGACGACGCTCGGCCGCCTCTACGCCTCGACCTTCTACGCGCTGCACGACACGCGCACGCCCTTCCGCTTCGCCATCCTGCACGTCGCGCTCGCCATCCTGCTCGCCTACGCGGCGGCCGTCTTCGTCCCGCCGCTGCTCGGCGTCGACCAGCGCTGGGGCGCGGTCGGGTTGACGGCCTCGGCGGGCGCGGCCGGATGGGTCGAGTTCGTGCTGCTGCGTCGCAGGCTCAACCGGAGGATCGGTCAGACGGGGTTCGCGGGCGGCTTCCTCCTCAAGCTCTTCGCGGCCGCGGGGCTGAGCGCCGCGGCCGCGTGGGGATTAAAACTTCTTTTCGGCTGGCTCCACCCCATCCCCGCCGCGGCCTTCGTGCTGACGCCCTACGGGCTTCTCTATTTCGCCCTCACGACCGCGTGGGGCTTGCCCGAGGCGCGCGCCGTAGTCGGGCGCGTGACGCGGATGTTAAGAATCGGCCGGGCGTAAGCCCCCGCCCGCGCGCCATTTACGTTTATTTGTTGACGGCCGCGCCGGCTTCTGGTAAATCTCTCGACAACTTCCAATTTCTGGAAAAGCCTCGTTATTGCTTATCTCTCTCCTGTGCCAGAAGAGGGATTAAGCCCGAACTTTTCGCTGACGAGCGCGCCGCACCTGTCGAGTCGTGCTCTTTTGCTCCGGCCTTCCGCCCCGGAAAACTTTCGGAAGGCGTGTCACTAAGAATCTTTACACCGGGAGGGTCGCCCAACATGATCCGCAAAGCTTTGCTCACGACGGCCGCAGCCTTCGTGATGATGGCGTTGAGTTCCATCGCTCACGCCGACACGGTCACCATCGTCGGTAACAGCACCGGCAGCCTCTCGACGGCCACGGTGAGTTGCACGTTTAACGACACGACCAACACTTTCACCTTCACCGTCACGAACACCTCGCCCTTCGACGCCCGCATCACCAGCGTCGGCTTCGACATCGGGCCGGGCAACATCAACGGCTTCTCGGGCGCCAACGTCGCCGGCTTCACCTTCCGCGACGGCAACCTCGGCAACGTCGCGCAGTTCAACGGCGTAGACCTCGACTTCGGCTTCACCACCGGCAACAGCGGTAACTTCAACGGCGGCTTCCCGAATAACGGCATCGCGCCGGGCCAGAGCCTGACCTTCACGGTCTCCGGCGCCGGCTTCGGGGACAACCTGACCGAAGAGGCTCTGTGCGCCGCCATCTACGTGCGCTTCCAGCGGGTCGGCACGAACGACGACAGCGACGTGGGCCGCCCCAACGGCAACAACCCCGTCCCCGAGCCGATGACGATGATCCTCTTCGGCACGGGCCTCGCGGGCGTCGCCGCGCGGGCGCGCCGCCGCCGGAACAAGGAATAGGCCGAGGTTAGCGGCCGCCACCCGGTTAAACTCGCGGGCCGGCAGACGGGTCTCAACGCCCGTCCGCCGGCCCGTAAGTTTTGAAAAAAGGCTTTACAAATTTTCCGGAAGCCGGTACATTCGCTTCCACTTTTTCTGAAAAGGCTAAAGTATTAAGCCTTTACTGGGTTTACCAGAGTCCAGTAGGGTTTTGAAATTCTCGGCAGACGGCGGATTGCCCCCGCCCTCGCCCGGTTTCCTTTGGTCTTTGTGTCCCATTTTCACCCGTAAGCGGCTTCGGCGAAAGTGCGGTTTCGCGTGTCGCTTGACAGCAGCGGCGAGCAGGCCCCGCTCCCGCCCCGAGAGGCATCTAGCGGCCAGACGGAGTGCATTTCGAACAAGGTCTCGGAACAGGAACGACGGAGGAACCAAAAAAACCATGTTGCACCGCATTCTCGCGCTGGTAAAGCCGCTCGTCTTCAGCTTTGCCGCCGTTTCCATGCTCGCCCTCGCCCAGAGCGAGGTGCGCGCCGACCCGGTCACTTTCTACACGCAGGGCTGCTTCGGCGCGGCCTGCGCGCCGGCCTCGGCCGCCGTGACGACGTTCGGGTCGGCCTCGCTGACGTTCACCGCCACGGGCACGCCCGCCACGCCCGTCACCGTCAACACCCCGGTCGTCGCCGACCTCGGGCAGTTCGCCATCGCTTCTACGCCGACGCCCGAGACGCTCGCCCCGACCCCGTTCACCCTGATCGTCACGCAGACCGTGCCCGGGCCGACCGGCTCCGGAACCTTCACGGCGACGCTCAGCGGCACCGTGACCAACAACGGCGGCTTCCTCGTGGCGACCTTCGACAGCCCGACCTCTTTCGTCATCAACGGCGTCACCTACACGCTCGTTAACATCGACGCGCAGAACCGCCTCTTCCTCGACCCGACCGCGACGGGCGGCATCACCCGCATCTCGGCCCGCATCGAGGGCGGCGCGATTCCTGAGCCGGCCACCCTGATCCTGCTCGGGACGGGCCTCTCCGGCGTCGCCGCCGGCGTGCGCCGTCGCCGCAAAGCGGCCAACAAATAAAAGTCGGGACGACGCCCGCGCGTCAGTCTGACAGACTTCCCGAAAAAGCCGGGGCGGATTGAAGCCGCCCCGGCTTTTTCGTTCCACAAAACGCCCCGACTTCGGCCGCAAAAATTTTCTCCCCGGTGAAAGATTTTTCTGGACGGCCAACCTCATTAAACATTTCTTAGAATCACACACGGGAAGGGACGGCTCGGCGAGGCGGCAGGCGTAGCAGGCAGGCGCAGGCGGCGGCGCCTTTTTTCATTTTGGGGGAAAGCTCGCGCGGCGAAAGACAGACGCCCCGCCGCAGTCCTCCGTCGGCTCTCCCCCGCCCCGTCATCCCGCCCGCGCGTCCGTGCTATCATCCCGCCCGTGAAGAAGATCGTGACGGCCGCCGAGATGCGCGAGATTGACCGCCTGACGACCGAGCGCTACGCGACGCCCTCGCTGCTGTTGATGGAATCGGCCGCGCGCGCCGCGGCCCGCGAAATCGTGGCGCGCCTCCCCGGCGGAATCGCCGGCCGTCGTGTCCTCGTCCTCTGCGGGCGCGGCAACAACGGCGGCGACGGCGCGGCGCTGGCGCGGCAACTCTGCCTCGAAGGAGCTTCCGTAGACTTAATCCTCCTCGGGCGAACCGGCGAGACGAAAGGCGACGCGCGCCTCAACTTCGAGGTCGCCCGCGCGCTGGCCGACGGCCCAAACTCCTCTGCCTCGCCCGGCCCCTCCGCTCTCCCGCACCCCTTTAACCCGCCCGGACGTGTGACCTTCCGCGAGTGTCAGACCGGCGAGGAATGGGAGACGTTCAGACGGCAGTTGGACTCCGCCCACGAAGTTGTCGTGGACGCGCTGCTCGGGACTGGGCTGACGCGCCCGGTCGAAGGTCTTTACAGGCAGGCCGTAAAGTTCATCGAGAGCCGGCGCGGCGCGGGCGGGGGCGCGGCGTCGCCTTTGATCGTCTCGCTCGACATCCCCTCGGGCCTCGACGCCGACGCGGCCGAATTAATCGGGCCGGCCGTGAAGGCCGACTTGACCGTCACCTTCACCGCGCCGAAGCCGGCCAACGCGCTCCCGCCGGCCGCGTCGCTCAACGGCGAGTTGGTGTCGGCCGACATCGGCTCGCCGCCGGTTTTGATTGACGAAGCGCCCTCGCGCCTCTACCTCGCCGAGCGCGAGGACGCGCTCAAGTGGCTGCGCCGGACGCGCTACACGCCGGACTCTTACAAGAACACGCACGGCCACGCGCTCGTCGTCGCCGGCTCGCGCGACATGACGGGCGCGGCCGTCCTGTGCGCCGACGCAGCGATGCGCGCGGGCGCGGGGCTAGTCACGGCGGCCGCGCCCGCGTCGGCTCTGGCCGCCATCGCGGCGCGCCTGATGCCGGAGGTGATGACGGCCGCGCTGGCGGAGACCGAAGCCGGCAGCGTCAGCCTCGACGCGCTCGGCCGGTTCGAGGAGTTGAAGGCGCGCGCGACCGTAGTCGCCGTCGGCTGCGGACTCTCGCGTGAGGCCGAGGGCACGCGCCGCTTCGTCCGCGAGTTGGTCGCGCGGCGGACGACGCCGGTCGTCGTCGATGCCGACGGCCTGAACTCGCTCGCCCCGTGGCCCGCCGATTTGCGCGGCACGCGCGAGGCGCCGCTCGTCCTCACGCCGCACGAGGGCGAGATGCTCAGGCTCCTCGGCACGACCGACCGCGCGGCCCTCAAAGACCGCGCGCGGGCCGCGGCCGAGTTCGCCTCGGCGCACGAATTGATTCTCGTCCTCAAAGGCACGCGCACGCTGGTCGCCGCGCCGGACGGGCGCGTCTTCGTCAACCCGACGGGCAACGCCGGCCTCGGCACGGCCGGCTCGGGCGACACGCTGACCGGCGTCATCGCGGGCTTCCTCGCGCAGGCTTACGCCACCCTGAAGCGCGAGGCCGACGCGGTCGTGGCGGTCGTGGCGGCCGTCTACGTCGCCGGCCTCGCGGGCGACCTCGCGGCGCGCGGATGCGGTATGCGCGCGCTCGTCGCCTCCGACATCCGCGAACACCTCGGCGCGGCCTTCCTCGCGCTCGACCCCGAAGGAGAACTGCCTTGAGCGCCGCGCCGCGAGACAGGCTGACGGCCGGCGAGTGGACGGCCGCGACGCCGGAGGAGACTTTCGAGTTGGGCCGGCGCGTCGGCGCGCGGCTCGAAGGCGGCGAGGTTCTGCTTCTGAGCGGGCCGCTCGGCGCGGGCAAGACCGTCTTCGTCAAAGGGCTGGCCGCGGCCCTCGGCCTCGACCCGGACGAGGTCAACAGCCCGTCCTTCACGCTCGTCAACCGCCACGGCGAGGGGCGCCTCGTGCTCTACCACCTCGACCTCTACCGCCTCGCCGAAGGCCCCTCGGCCGCGCACGCCGTAGACCTCGACGAGCTGCTCGCGGACGAGCGCTCGGTCATCGTCATCGAGTGGGCCGAGCGGATGGGCCGCTACCCGCTGCCGGCCGGGGCGTGGCGCGTCCGCATCGAGGGCGACGGCGCGGAGCCGCGCCGCGTCCGCCTCGCGCCCGCCTGAACGTTTGACGGCGCGCGGCGGCGGCGCACACAATGGCCCCGTCGAGCAATCTCTTTACGGAAGCCAACGGCTATTTCTTTCAAACAAGGAGTGACGAGAAGATGCCTTACTCGGAGATTCTGATTAAGCCGATGCGCGAAGACCTGACGCGCGCCGGGGTCGAAGAGACGCGCACGCCGGCCGAGGTCGAGGACGCCATCCAAAAGACGAAGGGGACTTTGATGGTCGTCGTCAACTCGGTCTGCGGCTGCGCGGCGGGCAAGGCGCGGCCCGGCGTCGCGCTCGCGCTGCAATCGCCGGTGCGGCCCGACCGCGCCGTCACCGTTTTCGCCGGCGCGGACATCGAGGCCACGGCCGCGGCCCGCGCCCACTTCGCGCCCTACCCACCCTCCTCGCCCCAGATCGCCCTCTTCAAAGACGGCCGCCTCGTCCACATGATCGAGCGCCACCAGATCGAGAACCGCTCGGCCGACCAGATCGCCGACGAACTCCGTCAGGCCTTCGACCGCCACTGCTCACCCGCCGGCACGGCGACGGCGTAAGCCGGGTGATGAGTGCGGAATTAGTTTTCAGCCGTCAGTCGTCAGTCATCAGTAAAAGCAATCTCTTTGCCGGTGGCCGATGACTGACGGCTGACGACCCGTCTTCCATTTCTCATTCCGCACTCATCATTCATCACCCCCGTATGTCTTCCCTCTCGCTCGACACGCCCGTGATGGAGTTGCCGAAGCACGGCGTCGCGCGGCTCGGGCCGCAGACGGCGCGCAAGCTCGGGCTGGCTCTGGCGCAGGTGACCGGGAAGCGCGACGCCGCGGAGGCGACGGTCGAGGATTTTTTGAATTACCTGCCGATGCGCTACGAGGATCGCTCGAACATGGCGCGCATCGCGGACTTGCGGGACGGCTCCGAGGCGGCGCTCGAACTCTACGTGCGCGTCGCCGGCGGCTTTCAGGTCGGGAAGAACCGCGGGCCGAAGGCCCCGCCGCTCTTCATCTTCGAGGTCACGGCGGGCGACCCCGAGAAGACCGGCAAGCCCGTCGTCGTGTGGTGGTTCGTCTCGGGCCGGCAGGCCGCGCGCATCGTCGCTTATCACCGCCAGCGCTTCCAGCGCGGCGCGCGCTTCGTCGCCTTCGGCCGCTGGGAGTGGGACGGGCGGCGCAACACCTTCTCGCTGCGCCTCAACAAGCCGGACGAGGAGATCGAGATGCTGCCCGGCACGCTCACCCCGCCCGAGAACGCGCTCATCCGGCTGGCCGAGCGCGAGGAGCAGAGCACGACGGCCGCGCACGCCGAGCGCGGAGGCGAGCTTAACGAGGAGGAGGAGGCCGACGAGGCTTCCGAGACCTCGCTCGAC
>Ga0196962_10000357_pt1 | contig 19891 bp, 20 predicted proteins | sample S3v_20metaG_FD_183186 | JGI IMG/M metagenome (GOLD analysis project Ga0196962, IMG submission 183186) | Soil microbial communities from Anza Borrego desert, Southern California, United States - S3+v_20 | ecosystem: Environmental > Terrestrial > Soil > Desert | place: USA: California | collected...
CGAGCTGCGTGAGCGAGAGCGGCCGGGCGGCGAGCGCACGCATCATCTTCGACTCCCAGCCGTCGACGAGAGCCTTGATCGCACCCTTCGCAGCCGCGCTCTCGAGTGGAATCGGGGCGTCGGGCGCGGCCTGCAGCCAGGTCTCGAGACGGTCGGCGACGTCGAGCAGGCCCTCTCCCAGCGAGGTCAGCTCGTTCTCCACCGCGTACGGCATCTGGCGCGTCGGTCGCTTCTGCAGAGCGCCCAGCTCGACCAGGTTGGAAAGGTGCCCGCGCAAGGTCGTCTGCGCCGGCAGACCGGTCGCTTTGCGCAACTCCGCCAGCCTCATCGGGCGCTGCGAGAGCGCGCGCAGGATCTGCAGGTTCAGCGGGGCGGAGAGAACCGAGAGGGCGCGAGCGCCCGCGCGCGTCTGAGGGCGCGGGGCATCGAGCTCCGCGGTGGAGATATCAGCCTCCGTCACTACGGCTCCGTCGCCCATCGGCTCGACTTCAGGGCTACCCACGCTTGGACTCCCTCCCGACACCGGAGTATCAAGGGTTTTATTTTGGAACGAATACGTTCTACACACGAACAGCCAAGTTCTCAACTGCGATTTGCAAACTCCCGCGATTACTTGCGCGCTTTGGCGAGGACGGTAAGCCGGTGGCCGCGCGCTTCTGCGGCCTTCCGGCGCTATCCGTAGCGCTCGCCGATGATCGCCCGCAGCTTGTCCCGGTCATGGCGGGCGTGAACGCGGCGGACAGTGCCGGAGCGGGAGCGCATGACCAGCGATTCCGTCGTCGCGCCGGCACCGCGATAGCGGATTCCCTGCAGGACGTCGCCGTCGGTGACGCCGGTGGCGGAGAAGAAGACGTCCTCGCCGGAGCAAAGGTCGTTCGCGGTCAGCACCTGGTCGAGGTCGTAGCCGGCGGCGATCGCCTCCTGGCGCTCGCCGTCGTCGCGAGGCCAGAGACGACCGAGCAGCTCTCCCCCCATCGACTTCAGGGCGGCGGCCGAGAGCACGCCCTCCGGCGTCCCTCCGATACCCCAGAGCAGGTCGACCGGGGAGCGTTCGCTCACCGCGAGCAGGGCCGCCGAGACGTCGCCGTCGCTGATCAAGCGGATGCGGGCGCCCGCCTCGCGGACTTCGCGCATCGCCTCCTCGTGGCGCGGGCGATCGAGCATCACCACGATCACGTCGCCGATGCTGCCGCCCTTGCGCTCGGCGATCAGCTTCAGCGTCTCCGGCAGCGGCCGGTCGAGATCGAGCAGGTCGGCGATCTCCTCTCCCCCCGCCATCTTTTCCATGTAGACGCAAGGGCCGGGATCGAACATCGAGCCGCGCTCGGCAAGCGCGATCACCGCCAGGGCGTTCGGCATGCCGCGGGCGGTCAGCGTCGTTCCCTCGAGCGGGTCGACCGCGATGTCGACGACGGGCGGGCTGCCGTCGCCGATCTGCTCGCCGTTGAAGAGCATCGGCGCTTCGTCCTTCTCCCCCTCGCCGATCACGACGACGCCGTCCATCGCAACCGAGTCGAGCACGAAGCGCATCGCGTCGACCGCAGCGCCGTCGGCCGCGATCTTGTCTCCGCGCCCGACCCAGCGGGCCGCGGCGAGCGCCGCCGCCTCGGTCACCCGCACCAGCTCCAGCGCGAGGTTGCGGTCGGGCTTCGCGGTGTTCTCAGCCTGCGAGCTCTCGGCCATCGGCGCCGCAGGCTATAGGGTCGCGCCATGTCTCAGCGTTGGGGCCTGACCTTGCCGCTGCCGGGAATCTCCCTGGCCGAGCACGAGGAGCACGTGAAGCGGGCGGAGGCGGGCGGCTACACGGATTTTTGGAGCGGAGAGACCGCCGGCCCGGACGGGTTCACGCCGCTCTCGCTGAGCGCCGCCTGGACGGAGCGAGCGCGCCTCGGGACCGGGGTCGTCGGCGTCTTCCAGCGGGGGCCGGCGCTCCTGGCGCAGGAGGCCGCGGCGCTCGCCAGCGCCTCCCGCGGCCGTTTCGCGCTGGGGATCGGCTCCTCTTCCGACCGCATCGTCGAAGGCTGGAACGACATCCCCTTCGAGAAGCCGCTGACGAAGATCCGGGAGACGCTGGACTTCCTCCAGGTTGCGTTCGCCGGCGAGCGCACCGGCACCGGCTTCAAGCTGGAAAGCCCGCCGCCCGAGCCGGTCCCGATCGTGCTCGCGGCGCTGCGCGGCAAGATGCTGGCTCTGGCGGTGGAACGAGCCCAGGGGGCCTTCACCAACTTCCTCCCCCTGGCCGGGCTGCCGAAGGTGACGGCGCAGCTTCAGGATGCGCCCGAGGACTTCGAGCTGCTCTGCCGCTTCTTCTGCATCCCGGGCGAGCGCGAGCAGGTCGAGCCCCTTGCCCGCTTCATGTTCTCCTCCTACATCACGGTGCCGGTGTACGCGAACTTCTACCGCTGGCTTGGCTTCGGCGAGCAGATCGACCCGATGATCGCCGCCTGGGAGGCGGGCGACCGTCAGGCGGCGGCAGCGGCGGCGCCCTGGGAGCTGATCGAGGACATGTTCGTCTTCGGCACGCCGGAGCAGATGAGGGAGCGGCTCGAGGCCTTCGTCGCGGGCGGCATCACGCTCCCGATCCTGACTCCGATCGTCACTCCCGACCGCCTCGCGGAGGCGATCGACGCACTGGCTCCGTAAGCGGCGCGTAGGCGTCCGGGCGGCGGGTCCCGAGCAACGGGAAGAGCTCGAGCCAGTCGCGGCGCTGGTCCAGGTCGAGGTCGGCGATCAGGACCGCCGGCCCGTCCCGGGGGGCCTGGGCGAGGATCCGGCCATACGGGTCCGAGATGAAGGAGCTGCCGTAGAAGCGGAGCGGCGGCTCGGAGCCGAAGCGGTTGACGGCGACCATGAAGGTGCCGTTGGCGATCCCGTTGGCGATGATCACCTGCTGCCAGAGGGGCTCGGTGTCGAAGCCGGGATGGTCTGGCTCGGAGCCGATCGCGGTCGGGTAGATCAGCACGTCGGCCCCGCCGAGGCTGTAGGCCCGGGCAACCTCGGGGAACCACTGGTCCCAGCAGGTCGGGAGCCCGAGCTGGGCCTCGCCGAGAGCAACGACGGGAAAGGCTTCCGAGCCGGCGGGGCCGGGGCGGAAATAGCGGTCCTCGTGGTAGCCGGCGGTGACGGGGATGTGCAGCTTGCGGGTGCGGGCCACCAGTTCCCCATCCGGGGCGACGACGATCGCCGTGTTGAAGCCGAGGCCGTCGTCCTCCTCGGAGCGCTCGTAGAGCGACGCGTGCACGTGGATGCCGTGCGCGGAGGCCATCCGGGCGGCGAAGCTGTGCGTCGGCCCGCCCGGCAGCGGCTCCGGTTCGGCGCCGGCCGCGGCCGGGCCGGCCGGGTCGGTCGCGAAGTAGCGGCTCAGCGTCAGCTCCTGCAGGCAGACCAGCTCGGCGCGCTCCCGCGCGGCCAGCTCGACGCCTGCGGCGAGGGCCGCCTCGTGCTCGTCAGGGTCGGGGCGCCAGCGTTGCTGCACGGCGGCGATCCGGAACGGGGGACGGTCTGGCGGACGAGTCCGGGCCGGCGACTCAGGCGGCTCCGCGGCGACGATCAAGCGGATCTCCTCCATGAGATGACTGTAGCCAGACCGGACGTGGAGGATCATGGGAGGGGTGAGCGCGACGATCGACTCGACTCCCGCCGCCGACGGCTTTTGGATGCCGGCAGAGTTCGAGCCCCACAGCGGCTGCTGGATGGCCTGGCCCGAGCGACCCGACAACTGGCGGCTCGAGGCAGGCCCCGCGCAGGAGGCCTTTGCCGCGGTCGCCGAAGCGATCGCCGTCGCCGAGCCGGTGACGATGGTGGCCTCCGGCGCCCAGCTCGAGCGCTGCCGCGCCCGGCTTTCGCCATCTGTGCGGGTCGTCGAGGCCCCCACCGACGACGCCTGGCTGCGCGACACCGGTCCCACGTTCGTCGTCGACGGCAACGGGTCGCGGCGGGGCGTCGATTGGCGCTTCAACGCCTGGGGCGGGCACCACGGCGGCCTCTACGCCTCCTGGGAGCGCGACGACCGCCTCGCGGCCAAGGTGCTCGAGGTCGAAGGCGCAGACCGCTACCGCGCCCCGCTGGTGCTGGAGGGGGGATCGATCCACGTCGACGGCGAGGGCACCGTGCTGAGCACCGAGGAGTGCCTGCTCAACCCGAACCGCAACCCGGAGCTTTCGCGAGAAGCGCTCGAGCGGGCGCTCTGCGACTACCTCGGGGCCGAAAAGGTCCTCTGGCTCGGACGCGGCGTCTACGGAGACGAGACCGACGGGCATGTCGACAATCTCGCCTGCTTCGTCCGCCCCGGCGTCGTCCTGCTCACCTGGAGCGACGAGGAGTCCGATCCCCAGAGCGCGATCTCACGCGAAGCGCTGGCGCGGCTGCGGGGGGCGACCGACGCCCGCAGCCGGCCGATCGAGGTGCTGCGGCTCCCCTCCCCCGGGCCGCTCCTGATCACGGCCGAGGAGGCCGCCGGCGTCGAGCCCGCGCCCGGAACCCAGCCGCGCCGCGCCGGCGATCGCCTCGCCGCCTCCTACGTCAACTTCTATCTCGCCAACTCCCGCTTGATCATGCCGTTGCTCGACGAGCGCTGCGACGACGAAGCGGCGGCGATCCTCGCTCGCTGCTTCCCGCACCGCGAGATCGTCGGCGTGCCGGCCCGGGAGATCCTGCTCGGCGGGGGCAACGTCCACTGCATCACGCAGCAGGTACCGGCCGCGCCAGGCTGAGCGCGTAGTCGCCAGCCGGGTCGGTGAACCAGCCACGCAGTTCGAGGCCGGAACCGGTGTAGACGGACTCCAGCCGCTCGCGCGTGAACTTGGTCGAGATCTCGGTCCGCATCTCCTCTCCGGCGGCGAAACCGACGTCCAGGTCGAGGCCGTCGAGACGCACCTCTTGGTCGGCGAGCGAGCGCAGCCGGATGTCCATCCGCTCTGCCTCGGCGTCGAAGCGGGCGACGTGCTCGAAGGCGTCGAGGTCGAAGTCGGCGCCGAGCTCGCGGTTGAGCACCTCGAGCACGTTCTTGTTGAACTCGGCGGTGACCCCGGCCCCGTCGTTGTACGCGGCCTCGAGCCGAGCGGGGTCCTTGATCAGGTCGGTCCCGAGGAGAAGGTGGTCCCCGGGCCCGAGCAGAGCCGCGATGCGCTCGAGAAAGACATGCCGCTGGCGTGGATAGAGATTGCCGATCGTTCCCCCCAAAAAGGCGATCAGCCTCCTCCCCTCGCCGTCGGGGATGCGCTCGAGGTGCTGCTCGAAGTCGCAGACGAGCCCGCGGACCGTCAGCCCCGGATACTCGTCGACGAGGTCGGCGGCGGTGCGCTGGGTGATCTCCTCCGAGATGTCGACCGGGACGTAGGTCTCGAGCGCGGCGGCGTCGCGCATCGCGTCGAGCAGGTGGCGCGTCTTCGCCGCCGAGCCGGAGCCGAGCTCGACCAGCGTTCCCGGACGGCCGGCGGCGGCGAGGATCTCGGCCGACCGCTCGCTGAGGATCGCCCGCTCGGCCCGGGTCGGGTAGTACTCCGGCAGCTCGGTGATCTGCTCGAAGAGGCGGGACCCCCGATCGTCGTAGAAGTATTTCGGCGCCAGCTCCTTCGGGTAGGCGCAGAGGCCGGCGCGGACGTCGCCGGCCATCGTCGCGGCCGCGTCGGCGTCGAGGTGTACGTCGATCGCGATCACAGGTCCCTCGCGCAGCGCAAGCCGGAGAAGATCTGGCGCCGCTGCGGCAGATCCCAGTTGCGAAAGCTCGGGCGGGCGACCCGCGGATGGGTCGCCCAGGAGCTGCCGCGCAGCACCTTGTGCTCGTCGCCGAAGAAGACCTCCGAATACTCCGGGTAGGGAAATGCCTCGAAGCCCGGATAGGCGCGGAATTCCGAGCTGGTCCACTCCCAGACCTGGCCCACCGAGTCCAGCTTCCCTTGGGCGGCCTCCCACTCGAACTCGGTAGGCAGGCGCTTACCCGCCCAGCGAGCGTAGGCGTCGGCCTCCTCCCAGGAGACGTGGACGACCGGATGGTCGGACGCGACCGGCGCGCGCCGGCCCATCGCCGTTGTCACCCATCCGCTTGCATCGCGCTCCCAGTACAGCGGCGGCGCGGCCCCGGTCGCCTCGATGAACTCGGCGTACGCGCCGTTGGTGACCGGGCATCGGTCGATCTCGAAGGGGCGGAGCTCGACGCGATGACGAGGTCGCTCGTTGTCATAGGCGAACCCCTTGGGCGGGGCGCCGATCGGGTGCTCCGCCGCGTCGACCCCCGCCATCTCCGCAGCGCCCGCTCCGACCGCTGCGGTGCCGACGGGCCGCAGCGGCTCGTATCCGTGGACCATCTGCAGGAGCTGGAGCATCGTCTCGTTGTGCTGGTGCTCGTGGGCGAGCAGCAGCTCGTAGACGAACCCTTCCCGTAGCAGCGGATCGTCGGCGCCAGCCGAGATGTCGACCGACTCGAGCACCTCGAGCGTGCGCTCGCGCACTTCGGCCATGTAGGAGCGCAGCTCGGCGTCGCGCAGGATCGGCAGCTCGCCGCGCGTCTTGCGCGGGTTCTCGATCGCGTCGTAGAAGCGGCCGAGGTCGCCCCGCAACGGCTCGCGGTCCCCGATCGTCTGCACCAACCAGAGCTCCTCGAAGTTCGCGATGTGCCCGAGGTCCCAGGCCAGGGGGCTGAGAATCGGCGAGAACACGGTGTTGAGCTGCTCGTCGTCGAGCGGCTCGATCAGCTCCAGCGTGCATCTCCGCGCTTCGGAGAGCGCATCTGCGATCGCTGCCTTGGAGTTTGCCGTCACCTCGGTGGCGATGCGAAAACCCTACTGGGCCGGATCGGCGAGTTGTGAACTAGTGTGCGCGCCATGGACGTCGAGGGAGTGGGAGCGCTGGTCGCCGGCGGGGCTTCAGGGCTCGGCGCGGCTGCTGCTCGCGCCCTGGCGGAGGCCGGGGCCACGGTGACGATCGCCGACCTCGACGCCGAGAAGGGCGAAGCCCTGGCGTCCGAGCTCGGCGCCGCGTTCGTCGTCGCCGACGTCACCGATCCAGAGGCCGTGCAGGCCGCGGTCGAACGGGCGGCAGAGGCCCGAGCCGGCTTGCGCGTATCTGTGTGCTGCGCCGGAATCGGCTGGGCCGAACGGGTCGCTCACAAGGCCGGCCCCCACAGCCTGGAGTACTTCAGCAACGTCGTCAAGGTGAACCTGATCGGCACCTTCAACGTACTGCGCCTGGCCGCGGCCACGATCAGCGAGAACGCGCCCGACCCAGAGGGGGAGCGCGGGGTCTGTGTCAACACTGCGTCGATCGCGGCCTTCGACGGGCAGATCGGCCAGGTGGCCTACGCGGCCTCGAAGGGGGGTATCGCCGGGATGACCCTGCCGGCCGCTCGCGATCTGGCCGGGCGCGGTGTGCGGGTGATGACGATCGCTCCGGGCCTGTTCGACACGCCTTTGCTTGCCGCCCTGCCCGAGGAGGCACGTACCGCTCTCGGCGCGGGCATTCCGTTTCCGTCGCGCCTCGGTCGCCCGGAGGAGTACGCCCGCCTGGTGCTGGAGATCGCCGCCAACCCGATGCTCAACGGCGAGACGATCCGGCTCGACGGCGCCCTACGGATGCCGCCGAAGTAGTCGCGAGGCCTCCGCTCATCCCAACCGCCGCTCGTCGTGGAGGCGGTCGGCAAGTGTGGTCAGTTCGCCGATCCTGATGTCCAAGGCCGAGGCGACGCGGGCCAGGGTCATGTATGACGGGTTGCCGGTTCCGCGCTCCAAGATGCCGATCTGCTTGGCGTTGATTTCGGCGCGGTCGGCGAGCTGCTCCTGGCTGAGCTCGGCCCGCTTTCGCGTCCTCCTGATCGCCTCACCAAGCGCGGCGTGCTCTGGTGAACGGGCTTTCAGTCGGCGGCGGGGTGGCACCCCGCGCAGCCTTTCCGCCCCGTAACACCGATGTTAGGCCATATATGCCTTAACGCCTGGCCAGGTGTCTGACCTTGCTGTCGCTGTTGCGCGTGTCCTCGAGGACCACACGGACCCACTCCGCCTGTCCGTCGGACGCAACGCGGTAAAAGCGCTCCCGCGCCCCCCGCACCTTGCGGGTCCGCACCAACTTCAGCACACCCAGATCGACCAGGACCTTGACGTGATACGAGACATTGCTCAGCGGCAATTCGAAGCGCTGACAAAGCTCGGTCGCGCTGGCGGTCCCACCTTCTTTGACCACCCGCAGAACCTGCCGCCGAAGCGGATGGTTCAAAGCCATTATCCACTGGGTCGTATTGGCGCTCATCGGGGGGGCGGCAATCCTTGGTTTATGCGCGAGCCTCGTCGAGGTGGGGGGAATCCTCGGTGCCCCTGCTCGCACTCGGGAAGAGTTAGGGCATAAATACCCTAACAGTTAGGTCGTCAAGCGGAAAGGGTGCGAAGCAGTGCCCCCCACCCGCAAAAGCAAGCCGCGAACGGTCGAGCTTGGAGCTCTTGGAGAGGCGATTCGGCGCTTGCGTCACGAAGCCGGCCTTACACAGGAGCAGCTCGCCGACCGGGTCGCCACCGACCTCACCCAGATCGGCGGTCTCGAGCGGGGGACCAGAAACCCCAGCTACACAACACTGCTACGGCTGGCAAGCGCGCTCCGCACCCGCGTCGGAGAGATCGCCCGCCTCGCCGACCGTCTCGCCAACCGGGATCTGCCGAGGCCGTAGGTCAATCGGTGCCCGCGGCCTCGGGATCGTGCCAAGCCCTCTTGCGCCAGGGCGGGCTGACGGCGAACTCCCAGTCAGCCGAGCTTGCGATCGACTCCAGCGGGATGAGATGGATTTGCCGACCCGGCGTAAAGCGATCGACATGGGGAATTCCGGCGGCGTTGCCGGCGTGGCTGCCGCCGGAGACGAGCAGAATTCCGGTCTCCGGGCCCCAGCCGCCTGCCTCCCGGCCCCCAACGGCCTCGGCGGCGTCACGCAGCGGCCCGAAGTCGGCGTCCGAGCCCCAGTTGGCCATGCCGCGCTCGTAGTTGTAGCCGTGGTGGGAAGAGGCACGCTGGTCGACCTGCCTATCCGGGCCGATTCGTATGTGCACCGACTCCCAGTCGTCGGCGTGGTACCCGGCCTTGCCCGCGACAGGAACCGCGCGCAGCGTGGCTGAGTCGGCGTAATAGAACCAGTACTGGATGTAGAGAGACCCGCCGCGATCGCGGCGATCGATCACATGCGTGAACGCGGTCACCGGTAGGTTCCGGTCGCTGCGGCGTACCAAACCGCGCGCAGTTCCATCCGCACAGGCGGACGCACGGCAGCGCCGGAAGTCCACAGGCAGCGCCCGCGACCCCTCCTCGAACGCCAGCATCGGCATGTGCTCGCGAACCAGCTTCCCGACCTCGGTTCCATACGCGGCGATCAGCCGCGGCTGATCGCCGCATCGATCGGCCAGCGCCGCGGCACAAAGAAGCCGCGACGCAACCGCCCCGGCCAACCCCGCCCCCGGGACCCGAACTCCCGCCGCGATCAAACCCACCAATAGAAACGCAACAACACAAAGCGTCCCTACCCACTCCACAACCCCCTGCCCCCGCTGCGAGCCCCACATACCTCCGCTAAGGAGTGGAGATGCCTGCCCTCTCCCCCAGCAGCTAGTCGGAGTGGGACCTCTCCCGCTTACAGGTTCTGAATCTCAGCCGCAATGTCCGCCGCCGCCTGTTTGGCGTCAGCGAACAACATCGAGGTGTTCGGTTCGTAGAAGAGGTCGTTGTCGATGCCGGCGAAGCCGGGGCTGAGCGAGCGCTTGATCACGATCACCTGTTGGGCTTCGTTGACCTCGATGATCGGCATCCCCGCGATCGGGCTGTCGGGGTCGGTTTTCGCCGCCGGGTTGGTGACGTCGTTGGCCCCGACCACGACGGCGACGTCGGTGCGCGCCATCTCGGGGTTGATCTCCTCCATCTCCTTGAGGTTCTCGTACGGAACGTCGGCCTCGGCGAGGAGCACGTTCATATGACCCGGCATGCGGCCGGCGACCGGGTGGATCGCGTAGTTGACGGTGACGCCGCGCTTCTCCAGTTCGTCGGCGACCTCCTTGATCGCGTGCTGGGCCTGGGCGACGGCGAGGCCGTAGCCCGGCACGATCACGACCGTGTCGGCGTAGGCGAGCTTGATTGCCGCGTCCTGGGCTCCGATCGAGACGTGCGGGCGCTCCTCGGTGGAGCCGCTCCCGCCGCCGGCGGGAGCGCCGCCGAAGCCGGAGAAGAGGATGTTGGCGACCGAGCGGTTCATCGCCGTCGCCATCTCCATCGTGAGGATCGTTCCCGAGGAGCCGACCAGGGTGCCGGCGACGATCAGCGCCACGTTGTCGAGGGCGAAGCCGGCAGCCGCCGCCGAGAGGCCGGTGAAGGCGTTGAGCAGGGAGATCACGACCGGCATGTCGGCGCCGCCGATCGGCAGCACGACGAGGTTGCCGAGGAGGCCGGCGGCGATCAGGATCCCGATGAAGGTGAGCTGCGAGGGGTCGTCGTTGCCGACCGCGATGCTGACGCAGGCGGCGACGATCCCGATCACCAGGACGGCGTTGATCACCTGCTGGCCAGGCGCCGCCAGGGGCCGGGTCGGGATCAGGTCCTGGAGCTTGGCGAAGGCGATGTTCGAGCCCCAGAACGAGACCGAGCCGACGACGCCGGCGAAGAGAATCGGGATCAGGGTGTCGAGCGGGATCGAGGCGATCGTGCCGTGGTCTATCTCGCTGATCCCGTGGCGGATCTCGGCCCAGGCGATCAGCGCCACAGCGCCGCCGCCGACCCCGTTGTAGAGGGCGACCATCTGCGGCATCTCGGTCATCTGCACGCGAACCGAGGCGATCACTCCGACCGCGGTGCCGACGCCGAGGCCGAGCGCGATCAGGCCCCAGTTGCCCATCCCGTCGAGCAGCAGGGTCGTGACGACCGCGACGGCCATGCCGCCGGCAGCGACCAGGTTGCCCCGTTTCGCGGTGGTCGGATGGGTGCCCTGTTTTATCCCGACGATGAAGAGGGAGAAGGCGACGATGTAGAGCGCCGTGGCGGCGTCGCCGCCCGGCTCGAGCACGGCGCGGACCATCAGCTGCCCTTCCCGTCCGTCTCGGCCTTCGGTTTCGGCTTTTTGGAGAACATGCCGAGCATGCGGTCGGTGACCATGAAGCCGCCGACGATGTTGATCGCGCCGAAGGCGACGGCGATCGTGCCGATCACGTACTCGAGGCCGTCGTCGGCGAAGCCGAGCACGATCAGGCCTCCGAGCATGACGATGCCGTGGATCGCGTTGGTCTGCGACATCAGCGGCGTGTGCAAGGTGGTCGGCACCTTCGAGATCACCTCGAAGCCGACGAAGACGGCGAGCACGAAGATCGTGATCTCGGTCATCAAGTCCATAGCTACTTGGCTGCCCTCTCGTTCTTGATCTCGCCGCCCTGGGTGATGCAGGCGGCGGCGATGATGTCGTCCTCGAAGTCGACCGTCAGCTTGCCCTCCTCGTCGACCAGCAGGCCGAGCAGGTTCTCGAGGTTCTTGGCGTAGAGCTGGGAGGCCGGCGCCGGCATCTCGCTGGCGAGGTTGCGCGGGCCGATCACCTTGACGCCGTTCTCGCGGACCGTCTCACCCGCCTGGGTCAGCTCGCAGTTGCCGCCGGTCTCGGCGGCGAGGTCGACGATCACCGAGCCCGGCGCCATGCTGCGGACCGCCTCGGCGGTGATCAGCAGCGGCGCCGGCCGGCCGGGGATCGCGGCGGTGGTGACGACGATGTCCTGTTTGGCGGCGTTCTCGGCGAGGGCGGCGCGGACCTGCGCGTTCTCCTCCTCGGTCAAGGGCCGGGCGTAGCCGCCCTCGCCCTCGGCGTCGGGGATGAAGTCCAGTTCCAGCGGCCGGCCGCCGAGCGAGGCGATCTGCTCCCAGGCGGCCCGACGGATGTCGAAGCCGGTGACGATCGCACCCAGCCGCTTCGCCGTGGCGACCGCCTGCAGGCCGGCGACGCCGGCGCCGAGCACCAGGACCTTGGCCGGCGGCACGGTGCCGGCGGCGGTGGTCATCATCCCGAAGAAGCGGCCGGACTCGCGCGCTGCGATCAGGGTCGCGGCGTAGCCCGCGGCGGCGGCCTGCGAGGAGAGCGCGTCCATCGCCTGGGCGCGGGTCGTGCGCGGGATCGCCTCCATCGCGAAGCTGGTGACGCCGGCTCCGGCCAGCGCTTTGTTGCTCTCGGCGGCGGTCCAGGGCGCCAGGTGGCCGATCAGGACCTGGCTGGAGTTGAGCTTTGCGATCTCCGCCGTGGAGGGGGCGGCGACGCGCAGAACGACGTCGGCGCCCCACGCAACGTCGCCCTCGACGACTTCGGCTCCCGCCTCCTCGTACTGGGAGTCGGGGTGGCCGGCAGCGTCGCCGGCGCCGCGCTCGACGAGCACGTCGACGTGCTCGTTCTTCTTCAGCGACCTGACGACGTCAGGGACGAGCGCGACCCGGCGCTCCCCATCCGCAGACTCTTTCGGCACTCCGATCTTCACGCGGCGCGGAAGGTTATGGGATCGGGTCAGGCTCGCGCCTGCACCCCGGAAATCGAGGCCAGGCGCTCGAGGGTGTGCAATTGCTCAGCCCGGTCGACGTGGACCGGGGAGACGATCAGACGGTCGATGCCGGCGCCGCGGAAGCGCTCGACCCGCTCGGCCACCTCGGCCTCGGTGCCGACCAGCGAAGTCGCCTCGACGATCTCGTCCGGCATCGCCTCGAAGGCGCCGGCGCGGTCGCCGTCCTGGAAGCGCTTCTGCACCTCGTCGGCGACGTCGCCGAACCCGAAGCGATGCGCGAGGTCGACGTAGAAGTTGGTTTTGCGGCTGCCCATGCCGCCGAAGTAGAGGACGAGGCCGGCCTTGACGACGCTCTTCGCCGCCTCCAGGTCGCCGTCGATCGCGACCTGCAGCGAGGGGCTGACCTCGAGATCGGAGCGCTGCCGGCCGCCCTTGGCAAAGCCGGCCTCGAGGTGCTCGCCCCAGGTCGCCTCGAAGGCGTCGACGCTGAAGAAGATCGGGATCCAGCCGTCGCAGATCTCAGCCGCCATCTCGACCGATTTGCGGCCGATCGCCCCGACGAAGACGGGAATCTCGTTGCGCACCGGGTGGAAGTTCAGCTTCAGCGGCTTGCCCTCGCCTCCGGGCAGGGGCAGCGTGTAGTGCTCGCCCTGATGCTCGATCGGGCCTTCGCGGGCGACGATCTCCCGCACCACTTCGATGTACTCGCGGGTCCGGCCCCAGGGCTTCGCGTAGGGGACGCCGTACCAGCCTTCGGAGACCTGCGGGCCGGAAGGGCCGAAGCCGAAGAGGAAGCGGCCGCCGGAGAGTTTGTCGATCGTCGCGCCAGCCATCGCCGCCGCGGCGGGCGGGCGCGCCGGCACCTGCAGGATCGCCGCGCCGAGATTGATCTCCTTGGTCTGCGCGGCCAGCCAGGCGAGCACGCTGACCACGTCGGAGCCGTAGGACTCAGCCGCCCAGACCGACTCGTAGCCGAGCCTCTCTGCCGCGGCGACGACCTCGACGGCGTCCTCGCCGGCAGGACCGATGCCCCAGTATCCAAGGTTCAATCCGAGCTTCAGCGACATCCGGCTCGCACCCTATTGAATAGTCCCCATGGCCACCGTCCAGGCACCCGTCGAGCAGGGCCTTTCCAGCGAGGAGGCCAAGCGGCGGCTGCGCAAGCTGGGCCCGCCCCCGGAGACCTCCTCGCGCTCGACCGCCAGCATCGTCGCCGGCAACGTCTTCACGCTGTTCAACGCGATCATCGGGGTCTTCTTCGTCCTGGTCCTCTCGCTCGGACTCTTCGCGGACGCGATCTTCGGCCTGATCGCGATCGTCAACTCCTGGATCGGCATTCGCCAGGAGCTGAAGGCGAAGACGACCCTGGACGAGCTGGCGATCCTGGTCGCCCCCCGGGCGAAGGTCGTCCGCGAGGGCGCCGTGGTCGAGCTCGGCGCCAACGAGATCGTCCCCGGCGACGTCGTCCGGATCGAGCCCGGCGACCAGCTGGTCGCCGACGGCGAGGCGCTCGACAGCCGCGGCCTCACCCTGGACGAGTCGATGCTGACCGGGGAGGCCGACGGGATCCGCAAGGCTCCCGGCGACCCGGTGCTCTCGGGCTCCTTCTGCATCTCCGGCTCCGGCTACTACCTGGCCGACGCGGTGCGCGAGCAGAGCTACGCCGGGCGCCTGGCCGGCGAGGCGCGCAGCTTCCGCCACCCTCCCTCGCCGCTGCAGAAAGAGGTGAACCGGGTGATCGTCGCCTCGACCTACGTGATGCTGCCGCTGGCCGTCGTCCTCATCCTCAGCCTCAGCCTGCGCAGCGTCGACCTGGTCGAGGCGGCGCAGACGGCGACGGCCGGCCTGATCACGCTGATCCCCGAGGGATTGGTGCTGTTGATGAGCGTCACCTTCGCGGTCGCGGCGGTGCGGCTGGCGGGGCGCGACACCCTCGTCCAGCAGATGAGCGCCACCGAGAGCCTGGCGGCGGTGGACACGATCTGCGTCGACAAGACGGGGACGCTGACCGCAGGCGAGCTGCGCCTGGTCGGGATCGAGATCGCCGAGGGCTCGGACCCCGCCGCCGCGCAAGCGGCGCTGGGGCGCTTCGCCGCCAGCGCCGGGGACCGCAACCGCACCCTCGAGACGATCGCCGAGCGCTTCCCCGGCGAGGCCGGCCGGGTCAGCGCCGAGGTCCCCTTCTCCTCCGAGTGGAAGTGGAGCGGCGCGACGCTGGCCAACGGCGGCGGGGGCGACTCGACCTACGTGCTCGGGGCGCCCGACGTGCTGGCCGAGGCCGGGGCGCTGGACCTGCCCCCCGGGCTGGCCCGCAAGCTGGAGAAAGAGACGGCGGCCGGACGCAGGGTCGTCGCCTTCGGGGAGGCGCGGGAGGCGCTGCCGGCCGATGCCGCGGCCGGATCGCCCCCTCCCCTCACGCCCCTCGCCCTGATCGTGCTGGAGGAGACGCTGCGGCCGGACGCGGCGGAGACGATCGCGACGATGCGGTCCGAGGAAGTCGACCTGAAGCTGATCTCCGGCGACGCGCGCGCCACGGTGACCGCCGTCGCCTATGCGGTCGGCGTGCCGCGCGACGCGGGCATCGTCGAGGGCTCGGAGCTGCCCGACGACCCGGACGAGCTGGCGAAGGCGGCGCTGGAGAACACGATCTTCTGCCGGATCAAGCCCGAGCAGAAGAAGGCTCTGATCGCGGCGCTGGTCGGGGCGGGGCGCTACGTGGCGATGATCGGCGACGGGGTCAACGACGTGCCCGCCCTGAAGCAGGCGCGGATGGCGGTGGCGATGGGCTCGGGGACGCAGGTGACCAAGGGGGTCGCCGACGTCGTCCTGCTCAAGGACCAGTTCTCGCGCCTGCCGGAGGCGGTCGGCGAGGGGCGTCGGATCGCCCGCAACATCCACCGCCTCGGTCGGCTCTACCTGACCAAGACGGTCTACGCCGCGGCGCTGATCCTGCTCGTCGGGGTGCCCGGCTTCGCCTTTCCGTTCCTCCCCCGCCACCTCACCCTGGCCGTCTTCCTGACGATCGGCGTCCCCTCCTTCGTGCTCGCCCTGATGCCCTCGGACGGCCCGCTCTACCGCGGCCGGCTGCTGCGGGCGCTCGCCGCCTTCGCGGTGCCGGCCGGCGTCGCCACGGCGCTCGCCTCGATCCTCTCCTTCTTCCTCGTCGACACCGTCTTCGGGGGCTCGCTGGAGGCCGGCCGCACCGCGGCGACGACGACGCTGATCGTGCTCGGCCTCTGCTTCGTCCTGCTCTTGGAGCGGGGGCCGGGTCGCGAGCACATCGCGATCCAGAGCTACATGCTGGCGATGGTCGCGGGGCTTGGCGCCCTCTTCGCCGGGATCCTCGCGCTCCCCCCCGCCCGCGACTTCTTCGAGATGGAGATGCTGACCGCGGCCGAGTGGTTCCTCGCCCTGCTCACGGCAGCGATCGGGCTGACGATCGCCAGCCTGATGTGGAAGCTGCCGCTGGTCGAAGAATGGGAAGCGCCGGCGGAGAGCGAAGCGGCGCCCTGACCCCTGTCAGATGTGAGTGTTTCGCGGGCCGATCTTTCGACGTAGGGCCATGTGGAAGGGGCGGCAGCGGGGATAGCGTCCATCCATGGCGCGACCACCCCGCATCCGGCCCGCCCTCTCCCGGAGCCGGAATGCATGTCGCCCCCGCCGGCATCGCGCGCCGTCCCCGCGCAGCGGTGCCCCAAGGCCGGCTGACCGGCGTCCTCGGTCTTCGGTCAGCCGGCCTTGGGAGGCAGTACGAACTGGCTGACGATCAGGTTGGCCGCAAACTTCGGCTCCGCGCCCTCGCGGCGGCGCTCGATCCTGACCTCGATCACCACGGTGCTCTTGCCGACGTGCAGAGGCTCGGCGCGGGCCTCGATCTCGTCGCCGAGGATGCCGGCGGCGAAGACGTTGAGCTTCAGCTCGATCGTGGTGAAGTTGTGGCCGGGCGGGATGCTGCGGAAGGTCGACCAGGCGGCGACCGTGTCGCCGAGCGCGGTCCAGACGCCGCCATGGACGAAGCCGCCGGGGTGCAGGTGGCGCTTGTCGACGACGATCTGCCCGCGAGCGTGCGAGTCCTCGATCTCCAGCGGCTCGATCCCGAGGTCGCCGGGGAAGCTCCCGGGGAGGAAGTTGCGGGCGGTCTCGGGGGTGATCGCCGAGCTCGGGTGCGGCGCCTCGTCGCTCATCGCCGCGGCAGCCTAGCCGAGACCATGGCCGCTGAGGCCGTGGTCGCCGAACGGCTCGTCGCGCTCGCGGACCGCCTCGCGGAAGCCAGACTCGGCAGCGCGACGGACGAAACCGTGGCCCTCCTCGGTGTGGCGGGCGATGCCGTCGAAGAAGGTGCCGAGCGTCTGGGCCTGGCGCAAGCCCTGGCTTTCCACAGTCTGGTTGACCAGCAGCTTCATCATCACCAGCTGGTTGATCGGCAGCCGCGCCACCCGCTCGAGCAGGCGCTCGAAGCGCTCGTCGAGCTCATTCGGCGGCGCCGCCTCGGTCGCCAGCCCCCACTCCGCCGCCTCGGCGCCGGTCAGCGAGTCGCCGGTCAGCAGCAGGCGCTTGGCGCGCATCGCGCCGACCCGCAGCGCCCACATCGCCGTCGTCGGCGAGCCCCAGACGCGGGCCGGCGGGTAGCCGATCTTGGCGTCCTCGGCGATCACCAGCAGGTCCGAGCAGAGCGCCATGTCGGTGCCGCCGGCGACGCAGTAGCCGTGGACCTTGCAGAGGACCGGCTTCTCGGAGTGGAAGAGGCTCATGAAGCCGCGCACGTTGCGGCTCATGAACTGGTAGTCGGTAACCGGGTCCCAGTTGGACTCGGGCATGTGGTTGCGGCCGATCACCGCCGGGTCGAGCGGCGATCCGGGCGGCGCCTCGGCGCCGCCGAGCTCGCTCATGTCCCCCTCGGCCGAGGCGACCAGGTCATAGCCCCCGCAGAAGCCGCTGCCGTTCCCGGCCAGCGCGATGACGTGAACCTCCGGATCGAGGTTCGCCCGCTCCACGCACTCCGCCAGCTCCACCGGCATCCGCGGCGTAATCCCATTCCCTCTCTCGGGCCGATCGAGAGTGATGCGCGCCACCCGCCCGTCGGCCTCGTAAGTCAGCGTCTCCACGAGCTGACCTTACTTAGAGGCCGACCGGGCAGGGGTGAAGCGTCTTGTACTTTTTCGCGGCTTCCAACCTCGGACGGCCGGAGCGCGCCGTCGAAAAAGTTAAGCGAAACCCCTACCGGGTCGGCCTCTCTGGGAGCTCAGTTCATCCGTTCGACGATCATCGCCTTGCCCTGGCCCCCGGCCACGCACATCGTCTCGAGCCCGACCTGCTGGTCGTCGGTCTCCAGCACGTTGAGCAGGGTGCCCATGATGCGGGCGCCGGTCATCCCGAACGGGTGGCCGAGGGCGATCGCGCCGCCGTGGGTGTTGAGCTTGTCTTCGGCGATGCCGCATTCCGCCATGATCGGGATCACCTGGGCGGCGAAAGCCTCGTTGAGCTCGACTCGGTCGACGTCGTCGATCGTCATCCCGGCCCGGTCGAGGACCTTCTTGATCGCGCAGATCGGGGCGACGCCCATCAGCTCCGGCTCGTTGCCGTGGGTGGCGGCGGTGACGATCCGGGCACGCGGGGTCAGGCCCAGCTCCTTGGCCTTGGTGTCGCTCATCAGCAGCACCGCGGCGGCGCCGTCGTTGAGCGGGCAGGAGTTGCCGGCGGTGACGCCGCCGCCGCCGAAGGCCTCCGGCAGTTCGGAGAGCTTCTCCAGGGTCGAGGAGGCGCGCGGGCCGTCGTCCTTGGCGACCTCGGTCCCGTCCTCGAGCTTCACCGGCACGATCTCGCGGTCGAAGAAGCCGTCTTCCTGCGACTTCACCGCGAGTTCCTGCGAGCGCTGCGCGAACTTGTCCATGTCGGCGCGGCTGACCTCGTATTTCTTGGCGACGTTGACGGCGGTCTCGCCCATTTCGATGTAGGCGTTGGGCTGACCGTCGTTGCCCTGCAGATTCGGGTTCTGGTCGGCGGCGCCGGCCGGCTCGGTGCGCTCGTTGTAGCGGCTCACCCACTCGACCCCGACCGCGAGGTAGGCGTCGCCCTCGCCGGCCTTGATCGCGTTGCCGGCGTGGCGGATCGCGTCGAGGCTGGAGGAGCAGTAACGGGAGACGGTGACCCCGTTGACCTCCTGCGGCAGCTTCTCGGAGAGCAGCGAGACGATCCGGGCGAGGTTGAACGCCTGCAGGCCCTGCGGCATGCCGACCCCGCAGAAGACGTCTTCGATCGAGGCCGGGTCGACCTCGGGGTTGCGCTCGAGCAGCTGGTCGACGACGTAGGCGCCCATCTCATCGGGGCGCAGCTGGGCGAGCGAGCCCTTGAAGGCGCGGCCGATCGGGGTGCGGATGGTGTCGACGATTACTGCCTCTGGCATTCCGGTCTCCTTAACGCTGGTTCAGTACGCGTGCGGCCGCAGAGTAGTTGACAGGGCGCTTCGGCCGTTTAGTGCGTATCCGCACATGATCTCTAGGTTGTGTCCCCAGGCTGCGTTACATTCGGCTCAATCCACCTCGCGGCAACGCGAGCTTTGCCGCGAAGCGGCAGCGAAAGGAGGCCCGGTCATGCCGGAGGGCTACTGCGTCAAAGAGCGTAAGAAGGTTGAGATCCAAGACGCCAAGCAGGTGACCATGAAAAACGGTCGCCCGGCGATCCAGGGCGTCTGCCCCGATTGCGGGACGAAAATCTTCAAGATCGGGAAACTCGAAGGCTGAAGCTTGAACCCAGGCTGCATCCGCCGCGTAGACGGAGGCGGATGCAGCCTGGAGCACTGAGACGCGAGCGGGACGTACGCGAGGCCTACGCGGCTCACGCCGGCGAGCTCTACGGGTTCGCGTTGCGTTCGCTCGGCGACGCCGGCCTCGCCGAAGAGGCGGTGCAGGAGACCTTCGTCCGAGCCTGGCGCGCAGGCGAGCGCTTCGACCCGCAGATCGGCTCGCTGCGGACCTGGCTGTTCGCGATCCTGCGCAACGTGGTCATCGACCTGGGCCGTGCCCGGGCCTCCCGCCCCGCCCTCGCCGAGGGCGGGGTCGAGCCCGCGGTCGAACCGCTCGAGCAGGCGCTGCTCTCCTGGCAGGTAGAGGAGGCGATGCGGCGGATCGGCGAGGAGCATCGGCGGGTGCTGATCGAGACCCACTACCGGGGGCGGCCCTACGCCGAGGTCGCGGCGGAACTGGGCGTGCCGGAGGGGACCGTGAAGAGCCGCGTCTACTACGGGCTGCGGGCGCTGCGGGTCGTGCTCGAGGAGATGGGCTATGAGGACTGAAGGCTGCCGCGAGTGGCGCCACCTGCTCGGCGCCTACGCGCTCGGCGACCTGGCGCCAGAGGAGCGCACGGGCCTGGAGGCGCACCTCGAGGGCTGTGCGGCGTGCCGCGCCGAGGCG
>Ga0196962_10000358_pt1 | contig 19840 bp, 16 predicted proteins | sample S3v_20metaG_FD_183186 | JGI IMG/M metagenome (GOLD analysis project Ga0196962, IMG submission 183186) | Soil microbial communities from Anza Borrego desert, Southern California, United States - S3+v_20 | ecosystem: Environmental > Terrestrial > Soil > Desert | place: USA: California | collected...
AGCGGCTGCGCCGGCGGCGGCGGTCGAGCTGACTCAATCCTATGAGGCGCCGGAAGCGCCTTCCTATTACCTCCCGGCGCCGGCCGCCCCCCAGCCCGAGCCGACCGAAACCGAGGTGCGCTACGCCGCCGCCGCCCGCACCCTGACCCGGCCCGCTCCGGCCGTGGTGCGCACCGCCGCGGTCTCGCTGCCGCCGGCGCCGGTGTTCCGCCGCCGGGCCCAGGCCCCGGCCCAGACCCCGGCCCCGGCCGTCCGCGCCGGCAACAGCCGCTTCGTCGTCCAGCTCGGTTCGTTCAGCATCGAAGGCAATGCGGAGCGCGCCTGGGTTCAGGCCGAGCGCCGCTTCGGCCTCTCGGGGCACCAGCCCCTCACCACCACCTTCAGCCACGGCGGCCGAACCTTGCACCGGGTCTCGGTGGCCGGCTTCGCCAGCCAGAATGACGCGCAGCGCCTGTGCAGCTCGATCAAGTCGCGTGGCGGCGCCTGCTTCGTCAGGACCCAGGCCGGCGACGCCGCGGTGCGCTGGGCGGCGCGCTACGCTCCGGGCCGAAACCGCAACGCCTGACGACTCGCTCTTCCCGTCTTCGAGGGCGGCCGGTCCGACAGCCGGCCGCCCTTTTTTCTCAGTCCCGACGGTCGCGAGTCAGCAGGTCGAGACAGGCCATGCGAACGGCGACTCCGAATTCTACCTGCTCGCGGATCAGCGAGCGCTCGGGATCGTCGGCGACGTCACCGTCTATCTCCACGCCCCGGTTCATCGGGCCGGGATGCATGACCAAGGCGTGCGGCGCGGCCGCGGCGAGGCGGGCTCGGGTCAGGCCGTAGCGGGCATGATAGTCGCCCAGGCCGTCGGCGAGCGCTGAATCCATGCGCTCGCGCTGGATGCGCAGCATCATCACCACGTCGGCGCCGGCCAGGCCTTCGTCCATGTCGGTGAAGCCGGTCACGCCGGGCGGCAGCTCTTCCGGCAAGAGCGCCTTCGGACCGACCGCGCGCAACCGCGCGCCGAGCATCGGCAGGGCGCGCAGGTTCGAGCTGGCGACCCGGCTGTGGCGAACGTCGCCGCAAATGGCGATCGTCAGTCCCTGCAACCCTCCGAACCGGCGCCGGATGGTGAGCGCGTCGAGCAGCGCCTGGGTCGGATGCTCGCCGCGCCCGTCGCCGGCATTGATCACCGGACAATCCATCACCGCCGCGACATCGGCGGCCGCCCCGTCCGCCTCGTGGCGGATGACGAGGATGTCCGGCCGCATTGCGTTCAGGGTCAGCGCCGTATCGATCAGGCTCTCGCCCTTGCGCACGCTCGACGCCGCCGGGTGGAAGTTGGAGACCTGCGCTCCGAGCCTCTTGCCGGCGATCTCGAACGAGAACAGCGTGCGCGTGCTGTTCTCGAAGAAGGCGTTGATCTGGGTGAGCCCGGCGAGCCTCGAATCGAGCTTCCTCGCCCCTCGATTGAACGCGATCCAGCCCTCCGCCTCGTCGAGAAGCATCGACAGGTCCGAAGTCGAGAGCGGCTCGATGCCGAGCAGGTGGCGGTGCGGGAAGGGCGGCATCGCCGCGGCTCTAGAGGCGCCGCCCGGAGCCGGCAAGATCGGCCGCCGCCGCCATTCGAGCCGAACAATCGCCGTAATCCGCAAGCGTCGGCGCAGGATCACCCAGCATGACGCCAAGTAGTTAGGTAGCGACCGCCAAGACGGAATCAGCTATAGTTGAGTCGCAACGCTCGGAGGGCGAGATGGCGAGACAAAACGGCATAGTATCGAGGCGCGTTCGTCTGGACATTGCCGCCGACCGGCCGGCCGACGAAGCCATCCGTTCGCGGCAGGAGGTCAGCGTCGAGCTGGATGACGGCCGGCGAGTCCGGCTGGATGGCGCCGACGAGCGGTCGCAAGGCCGCGTCGCCGTCCTCGCCGGGCTCGAGAAGCTCGGCCGTCCCGTCTACCTCGAAGTCGATCCCGAGACCGACGCGGTCACTCGGCTGCTCATCCCGCATGTCGCCCGAATCGTCTCGATCAGGCAGAGCGATGCCGGCTACGACGTCGCGCTCGACGTCTCCCACGCCCGCCATAGCCTCGCGCGCGACAATCCCGACTTCGCCGAATTCGAGGGACTGCTGCGCGACGCGCTCGCGCGCCGGACGCCGGTCATCGTCACCGAGGACGACGACCACAACATCCTCGACATCCGTCTTTTTACGCCGGGCCCCGATGACCCGCCGCTTCCGCCCTGGCCGGGCGACGATGTCCCCCCGGATCGGCGCGGCCCGCGGGGCGGCCTTTTCAGCGGTTTTCGGCGCTGGCGGATCTGGCCGTGGCGCTGGCGCTACGGCTGTATCTCGATGGCGCGGGCCCAGCAGGTGTTCGACGCGATGAGCGCCACCACCTGCGACCCGCTGACGGTGCCGGCGCCCTGCATTCCCTTCCTTTATCCCGATGACGGCTGCTGGGCGCGTGCCCACGAAATGTGCCGGCTGATGATCGCCGATTTCGGGCTTTCGCCGCGCAAGGTCTGGATTTCCGGCAACCTTCATACCCTGACGCGAAACAATCCGAACTGCTTCGTCGACTGGGGCTGGCACGTCGCACCGACCTTGTGCGTCTATCGCCGGCGTCCGTGGTGGCTGTGGTGGTGGTGGTGGTGGCGGGGCGAGACGATGGTCGTCGATCCCTCCTTGTTCGCCACGCCGGTGTCGGCAGCCACCTGGAAGAGCGTTCAGGGCGATCCGGGAGCCACGCTCACCTACACCGACTGGACCGACTATCTCTGGGGCGCGACCGACCCGACCTTCGCCCAGACCAACCATTTTCTCGCCGTCTACCGCCTGCAGCTTCTGAACCGCTCGAACGGCCCGGCCGGGCCGCCGCCCTACGCCCATTGCCCGTGAGCGAAAGCGGGCGGCCCGCGCCGCCGGAGATCGACGGGCCGGCCGCCGCTAGCGGTCTCGCCGAAGATGCTGGTCGAGGAAGCGAAGATAGGCTTCCGAAGCGCTGATCCGGTTCTGCTTCCTCAAAAAGCCGTGGCCCTCGTCGGGGAACAGAAGATATTCCACCGGAACGTTGTTGGCGCGAACGGCGGCGACGAGCTCGTCGCTCTCGACCTGGAGCACGCGCGGATCGTTCGCGCCCTGGACGACCAGCATCGGCCGGCGGATTGCGGAGGCGTGGAACAGGGGCGAGATCCGCCGGTGCCGTTCCGCGTCCGAGGCCGGGTCGCCCATCTCGTCGAACAGGGCGACTCGCTGAGCGCCCCACCAGGCGGGGATCGATTCGAGCGTGCGCACCCAGTTGGTGACTCCGAAGATGTTCACCCCGGCGTCGAACGCTTCGGGATGGAAGGCGAGCGCGGCCGCGGTCATGTAGCCGCCATAGGAGCCGCCCATCACCGCGATCCGGTCGGAGACCCAGTCCATCTCCTCGAGCCAGGAGCGCGCCGCCACCACGTCGCGAAGGTCGACGTCGCCATGGCGGCGGTCGTCCATATGGTAGAAGGTTTTGCCGTAGCCCGAGGAGCCGCGATTGTTGATCGCATAGACGGCATAGCCGTTGTTCACGAGATGCTGGACCATCGCCGAATAGCCGCGCCGGCTCTGCCCCCCTGGGCCGCCATGGACGAAGACGATGGCCGGGACGGGGTTGGACGCGCTCGCTTCGCGCGGCCGGTAGAGGACGCCAGGCACCTCGAGCCCGTCATAGGAGCGGAAGCGGGCGACCGTGCCCTCGACCAACTGGTCCTCGTCGATCGCCGGATTGAGCGCCCGCGTCAGCCGACGCGCCTGGCCGGTGGCGAGGTCGGCGACGAAGATGTCCGACGGCGAGGTGTCCGACGCGACGGTGAAGGCGATCATCGTCTCGTCGCGGTTGAAGCGGACTCCGCCGAGATCGCCCTCGGGCACGCCGGTCAGGGTCACCGGCCGGCCGCTCCGGGTGTCGGTGATGGTGAGTCGGGTCGAAGCGTCCTCGTTGATCGCGTGGACCCGGTAGCGGCCCGACGGCGAATGGAGGACGAACATCACGTCCCACTCGGCCTGGATCAGCGGGCGCTTGGCGCCGTCGGCGAGGGCGTAGGTCCAGGCCTGGCCGAACTCGCTCGATTCGTTGGTGCCGTAGACGAGGGCGCTGCCGTCGGGGGTGAAGCCGTAGACGTCGTAGGCGACGTTGCCCTGATGCTCTGTGATCAGGCGCGGCTCGGCATTGCCTCCGATCTCGGCTAGATAGACGTCGCTGTTGGCGCTGCTGTGCGCCTTGACCAGAGCGACGTGGCGGCCGTCGCGCGAGATGTCGCCGAGGACATAGCCTTCGTTCTGGAAGATCAGCCGCCGCTCGTAGGTCTGCGCATCATAAGCGTAGATGTCGAACATCTGCGGGTTGCGCTCGTTGGTGCTGACGAAGAAGCTGCGGCCGTCGGCGCTGAAGCCCATGAACTCGGCCTTGAGATTGTCGCCGGGCGTGAGGTCGCGGACATTGCCGTCGGGCAGCCGCACGTAGAGGTGGTTGAGCTCGTTGCCGCCCTGGTCGGCGGTGAACAGCACCCGTTCGTCGTTGGGGAAATAGCTGACCGCGAAGCTGGCATTGTCGGTCGACCGGGTCACCGCCACCGGATCGCCGCCCGCCACCGGCAGGGTGTAGGCGTTGATCACGCCGCTGGCGTCGCTCCAGATCAGCAGGTTGCGGCCGTCGGGCGAGAAGGCGCCGTCGGGCGCGGCCATGCCGTAGGCGGTCGTCTCGAAGAATTGCCGCGCCGAATAGCGAACCGGCTCGCCGGGCCGGGCTGCCGGCGCGGGCTGCGCCGCGTGGGCGAGACCGGCGGTGCCGAGGGCGACGAAAGTCGAGGCGAGCAGGACGGCGGCGATCTTCATGCGCGGGGTTTCCTTTCAGGCAGGTGTATTAGATTCATAGGACGGGCGGGCGATCCTGTCTATGGCCGATCCGGCCCGGTCATCGTCAAGGCGTCGATCGCGCCCTGGAGGATGTAGGCGGCGGCCATGTTGTCGACCCGCCCGGCGCGGGCGGCGCGGCTGGCGTCGGCCTCGACCATCATTCGGGTCACCGCCTGGGTCGACCAGCGCTCGTCCCAGGGCAGCACCGGAAGGCCGAGCGGGCTGAGGTTGCCGATGAAGGCGCGGACCGACTGGGTGCGCGGCGAATCGCTGCCGTCGAGGTTGAGCGGCAGGCCGACGACGATGCCGCGGACCTGCTGCCTGGCGATCATCCCCGCGAGCACTTCCAGGTCGCGGGCGAAGCGGGTGCGGCGGATCAGCTCGGCCGGGCTCGCGAACGTCCATTGCGCGTCGCACAAAGCGGTTCCGATCGTCTTCGTTCCGACATCGAGCCCGATCAGCCGGCCGCCTTGCGGCAGGGATTCGCGGAAGGCCGCGATGTCGGCCGCGGTCATTCGTCCGTGAACGCGGCCAGCCGGCGCTCGGCGTCGGCTCGGACGTTGGCCCAGAACAAGGCGTAATCGTAGACGTGGTAATTGTTTCCCGGAAGCACATAGGGGCCCATTTCGGGAAGCCGCTCATTGTCGCCGACGAGCAGGAAGCCGCGCAGGTCGCAGCGCGCCGGCACCGAGCGAGCGCGGAACTCGGCGGCGGTGAAGGCGGCGTTGGGGATGAGGGTGCCGAGATTGGCCTCGGCCGGCGCGGCGCCGCCGCGCGCGCCGGTCAGCGGGTTGACGCAGAGCATCGCCGAGCCGGCCCGGGCGACTCCGCCTGACCCGCGCGAGGCGTCGTAGACGTCGGTGACCTGCTTCGGGTCGGCCGGCTCGGCGAAGCTCTGCCAGGAGAGCAGGCATCCCCCCTGGTCGGGGCGCTCGCAGGGGGGGAGGGGCAGGCCGGGCAGGTCGGCCGTCTCCGACACGGGCCAGCCCACGACGTAGGCGGCGGCGATGCGCCCGGCCTCGGGCGCGCCGCGGACCCGCTCGCCGAGCAGCCGGAGCAGGTGGAGGCTGCCCTGGCTGTGGGCGGCGAGGATGATCGGCCGACCGGCCGGGGCCTGGCGGAGGAACGCCTCGTAGGCGGCGAGCACGTCGCGATAGGCGAAGTCGAGCGCCCGGCGGGCATTGTCCTCGCCGGTCAGGAACGCCCCGAACGCCGCCTGCCGGTATTTGGGCGCCCAGATCGCTCCGACCGAATTGAACGCGCTCGCCTGGTGGCGGACGAAGAGTCGGGCTCGGGTCTGCGATTCCTCGTCCTCCAGGGGCGCGTTCCAGCCCGAGGATTCGAGGAAGCTGGTCGGGTGGACGAAGAAGACCGAGGCCCTCGGCGCGCTCGCCGCCGCGAAGCCGGGCGGTGCCCACAAGGCAGGGTTGCGCTCGATGTCCGGCCGGGCGATCCACAGCCCCGGCTGGTCGTAGCTCGCCCCCGTCGGCATCGCCACTTCCTTGAATTCGCCCTTGGGCACCATCGCCAGGCGCATCAGATCGTCCTGGAAGATGCGGTAGGCGAGGGCGCCGGCGATGAAGAGCACGGTCAGGCCGGCGACGATCCACAGGAAGCGCACGGCCGGGTGTGATCTTTGCTTCGCCACCCGCGCCCTTGAGCGCAAGCGCGCTTCGCTTGCAACCCTCTGACCGCCAATGCTAGCGGCGCGCGCATGTCCGTCGACGCCGAGATCGTCCGCCACATCGCCAAGCTCGCCCGCATCGCCGTCAGCGACGAGGAAGTGGCGGCGCTTGCCCCGGAGCTGTCCAACATCCTGGGCTGGATCGAGCAGTTGCAGGAGGTGGACGTCGAGGGCGTCGAGCCGATGACCGCGGTGATCCCCAACCGCTTGCGCCTTCGCGACGACGCGGTCACCGATGGCGGCATCCGCGAGGACGTGCTTCGCAACGCTCCCGCCGCCGAGCACGGCTTCTTCGCGGTGCCCAAGGTGATCGAATGACCGGGCTCACCGAGCTTGGCGTCGCCGCGATCCGCGACGGCGTGCGCGAGGGCGAGTTCAGCGCCCGCGAGGTCGCCCAGGCCTATATCTCGGCCGTCGAGAAAGCCCGCCTGCTGAACGCCTTCGTCGTCGAGACTCCGGAGCATGCGCTCGCCGCCGCCGACGCCGCCGATGCGGCGCGGGCGAGCGGCGACCTCAAGCCGCTGTCGGGAGTGCCGCTCGGGATCAAGGACCTGTTCGCCACCAGGGGCGTCCAGACCACGGCGGGGAGCCGGATCCTCGAAGGCTTCGAGCCGCCCTATGAATCGGCGGTCAGCGCCCGGCTGTTCGCCGCCGGCGCGGGCATGCTCGGCAAACTGAACATGGACGAGTTCGCGATGGGCTCGTCCAACGAGACCAGCGGCTACGGCGCCGTCATCTCGCCCTGGCGGCGGAGCGACGGCGGCAACGCCCCCTTGGCCCCGGGCGGCAGCTCGGGCGGCTCCGCGGCGGCGGTGGCGGGCCGGCTGTGCCCCGGGGCGACCGGAACGGACACGGGCGGCTCGATCCGCCAGCCCGCCGCCTTCGTCGGCATCTCCGGGATCAAGCCGACCTACGGCCGCTGCTCGCGCTGGGGCATCGTCGCCTTCGCCTCGAGCCTCGACCAGGCCGGACCGATGGCACGCGACGTCCGCGACTGCGCCGCTTTGCTCGAGGCGATGAGCGGCTTCGACCCCAGGGATTCGACCTCGCTCGACCTGCCGGTGCCGCGCTGGGAGGCGAGCCTCGATCCGGACCTTCGCGGCAAGCGCGTGGGGATCCCGCGCGAATATCGAATCGAGGGCGTCCCCGACGAGATCGGGCGCGTCTGGGACGAGGGCATCGCCTGGCTCGAGGACGCCGGCGCGACCATCGTCGACGTGTCGCTCCCCCACACCCGCTTTGCCCTGCCGACTTATTACATCATCGCCCCTGCCGAGGCCTCCTCAAACCTCGCCCGCTATGACGGGGTCCGCTACGGCAAGCGGGTCCAGCCGGAGCAGGGCGGCCTCACCGACATGTACGAGGCGACCCGCGCCGCCGGCTTCGGCGCCGAGGTCAAGCGGCGGATCATGATCGGCACCTACGTGCTCTCGGCCGGCTTTTACGACGCCTATTTCAACCGCGCCCAGAAGGTCCGCAGCCTGATCGCGCGCGACTTCGCCGACGTCTGGGAGAGCTGCGACCTGCTTCTCACCCCGACCGCTCCATCGGCCGCCTTCGCGCTCGGCGACAAGTCGGCCGATCCCATCGCCATGTACCTGAACGACGTCTTCGCGGTCCCGGCCAGCCTCGCCGGCCTTCCCGCCATGTCGGTTCCGGCCGGTCTCGACGACCACGGCCTGCCGCTCGGCCTGCAGATCGTCGGCAAGGCGCTGGACGAGCAGGGCGTCCTCGACGCCTCGCTGGCCCTGGAGGAACGCGCCGGCTTCACGGCAAGGCCGGAGGCATGGTGGTGAACGGGGAAGGGGACCCGCCTGTGACCGAGTCTTCCTATCGGATACGCGGCGCGACCGGCGACTGGGAGGTGGTGATCGGCCTCGAGGTCCACGCCCAGGTGACGTCGAAGGCGAAGCTCTTCTCCGGCGCCTCGACCGAGTTCGGCGGCGAGCCCAACAGCCAGGTCAGCCTGGTCGACGCCGCCATGCCCGGAATGCTTCCGGTGCCGAACGCCGAGTGCATCCGCCAGGCGGTGCGCACCGGAATGGCGCTGGAGGCGAGGATCAACCCATGGTCGCGCTTCGATCGGAAGAATTACTTCTACGCCGATCTGCCCCAAGGCTATCAGATCAGCCAGCTCTACCACCCGATCGTTGGCGAGGGCGAGATCGAGATATTGCTCGACGACAAGGACGAGGCGAGCGCCAAGAGGATCGGCGTCGAGCGCATCCATCTCGAGCAGGATGCCGGCAAGCTGATGCACGACCAGCATCCCAGCTTTTCTTATGTCGACCTCAACCGGTCGGGCGTCGCACTGATGGAGATCGTCTCGAAGCCGGACTTGAGAAGCCCAGAGGAAGCAGGGGCTTACATCCGCAAGCTCAGAGCGATCCTCCGCTATGTCGGGAGCTGCGACGGCAATATGGAGCAGGGCTCGATGCGCGCCGACGTCAACGTCAGCGTGCGCCGGCCCGGCGATCCCCTCGGCACCCGGACCGAGACCAAGAACGTCAATTCCGTCCGCTTCATCATGGCCGCGATCGAGCATGAGGCCAGCCGCCAGGTCGATGTGCTCGAAGGCGGCGGCGTCATCGTCCAGGAGACCCGCCTGTGGGATCCCGACAAAAGCGAGACCCGAAGCCTGCGCTCAAAGGAGGAGGCGCACGACTATCGCTATTTTCCCGATCCCGACCTGCTCCCGCTCGAGCTTTCCGACGCCTTCCTCGAGGAATGCCGCGCCAGCCTGCCGGAGCTTCCGGACGCCAAGCGCCGCCGCTACGAAGGCGCGCTCGGCCTCTCCGCCTACAATGCCGGCGTACTAACCGCCGACGTCACCACCGCGCGCTGGTTCGAAACTTTGCTCGAGGGGTTGGGCGTAAGCGGCTCCCCGGCGAAGGCCGGGGCCCAGTCGAGCGCGGAAGGCTGGGCCCCGGCCTCCGCCGGGGAACAGGATCTGGCGAAGCGGGCGAGCAACTGGGTCACGTCGGACCTGTTCGGAGCCCTCAACCGGCTCGGCAAGGGCATCGAGGAGAGCCCCGTCACCCCCGCCCAGGCCGCGGAGCTGCTCCGCCTCACCGCCGACGGCACCCTTTCCAGAACGCTCGCCAAGCAGGTGTTCGAGGTCATGCTCGAGACCGGCGAGGATCCGGGCGCGATCGTCGAGGCGCGGGGCCTGCGGCAGACCAGCGACACCGGCGCGATCGACTCGGCCATCGCCGGCGTGCTCGCCGCCAACCCGGACAAGGTGGCCGAATATCGCGGCGGCAAGGACAAATTGTTCGGCTTCTTCGTCGGCCAGACGATGAAGGCCATGGCGGGCAAGGCCAATCCGCAGGTCGTCAACGAGCTGCTTCGGAAAGCGCTCGGTTAGGCGGGTCCGACGCTAGCGCGGCCGCTCCTCGCGCCTCGCCTGGTCGACCGCTTCCTCGAAGGCGCGATCCGCGGCCTCGTCGGCCTCGACCTCGCCGATCTTCTCAGCTTCGCCTTCCTCCTCCTCGACGATCAGGCCGCCGGTGGCGGCCTCGATCGGCACCGGCGGCTCGGCGATCGGCCGGGTGACCGACCAGCTGCCGTCGCCATGAGCGATCATCGCCGAGTCGGCCGGCGAGGGGGGCCCGCTGGGCTCGCCGGCCGCGGCGTCGGCGCCGCCGGCGAGCGTGGCGAGAGCAAGAAAGGCGAAAGCTGGGCGGCGCATCGGGCTCTCCGGGAGGCTTCGCTCCTCCCATCCATCGCCCCGGCGGCGCCGGCAAGGGCCTGATCGCCGCCGTCCCGGCGCGGGACGGGGGCTCGGCAAAGTCTTCGAGATTCAGAGCAAGCGAAGCTGAGGCCCCTGCGGCGGCTCGAACAGGTCGCAGCGCAACGGCCGCCTCTCGCTATTGAAGCCGTGCTTCCTGACCGCGCGCTCGAAGCGCGCCTTGAGCAGCTCCGCCCACGGCCCGAAGCCCTGCATCCGGGTGAACCAATTGGGGTCGTTGTCGCGGCCGCCCCTCAGCTCGCGGATGATCGCCATCACCTTGCCGGCCCGCTCCTGGAAATGCTCGTCGAGCCAGGCCCGGAAGAGCGGCGCGACCTCGTGCGGGAGCCGCACCGGCAGGTAGAAGACTCCGTCGGCTCCGGCCTCCGCCGCCGCCTCGACGATCGCTTCGAGCTCATGGTCGGTGATCCCCGGCACGACGGGCGCGATCGCCACCGTCGTCGGCACGCCCGCTGCCGCGAGCCGCTTGACCGCCGCCAGCCGCTTCCTCGCCGCCGGCGCGCGAGGCTCAAGCGTGCGGGAGATTTGCGCGGTCAGCGAGGTGACCGACAACGCCACGCTCGCCAGCCTCTGCTTGGCCATGTCCTCGAGCAGGTCGAGGTCGCGCAGCACCCGGTCGGACTTCGTGGTGATCATCACCGGATGGCGAGTCTCGGCGAGCACCTCGAGCACGCCGCGGGTGATCCGCCATTTCGCCTCGATCGGCTGGTAGGGATCGGTGTTGGTCCCCATCGCCATCGGCCGGACCCGATAGCCGGGACGGCCGAGCTCGGCCCGAAGCAGCCGAGCCGCGTCGGGCTTGGCGAACAGCCGGGTCTCGAAGTCCAGCCCGGGCGAAAGATCGTGAAAGGCGTGGGTCGGCCGGGCGAAGCAATAGATGCAGCCATGCTCGCACCCGCGATAGGAATTGATCGAGCGGTCGAAGCCGACGTCCGGCGACCGGTTGTAGGCGATGATCGTCTTCGGCCGCTCGACGGTGACGCTGGTCCGGAGCGGCGGCGGCCCGCCATCCTGCTCGTCGCGCTCTTCGAGCCAGTCGCCGTCGGCCTCGCGGGCTGGCAGGTTGAAGCGGGTCGGCGTCCGGTTCTCGGGCGCGCCGCGGCCGTGCTGGGCACCGGGTCGGAGCATCGCGCAACCTTACGCCCGGATAGGGAACGGATCAAGAACATCGTGACCCGCGGAAAGCGGCTCAGTCCCGACCCATCGCCGTCTGCGGGCGGCGCGGCTCGATGCGAACCGCGCTGGGCCCGGAAAGGCCCGGGAAGCGCGGCCACAGGCCCGCCGCGAGCGCGCGCCGGCTCGGCGAGCGGTCCGCCGTGCGCTCCTCGTAGATCCAGTAATTCCTGAGCACGATCGGGACGTAGCCGCGAGTCTCCCAATAAGGGATGGTCTCGAGGAACAGGAGCGGATCGCTCTGGTCGAACCGGGTGTTCCACTCGGCGATCGGGGCGGGGCCGGCATTGTAGGAAGCGATCACGCGGGGCAGAAGCCCGCCGGTGCTGGGCAGGTCGCGAAGATATTCGAGATAGGACTGGCCGTATTCGATGTTGACGCTGGGCACGAGCAGCTGGGCAGGCGAGACGCTCTGGCCGGTGCGCCGGGCCATCTGGCTGCCGGTCCCGGGCATGACCTGCATCAGCCCGCGAGCGCCGGCCGGGCTCACCGCGTCGGGCCTGAAATTGGACTCCTGGAGCGCGTGCGCGAAGGCGAGGGCCGGCTCGACCCGCCAGCCGCGCGCCGGCCGCCAGCTCGGGCTCGGATAACGGTCGTGGGTATCGGTGCGGGTGCCGCGCGGGCCGTTATGGGCGAGCCACATCTGAGCCCCGGTCAGGTTGAGCCGTCCCGCGAGATGGAGCAGGGCCTCGTGCTGGCGCGGCTGGCCGATCCGCGCCTGGTGCCGGATCAGCTCGCTCGCCACGCTGGTCTCGCCGATCTCGGTCAGAGCGACCGCGGCGCGCACGTTCCTGAGGTCGGCCAGCGCCCGCCAGTCGTCGGCGGTGAAGGCGTTGAGCTCGGCGGCGCGCCGCCGGACTCCGAGCGCGCTCTGGGCGAGCAGGCCGTAGAAGGTCTCGCTGTGCCGAGCCGCCGCCTGGAGATGACCCTGGACGCGCTGCGGCCGCTCGCCCGCGGTCTCGGCTCGAGCCGCCCAATAATGGCCGGCGGCGGCGAGCTCGACGTCGCCGGAACGCCCCGCGACCGTACCGAAATGCTCGGCGGCCGAGGCATAGTCGCCCATCCGCCAGGCGGCGAGCCCGGCCACCCAATTGGCATGGAGCGCCCATTCGGTGACGCCCCGGCGGCCCTGCTCGGCAAGGCGCCGCGCGTCGCGGTCGTTGCCGTTCAGATAATAGACCCAGGCAATGCGCTGCTGGAAGGCGGTGCGCGCTTCCTCGCTGAGCTCGCCGCTCCGAGCGTTGAACAAGGTCTCCGCCTCGAACGGCTGGTCGGCGACGAGCAGCGGCTGGATCAGCGGCTCGAGCGAGTCGGCGACGGCGTCGCCGCGCACCGGCCGCGCGCGCTGCCGGCGCGGCTGGCCGGCGAGACCGGCGAGGCGTTGCGCCTGCGGCACATCGGGAAGCTCGGTCGCGCCCCTCGCCGTCGCCAGCCGGGCGAGATCGGCGGCCTGCGGCAGCTCCGGCGCGCGCCGGAGCAATTCCATCAGCGGCTCGAGCTCGACCCGGGGCGATCCCGGCATGGTGTAGAGGCTCGCCCGGGCGAGATCGTGGAGCGGCCCGGAGCGCATGCCGTCGAGTCGCCCCGCCGCGCCCGCCCAGTTCTGCGCCCGCAGGTCGGCGAAGACCGCCTGGTAGTTCTGCCGCTCGGAGGCGCTGAGCTGGCTCGGCACCGGCGCCGCGCGGGCCGCCGCGGGAGTCGTCGCCGAATCGTCGGCGACCGCCGGACTCGCCGACAGGACGAGGCCGGCGGCGAGCAAGGTCGGACGGAGCATCCTCATCCCTTCAATCCTTCCCTGAGCAGCTGGAGGTCTTCCCAGGCATGCTTCTTGAGATTCGGCTGTCCGATCAGCTTTTCGGGCCTGATCGTTGCCAAAGTCCTGACCGGGCCTGTCGGAGTCGCCAGTTCGTGCCACCTGGCGCGGGCCCGCGGCACGGTACAGCCGAGCAGCGCCTTGGCGCAGGCGTCGCCGAACAGGAGCAAGGCGGCCGGGGCGACGAGGCCGACATGGTGGCGGGCGATTTCGGCGAGCGTGGCGGTATCGTCGCCGTCCAGCTGCCCGGTCGGAAACCGGATCGGCGACAGCGAGGCCAGGTAGAGGGTGTCTCGGCCTCGGCCGATCGCGCCGAGCATCCGATCGAACAGCCGCCCGGGCTCGCCCGACAGCAGGGTGCCCGCGGCGACATCCTCGGCGGAAGGCATGTCGACCATTACCATCAGGCCAGCGGCGGGGTCGCCGGCCGGCCCGACGCGCGTTCCCCCGCCCGAGGCGCCGGGAAGGCCGTCGGAGCTGAGCAGCCAGGCCTGGAAGGCGGCGAGGTCGGCGGGCGGAGCCTCGCGGGGCGCGGCCTCCACTCGGGCGGGTGCCGCGGCGGGCCTCGGGTTGAGCCAGTCGCGCGGGGCTTCGTCGACGAGCGTGTCGACGCCCGCTTCGTGCCACCATGCCAGGGCGCTCGCCGCCCAATCCGAGGACATGTCGGTCCTACCCCCACGCTTGCCCGCCGCCCATTGAGTCAGCCGCGGGCGGGCTGGTCAATCGCCAAGCGGCTGTTTATCTGCCAGGCGTTGGCGGTTTGCGACGACAGGAGCGCGCGAGAGACGGAATGGCCGAACGGGAGTCGATGCCCTACGACGTCGTGATCGTCGGCGCCGGCCCCGCCGGTCTCGCCGCCGCCATCCGTCTCAAGCAGCTCGCCGCGACCGAGGGCCGCGAGCTTTCCGTCTGCATCCTCGAAAAGGGCTCCGAGGTCGGCGCCCACATCCTGTCCGGCGCCGTCGTCGATCCGCGCGCCCTCGACGAGCTGCTGCCCGACTGGCGCGAGCTCGGCAGCCCGCTCACCGTGCCGGTCACGCGCAACGAACATTGGCTGCTGACGGCGAAGAGGAAATATTCCTTTCCGCATGCCCTGATGCCGCCGTTCATGAGCAACAAGGGCACCTATACCCTGTCGCTCGGCAATCTCTGCCGCTGGCTCGCCGGCCAGGCCGAGGCGCTCGGCGTCGAGATCTTTCCGGGCTTCGCCGCGGCGGAAGTGCTGTTCAACGAGGACGGCTCGGTCAAGGGGGTCGCCACCGGCGACATGGGGGTCGCGCGCGACGGCACCCACCGCGCCGATTATCAGCCGGGCATGGAGCTTCACGGCCGCTACACCTTCTTCGCCGAAGGCGCGCGCGGCCATCTCACCAAGCAGCTCAAGCGGACCTTCGAGCTCGACAGGGACAGCCAGCCCCAGGTCTACGGCATCGGCCTCAAGGAATTGTGGGACGTCGATCCCGACAGGCACGAGCCCGGGCGAGTGGTCCACACCCAGGGCTGGCCGCTGGCCGACGCCTGGGGCGGCGGCTTCCTCTACCACCAGGAGAACAACCAGGTCGCGTTGGGCTTCGTCGTCGCCCTCAACTACCGCAACCCGCATCTTTCGCCGTTCGAGGAATTCCAGCGCTGGAAGCAGCATCCGGCGATCCGGCAGTTCCTCGAGGGCGGCCGCCGGGTCAGCTATGGGGCGCGGGCGATCAACGAGGGCGGCTGGCAGGCGGTGCCGAAGCTCGCTTTCCCCGGCGGAGCTCTGGTCGGCTGCGCCGCGGGCTTCGTCAACGTGCCGAGGATCAAGGGCAGCCACACCGCGATGAAGTCTGGCATGCTCGCGGCCGAGGCGGCTTTCGCGGCGATCGTCGCCGGCCGCGGCGGCGACCTGCTGGCGGACTATGATTCCGCGCTGCGCGACAGCTGGGTCGCCGACGAGCTCAAGACGGTGCGCAATGTCGAGCCTCTGGTGGCGAAATGGGGCGGCACGATCGGCACCCTGCTCGCCGGCGCCGACATGTGGATGCGCCAGCTCGGCATCGGACTGCCGTTCACGATGCGCCACCATCCCGACAACACGACCCTGTGGCGCAAGGACCTGGTGGCGCCGATCCCCTATCCCAAGCCCGACGGCCTGATCAGCTTCGATCGCCTCTCCTCGGTCTTCGTCTCCAACACCAATCACGAGGAGGACCAGCCGGTCCACCTGACGCTCAAGGATCCCTCGATCCCGATCCGGATCAACCTCGATCTCTACGACGGTCCCGAGCAGAGATATTGTCCGGCCGGGGTCTACGAATTCGTCGACGAGGGCGGCCGTCCGCGGCTGCAGATCAACGCCCAGAATTGCGTCCACTGCAAGACGTGCGACATCAAGGACCCCGCCCAGAACATCAACTGGGTGGTACCCGAAGGCGGAGGAGGGCCGAACTATCCCAACATGTAGGCATTTGGCGGCCGCCATGGCCGGCGCCGCGCTCGTCCTCGCCGGGGCCGCCCAGGCGCGGGTCGAGCCGACGACGCCGCTCGCCGGCTATGCCCAGGCCCGCGCCGCCGCTTCGGCCGGAGCGCTCGAGCAGGCCAGCGCGGGCTATGCCGCGGCTCTGGCCGCGCAGCCCGACAACGAGGTGGTCGCCTCCCAGGCGCTGACTCATGCCGTCGGCGCCGGCGATTGGCCGCTGGCGCTCCGCGCCGCCCATGCGCTCGAGCGGCGCAACGCCTTGCTTCCCGACGCTCGCTTCCTGCTCGTCGCCGAGGCCTTCCGCGCCGGTGACTGGCGGGCCGCCGGGCGGCAGGTCGACGCCGTCGAGCAGGAGCAGTTGTTCGCCTTCACGGTGCCGGTGCTGCGGGCCTGGCTGGCCTTCGGGTCGCGCGAGGGCGATCCCCTTTCCTTCCTCGCCGCGGCGAGCGGATCGGCCGCTTCCGAAGCCTATGCCGCCGAGCATCGTCCGCTGCTGCTGCTCGCCGCCGGCCGCGAGGGGATGAGCGCGCCGATTCGCGAAGCGATCGAGGCGGCCGGACCGCGCGCCTTGCGGTTGCGCCTGGCGGCGGCGGCGACCCTGGCCCAGCGCGGCGATCGCGACGAGGCGCTTGCCCTTCTCGCCGGCGACGATTCCTCGCTGGCCGCCGCTCGGCGGCTGGTCGAGGCCCGCCGGCCGGTCCCCGGCGCCGTCGCCGGCGCTGCGGCCGGCATGGCCGAGCTGATGGTCCGCCTCGCCCTCGACATGCACGCGCAGGATCTCGCCCCGGTCGCCGCGAGCTTCGCGCGCCTGTCGACCTACCTGGCGCCGGAGAGCGCCCAGACCTGGATGATCGCCGCCGAGCTGCTCGCCCAGCAGGAGCGCCACGAGGCCGCCGTCGCCCTGCTCGGCCGGGTCGCGGGAGACGATCCGCTGGCGGGCGCGGCGCGCGACCAGCGGATCCGGCTGCTGATGGAGGCGGACGAGGACCAGCGCGCCCTCGGCGAGGCCCGTTCCGCCGCCGAAGCCGAGGGCGCGAGCGTCGCCGATCTCGTCCGCTATGCCGAGGTGCTGATGGACCAGGACCGCCCGTCCGATGCCGCCCGAGCCTTCGCCCGCGCCCTCGAGCTGCGCAGCGACGAGGATGCGAGCTACTCGGAATGGGCGCTCTGGCTGTTCCGCGGCGGCGCCCATGACGAAGCGGACGATTGGCCGCAGGCGCGCGCCGCGCTCGAGCAGGCCTATCGCCTCGCTCCCGATCAGCCGCTGGTGCTCAACTATCTCGGCTATGCCCAACTCGAACGGCGCGAGAATCTGGTCGAGGCCGAGCGGCTGGTCCGCGAGGCGCATCGGCTCGCGCCCAACAACGGCGCGATCACCGATTCGCTCGGCTGGGCGCTGTTCCTCAAGGGCGACCTTCCGGAGGCGATCTCGCTGCTCGAACGGGCCGCCGAGAGCGAGCCGGCGGATGTCGAGATCAACGAGCATCTCGGCGACGCCTATTTCACCGCCGGCCGCCGGGTCGAGGCGCGCTTCGCCTGGGCCGCGGCGAGGGTCTATGCCGAGGGCGGGGATGCGGCGCGGCTCGACGCCAAGATCCGGACGGGGCTGACGCCGCAACTCGCCGCGCGCTAGGCCCGACCCGCGATGCGCGAGACGGCTTATGCCAAGATCAACCTGGCGCTTCACGTGCGCGGGCGGATGCCGGACGGCTATCATCGGATCGAGACGATCTTCGCCTTCGCCGAGGCGGGCGACGAGATCGAGGCGGCGCCGGCCGGGGCGCTGGAGCTGGCCGTCGGCGGCCCCTTCGCCGCGTCTCTCGCGGGCGAGGAGGACAATCTGGTAGCGCGTGCCGCCCGGGCGCTGAGCCGCCGCTTCGGGGTCGGCGCCGGGGTCCGGCTGACCCTCGACAAGCGGCTCCCGGTGGCCGCCGGGATCGGCGGCGGCTCGGCGGACGCCGCGGCGGCGCTGCGGCTGCTGTCGCGCTGGTGGCGGCTCGATGCCGAGGAAGCGGTGTTGCTCGAACTCGCCCGCGGCCTCGGCGCCGACATCGCCGCCTGCCTCGGCAGCCGTCCGGCGCGCGGGGAAGGGCGGGGGGACCTGCTGCGGCCTTTCGCCGATGATCGCCTCGCTGGCGCTCCGGTGCTTCTCGTCAACCCGGGCGTGCCGCTGTCGACGGCGGCCGTCTTCCGGGCCTGGGACGGGGTGGATCGAGGCGCCTTGGCCGGCTGGCGGGAGGGACGCAACGATCTCGAGCCTGTGGCGAGGCGCTTGGCGCCGGCGGTCGCCGACGTGCTCGACGCCCTTAAGGGCGCCTCCTTCGCGCGCATGTCGGGGTCCGGCGCGACCTGCTTCGGCCTCTACGCGAGCGCCGCCGATCGCGATTCCGCGGCCCGGTCGATCGCCGCGCTTCGCCCGCAATGGTGGATTCTGGCGACCCGGCTCCGCGCCTAGGCGGGGGAGGAGACCCCGGCCTGCCGCAATTGCTCGTAGAGCCGTTCGAGCGCCTGCTCCGCCTCGCGCGGGTAGGTGACGCGATTCTCGAAGACGAAGCGGTCGCTTGGCGCCGGTCGGCTGCGCTCGGCGAGATCCTCCCACAGCGTCAGCCAGACGTCATAATGCCCGACCAGCGCGGTCGCGCAGGGCTGGAGCGGGTCCGGCAGGAGGTAGCCCTTCGCCAGCAGCAGGGCGCGTACCGAAAGGTTGATGCGCCTTAGGCCGGCGGCGAACAGGAACGTCCGCCCGTTGTCGAGATACGCCTGGTAGGCGGACTTCGCGGCCAGGAAGTGCATGTGCAGCGGCCCCAGCAGTTCATCGAGCAAGACCCGGTCCATGGCATCCCCTAGCATATCGCGAGAGCCATGGCCGAGCCCGGTCGGGTCCGTCGCGGACGGCTGCCAGATCCCGTCCCCGCTGCCCCACCAATCCCATCGCGGCACAGCGTGGGGCGGGCATTAACCATCGGAAAGCGCAGGATTTCGTTGTGGCACGGCTCTTGCTCTCCTGAGCGGCGACGGGTCGAGGCGCGGTCGTTTTCGCGCCGACATCCGCCCGCGGTCCCCGCTCTCCACCGGACGGGCGCCGCGGAAAAGTTTGGCCGGGCCGCCGCGTATCGGGCGGCCCGGCCTTTTTTTCGTCGCGAGGGGCCCGATGGCTCGGTCAGCGCGAACGTCGCGCCGTCGCGACGGCGGTTCGGAAGCCGGGGTAGATGAAGGCCTGTCCGAACGGGGCGAGGTGGTTGGTGTCGAGGTAGAGCGCCTTGCCGCCGACGACGGCCGAGCAGGGATCGCGCGGGCAGAGGATCGGGAAGGGGTCCCAGATCGTCAGCCCCGGCACGGCTCGCGCGAGCGCGGTCATGCTCGCGAGCGCCGGCCGCCTCAGCCTCGTCAGCTCCTCGCGGTCGACGGCGATACCTCCGGCGCACACCGGATTGCGCCGGTTGAACCAGTCCGAGCAGCGAAAGGCGGGGCTTCGGAAGACGGGGCCGGGCGCCTGGATGACCAGCGAGGCCCCGGTCCCCGCCAGCCGCCTTAGCAAGGCCCTCGCTTCGACATAGGCGGCGCCGCGCCGGCTGCCGTCGGCACCGCCCTCCCAGTCCGCGTGCCTGATCCCCGCCTCGTCGATGCGCGGGACGTGCATCGAGGCGAGGAACAGCGTGTCGCCCTCGGACAGGCTTCGCGACAGCTCCGCGACGACGCTCCGGTAGAAATCCGCACAGGGGAGCTTGCTCGACGCCGGCACCGAAAGCGGGGGAAAGGCGCAGGCGGGTTTGACGTAGCTGTAGACCGGCACACCCGACTCGCCGGCATAGCGGCGAAGCGATGCTTCGTAGGTCAGCGCATGGGAATCCCCGACCGCGACGAGCCGCGGCGCGGCGCGCGCTCCCGGGCAGGAGGGAATCCAGGCATAAGCGAAGCCGCCGGCGAAGCGCCGCCGGCTCTCGCTCACCGGGCATCTCCCGGGCTCGGGCGCGGACTCGGCGGCGGCCTGGCGGGAGAAATCGCTCAGAGTGAGGTTCGGCGCCGCGCCGAACAGCAGCCAGACGGCGCCGGCGCCGGCGAGCAGGGCGCCGCCGCCGCCCGCCAGCACC
>Ga0196962_10000359_pt1 | contig 19821 bp, 18 predicted proteins | sample S3v_20metaG_FD_183186 | JGI IMG/M metagenome (GOLD analysis project Ga0196962, IMG submission 183186) | Soil microbial communities from Anza Borrego desert, Southern California, United States - S3+v_20 | ecosystem: Environmental > Terrestrial > Soil > Desert | place: USA: California | collected...
CCTGAGGGCGGGCGAATCGAGGTCAAGCTTGTCGATCTCGACCACCCCCGAGGCGCTGGCGAAGTAAGCCACGATGGGGTCGTTGGGCGCTATCTCCACCTCGGGACCGGGCTCCTGGCTGGGAGCCTCCACCACGGGTTTGGGCATCTCCTCGGGTGTCGCTTGCCTACTGTCGCGCCCGAAGAGACTCTGCCAGAAACCCTGCCTGTTTCTCTCCTGTGTCGTCATCCTACCTCCTGGCCCTGATTCTAGCCCCCAAACGTCTCCCAGACGTTACGAAAAGCGTTACGAAAAGCTCCCCGTCGGAAATCTCCCCAGTAATTGTCTCACGTCTCGATTTGTACGTCGCCTGACCTGTGGGCACAGTCCGCTCTCGGGCCGCACGATGCTCCGGATGAAGCGTATCCCAGGCCATCTGCACGCTACCCGGTGAACGTCTCGCAATCGTTACGCAAAGCGCTACGAGAATCGTTGCTCGAATAACCTCGACCGACAACGTGGAAAGGAGGACGCCTCTGATGCTAACCTTTGCCCGATGAGGTCGAAGCAATAACCCAATGCGCGAGATAGCGGCCAGTTCGGTAACCGAAACGGTGCGCGACCTGTGCATCGAGGCCAACACGCGTCTGCCGCAGGAGCACCTGGCCGCCCTGAGGCGCGCGCTCGAAGCGGAGGAGTCGGAACTCGGGCGCGAGGTGATCGAACGCCTCCTGGAGAACGCGGAGGTCGCCCGCGAGCGGTGCATCGCCTTCTGCCAGGACACGGGATACGCCGTCTTCTTCGTCGAGCTGGGGAGCGAAGTCAGGTTCTCGGGCGGAGACATAGGGGCCGCCATAGACGAGGGCGTCCGCCGCGGCTACGAGGAGGGCTACCTCAGGAAATCCATCGTCAGGAGCCCCGTAGACAGGACGAACACGGGCGACAACACCCCGGCCGTCGTCTACTACGAACCGGTCTCCGGCGACGGTTTGAGACTCACGATGCTGGTCAAGGGCGCGGGCTGCGACAACATGAGCGCGCTCAAGATGCTCACCCCCGCGGAAGGCCTCCTTGCGATGAAACGGTTCGTCGTCGAGACCATCGAGAGGGCAGGCCCGAACGCCAGCCCGCCGCTCACCGTCGGGGTCGGTATGGGCGGCCCGTTCGAGAAGGCTGCGATGCTAGCCAAGAGGGCGCTAACCCGGCCTTCCGGCGAGCCCAACCCCGACCCCGATCTCGCCGTCCTCGAGCGCGAGCTACTCGACGAGATCAACGCCACAGGCATAGGACCCGCCGGCTACGGCGGTACGCAGACGGCGCTCGCGGTCCACATCGAGAGCTTCCCGACCCACATCGCCGCCTTCCCCGTCGCCGTCAACCTCGACTGCCACTCCCACCGTACGGCCTCGGCCGAGCTGTGAGCCCAGAGCCGGTCTTCCTGACAGCGCCGCTCTCGATGGAAGACATCGAGCCCTTGAGGTCGGGCGACATCGTGCGCCTGAACGGCGTTCTGTACACGGCCCGCGACGCGGCCCACGCCAGGATGAAGGATGCGATCGAGGCGGACGAGCCGCTCCCCTTCGACCCCGAAGGGCAGGTCGTGTACTTTACGGGCCCGGCTCCGGCGCGCCCGGGTCGAGCGCTGGGACCTGCGGGACCGACGACGGCATCGAGGATGGACCCGCACTCGCCGATGCTCGTAGAACGTGGTCTGAGGGGCATGGTCGGCAAGGGTTCGCGCTCCGACAGGGTTCTCGAAGCCATGAGGGAGCACGGCTGCGTGTACTTCGGAGCCGTCGAGGGTACGGCGGCGCTGCTGGCGGATTGCGTCAAGGAGGCCGAGGTCGTCGGCTACGAAGACCTGGGTGCCGAGGCGGTCCGGCGCCTCGTGGTCGAGGACTTCCCGGTCGTCGTAGTGAACGATCTCTACGGAGGCGATCTTTACAAGGAAGGCCGCGAGCGCTGGAGGCGTTCGCCGGGCTGAGGTCCTAGCCGGACCCTTCGATCCTCTCCTCGACCTTCTCGACGTACTGATCCGGCTTCGTCTTGCGCTCCAGGCCGCCCGAGGACATGTAGCGGACCTTGCCGTAGACCTCGCGCTCGGTCCAGCCGCGGTCGTGCTGGCCGAAGACCCAGGCCACGTTGGCGAACGAGTTCGGATCGCGGCCGTCGAGGAAGTACTTGTTGTTGAGGTAGAGCGTGGTCTTGTATGCGTACTCGGGCGTGTTCGACCACTCCAGGATCTTCTTCCCCCAGTACATGCGCATGTAGTTGTGCATGTAGCCGGTGTGTACCATCTCCTTCATCGCCGCGTTCCAGTACTCGTCGTGCGTCTCTGCGTTCTCGAGCTGCTTTCTGGTGTACGTGTACTCTCGCTCGTCGCCTTTATGCTCTTCGAGCGTATGCCTCGCCCAGTCTGGGAGGTTGGAGTACGAGTCGTAGTCGTTGTTGTAGAAGACGAAGTTCATGGACAGCTCGCGCCTCACGACGAGCTCCTCGACGAAGGACTCTATGTTGTTTTGCTTCGCCGTCGCCTCCCTGGCCTGGAGGGCGAGCCAGATCGGGGAGACGTGCCCGAAGTGCAGGTACTTGCTCATGTGCGAGACGTAGTCGGTCTGCGGCTGGTTGCGGTTCGCGTCGTAGTCGCCGAGACCCTGTTTCAGAAAGCGGCGGAAGATCTTCTTGGCCTCCGAGTTGCCCCCCTTGTACAGGTGGCTGAGGGCGCCGACGCTACGGTCGAGGTCCATCCCATCGAGGACCTTCTCTACATCCGAGAGATCCAGGCCGTCTTCCTGCATTTTCGTCGACCGCTTTTCGACCCTGGTCGGCCTGAGCGCGACCAGGAAGTCTTCGAGGTACTCCTGGATCTTCGGCCGGAGCGTCCGCGCCGCGTGCTCCTGCTTGCCGGAGGCGAGCTCGACGGGCACGACCACGTCGGACTCCACCTGTGTAACGAGACAATCCGCCTCTCTGGCGACCTTCTCACGCCACTTCTTCTGCGGACGCATGTAACCGCGGTCCGTGACGATGATCGAGGCGTCCTTGCCCGCCTCGAGAGCTACCTCCTCTGGGGAGCCCTCGCGGACGACCATCTCGATGCCGCGCTTCTCTACTGCTTCCTGCGCGTCCTTCAAACCCTCCAGCATGAAAGTGTAGTGGCGGAGGTTGGCCTCGGGATAGTCGTCGGTGAGGCCGAACACCACGAGCAGACGCTGGTCCAGATCGTTCGCCCGCTGCACGGCGTACTCGAGCGCGTGGTTCTGCTCGGCGCGCTGGGAGGATTGCATCCAGTACAGGACGTGGCCCCCTTCCCTTACGTCCGCCTCGTTCAGGTCCTGTACACGCTCTACTTGTATCTTCCGCGTCGCCATCTGGCACCTGCCTCCGTAGTTCTCGCCTGGAAGCTAGATTAGGCGAAGCCGGTCTCGACGGATGGATCAGAAAACACAAAAGGACGCCCCCTGCAACGAGGCAGGGGGCGTCTTCTTGTTTCGAATCTTACTCTGAGGCGGCTTCGGGGTCGAAGCGGAGGGCGGCGGAGTTTATGCAGTAGCGCTGCCCCGTGGGGGCTGGTCCGTCCTCGAAGACGTGGCCCTGGTGGGCGCCGCAGACGGCGCAGTGTACCTCCGTACGGCGCATGAAGAGGCTACGATCCTCCTCCGTCTCCACGTTGGCTTGGTCGATCGGCTCCCAGAAGCTGGGCCAGCCCGTGCCCGAGTCGTACTTGGTGTCGGACGCGAAGAGGGGCGTCCCGCAGGCTACACACCGGTAGATCCCCTCCTCCTTGTTGTCGTAGTACTCGCCGCTGAAGGGCCGCTCCGTGCCCTTCATCCGCGTAATGCGGTACTGCTCGGGGGTGAGCTGGTCCTGCCATTCATCTTCTGTCTTCTGAATCTTCCTTGGCGTATCGGTCATGCCGAAATTTTAGCACGCCTGCTTCGCAGGCTTGTCAGCACGGCGCTTCGCGCCTTGTCAGCACGCTTCGGCTTCGCCTCGCTGGTCAGCAAGTCAGCTTCTCCCGTTCCGGCCTCGCCCTGCCGCGCACGAGGAACCGCTACCTGTGGCGGTCGGATTCTACGCTCTTGGCCACGCTTCGAGACGACTAGCTGAAGTGCTGACGAGCGAAGGCGTAAGCCTGAGCGTGCTGACTTGCTGACCAGAGCGGATTCAGGAAGGGTGACCCTTCCTGAATCCGCTCTCAGTTCAGGATTCATGCCTCAGGAGTCGGACGGGGCACTTGGGGCGCGTGATCCCGCCTGTAGACCATGACGGTTCGCAGGAACGTGATGACCGTCTCGCCCTCCTGGTTGTAGCCCGTGGTCTTCACCCTCACTATGCCTACGTTCGGCCGCGAGCGCGACCCTCGCTTCTCGATGACCTCGCTCCTGGAGTAGATCGTATCCCCCTCGAAGACGGGCGCGGGGAGCCGGATCTCATCCCACCCGAGGTTGGCGAAGACGTTCTGGGAGACATCCGTTACGCTCTGGCCGGTCACCAGGGCGACGGTGAAGGTGGAGTCGACCAGCGGAAGGCCGTACTCGGTCTTGGCGGCGTAGGCGTGGTCCACGTGGATGGGGGCCGTGTTCTGGGTGAGGAGCGTGAACCACAGGTTGTCCGTGGTCGTCACCGTGCGCCCCAGGGGATGCTCATAGACGTCCCCCACCTCAAAGTCCTCGAAAAAGCGTCCCCGCCACCCCTCTTTGATCGCCATGCTACTCCCCCTGTATTCGGGCTATGGTAAAGTCGATTTCGTGATCATCGTCTCGCAGATAGGCCCGGAATGCTACCCGGTCCCAGCCTGGTGGGACCCTATATCTTGACGAAAAAGCACGAGCATCTCCGCCGGGGCGTTAGGGAGGTATGCTCCCGCTTCCCGAACGAGTACTGGCGCGGTCTCGACGCGGAACGCCGCTATCCCGAAGAGTTCGTCGCCGCGATGACGGGTGCCGGCTACCTCGGTGCCCTGATACCGGAGGAGTACGGTGGGATGGGGCTCGACCTCTCTGCCGCTTGCGCCATCCTCGAGGAGGTCAACCTTAGCGGCGCCAACGCCGGACCGGCCCACGCCCAGATGTACACCATGGGCACACTCCTCAGGCACGGCTCCGAGGAGCAAAAGCGAGAGTACCTGCCGAAGATAGCCAGGGGAGATCTGAGACTGCAGGCCTTCGCCGTCACCGAGCCGGAAGCCGGAACCGACACGACCTCCATTCGCACCACGGCGAAGCGCGAGGGAGACCATTACGTCGTGAACGGGCGCAAGATCTACATCTCCAGGGTCGAACAATCTGACCTCATGATCCTGCTCGCCCGCACGACACCCTTAGAGCAGGTCGAAAAACGCTCCAGCGGTCTATCCGTCTTCCTCGTCGACCTGAGGGAGGCAGAAGGCCTCAGCGTAAGACCGAGGCGCGTGATGATGAACAACGCGACCAACGAGCTAACCTTCCAAGGCTTACGGCTCCCTGCGGAGAACCTCATCGGCGAAGAGGGAGCAGGTTTCCGCTACATCATCGACGGCATGAACGCCGAGCGTATCCTCATCGCCGCCGAGTGCGTGGGCGACGGGAGGTGGTTTGTGGAGCAGGCCACGCAGCGCGCTTCGGGGCGCGAGGTGTTCGGGCGCAGGATCGGCGAGAACCAGGGGATCCAGTTCCCCATAGCGAGGGCCTACGCGAACGTCGAGGCCGCCTCGCTGATGGTGGAGAAGGCGGCGGCCCTCTTCGACCGGGGAGAACCGTGCGGCGCCGAGGCGAACCTGGCTAAGCTCCTGGCCGCCGACGCCTCTTGGGAGGCGGCCAACGCCGCCCTTCAGACCTTCGGCGGCTACGGCTTCGACGCCGAGTACGGCGTAGAGCGCAAGTTCCGCGAGACGCGTCTCTACCAGGTAGCCCCGATCTCGACGAACCTCATCCTCTCTTACTTGGCCGAGCACGTCCTCGGCCTCCCCAGGTCTTTCTGACAGCGAGATCCCTTGCAACCCGCGGCGCAAACGCCGACTCTACGGCAGCCCGGAGAGGACCCTCTCGTGGACTTCGAGGTCGCTCTCACCGAAGAGGACGAACCGTATGAGATGTACCCGCTCGAGCCTCTCCGCTCCATTTCGCACAGTTCCGAGCGCCACTTCCGCTGCTTCCTCGACGGGGTAGCCGAAGATACCGGTCGAGATGGCGGGGAAGGCGATGGACTCTATCCCGTTCTCCTCGGCGAGTGCGAGTGAGTTGCGGTAGCAGCCCGCCAGGAGCTCGGCCTCGGGGCGGTCCTGGCCGTAGACCGGTCCCAAAGTGTGGATGATGTAACGGTTCGGAAGCCCGTGCGCACCGGTTATGACCGCCTCGCCAGGCCGTATGGGGCCGAGCGGCACGGCTTCCTCGGCGAGACCGGGTCCGGCGGCGCGGTGGATGGCCCCTGCGACCCCTCCGCCGGGCTCGAGCCGCGCGTTCGCCGCGTTGACCACGGCCTCCACATCGTCCTGGGAGGTTATGTCTCCCTGGATGCACTCGACCGTTACGGCCCCGAATTCACGTCTCATCAGCCCTCCCAGGAGTAGGCCAGCTTGCCACCCCGCCACACCCTCTCCACGGAGAGGTCGGGCGTCAGGACCGTAACGTCGGCGTCGTAGCCTGGGACGAGGCGGCCCTTGCGGCGACCTTCGCCGACGAGCTTCGCCGGTGAGGTGGAGGTCATACGCGCGGCCTCGGGGATGGTACAGCCGGTGAAAGCCAGGATGTTCATGAACGCATCTTTCATGGTCAGCATGCTTCCGGCGATGGAACCGCTCCCCAGTCTCGGGACGCCGCCGCCAGTGTACACGGTGCGGGTTGCCAGACGGTACTCGCCGTCCTCCATGCCCGTTGCGGCTATGGCGTCGGTGACGAGACAGAGGCGGTCGGGACCGAGCATGCGGAAGGCTAGCCCGACCATCTCCGGATGGACGTGCAACCCGTCGGCGATCAGACCGCAGACTGCCCTCGGGTGGGCGAAGGCGGCCCCTGGCAGCCCAGGCTCGCGGTGGTGCATCGCGCTCATCCCGTTGAAGAGGTGTGTGACGCTGGCGACCTGCCCATCCAGAGCGTCGTAGGCCTCTTCGAAGGCAATATCGGAGTGGCCGGCCGAGACAACCACCCCACGGTTCGCGGCGAGGGCGGTGAGTTTGTCGGCGCCTTCCAGCTCGGGAGCCAGCGTGATCATACGCACGGGCCCGAGGTCGAGCAGATGGGCGAGCAACTCCGCATCGGGCATCAGGACGTGGGCAGCCGCGTGGGCACCCCTCTTCTGTAGGCTTATAAACGGCCCTTCGAGGTGGACGCCGAGCACCTCGGCGCCCGACCCGGTGGGGGTGCCGATCTCAGGCAGGGCCTCCTCGTAGAGGCCCTCGGGCGACGAGATGACGGTGGGCAGGTATGAGGTGGTGCCCGTCGAGAGCAGGGCTTCGGAGAGTTCGGGCAGGCGCGCACTCTCCGTGGCCACGTCGACACCGAAGGCCCCGTTGACCTGCAAATCGACGAAGCCGGGCAGGATCAGGGACCCTTCGTGGTCGTGGACCTCATCCGCTTCGGCGAGGAGAGAGTCATCAGGGCTCACGTCCGCGATGGACCCTTCACCTAGGAGGACCGTGCCATCGGGCCATACCTCGTAGTCCGTAACGATCTGGCCCCGCAGCGCGACGAACCTCATGTTACGGTTCTCCGAATATCCTCGCCCCTCATAGCACACATCTTCCGCTCACGGGGCCCGCGAATCAAGGGTGGCACCCGCGAACTCGTCGACGTTGCGTTCCGGGCGGGCGTCGGGGACACGCAGGAGGAAGAAGAGGCCCAAGGCCATGATGACGGCGAGCGAGCCTACGGAGATCCTGTAGCCGTAAGCGCCGCCCCCGAAGACGAAGAGAAACACGGCCGTGAGCGCGGGCCCGAAGACCGCGGAGACCTTCCCGGCCAGCGAGAAGAGACCGAAGAACTCCCCCAGCTTCTCGGGCGGCGAGAGGGCGACGAGCATCACCCGCCCCACGGTCCACATCCCTCCCAGCGCGATCCCCACGATGGGCCCCGCGAGAAACAACATCCACGCCCCCAGGGCAGCGGCGGAGAGCAAGATCGCGACGAGCCACAGGACGAGTACTCCGACGAGCGACCTCTTGGGTCCCACCCGGTCCGTAAGGAGGCCGAAACCGGCCGAGCCGACCACGGCGAAGGCCGTGGAGAAGAGGAGCAAATTCCTTACCTGCGTGCCGTCCATCTCGAAGACCACCCGACCGTAGAGCGCCATGTTTGCGACGGCGGTATTCGCCGCGTCGGTGTAGAGGATCGTAGCCAGGATAAAGGTCCCCACTCCTGCGTAAGCGCGCAGGTTCTTCACGGTGCTGACCACGTCACGGTAGACCGCCCCGAGGACCACGGGCCTCCGCGCCCGCACCGCAGGGTCGGGCACGAAGAAGAAAGCGGGCAGCGAGAAGACGAGGTAGATGACGGCAGTCGGCACGAAGGCGTTGGAGTAGACTTCGTCACCGGCCTCCAGCCATCCCCCGAGTGGCCCAAGCACCGGACGCAGCGTCTCTCCGTTCTCGACGAAGTACGTCAGAACAACGAGGCCGAGGATGGTGCCAACGTAGCCCACTGCGGTGCCGTAGCCGCTGATCCTGCCGGCCCCGCGTCCCGCCGAGACGACGGGCAAGAGCGCGTTGTAGAAGACGAGCGCGGACTGGTAGGCGAGGTCGGCCGCGACGAACAGCGCGAGCCCCACCACGACCCCGCCGGCCACGTCGAGCGCGGCGGTGAGCGCGACCGCGATAGTGGTAAGCAGGATCAGGTAAGGCACCCGTCGCTGTCTGAGGTCGGCTACGGCCCCGAGAACGGGCGCCGTGAGCACGACGAACAGCGCGGAGAGGGCCGCAGCCGAATTGACGAGGCCGGCCCCGGAGAGGAGGCCCCCGCTCCCGACCTGCTCCTCGACCCAGAGCGGGAAGTAAAAGGAGAGGATGGTGACCGAAAAGATGGTGTTCGAGAGGTCGTAGAGGATCCAGGAGAAAGCCGCCAGCCTCGAGGCCTTGCCGCCGGATAACCTCCTCTCTCTCATCCCGGCGGCAGTATAGAGTACGCGGCCGACGTTTAGATCATCTCGGGCATTCGCCTCCCTAACTGAGTGCGACGTCGAGGGTCATCATGACGGCGAAGCCGACCATGAGGGCGAGGGCGGCTATGTCGGGGCTGCCGCGTTTCGCCTCGGGGATGAGCTCTTCGGCGACGACGAAGATCATGGCCCCAGCGGCGAACGCCAGAGCATAGGGCAGTATCGGCCTGGCGAGCACGACCGCAGCCGCCCCGATAACCCCAGCAACGGGCTCGACCGCCGCCGAGAGCTGCCCATAGAAGAAGCTCCTGGATCTCGACAGCCCCTCACGCCGCAGCGGCATGGCCACGGCCATACCCTCGGGGAAGTTCTGAAGCCCTATGCCTATGGCAAGCGCGACCGCGGCGCCGATCGAAGCCCCAGGGATGCCCGCCGCCGCCGCTCCAAAGGCCACTCCCACCGCAAGCCCCTCGGGTATGTTGTGGAGCGTTATAGCCGAGACGAGCAACACGCTCCGGCGCCAGCTCGTATGGATGCCCTCCGCGTCCTTCATCGGGTGGCCGGGATGGAGGTGCGGGAGTACCAGATCGAGGCCCCGCAGGAAAATCCCGCCAGCCAGAAACCCGATGAGGGGCGGCACCCACATCGGTAGCGGTCCTCCCCGGGAGAGATCTATGGAAGGCGCCAGCAGCGACCAGAAACTGGCCGCGATCATGACCCCAGCAGCGAAAGCCAGCATCGCGTCGAGAAGCTTGCGGCTGACCTTCCTCGCGCCGAACACCAGCGACGCCCCGAGCGCCGTAACCCCCCAGGTGAACATCGTGGCCAAAAGCGCCTGCAAGACGGGAGACATCCCAGCGAGAACCCCGATCACCCGCCCAACCTACTCTCGTGCCCCGTGTTGCCTTCGATGGTGAACGCACTCACCCCCTCGATTACTTCGTTCACTTCGCTCGTTCTTCCATTCATGGTACCCTCCCAAGGCTTGAATTTAGCTTTGGCTAACTTTATATTGAACTACGGTAAATAATCAAGGCGCTCTGCTCTTGCCAATGAATCTGCATAGTCTACTATGGTCTTCGAGATGAACGAATTGTCGGAGACCCGTTCCCCTTCTTCTTCGGTCGGGGACTACTTGAAGGCTGTTTGGGAGCTCGCTGTGGATTCGGGGGGTGCCGCTTCGACCAAGGGCGTGGCGGCGCGGCTCTCCGTATCGTCGGCCTCGGTCTCCAACATGTTCGCGAGGTTGCAGGATATGGGCCTTGTGAGGTACGAGCGCTACAGGGGGGCGACGCTCACCGAGCGCGGTCGAGAAGAGGCCTTACGGCTGGTACGGCGGCACCGGCTGATCGAGACGTTCCTCCTCGAGCACCTCGACTACGATTGGCAGGAGGTACACGACGAGGCCGAGCGGCTGGAGCACGCGGTCTCGGACGGGTTCACCGAGCGTCTGGCGGAGCTGTTGGGGCATCCGGATCACGACCCGCACGGGGACCCGATCCCCTCGGCCGAGGGCACTCTCGAGGTGGAGGAATCCTTTGCTTTGAGCCAGGCCGTCGCGGGCCAAAGGGTGCGTATCTCGAAGGTAAGTGACGAAGACGCTGCGATGCTCGACTACCTGGGTGATCGCAACCTCGTCCCAGGGAGGCGGTTGAGTGTCAGGGAGGTGCGGGCCCTCGACGGGGTCGTGGTAGTCGAGGATGAGGAGGCGGAGGTCTACGCCCTCGGGGAGCCGTTGGCGCGTTCGATCTTTGTCAGGGACGATCCGTAGCCTACTCCTCTCAAAAGGGTTCGGGCGGCTTTCGCGCTTGATTTCTGAGAAACCGGGTATCTTACCCGTACGGGAACGAGGATTGTGGATCAGAAGGGCGACACGCGGGGACACACCGACAAGACTATTCGGATCAGGGCACCGGAGCAGGTCGTGGTGGTAGATCCACCACCCGAGCCCGCTTACCCACGCTACCGGGTCGAGCCGGGCCAAAGGGCATCTCTAGCGACGGTAGATCCCAACGAGACCGAGCATTACAAGAAGAAGAAGGACGTCGCCAAAGCGTTGGAGAAGCAACGCAGGCGCATACAGGACCTCCAGGAGCGTCTCTATGCGGAGAACGAGCGGGGAATGCTGATCGTGTTGCAGGCCATGGATACGGGTGGGAAAGACGGAACCATCAAACACGTCTTCAGCGGTGTCAACCCGCAGGGATGCAGGGTATCGTCCTTCAAGGCCCCGAGCGCAGAAGAAGCCAACCACGACTTCCTGTGGCGGTACCACAAGAGCGCCCCGGCAAAGGGCAGGATCGGCATCTTCAACCGCTCCCACTACGAAGACGTGCTCGTCGTCCGAGTCAAGAACCTGGTCCCGGAGGACATCTGGAGTCGGCGCTACGACCAGATCAACGCCTTCGAGCGTAACCTCTCGCTCGGCGGCATAGCCGTCCTCAAGTTCTTCCTGCACATCTCCAAAGACGAGCAGAAGAGGCGACTCCAGTCGCGTCTCGACGACCCGGACAAACGTTGGAAGTTCTCCTCGAACGACATCAAGGAACGCGGCTTCTGGGACGCATACCAGCAGGCATTCGAGGACGCCCTCAGCAACTGCTCGACCGAGCACGCCCCCTGGTATGTGGTGCCGGCCAACAAGAAGTGGTACCGCAACCTCGTCGTCGCCCGCACCATCGCGGACACCCTCGAGGCGATGGACCCGCGGTATCCTCCAGCCGAGGAAGGGTTGGAGAAGGTAAAGATCCCGGATTGAAGTAAGTCCATGAACAGGGAGTGGCGACACGAGGGGTGCGTCATCAGCAACGACGGTTCACGCCTGGAAATAGTCCATAGTTAGGAGTTTGCTGTTCTTCCGATACCAAGTCCGGGTGAATACCAATGCCAGCAGAAAGTCCTCCAACTACCCACCGCTCTACTGCTCGTGAATTCCCGCTCCCCGCTTTCGCGGGGACAAGCTTCGCGGGAATGGCAGCAATACGGTCCCCTTCAAACGGACCCGGTATGATGCGATAGAGTGGACACGTTACCGGCTGGTGTCCACAGGCTACTCTTTCCTGCATGGGGGTTGGTGATGGGCGGGGTGAGTGAGGCACGCCCGTGGTGGCATCTGTGGGTGGTTTGTTGTCTGCTGGAGGTATCTACGGTTGCATGCGGCGTCCCGCCAGAAGAGAGCTCGGACTCCGGAAGTCCGGCGGAGGAAACACGGGTGGTCGCCGAACATGAAGCCGGACACGCTACAGAGGAGGCCGACTTGAGGTTGATCTCGGCTTCCGAGCGCGGTGATGTGCGGGCTGTGGAGCGTCTCCTCGAACAGGGCGCCGGCGTGGATGCTCGCGACGAGAGCGGTAGGACGGCCCTGATCGCCGCCGCGTACGGGAACCGTCTGGATGTGGCGGGGCTGCTCGTCGATGCCGGCGCGGACGTCAACGCCAAAGACGAAACTCAGCAGAGCGCGTACCTGATCTCCACCAGCGAAGTAGGCGACGATCCTCGTCTACTGGAGCTGACCTTGCGCAACGGCGCGAACGTCAACAGCCTCGACAGCTACAACGGTACGGGCTTGATCCGCGCATCCGAGCGAGGCTACGGCCGGGTCGTCGAGCGGTTGCTCCGGACCGACATAGAGGTGAACCACGTCAATAACCTTGGATGGACCGCCCTGCTGGAGGCCATCATCCTGGGAGACGGCGGCCGGAGCCACACTGAGGTCGTCCGGCTACTCGTTGGGGCAGGAGCCAATGTGAACCTGGCCGACGGCGAGGGCGTAACGCCGCTGGAACACGCCCGCCGGCGAGGTTACGTAAAGATCGTCAGGATCCTGGAGGCCGCCGGAGCGCGTTAACGATTTTATCGAAAGCTTCTCCTACTTTATGGCCCAGAGGTAGGCGACGGCAGACATCCCTTTGCTCTCGTTGCGCTCCACCAGCGGGCGGAGGTGGGCGGTGAAGCGTTCGATCTCCTCCGGCTTCAGCGCCTCGTTCATCGCCTCTTCCAGCGTGGGGATCTTGGGGTTCCCTGAGCTCGTGAGAAGGAGCTCCCAGCCCGGACCTTCGCCGGAGAACAGGTGATTACCCTGCGTGATGTCTGCCCGGTATTCGAGGTGGATCTCCTCGAACCCCACCTCCTGTGCGTGGGTGAGCAAGTCACGCTCATCGAAGTTCAACATCGGATCCGTGTCTCTCGGCTGGATACGCTCGTAGATGGCCTGAACCCGCACGGCGAGATCCTTTACCGGGGTCACGTCATAACCCATGTAAAGGCCCGACTCTGCCGACCAGGCAACCGTGTTGAAGCGATTGATCGGCTCGAAAAGGGAGATTCGGCCCCCGGGCTTCAGGACGCGAAAGAACTCTTCGAAAGCGCGGCGTTTGCCTTCAACGTAGATCAGAACGGAGCGCGTCGTCACGACGTCCACTGAAGCGCAACCCAGCGCGGAGAGGTCGTCCGCCGGGGCGAGCAGGAACTCGCAACGGTCCGCGACGTCCATCTTCTCCGCCAGGCTCCGGGCATGGTCCAGCAGGTCTTGCGAGATGTCTGAGAGGATGATCCGGCCGTCTTCCCCGACGAGGTCGAGCGCGCCGAAGGCGATGAGACCATCCCCAGCCCCCACGTCGAGAAAGGTCTCGCCACGTTGCACTGCGGCGTTCTCTAGTATCCGGTCCCGCCAGGGGATCAGGTACCCCAGATGTTTTTCCCGCTGCCCGGGGTCGCCACCGAAGCGCCGCTCCAACAGCCACTGGGCCCATTGGTCACGTACCGGCCCCGCCATCGCCGGACTCTCTACCCACTGACCGGTGTCTTCGGCTCCTCGCCGGAGAGGACAGCGACGAGGTTCTCGGCGGCCAGCTCTGCCATTCTGTCGCGGGTCTCGATGGAGGCGCTGCCGATGTGGGGGGCGAGGACGACGTTCTCGAGCCCCAGAAGCTTGGGATGCACCTCGGGTTCCTCCTCGTACACGTCGAGGCCGGCGGCGAAGATGATCCCCTCCTCCAGTGCATCGGCGAGGGCCGCTTCGTCCACCACCGGACCACGCGAAGAGTTGACTAGGACGGCCGTGGGTCGCATGAGGTCCAGCTCTCCCCGGCCTATGAGGTGTCTGGTCTCGGGCGTGAGAGGAGTGTGGACGGAGATGAAGTCGCACGTGCGGAGCAGTTCTTCGAGCCCGACGTACCGCACGCCGGTCTCGTTCTCCGCACGTTCGTTGCGATACTTGTCGTGATACAGGACGTCCATGTCGAACCCCCGGGCGCGGCGGGCTACGGATTGTCCGATCCTACCGAACCCCAAGACCCCGAGCTTCTTGCCCCAGACGTCGGGACCCGTGAGCTGCATCGGTCCCCAGGCGTCCCACCCGCCGGAGCGCAGGAGACGCTCCGCCTCGCCGAGTCTCCTGGCCGCCGCCAGCAAGAGCATGAAGGCGGTATCGGCTGTCGTCTCGTTCAGGACCTCGGGGGTGTTGGTCACGACCACGTCCCGCTCCCCGGCGGCGTCGAGGTCTATGTTGTCGTAACCGACGGCCATGTTTGCGACGACCTTGAGGTCCTCGCCGGCCGCGTCCATCAACTCCGCGTCCACACTCTCTGTGACGGTGGAGAGGATGCCTGCGGCCCCGCGTGCGGCTTCGAGGAGTTCTTCGCGCGCGGGCGGTCCCTCTGCGAGCACCGCGACGTCGAAGTCCCGAAGGAGACGAAGACCGGCTTCGGGTATCTCACGGGTTACGAGTACCTTCTCCGGCATGCGACCCTCCCTATCCTGGCTCTAGTCTTCCTCTTCGAGCATCTGGCGCAACACGGTCTGCAGGATGCCGCCGTTACGGAGGTACTCGACCTCCACCGGGGAGTCCACGCGCGCCTTGACCTGGAACTCCTTCTCTTCGCCTTCGTCGCTAGTGGCCTTCGCGGTCAACTCCTTACCCGGCTCGAGGCCGGCGAGACCGGCGATGTCGAAAGACTCGTGACCCGTAAGGCCGAGAGATTCTGCGCTCTCGCCCTCGGAGAACTGCAAGGGCAGCACGCCCATGCCGATCAGGTTCGAGCGGTGGATGCGCTCGAAGCTCTCCGCGATAACGGCCCTGACGCCGAGCAGGAACGAGCCCTTGGCGGCCCAGTCGCGCGAGGAACCCGACCCGTACTCCTTGCCGGCCAGGACGACGAGCGGCACGTTCTCCTCTTCGTACTTCAGGCTCGCTTCGTAGATCGTGGTCTCTTCACCATCGGGAAGATGGATGGTGTAGCCACCCTCCTTGTCCACGAGCTGGTTGCGGAGCCTGATGTTGCCGAACGTGCCACGCACCATGACCTCGTGGTTACCGCGCCTGGAGCCGTAGGAGTTGAAGTCGCGCGGGTCAACGCCTTTCTGGATCAGGTACTGACCAGCCGGCATCTTGGAAGGGATGGCGCCTGCGGGCGAGATGTGGTCGGTGGTCACGGAGTCCCCGACCTTCACCAGGACGCGCGCGCCCTCGATGTCCTTCAGGTCTTCGGGCTCGGGCCCCATGTCCTTGAAGAACGAGGGCTCCTGGATGTAGGTCGAGTCGGGGTCCCACTCGTAAAGGTCCCCGCTGGGCACCTCCACTTCGTTCCACTGCTCGTTGCCGGTGTAAACGTCGGCGTACTGCTCTTTGTAGATCTCGGGGTCGAGGGCGTTCTCTATCTCGCGGGCTACCTCCTCCTGGGAGGGCCAGATGTCCTGCAGATACACGGGGTTGCCGTCCTCGTCCTCGCCTATAGGGTCTTTGGACAGGTCTATGTCCACCGTGCCCGCCAGGGCGTAGGCGACGACGAGCGGTGGGGAGGCCAGGTAGTTGGCGCGGACGTCGGGGTTGATGCGGCCTTCGAAGTTGCGGTTGCCCGAGAGTACGGCCGCGACTACGAGGTCGTTCTCTTCTACGGCGGCGGAGATCTCCTCGGGCAGCGGACCGGAGTTCCCGATGCAGGTCGTGCACCCGTAGCCGACCACGTCGAACCTCAGCTTTTCTAGAGGGTCGAGGAGCCCGGAGGTCTGCAGGTACTCCGTGACGACCTTGGATCCCGGCGCGAGGCTGGTCTTGACGTGCGGGGCGACGGAGAGCCCCTTCTCCACAGCCTTCCTGGCCAGGAGACCGGCCCCCATCATCACGGAAGGGTTGGAGGTATTGGTGCAGCTCGTTATGGCGGCGATCACGGCGGAGCCGTGCCCGAGAGAGAGCTCCTCCCCGTCCACCGTGACGGTGATGGTGCCCGTTGGCCCGGCCTCAGCCTGGCCGTTCTCGGGCCCGCCGCCGGATGTCGGGTCTCCCCCACCCTCGTCGGTGGCCTCGGCTGCGCCCGCGGGGGTATCGCTCGCGGGGAAAGATTCGGTGTCGTCCGCGGTGTGGCTCTCACCCGTAGAGACGGCGCCCCCCTCCTTGCCCTCGGCCTCGTCGGGCCCACCTTGGGCGACCGGTATGTCAGGGTTCGGGATATCGCTCGCGGGGAAGGATTCCGCGTCGGCACGGTCGTAGGCGTCCTCGCGGCCGTTCCCCAGGAGCGGGTGGTCGGGATCCACCATCTCGGCCAGCGCCTGCCTGAAGGAGGGCTGCATATCGTCGAGGGCGACCCTGTCCTGCGGGCGGCGCGGCCCGGCCAGACTCGCCTCGACCGACCCCAGATCCAGATCCAGCGTCTCCGAGAAGCGCGGCTCTGGTGTCTCATCCGTGCGCCAGAGGCCCTGCTCCTTGCTGTACGATTCGACCAGCTCCACGAGTTCTTCGTCACGGCCCGTGCCCCTGAGGTAGCGGAGCGTCTCCGTGTCTACGGGGAAGAACGTGCACGTCGCCCCGAACTCGGGGGACATGTTCGCGATGGTGGCCCTGTCAGGTAGCGAGAGCTTGCTCAAGCCCTCGCCGTAGAATTCCACGAACTTGCCTACTACGCCGTGGGATCGCAGCATCTGGGTGACCGTGAGGACGAGGTCGGTGGCCGTGACGCCCTCTCGTAGGGCGCCGGTGAGCTTGAAGCCTATAACCTGGGGGACGAGCATGTAGTAGGGCTGGCCGAGGGTGACGGCCTCGGCCTCGATGCCCCCTACGCCCCAGCCGAGGACGCCGAGGCCGTTGATCATGGTGGTGTGGCTGTCGGTCCCGACGAGCGTGTCTGGCATCGCCACTCCATCCTTGACGATCACACCCTTCGCCAAATACTCCAGGTTGACCTGGTGGATGATCCCCGTAGCCGGAGGCACGACCGAGAAGTTGTCGAAGGCCTGCTGGCCCCACTTCAAGAACTCGTAGCGCTCCCGGTTGCGCTCGAACTCGCGCTCGGCGTTGAACTGGAGGGCGGCCGGAGATCCGAAAGCGTCGACCTGCACCGAGTGGTCGATAACCAGGTCGGTCGGCACGAGCGGGTTGATCCTGCCCGGATCCCCCCCCACGTTCGACATCGCGCTCCGCATCGCCGCGAGGTCGACCACCGCAGGCACCCCGGTAAAGTCCTGCATGACGACCCTGGCAGGCAGGTACGCTAGCTCCCCGCCGACCGACCCCGGCCAGCCGGCCAGCGCCTCGACGTCCTCTTTGGAGACGAACTTCCCACCGGCGTTGCGCAAGAGGGACTCCAGCATCACCCTGATGGAGAACGGTAGCGAGAACACGTCTCCGTCCACGTTCTCATCCAGGGTTCTCAGGCTATAGAATTCTACGTCAGCAGAACCTGACTCCAGCGTCGTGCGCGCACCGAAGGGATCGTTCGCCATGTCCGCAACCTCTCTCTGAATCTCGTATGCGTGACCTCCTTCGATTATAGATGATCGGACCGCGGTTACCGGTACACATACGACTCATAGTCAGGAAGAGATAGGTTACTCGGCTCCACGAATCCCTCAGGCTACCTGCGTTCCTCTGGCACGAGCTTGTAGAGGAGATCGTCTTCATCGACCGGCACCACGTCGAAACCCGCCTCGCGGAAAGTGTCCAATGGGGCACGGCCGTTGGCAAGCAGGTAGACGGGTCCCGACCTTGCGGCCCTGCGCGCGGTCTCCACACCGGTGGTGTCGTCGGTGCCGTAGCGCTCGGCAGCCTCGGCCGCGTTGATCCGGTCGGGCCAGACGACGTCGGCGTGGCGGTCCCAGGAGGTGCAGAAGGGGTCGATCAGGGTAAGGTCGTGCCTGCTACCCTCGACGAGCGCCATATACCAGAGCGGGCTCCTGTGATGCAGCACCGTTGCGCCCTTCTCCACCTTGCTGGCGACGGCTTCGATAGTCCTACGCGCCGCGTAGTCCTCGCTGCGGTCGTGCTCGACGTAGGCTTCACGCACACCCAAGAGCGGCACGAAAAGCATCAGGACCGATAGGGCAACGACAAGAGCCCCTCTCGCACTAGAGCTGATCGCCAGGCCCTCCACTATCCGCAGCAAGGCACCGAGTCCTAACGAGATGCACAGCCCGAAGACCAAGAAGACCGGGATGAGGAACACATAGAAGTCTTCGATCCCTAGCTGAAGGTAAACGCCGGCCTGGCCGAGACACCCGAAGAAGAGCACGCCGAGGAGGATGGCCGCCGCGCGGTCCGTGAAGAGCAGGTAGACGGCGGCCAGTGCTCCGACCACCATCAGGGCGAAAGAGAACTGCCCGAGGAGATGATCTCCGAATAGCCCCAGTTTGGTCGAGGCGTCCGCGAGCGCGAGGCTGGAAGGGTTGCATTGCCTCCCCTTCTCAGAAGATTCGGCCAGAAAGCTACCACCCGTGACCAGTAGCAGGAAGCGCCAGGGGGTCGAAGGGTCAGCCTCGTTCAGGGGAGCGTGCATCAAGGCCCGTATCGGAAGGTAGAGCAGCGGAAGCAGGCCGAGCAGGAAGAGTCCGACGGCCTTCAGCATCAGGCCCGTCCTCGAAAACACGCGCCTGTCGGTAAGGAAAATGAACGCCAGAGCGCCGGGGACTAGCAGAACGCTCGTCAGGTGGTGGGTAAGGGAGAGGCCGACCAGGAAGGCCGAGAGCAGCAGGTATCGGCCGACGCGACGGTCTCTCCAGACGAGCAGTACGAAGATGACGAGCCCGACGAGGAGTGCCTCCAGGGAGTAGACCTCGGCGATCACGGCCTGGCTCCAGAAAGCCCCGGAGAGCCCGAAAGCCAGAGCGCCGGCCGCCGCTGCAACGGCCCGTCTTGCCAGCCGCAACCCTGCGAGGTACACGAGGAGCACCGCCGCGACGCCGTAGACGGCGGAGGCGAGGTTTACGCGGTAGGCTGAGTCCCCCAACGGCAGGTAAGTAAAGAGGTGCGTCAGCATCATGTAAGTCGGGTATCCGGTCGGATGTCCGATCCCGAGCACCGAGACCTCGGTCTGGAGCATCGGGGAGTCGAGCGTGTCGGGAACGCCGTAAGGCAGGACCGTAGGCGCCAGGGTACCGAGGTAGAGGACACCGACGAAGACCGCGACCGCCGCCCCGAGCAACGCCACACTCCACCGCCGGGGAGATCCGATCCTGTCGCCAGAGGGGGGATTCATCGCAGGGGCAGAATACTACGTCGGTGTGCCGCTCTCTCCAGGCACCTTCTGTATACTCGGCCCGTGGCTAAGCGCGGCTACACGCGGGACACGATCAGGGGCGGCGCCAGCGACTGGGACGTCTCGCGGCCCCTTTCGAGCTACGCTCGTACGTTGGCGACGCTACTCGTGCATCCGGTGAGGTTCTTCGAGCTCTTGCCAAGGATTCCGGACATGAGGGCGCCTACCCTCTTCCTCATCTTCTCCGGCCTCCCCGCCGCGATCTCGTGGTTGCTCTTTTGGGGGTTCTATCCTGCGCTGGTAGCGCTCA
>Ga0196962_10000361_pt1 | contig 19736 bp, 18 predicted proteins | sample S3v_20metaG_FD_183186 | JGI IMG/M metagenome (GOLD analysis project Ga0196962, IMG submission 183186) | Soil microbial communities from Anza Borrego desert, Southern California, United States - S3+v_20 | ecosystem: Environmental > Terrestrial > Soil > Desert | place: USA: California | collected...
TAGAGGCCCATTCCCTTGCGCAGGCCGAGCAAGCCCTGCTCGGGGCGCGGCGCGCTGGGGTCGGTGGTGTCCCATTTGGGCCCGCCGACAGCGCCGAGCAGAACCGCGTCGGAGCTCCGACATGCCTCCAGCACCTCGTCGGTGAGGGCGATGCCGTGGGCGTCGATCGAGCAGCCGCCCATCAGCCGCTCGTCGTAGGAGAACTCCCCGAGCGAGTCGAGCACGCGCTGCGTGGCGGCGACGATCTCGGGTCCGATCCCGTCTCCCGGGAGGACGACTATGCGCGGGGCGTCGCTCACGCGGCGGGACTCTACGGGTTGGCCGCGGCCCGGCGTCAGCCGGCGACGGCCTCGATGTTGAGGCGCACGTAGTCGAGGGTGAGCGGCCGCGAGCAGAGCGCGAGCACGTCTTCGGCGAACGGCTGCCGCAGCTCCTCCGGCAGGCGCGCCAGGTGCGGGCCGAGGGTGACGGTCATCGTGAAGCGCAGCGGCTCGACCGGGGTGTAGGGCTTCGGCTCGAGCCAGCAGCGCGCCACGGAGAAGCCGGCGGCGCGCAGCCGCTCCTCGGTCGGCTCGGGCGGCGCGAAGTTCCACATCGCGGTCATCCCGTCGAAATGGGGCAGGTACTCGGGTCGCGTCGCGACGGCGGCGATCGCTTTGGCGTGCTCGGCGACGTTGCCCTCGCCGCCGCACTGGGCGACGAGGCGCCCGCCCGGGACGAGGTTCTCGCGCAGGCGGGCGAAGAGCCGCTCGTGGTCGGGAATCCAGTGGAACGTCGCGGTCGAGAAGATCAGGTCGACCGGCTCCGGCAGGCTCAGCTCCGAGAGGTCCGAGACGACGTAGGTCGCACCCTCCCCCAGGCGCTCCTTCGCCTTCGCGATCATCGCCTCCGAGCCGTCGACGGCGGTCAGCCGGCCGCCGGGCAGCCGCTCGAGCAGCTGCTCGGTGACGCGCCCGGAGCCGCAGCCGGCGTCCAGCGCCGACTCGTCGCCGCGCAGCTCGAGCCGCTCGAGCACCTCCATGCCCCACTGGAACTGCGGGTCGGAGACGGCGTCGTAGGTCTCCGCGTCCCACTCCCGCGGACCCGTGTTCATCGCGTCCGCCATCGCCGCGCTTACAGCGCCGTCGTGACGGGTCCGGGCGGGGCGGCGTCGCCGGACTCGAAGGCGTCGATCGCGCCGGCGTTCTCCAGCGTGATCCCGATGTCGTCGAGCCCGTTCAGCAGCCGGTGCTTGACGTCGTGCTCGATCTGGAACTGGAAGACGCCGCCGGCGCAGGTGATCGTCTCGTCGTCGACGTCGATCCGGGCCTCGCCGGCCGCGGCGACGGCGCGGCAGTGCTCCTCGTCGAGGACGGCCGGCAGCAGCCCGACCTTCGTGCAGTTCGAGTAGAAGATGTCGGCGAAGGAAGGTGCGACGATCGCCTGGAAGCCGAAGTCTTCGAGCGCCCAGGGGGCGTGCTCGCGGGACGAGCCGCAGCCGAAGTTGCGGCCCGCGACCAGGATCGGATTCGGCGCCAGCTCGATCTCGCCGTCGCGGATCCAGTCGTAGAAGAGGAACTCGCCGAAGCCGGTCCGCTCGACCCGCTTGAGGAACTGCTTGGGGATGATCTGGTCCGTGTCCACGTCGTGGCGGTCCAGGAACGACACCTTGCCCTCGATCACGTCTACCGGTCGCATGCTCAGCTCCATTCCCTGATGTCGACGAAACGGCCCTCGATCGCGGCGGCGGCCGCCATCTTCGGGCTGACCAGATGGGTGCGGCCGCCCTTGCCCTGGCGACCCTCGAAGTTGCGGTTCGAGGTCGAGGCGCAGCGCTCCCCCTCCATGAGGATGTCCGGGTTCATGCCCAGGCACATTGAGCAGCCGGCCTCGCGCCATTCGAAGCCGGCGGAGCGGAAGACGTCGTGCAGGCCCTCCGCTTCGGCGGTCGCCTTCACCTGCTGCGAGCCTGGGACGACCATCCCCCGCACCGAGCTCGCGACCTTGCGGCCCTCGACGATCGCCGCGGCCTCGCGCAGGTCCTCGATCCTCGAGTTGGTGCAGGAGCCGATGAAGACCCGTTCCGGGGCGACCTCGGTCATCGGCGTTCCCGCCTCCAGCCCCATGTAGGCGAGGGCCCTTTCGGCCGACTCGCGGTCGGCCGGCGAGTCAATCGCGGCCGGGTCGGGGACGGTGTCGGTGACCTCGACGACCATCCCCGGGGTGGTGCCCCAGGTCACCATCGGCGAGATGTCGGCGGCGTCGATCTCGACCTCGGTGTCGAAGCCGGCGCCCACGTCGGTCGGCAGCGAGCGCCAGCGCTCGATCGCGGCGTCGATGTCGGCGGGGGCGGCTGGGCGACCGCGCACCCACTCGAAGGTGGCCTCGTCGGGAGCGATCATCCCGGCCCGGCCGCCGCCCTCGATCGTCATGTTGCAGATCGTCATCCGGCCCGGCATCGCCAGCGCCTCGATCGCCGGGCCCGCGTACTCGACCGCGTGGCCGACCATGCCGCCGGTGCCGAGGCGGCCGATCGTGGCCAGGATCAGATCCTTGGGCGTGACGCCGGGGCTGAGCTCGCCCGCATAGGAGATCCGCATCGTCTTCGGCCGCTTCTGAACCAGGCACTGGGTCGCGAGCACGTGCTCCACCTCGGAGGTGCCGATCCCGAAGGCGAGCGCCCCGAAGGCCCCATGGGTCGAGGTGTGGCTGTCGCCGCAGACGATCGTCATCCCCGGCTGGGTCACCCCCAGCTCGGGCCCGATCACGTGCACGATCCCCTGGCGGTCGCTGCCCAGCGAGTAGAGCGGGATCCCGAACTCCTCGCAGTTCCGCTCCAGCGTTTCGACCTGGACGCGGGAGAGCCTGTCGGCGATCAGGCGGGCGGCCATCGTGCCGTCGGTCGGCACGTTGTGGTCGGCGGTGGCCAGAGTCTTGTCGGGACGGCGGATCGGGCGGCCGGCCAGGCGCAGGCCGTCGAAGGCCTGGGGCGAGGTGACCTCGTGGACCAGGTGCAGGTCGATGTAGATGAGGTCGTCGGAGACCTCGTGCCCCTCCCAGATCTTTTCGAACATGTTCTTCGGCATCTCGTTCTCCTCTAGCCGCGCCTGAGGCCGGCGGCGATCACGGCGATGAACCTGGTCGGCTCCTCGCCATCGTTCTCGAAATGATGAGGCAGATCGGCGTCGAAGGTGACGCTGTCGCCCTCGCGCAAGTCGTGGCGGGTCCCGTCGACGACCAGCGCCAAGGTGCCGGCGAGGACGACGGTGGTCTCGCGGCTGCCGGGCTCGTGCATCGGCGGATCCTCGCGACCGCCGGTGGTGGCGCCGGGCTCCAGAACGTGCAGGGAGACGTCGGCGCGCTGGCCCGGCAGCGGCGGGGTCAGCTCCTCGAAGCGGTGGCCGCCGCGCTCGAAGCCGCGACGGGCGCCGGCGCGGCTGACCGCGACATGCTGGCCCTCGTCGAGGCGCAGCAGCTGCGAGAGCGTCAGCTCCAGCCCGGCAGCGATCTTCTCCGCCACCGCCAGGGTCGGGCTCGTCTCCCCCCGCTCGACCTGCGAAAGCATGGGCGCGCTGACGCCGGAGCGCTCGGCGAGGTCGCGGAGCGAGAAGCCCATCGCGTCGCGCAGGGCCTTGACGCGAGGGCCGACGGCGCTGCTCGGCTCGGTTGCGGTTGCGATCATGTCCGTACGTTATCACGAACGTTTGTATAGGAGGGTCTTCAGGTCTGCGGCGATCGCCTCAGGTTCGTCTTCCAGCTGCGACCAGGCGATGCGGGTGACTCCGTAGCCGGCGACGCGAAGGCGACGGTCACGGGCGCGGTCGCCGCGGAAGGCCGAGCTGGTGCCGTGCGCCTCCCAGCCGTCGAGCTCGACGATCTGGCGTTGCCTGGGCCAGAGGCAGTCGACTCGGTACCGCCTCCCTCCCGCTTCGAGCCAGGCGTTGAGCTCGGGCCGCGGCAAGCGGAGGCGATCGAGAAGGGCGAGGAAGCGCTCCTCGAGCGGACTCTCGACCTGGCCGGACGATTCCCGACGCCGCGCCAGAGCGCGGCGGACCGAGCGGGCCCCAGGTCGCCGCGGGTAGCGGTCGAGCAGATCCTGCAGCGAGAGCCGGTCGTGCAAACGCAGGAATTCGGCCTGCCGCAGCGCGGCCTCGACGACCTCGGGCCGCTCGGAAAGAGCGAGATCGAAGACCGTCCGTGGCACGATCGTCACCGGTATCCCCTCCCGGTTCGTCACCTCGTCGGCGGGCAAGACGGCGAAGTGCCGCTGAATGCCCGCTCGCGAGCGGCTCTTCGAGGGGATCGTCACCTCGATCGAGCGGCTCGACGGCGGGCGAATACCCCAGAGCGCCGCCGCAGAACGATGGCTAAGCACCGCCTCCTCGCCGCACGCGAGAACTGCCGCCATCCATCGCGCCTCCCTGGACAGCACCCGATGTCCCACTGCATAGATGCCCCGGTGAAGAAGGTGGAGGCGTTCGGACTCCCGGCGAACGTCGATCGCCTCGTCGCTCAAACCCAGCCCACGAAGCTGGCGACGGCTCACCACCCCGTGCTGCCCGTCAGCCAACTCTGCCATCCGGCCATCTGGGCCACGCGTCTGCTGTTGACCGTGCATAACACGGTCAAGTGCAGACGCGTGCAGATTCGCCCCCCGAGGGACGCCGCCGTCCGTGGGTCTCGGGGCGGCCTAGGGGCCGGGGGTGCGCTCGCGGGCGGCTTCGGCGGTGGCCGCCTCGGCCTCGCGGGTGGCGGCGCCTTCGAGGGCGTTGGAGAGGGCGCGGACGTAGGCACGAGCGGAGGCCTCGAGGATGTCGGTGGCCACGCCCTGGCCGGTCGCCAGGCGACCGGCGGTGCGCAGCATCACGGTCACCTCTCCGAGCGCGTCCTCCCCGCCCGTCACGGCCTCGACCGTGTACTGGCGCAGCTCGCACTCGGTCTCGGTCGCCCCCTGGATCGCGCGGAAGATCGCGTCGATCGGCCCGTCGCCGCCGGACTCGCCGACCGCCTCCTCGCCCGAGGGCAAAGTGACGGCGACCCGGGCGACGGGCTCGCGGCGCGAACCTGCCTCGACCTCGAACCAGGCCAGCTCGTGGGCGTCGGAGCGCTCGCGCATCTCGTCGGAGACGATCGCCTCCAGGTCGAGCGCGGTGACGTGCTTCTTGCGGTCGGCGACCTCCTTGAAGGCCTTGAAAGCGTTGTTCAGCGCCTGCCCCTCGACCTGGAATCCCAGCTGCTCCAGAGCGTCGCGCAGCGCGTGCCGTCCGGAGTGCTTGCCCAGCACGATCGAGTTCGACTCGAGGCCGACTTCGGTCGCGTCCATGATCTCGTAGGTGCTGCGCTCCTTCAGCACGCCGTCCTGGTGGATCCCGGACTCGTGGGCGAAGGCGTTGCGGCCGACGATCGCCTTGTTCGGCTGGATCGCGTAGCCGGTGAGGCGGGAGACCATGCGGCTGGTGCGGGACAGCTCGCGGCTGTTGATCCCGGTGCTCAGCCCGTGGGCGTCCTCGCGAACGCGGATCAGCATCGCGATCTCCTCCAAGGAGCAGTTGCCCGCTCGCTCGCCGATCCCGTTGACGGCGCACTCGACCTGGCGAGCGCCGGCCAGGACGCCGGCGTAGGAGTTGGCGACGGCCATCCCCAGGTCGTCGTGGCAGTGGACCGAGGTCTCGACCTCGCGCAGGCCCGGGACCAGCTCGTAGAGGCGCCGGAAGTAGGCCGCGTACTCCTCCGGCGTCGTGTAGCCGACCGTGTCGGGAATGTTGACGACGGTCGCGCCCTCCTCGACCGCGATCGCGCAGACTTCGGCGGTGAACTCGACGTCGGCGCGGGTCGCGTCCATCGGCGAGAACTCGACGTCCTCGCAGTAGGACTTGGCCAGCGCGACCGCGGCCCTGGCCTGGCCCTTGACGTCCTCGCGGTCCGTCTGCAGCTGGTGCTCGATGTGGATGTCCGAGGTCGAGATGAAGGTGTGGATCCGGGGACGGGCGGAGTCGCGGATCGCCCCCCACGCCGCGTCGATGTCGGCCTTGTGGGTCCGGGCCAGGCCGCAGATCGTCGGGCCCTCGACTTTGCGCGAGATCTCCTGGACGGCCTCGAAGTCGCCGGGCGAGGTGATCGGGAAGCCGGCCTCGATCACGTCTACCCCGAGACGGGCGAGCTGCTGGGCGATCTCCACCTTCTCGGCGGTGTTCAACGAGATGCCGGGCGACTGCTCGCCATCCCTCAGGGTGGTGTCGAATATGTGGACGCGGTTGGCGTCAGATGCGGGTCCCATCGGACCTCCTCCTTCTCTCTTCCTTGTGCATGACCTTGTCTCTCGCGGCTAACGCGCCGCCCAGCGCTATTCCCCCCGAGGGGGGAGGAGAAGGAGTAGCGCGAGGCTGTTGAGCCGGCTGGTCATTGCTCAACGCAGGGTAGCGCAATCCCCCGCGGCGTCGGGGAAGTTCCGTAGTCTGCCGCGCATCGAGGCTCCGGGACAGCGCACCAACTGGCTCGCCCTTTTCGCGATGGCCGTCGCGGTCGTCGTCATCGCCAACGACTTCTCGGCGATCAACGTCGCCCTCCCCACCATGGAGGAGGACTTCGACACGAACATCAACACGATCCAGTGGGTCGTCAACGCCTACGCCCTCACCTTCGGGGTGATGATCGTCACCGGCGGGCGGCTCGCCGACATGTTCGGCCGCCGCAACGCCTTCTTCCTCGGCACCGCGATCTTCGCCACGATGTCGGCCCTCGGCGGGGCGGCGCAGAGCGAGGCCTGGCTGATCGCCTGCCGCACGCTGATGGGCATCGGCGGGGCGCTGATGTGGCCCGCGATCCTCGGCATGACGTTCGCGATCCTGCCGGAAGACAAGGCGGGCCTGGCCGGCGGGATCATCCTTGGCGCCGCCGGGCTCGGCAACGCGCTGGGGCCGCTGATCGGGGGCGTGCTCACCGACGCCCTCAGCTGGCGCTGGATCTTCTTCCTCAACGTCCCGATTTCAGTCTTCGCGGTGCTCGTGACCTACTACCTGGTCCACGTCACCGAGCCAGAAGCAGCGGAGCGGCGGATCGACTACGCCGGGATCGCGGTGCTCTCGGTCGGGCTCGTCTCCCTGCTGATCGCGCTCGACCAGGTCGCCGAGTGGGGCTGGGGCGACCCGCGGGTGGTGGCGCTGCTGGCGGTGGCGGCGACGCTGATCGTCGCCTTCGTGCCGGTGGAGCGGCGGGCGGACAGGCACGCGCTGGTGCCGCGGGAGGTGATGCGCAACCGCAGCTTCACCGCCTCCTGCATCGCGATCCTCTTCATGTCGGCGACCTTCTTCGCCTCCCTGCTCTACCTGCCCCAGTTGATGGAGAAACAGTTCGGCTACTCGCCCCTGGAGTCCGGCGTCGGGATTCTCCCGTTCCTCGGTGTCTTCGCCGTCGTCTCCTTCATCGCCGGGCCGCTCTACAGCCGATTGGGCGCGAAGCCGCTGGCTGTCTTCGGCGCCGGCTGCATCACCCTGGCGCCGTTCCTCTTCTCGCAGGTCGACGCCGGCTCGGCCTACAGCTCGTTGATCCCTGGCATGGTCGTGCTGGGGATCGGCATCGGCAGCTTCTACCCGACCGCCACGACCGCGGGAGTCACCTCGGTCGACGAGTCGCAGACCAGCCTCGCCGGCGGCATCATCTACATGTTCCAGATCGCCGGCGGCTCGATCGGCCTCGGGCTGACCACCACCGTCTTCTCCTCGGCGATCCCGCCCTTCGTCGACGGCGTGCAGGCGGGCTTCCGGCTCGACGCCGCGCTCTCGCTGGTCGGCTTCCTGATCACCCTGCTCTTCGTCGGTGGCAACCTGATGCGGTCGGGCGCTGCCAGGCGGCGTCTTCGGTCGCCCGGGTAGTGCTGCTGTTCGGGGCCTCTGCGTCCTGTCCTGGCCTGGCCCGATCGCATCAGGTCAGGGAAGCAGGGTGTTCCTGCCCGAGCCGCCGAGGAGGGTGTCGACCCCGGCTTCGCCGCGCAGGAGGTCCCACCCGGCGCCACCGAGGAGACGGTCGTCGCCGGGGCCGCCGAACAGCGAGTCGTGGCCGCTCCGGCCGACGAGCACGTCGTCGCCGGCGCCGCCGACCAGCTTGTCCCCCGCCCCGCCGCCGGCCAGGCGGTCCATGCCGGGCCCGCCGCGCAGGGTCACCGGGACCGGGATCTCACCTGCGACCACCACCGAGTCGTCACCCGCTCCCGCGTTGACTTCGAAGCCGCCGATCGGGGGGGCTTCGCAGATCAGCCGCGTCGGCTGGGCTTCCGGGTGAACGCAGATTTCACCGCCGACTTCCAGCGGCGCGAGCGAGTCGATCACGTAAGAGCGGCCGTCCGGGCTGAGCGCGATGTTGATGTCGCTTTCTTCGGCCCCGCCGGCGAGCAGGACCGTCAGCGACGGCTTCGCAGGGGCGCTCGGCGCGGCCACTGCCGCGATCGCCGCCAACGCCACGATCAGGATCGCCCTCTTCATCGAATCGCTCCGGCCACGTGTTGCCCCCGGGCCTACCTATGGGAACAACACGACCTTGCCGACGTTGCGGCGCGCAGCGATGAACTCGTGCGCCGCGCCGGCCCGGTCGAAGGGGAACGCCTCGGCGACGACCGGCTCGAGGCGCCCCGCCTCGAGGTCGGCCATCAGCGGCTCGGTCACGCGGTCGAGGTTGCCCTCCCGGTCCCACCAACTGAGCATGTTGAGCCCGATCACGCCTTTGTTCTCGTTCATCATCATCAGGCTCTTCCACCACGGCATCGTCGCCAGCGGCATCTTCGCCAGGCTCTTCAGCGTCGCCGGGATGCTGCGGACCCCGTTGTCCGAGTTCTCCGAGAGGCCGTACATCACAAGCCGCCCGCCGGAGCGCAGCAGGCGGTAGTCCTTGCGGAAAGAGGTCGGCCCGAGCGCGTCCATGATCAGGTCGACCCCCTGGCCAGCGGTGATCCGCATCACCTCGGCCTCGAAGTCCTGGCTGCGGTAGTCGATCGCGTGGGTGACGCCCTGGGCCCGGATCGCCTCGTGCTTGCCCGGCGAAGCGGTGCCGAAGATCTCGGCGCCGACGTTGCGGGCGATCTGGGTCGCGGAGATCCCGACTCCGCCCCCGGCGGCGTGGATCAGCACCCGGTCGCCCTCGCGCAGGCTGCCCATCAGGATCAGCGCGGCGTACGCGGTGCCGTAGTTGACCGGGAAGGCGGCCCCCTGCTCGAAGCTGAGCCGCTCGGGCAGCGGCAGCGCCTGCTCGGCGGGGACCGAGACCAGCTCGGCCTGGCCGCCGAAGCGGGTGCCGGCGATGACCCGGTCGCCGGCCTTGAAGTCCGTCACCCCCTCGCCCGCGGTCTCGACCTCCCCCGCGACCTCGTAGCCGAGCACGCAGGGCGGCTTCGGCGCGTCCGGGTAGAGGCCGACACGAGCCAGGGTGTCGGCGAAGTTGATCCCGGCGGCGCGCACGGCGATGCGGATCTCGCCGGGGCCGACGGGTGGATCGGGCCGCTCCTGAACCTGGAGAACCTCGGGACCCCCCGTCCCCGTCAGCACGACCGCCCGCATCAGCCCACCCTAGAGGGTCTGTGCTCAGAGGTCGACGGAGCGGCCGACCGCGAAGCCCTCGAGATCGAGGATCTTCTCGATCGTCTCGCCGCGCACCGGCGCGTCGGTGGTCAGCGCCATCACCGCCCGCTGCCCGTCCTGCTCGGCCCCGACCGCGGCGGAGACGATGTTGACGCCCTCCTCGCCGAAGATCGTCCCGACCCGGCCGATCATCCCTGGCTGGTCGGCGTAGCGGAAGACGGCCAGGTGCTCGGCAAAAGGTAGGTAGAAGCCCTCGCCCCAGACCGAGACGAGGTAGGGCTCGTTGCGGGGCCCGACGCTGGTCCCGGCGACCTCGACCTCCCGCTCGCCGGAGCCGACCCGCACGGTGACCAGCTCGGTGAAGTCCTCGGTGCTCGCGTCCTTGGTCTCGACCAGCTCGATCCCCCGCTCCTCGGCCATCTGCGGCGCGTTGACGAGGTTGACCGGCTCCTCGGTGTTGCCGCCGAGGATGCCGGCGAGCACAGCGATCCCGAGCAGGCGGGTGTCGTGGGAGGCGATGCGGCCGCGGAACTCGGCGGTGACGCGATCGACCGACCCGTCGCCGAGCCCGGCGGCGAGGCGGCCGAGCTTTTCGCAGAGCGGCACGAAGGGGGCGAGCGCTTCCATCGCCTCGGGGCGGACGGCGGCGATGTTGACGGCGTTGGTGACGACGCCGCCGCTGAGCGCGGCGGTCACCTGCTCGGCGGTGACGACACCGGCCCGGTCCTGCGCCTCGGCGGTCGAGGCACCGAGGTGCGGGGTGACGACGACGTCGTCGCGCGCGAAGAGCGGGTGCTCGGTGAAGGGCTCGGATGGAAAGACGTCCAGGGCGGCACCGCCAAGCTTGCCCGACTCGAGCCCGGCCAGCAGCGCATCGAGGTCGACCAGCTCGCCACGGGCGCAGTTGACGATGCGGGCGCCGTCCTTCATCTGGGCGATCGTCTCGGTGCCGATCAGGCCGATGGTCTCGGGGGTCTTCGGCACGTGCAGGGTGATGAGATCGGCGCGGCCGAGCACCTCCTCGACGCTGTCCGCGCCCTCGACCCCGAGCTCGCGGAAGCGCTCGGCGGAGACGAACTTGTCGAAGGCGACGACCTCCATCTCGAAGCTCTGGGCGCGCTTGGCGACGAGCTGGCCGATGCGGCCGAAGCCGATCACGCCGAGCGTCTTGCCATAGAGCTCGGCGCCCTTGAACTTGGCTCGGTCCCAGCGGCCCTCGACCAGCGAGTTGTCGGCCCGGGGCACGTTGCGGAAGAGGGCCAGCGCCAGGGCCAGCGTGTGCTCGGCGGCGGCGACCGAGTTCGACTCGGGGGCGTTGGCGACGATGATCCCGCGCCGGGTCGCCGCCGCGATGTCGACGTTGTCGACGCCGGTGCCCGCCCGCCCGATCACCTTCAGGTTGGTGGCCAGCTCGATCAGCTCGGCCGTCATCTGCGTCGCCGAGCGGATCAGGATCGCGTCGAACTCGCCGATCCGCTCTCGCAGCGCCTCATCATCCATCTCGAGGCCGAGCTCGACGTCGAAGTTGGCGCGTAAGAGGTCGACGCCGGTGTCGGCGATCTTCTCCTTGACCAGGACCTTCACTTGGCGACCCCTTCCACGTTTTCCAGAACCCAATCGATGCAGGCGGCGAGCGCCTCGACGTCGGCCGGCTCGACCGCCGGGAACATCCCGACCCGCAACTGGTTGCGCCCGAGCTTGCGGTAGGGCTCGACGTCGACGATGCCGTTGGCGCGCAGGGCGGCAGCGAGCGCGGCGGCGTCGACCGACTCGGCGAAGTCGATCGTGCCGACGACCAGGGAGCGCTTGGCCGGGTCGGCGACGAACGGGGTCGCGACCTCACTGGCCTCGGCCCAGCCGTAGAGGCGCCCGGAGGAGTCGGAGGTGCGCTGCACGCACCAGTCGAGGCCGCCGTTGCCGAGCATCCACTCGACCTGGTCGGCGAGCAGCAGCAGCGTCGCCAACGCCGGCGTGTTGTAGGTCTGCTCCTTGCGCGAGTTCTCCAGCGCGGTCTGCAAGGAGAGGAAGCCCGGCTGCCAGCGCCCCTCCCCGCCGTCGAGCTCTTCGATGCGAGCGATCGCGGCCGGGCTGAGCAGGGCCAGCCAGAGCCCACCATCCGCGGCGAAGCCCTTCTGCGGAGCGAAGTAGTAGGCGTCGGAGTTGGCGATGTCGACTGGCAGGCCGGCCGCGCCCGAGGTGGCGTCGATCAGGACCAGGGCGTCGCCCGCCTCGGCGGGGCGCTCGACCGCGACCATCACGCCGGTCGAGGTCTCGTTGTGGGCCCAGGCGAGTACGTCGGCGCTGGGATCGGCGGTCGGCGCCGGCGCGTCGCCCGGCTCGGCCTCGACCACGATCGGATCGGCGAGGAACGGTGCCGCGGTGGTCGCCTTGGCGAACTTCTGGGAGAACTCGCCGTAGGTGAGGTGCAGCGCGCGGTCGCGCACCAGCCACGCCGTCGCGGCGTCCCAGAAGGCGGTCGTGCCGCCGTTGCCGAGCACCACCTCGTACCCGTCCGGCAAGGAGAAGAGCTCGACCAGCCCCCCGCGCACGCGGCCGACCAGATCGCGGACCGGCGCCTGGCGGTGCGAGGTGCCCATCAGCTCGGAACGCTCGGCGAGCGCCGCCAGGGCCTCGGGGCGCACCTTCGAGGGGCCGCAGCCGAAGCGACCGTCGGCCGGCTTCAGCTCGGCGGGGATCTGCGTGGTGTCGGTAATCGGAGGCGCCATCGGGCTCGACAGGTTATTGACAGGCGCGGGTGGACTGGCGCCGGGGGCCGGGGTAGGCTCGAAACGCTGCCACCCGGTCCCGTCCAACCCGAAGGGGATGCATGTATCCGATCAGCTACGAAGCCGATTTCAACCCGGAACCAAATCGCTGGACCACGTTCTTCCGCTTGATCCTCGCGATCCCCTGGTACATCGTCGCCTACTTCTGGGGCATCCTCTTTTACATTGCCGTATTCCTCGCCTGGCTGCTGGTGACGATCCTCGGCCGCTACCCGGAGTGGCTCTACAACTTCAACGCCGGGTACGTCCGCTTCTTCGTCCGTTACAACGCCTGGCTGTACCTGCAGACGGACCGGTGGCCGCCCTTCGGGCTCTCGGACGACCCGAGCTACCCGATTCGCGTCAACGTCGCCCCACCCGCCGAGCGCCAAAGCCGCCTCAAGGCGTTCTTCCGCTTGATCCTGGCGTTCCCGGTGCTCTTCGTCCTCGGCTACGGCACCGCCATCGTCACCCTGGGGGTGGCCTGGGTCGCCTGGCTGACGATCGTCTTCCGCGGCTACCTCCCGCAGTGGATCAACGACGTGCTGACCGCCCTGCACGGCTTCCAGGCTCGGGTGCTCGGCTACATCGCGATCCTCACCGACGACTACCCGCCGATCGGCCTCGAGCGCGCGAAGGCGACGCCGGCCCTGGCCACGCCACCCCCGACCGAGCCGCCCGTGGCGCCGGCCCTCTGAGGAGCCAGAGATGAGCGAAGACGCCCAGAACGTCGCCAAAGGAGAGGGCTACGCCGTCTCCAACCTCGCGGACCTCGGCGAAGGGCCGGGGTTCCGCAAGATCCGCAAAGAGCTCGGCGTGACGGCCTTCGGGGTGAACGCGATCGTCCTGCCGCCCTCATACGAGACCGGCAGCCACTACCACGACGAGCAGGAGGAGCTCTACTTCCTGCACATGGGCGAGATCGAGTTCACCTTCGGCGACGGATCGACCCACCGCCTCAGCCCGGGCGGCATCGCCTGGGTCGACGCTCCCACCCACCGCAAGGTGCGCAACCTCAGCGACTCCGAAGACGCCGTCTACGTGGTCGTCGGCGGCAAGGGCGGGTATGTCGGCCGGGACGGCAAACTCACGCCCGGCGAGACGCACCGGTAGGGAAAACCGACGCTATTTGGTGTCGCTGAAGCCCTGGTCGATCCAGGGCATCATGTCGCGCAGGTCTTTGCCGACGTCCTCGATCTCGGCGTCCTGCAGCTCCCCGCGCATGCGGTCGAAGCTCTCGTTGCCGGCCTTGGTCTCGGCGATGAACTCGCGGGCGAAGTCGCCGGACTGGATCTCGCCGAGGATTTTCTTCATCGCCGCCTTGGTCTCGTCGGTGATCACCCGCTTGCCGCGGGTGAGGTCGCCGTACTCGGCGGTGTTGGAGATCGAGTAGTGCATGCCCTGGATCCCCTTCTCGTACATCAGGTCGGCGATCAGCTTCAGCTCGTGCAGGCACTCGAAGTAGGCGAGGCGGGGGTCGTAGCCGGCCTCGACCAGCGTCTCGAACCCGGCCTGGACCAGCTCCGATGCGCCGCCGCAGAGGACTGCCTGCTCGCCGAAGAGGTCGGTCTCGCACTCGTCTTTGAAGCTCGTCTCGATGATCGCCGCGCGGCCGCCGCCGATCCCGGAGGCGTAGGCGAGCACGAGGTCGTGGGCGTCGCCGGTCGCGTCCTGGTGGACCGCCATCAGGCAGGGGACGCCGTTGCCTTCCTCGTACTGGCGGCGAACCAGGTGGCCGGGCCCCTTGGGCGCGACCATGCCGACGTCGACGCCGGGCGGCGGCTCGATCTGGCCGAAGTGGATCGCGAAGCCGTGCGCGAAGAGCAGCAGGTTGCCGGGGGCGATGCCGTCGACGATCTCGGCGCTCCAGACGTCGGCCTGCTTCTCGTCCGGCAGCAGGATCATCACCAGGTCGCCGCGGCTCGCGGCTTCGGCGACGTCGAGCACCTCGAGCCCCGCCGCCTCCGCCTTGGCGCGGCTGGAGGAGTCGGGCCGCAGGCCGACGACCACGTCGACCCCGGAGTCCTTGAGGTTGAGGGCGTGAGCGTGCCCCTGGGAGCCGTACCCGAGGATCGCGACGGTCTTGCCGTCGAGCTTGCCGAGGTCGGCGTCCTTGTCGTAGAAGATGTCGTCGGTGCGCATGGCCGGGCAGGCTATCGGAGCGCTCTGCGCATCAGCTTGCCGGAGGGGGTGCGCGGCAGCGCCGCCGCCAGCTCGATCCGCTTCGGCACCTTGAACCCGGCCAGTGTCTCGGCACAGTGGCGGCGCAGCTCGTCCGGGGTGACGCTCGAGTCGCTCTGCAGGACCACCACCGCGGTCACCGCCTGCTGCCACTCCGGGTCCTCGCGACCGACCACGGCGGCGTCGGCGACCTCGGGATGGCGCAGCAGCACCTCCTCGACCTCGGCCGGGATCACGTTCTCCCCCCCGCTGACGATCATGTCGTCGATCCGGTCCTCGACGTAGAGGAATCCCTCCTCGTCGATGTGACCGATGTCCCCGGTGTGCAGCCAGCCGTCGGCGTCGGCGCTGCCGGGGGCGACGGTCGGGCCCTGCACGAGGATCTCGCCGTCCTGGATACGCAGGTGGGTGGTGAGCAACGGCCGGCCGGCCGAGCCGAGCTTGCGCCGGGCCTCGGCAGGGGCCAGGGTCGTCACCTGCGAACAGGTCTCGGTGAGGCCGTAGGTCTGCACTACGGTCGCGCCCTTGGCGGTCGCTTCTTTCAGCGGCTCCTCCGGGACCGGGCCGCCGCCGACCAGGATCGCCCGCGGGCCGGAGAGGTCGGCGCCCGCCTCCAGCAGCCGAGTCAGCATCGTCGCGACCAGCGAGACGACGGTGATGCCGTCGGACTCCAGCGCCGCGCCGACGCGGTCGACGTCGAAGCCCTCGTGGACGACCGCGGTGGTCCCGTAGATAACGCTGCGGATGACGATCCCGAGCCCGGAGATGTGGCTGAGCGGCAGGCAGCAGAGCCAGCGGTCCTCGGGCTCGACGCCGATGTTGAAGGCGGAGCCGACCGCGCTCCAGAGGAAGTTGCCGTAGGTGAGGCCGATCGGCCGCGGCGTGCCGCTGCTGCCGCTGGTCAGCACCCGGGCGCAGACCTCGTCCATGTCGTGCTCGCCGAGCAGCGGCATGTCGGCCTCGGTCTGGGTCAGCTGCCCGGCGTCGTCGAGGTCGACGATCGGCTCCTCGGCGGCGACGATGCCGGCCCGCTCGACCGCCGTCAGGCGCGGGCTCAGCGGCAGCAGCTTCGCGCCGACCTTCATCAGCGCGTGCACGAGAACCGCCTGCTCTCGCTGCGGGTGCATGGTCAGGGCGGCGGTCGAGCCGCGGCGAACTCCGTGCGCGGCGAGCCGGCGGGCGACCCACGTCGCCTCCGCCTCCAGCTCGGCATAGGTCATCTCGGCCCCGTCCGCCACCAGCGCGGTGCGGTCGGGACAGCTCTGGGATCTCTGGGACAGCCAGTCGTCGAGCTTCATCGGCGGGATATCGTGCCCATCATGCCCCAACGCCACAAGGACGCCCTTTCCGAGGAGGAGCTCTACGCGCCGATCGAGTGGGAGACCACCGGCGAGTACGAGGACATCCGCTACGAGGCGGCGGACGGGATCGCCAAGATCACGATCGACCGACCCGAGGTACTCAACGCCTTCCGGCCGCAGACGCTGGTCGAGGTCTCGGCCGCGATGGAGGCGGCGCGCGAGGACACCGGGGTCGGGGTCGTCGTCCTCACCGGCGCCGGCGAGCGGGCCTTCTGCTCGGGCGGCGACCAGACGGTGCGCGGCGACACCGGCTACGTCGCCGAGGGCGCCTCGCTCGGCCGCTTCCACGTCACCGACCTGCAGGTGCAGATGCGGCGGCTGCCGAAGCCGGTGGTGGCGATGGTCGCCGGCTACGCGATCGGCGGGGGCCACATCCTCCACCTCTGCTGCGACCTGACGATCGCCGCCGACAACGCGCGCTTCGGGCAGACCGGGCCGCGGGTCGGGTCCTGGGACGGCGGCTACGGCGCCTCGCTGCTGCGCGACCTGGTCGGGACCAAGCGGGCGAAGGAGTTCTGGCTGCTCTGCCGCCAGTACGACGCCGAGGAGGCGCGCGAGATGGGGCTGGTCAACACCGTCGTTCCGCTCGCTCGGCTCGAGCGGGAGACGGTCGCCTGGTGCCGCGAGATGCTCGCCCTCTCCCCGTTCGCGCTGCGGCTCGCGAAGGCCAGCTTCAACGCCCACGAGGACGGCTATGCCGGGATCCAGCAGCTCGCCCACGACGCCAACCTCCTCTTCTACGGCAGCGAAGAGGCGGCCGAGGGACGCGAGGCGTTCAAGCAGAAGCGCAAGCCCGACTTCTCCAAGTTCCCGCGCCGGCCATGAGGATCTGGCTGATGGCGGCGCGGCCGCGGACGCTGCCGGCAGCGATCGCCCCCGTCCTGGTCGGCACCGCGGCCGCGGTCAGCTGGTACGGAAGCCTGCCGCGCTGGGGCGCGTTCGTCGCCGCGCTGGCCGGGTCGATCTTCATCCAGATCGGGACCAACCTCGCCAACGACTACTCCGACGCGCGCCGCGGCGCCGACACCGCCGACCGGCTCGGGCCGGTCCGCGTCACCTCGGCCGGCCTGGTGACGCCGCGACGGGTGCTGACCGCGACTTGGATCGCCTTCGCGGTCGCGGTCGCCTGCGGCCTCTACCTGACGGTCGTCGCCGGTCCGGCGATCCTCCTGATCGGGGTGCTCTCGATCGCCGCCGGCGTCCTCTACACCGGGGGGCCGCGGCCCTACGGCTACGCCGGGCTCGGCGAGGTCTTCGTCTTCCTCTTCTTCGGCCTGGTCGCCGTCAACGGCTCCTACTACGTGCAAGTCGAGTCCCTCGACGCGCTGCCGCTGGGACTCTCGATCTCCGTCGGCTTCCTCTCGACCGCGATCCTGGTCGTCAACAACGTCCGCGATCTCGAGACGGACCGGCGGGCGGGCAAGATGACGCTGGCGGTGCGGATGGGGCGAGCCAACGCGGTGACGCTCTACCGACTGCTCGTGCTCGGAGCCTTCGCGGTGCTGCCGATCGCCCTGATCGCCGGCGATGCGAGCCTGCTGCCGCTGCTCGGGCTGCTGGCCCTGCCGCTGGCGCTCGGGCCGATGCGGACGCTCGCCAGCCGCAGCGACGGCCCCGCGCTGAACGGCGTCCTCGCGGCGACCGGCGGCGTGCTCGCGCTCTACAGCCTGCTGGTCAGCGCGGGCCTTCTGATCGCCGCCTGAGAAGCTTCCTCCATGCGCCTGGCGTCGGTCGAGGTCATTCCCTACGCGCTGCCCTTCAAGGAGGCGTACGTGACGGCGCGCGGAGCGCTGACCCAGCGGGAGACGGCGCTCCTGCGGCTGCACGACGAGGAGGGGCTCACTGGCCTCGGCGAAGCGGTGCCGCTCTCGATGCGCGGCGGGGCGACGCTGGCGCAGGTGGTCGGCGAGCTGGAGGCGCTGGCGGAGCTTGCCGGGCTGGAAGAGACCCGCCTCCCTCGTCTCTCCTCCCCCTCGCGCTGCGCGGTGCTGACGGCGTTGATGGACCTGCGTGGGAGGCGAGCCGCAGCCGAAGACCGCTCGCACGCCGAGGCGGCGGAGCCGGTCCGCTGCAACGCGACCCTTGTCGCCGGCGAGCCGGAGGCGGTGGCCGCAGATGCCCTGCGCTGGGCGGAGGAGGGCTTCTCGACTTTCAAGCTGAAGCTGGGCGCCGGCGACGACGTCGCCCAGGTGCGTGCGGTGCGCGAAGCGGTGGGGCCCGGGCCGCGGATCCGGATCGACGCCAACGCCGCCTGGGACGTGGCTGGGGCAGTGCGCACGCTGGGGGAGCTCGAGGAGCTCGACGTCGAGCTGGCCGAGCAGCCGGTGGCGACGCTGCCGGAGCTCGCCGAGGTCGTCGCGAGTACCGCGATCCCGATCGCCGGCGACGAGAGCGTCGAGAGCCGGGCCGACGCGGAGCGCGCCCTCTCGATGAATGCCTGCGCCCTGACGGGCATCAAGCTCTCCAAGGTCGGTGGACCCGAGGAGGCGATCGCGATCGCCGAGGTCCTCCCCTCCTACCTCTCCAGCGCGCTCGACGGGCCGGTCGGGATCGCCGCCGCCGCCCAGGTCGCCCAGACCCTGCGCCAGCAGGCCGGCGGCGAGGGAGTAGGGCTCGCGCACGGCCTGGCGACCCAGCGCCTCTTCGCCTCCACGATCGCCGCGGTCGGGTGCGAGGTACGCGACGGGATGCTGCACCTGCCGACGGGCCCCGGGCTCGGCGTCGAGCTCGACGAGCGGGCGCTCGATCTGCATCGGCTTTAGCCTGCGGGTCGAGTTCTTCAGCCTATTGCTGAACAAATCGACCCATCGCGTGGACCCGACCAACGTCAACACCGCCCTCGCCTCCGCTTTCGTCGAGGAGCTGGCGCGCGGCGGGCTGCGCCACGCCGTCGTCTCTCCCGGCTCGCGCTCGACCCCGCTCGCCGTGGCGCTGTGGCGAGCGCTGGAGATCGAGGTGACGGTGATCGTCGACGAGCGCTCGGCGGGCTTCTTCGCGCTCGGCGCGGCGCAGGCGAGCGGGGATCCGGTGGCGCTGCTCTGCACCTCGGGGACCGCGCTCGCCAACTACCACCCGGCGGTCTGCGAGGCCGACGAGTCCGGGATCCCGATCGTGGTGCTCAGCGCCGATCGGCCACCCGAGCTGCGCGGGATCGGCGCCGGGCAGACGATCGACCAGATCAAGCTCTTCGGCTCCGCGGTGCGCTGGTTCTGCGAAGTCGGCACCCACGCGGCCGACGACGACGGGCTGCTGCACTACCGCTCGGTCGCCTGTCGGGCGCTGGCGGCGGCACGAGGCGAGACCCGCCCCGGCCCCGTCCACCTCAACCTGCCCTGGCGCGAGCCGCTGGCTCCGGTTCCGGTCGAGGCGGCGGTGAGCGCGACCGACCCGTCGGCGCTCGAGGGTCGCGACGGGCGACCGCTGACGGCGGTGACGCGGATAGACCTCGAGCCCTCCGCCTTCCTGCTCGACGAGATGGCCGGCCATATCGGCGATGCGATCTCCGGCGTGATCGTCGCCGGGCGTCAGCTCGATCCGGAGCTGCGCGAGCCGCTCGCCCACCTCGCCCGGGTCTCGGGCTTCCCGATCCTCGCGGAGCCGACCTCGCAGCTGCGCTGCGGCCCGCACGACCGCTCCCATGTCGTCGCCGCCTACGACCTGCTGCTGCGCGACGAGCACTTCGCCCGCTCGGTCGTGCCGGACCTCGTCCTGCGCTTCGGCGCGATGCCGACCAGCAAGCCGTTGCGCGCCTGGCTGGAAGTGAGCGGCGCGAGCGAAATCGCGATCGACCCCTACGGGGGCTGGAACGAGCCGACGAACCGCGCCGCGGCGATCCTGCGCGCCGACCCGACCGAGCTGGCGTCGGGCTGGGCGGCCCGGGTGGA
>Ga0196962_10000362_pt1 | contig 19732 bp, 16 predicted proteins | sample S3v_20metaG_FD_183186 | JGI IMG/M metagenome (GOLD analysis project Ga0196962, IMG submission 183186) | Soil microbial communities from Anza Borrego desert, Southern California, United States - S3+v_20 | ecosystem: Environmental > Terrestrial > Soil > Desert | place: USA: California | collected...
CGGCAATTCCGTCCGGGGCGCGGCCGGGCGGCGGCTCCGGCCGAGCCCGGCCAGCGGCTCTTTCGCCGTCGGCCTCGCCTGGCGGTCGCAGCGGTCGCGAAGCGGCGCCGCTTCGCCCGCTCGGCGGCCGCCCGGGCCGCCGCGACGGAGCCGCCCGCTCCGACTCAGCTTCGCCCGGCGGCGCTCCCGGGGCCTGCCGCAACCGTGGCCCACCGCTCGGCCCGGCGGCCGGAACGGCCTCGGCCATGGGCTCTTTCGGAGCGGCCCAAGGCACCGCCGCCTCCACCAGGCCGTCCACCCCGACCGATGCCGGCGAAGGAGGCTCGAAGCGGCCGCGCGGGCGAAGCTGCACGGGGGCGGCGTTCGCCTCCGGCGCGAGCCCCGCGCTCCTCAGGGCGAGCCGCTGGAGGAAGCCGCTCACGAGCCGGCGTCGGCCTGGAGCAGGTCGAGATAGCGCCTGCGCCTCGCCAGCGGCAGCGCGAGGATCTCGGTCTCGCTCCAATGATAGGCGGAGGCGAGGATGTGGATCTCGCGGGTCAGGCGGTCGTTCGAAGCCATTCCCGACGAGAGCAGGGTCATCCCGTCCAGCAGCACCTTTATCGGTCCGCCGCAGGCGGGGCACGAGCCTTCGGCGCTCGCCTCGGCGGCCGAGTCGAGCTCCCCCATCGCCTCGTCGAGAGCGGCCGCTATTTCGGGGTCGTCCAATGCCGCGCCGGCGTCGCCATCGGTCGAGACAAGGCAGCGCTCGAGCAGCATCGCCGCGGCCGCGGCCGGATCGGACCGCGCCTGGCGCGCCGCCGCTTCCTGGTCGGCGCCGTTGGGCAGTCGGAAGCGCAGCTTGCGCAGGCCTTCGCCGTCGCGCACGAGAAGCTCATGTTCGATCGGTCTCGGCGGTCCGGCGGGCGGACGCATGGCCTCGCGCAGCGACTGGGACAGCTCGATCAGTTCGCCGCATCCTTCGTGCGGACATTGCGCCACCAGCTCGGCCTGATCGCCCAGCGTGGCCGCGGCGCAGCCGAGCAGCAGCCGCTCCCGGTCGCCGGCGCTGAGCTGGCGCGCCAGCGACTGCGGGACCGGGGCGCGGTCGCCGATGCGCTCGGTCACGGCGGCGATGACTCGGGTCGCACGCTCCGCGGGCAATTCGTCGATGCGCGGTTCCAGCATCGCCTCGTGGGCCCCGGTGAGCGGGCGCACCGAGGCGACCTGGCCGCCGGAGGCTCCGGCGATGCCGTCGAGCAGGGCCACTTCGATCGCTCCGCTCATGGCGCGCCCTGCTCCCACGCCTCGGCCCGGTCTTGCTCAGGCCCCGTCGGCGAGGCTTGGCTCGCTCGGCTCGACCACGGCGACGTCGCGGTCCCAGCCCTCATTCTCCAGCTTCAGGGTCTGGATCGCCACCGCATTGGCGTTGGCGTCGAGGTCGGGTAGCGCCTGATATTCCGAGACCCAGCAATTGTAGAGCAGGTAGGAGATGACCTTCTGGCCCGCTTCGTTGAACAGGTCGATGATGATGTCCTTGCGGAAGTCGGCGAGCGACACCTCCGAGCCGGCGCCGGCGCCGAAGTTCCACACCTTGTTCGCCCATTGCTCGAACTCGAGGTCGTGGGTGACTCCGCGCTCAAGCGTGACCGCCTCGTATTTGGTCCGGCCGGGCGACTTGCGGCCCGTCGAGGGGTCGCCGCCCTCGCGATGCTCGACGACCTCGGTGGTGCGCTTCAAGGCGCCGACCTTGCTCACTCCGGCGACGTAGCGGCCGTCCCATTTCACCCTGAACTTGAAGTTCTTGTACGGATCGAAACGGCGGGGATTGACGGTGAAGGCTGCCATCGCGCTTGCTCCTTAGGCTCCGGCCTGGCGGGCGATCTGCGAGATCTTGAGGATGACGAACTCGGCGGGCTTGAGCGGCGCGAAGCCGACCTCGATGTTGACGATGCCGTTGTCGATGTCGGTCTGGGTCGTCGTCGTGCCGTCGCAGCGCACGAAATAGGCGTCGCGCGGGGTGCTGCCCTGGAAGGCGCCCTTGCGGAACAGGTCCTGCATGAAGGAGCCGACGTTGAGCCTGATCTGGGCCCAGAGCGGCTCGTCGTTGGGCTCGAACACGACCCACTTGGTGCCGCGATAGAGGCTCTCCTCGATGAACAGCGTGGTTCGTCTGACCGGCACGTATTTCCAGTCCGAGGCGAGGGCGTCGGCGCCTTCGAGCGTTCGCGCGCCCCAGCAGATGTTGCTGTAGATCGGGAAGTTGCGCAGGCAGTTGATCCCGAGCGGGTTGAGGACTCCGTTCTCGAGGTCGGTCATCAGCCGGGTCAGGCTGTCGACTCCGCGCAGCCGGGCGTCGGTCCCGGCCGGCGCCTTCCACACCCCGCGCTGGGCGTCGGTGCGCGCCCACAGACCGGCGATGGTGCCGCTGGCGGCGTGGCCGCGCAGCCGGTTCAGGTTGAGCGGGTCGGGGATGTAGGTGCGCGGGAAATAGACCGCCGCATTGGGGTGGCGAAGGCCGTCATTGTCGGCCATCCAGGTCTGCATTTGGTCGATTTGGTTGATGTTGTCCGGAATGTCGATGAGCAGCATCGCCCGCCGCCTCTCCACATAAGCGGTGGCTTCGGTGTAGATCGAGAAGAGGTCGTTCGCTCCCAGGCGAGGCGCGTCCGGAATGGCGAGCACGTTGAAGATGTCGACATCCTCGAGCGCATGGATGCCCGTCTTCGCTGCCGGATTGCCTTCGAAGACTGACGCGGGGACTATGTAATTACCGCCCGCATCGATCACGTCGCCGTCGGCGCCGGACATCGGCACGAACTGCTGCGGGCCGACCGAATCCGGCACCGCCAGCCCGAAGAGGGCCGAGTCGCCGCTGGCGAAGCGCAGTTCGGCGGACGGGTCGTAGGGTTGCGCACCGAAGCCGGCCTTGATGACGAAGCGACGCGGATTGGTCGGCGTCAGGTCGTCGCCGATGATGCTGACCGTGGCTCCGGAAAGATAGGGTCGAAATTGGGGATCCACGGCCGTGCTCGCGCCGGCATCGCGTAACGCCGTCTGAAAGTTCTGTGCCCATTGGGCGAAGGTGTTCGATTCCAACACCCTCAAGGTCACAGGAAAGGTGGGGGCGACAGGCGCAGCGCCACCGAAGGAAAGGCTGACGTCCAAGTTGGTCGTGGGGATAGGGAATCCCGGCGGCGCAAGGGGACCGCTGATGGTCCCGGTCGGCGCGGGCCGCTCTGCGGGCGACCCGAGGTTAGCCGGCAGGGGCGGGGCACGGTCGAGCTGGATCAGCCGCGAACCTTGGTTCACAACCTCCAGCGCGTTGTTCGGCCGGTTGGGCTCCATGGTCAAGCCGTTGAAGGTCTCCGACTGGACGACGATGGTTTTCGTTCCCTCGACGCGGACTTCCTTGACCACGAGGTTGAAGGTCCCCTCGGGATTGGAGCTGTTATGGTCCACTTCGAGTCGGAGCGACCGCCCCCACGACCCCGGATTCTCGGCAGCTTCGCCACGTATGCGCCGCCCGGCAATGGCGTGAACAACGCCGAAGCTGCCGCCAATGACCGAATTCAGAGTGAATTCGGCCACGCTGGCTGCCGCGCCGTTAGCCGATCCGTCGTTCGCGACGCGCACCACCCAGGCCTCGGAGCCGCCGTTCAGGAAGAATTGCTGGACCGCGTAGGAGGCTTCGCTGTTGCGGTCGAGGCCGCCATATTCGCGCTCGAAATCGGCCATGCTGAGCAGCTGCACGGCCTCGTTGAGCAGGCCCTTGCGGAAGGTGCCGATGAAGGCGGCGGTCGAGGTCGCCACGGCGGCCACGGGGCGCACCCCGCTCGGAATCTCCTCGACATAGACACCGGGATAAGTGGGACGAACGGGCATGGCGTTCCTCCTCAGGGAGCGGGGCTGCTCGTGACGAGCGCCCAAGCTCTCGATTTACTTGATCTTGGCGGGCTCGGCTAGCCCGAACCGGGGCAATATTCCGCTCCGACACGGCAGGCATAATCTCCGCCGGAATCAACAGGCTAAAGGAACTCGACTCGCTCGACACTTGGCGGACAGCGGCGGGACGAACAAATCAGGCATTTGATTTTCTTGGATAAACTTGCACGCTAGAATAAAGTCTCGGGTCAGGCCGCCCGCCAGTGCGATAGGGCATCCGATGAAGCGTGGCGCGGAACCGCGACGTTTCGCCCGCGTTCCGAGCGCGATGGCAAGGCTTCGCCAATGCGGGGACCGGGCGGCGGGTCTTGCCGCCCTTTGGGTGCCTGCGCTGCTGCTTGTCGCCTGCAGCCCGCAACCGGCGGGCCCGGACGAGGGCGACGTCCGGCTCTACGTCACCAACGAGATTTCCGGCGACCTGTCGGTGATCGACCCTGAGGCCCGGCGCGAGATCGCCCGCATCCCGCTCGGCAAGCGCCCGCGCGGGCTGGCGCCGAGCCCCGACGGCCGCCTCCTCTACATCGCTCTGAGCGGCTCGCCGATCGCCGGGCCGGGAGTCGATGAAGCGACCTTGCCGCCGGCCGACAAGGCGGCGGACGGCATAGCGGTTTTCGACATCGCCGGCGGCCGGGTGCTTCGGGTCCTTCGCGGAGTCTCGGACCCCGAGCAAGTCGCGGTCAGCCCCGACGGGCGCAGGCTCTACGTCGCCAGCGAGGATACCGGCCGGCTGATCGTCATGGACTCCCGCCAGGGCGGTGTCCTGGCCAGCCTCGAAGTCGGCGGCGAACCGGAGGGGGTCGCCGTCTCCCCCGACGGGCGGCTCGCTTACGCGACTTCGGAGGAGGATCACAGCGTCGCCGTGGTCGAGACGGCCGGCCCGCGGGTGCGCGCCCGAATCCGGGTCGGACTTCGGCCGCGCAACGCCGTCTTCACCGCCGACGGCCGCCGAGCCTTCGTGCCGGGCGAGAATGATGCCACGGTGGCGGCGATCGATGTCGCCCGCGACCGGGTCGTCGCCAGCGCCCGGATCGAAGGCGAGAACAGCCGGCCGATGGGCGTCGCCCTTGCTCCGGGCGACTCGCAGCTCTTCGTCACCACCGGCCGCGGCCGCCGCCTCGCCCGCCTCGATGCGACGACGCTGCGGGCGACCGGCACGGTCGAGGTAGGCGAGCGGCCATGGGGTCTGGCGGTGAGCCCGGACGGCCGGTTCGTCTTCACCGCGAACGGGCCCTCCAACGACGTCGCGATGGTCGATGCCGCGACGCTGCGCGTGGTGGCGCGCATCGGTGTCGGCGAACGCCCCTGGGGCGCGGCCGTCGTGGCCCCTCGCTGATCCATGTTATTGCGGGCCGAAGCCGGACCGACCTTCCTGCGCGGGTTCGATTCTGGACGGGCTGGCGCGGCAACAAGGGGCGGCTGCTCGCGATGCTGAAGCGGCTGGGAATTTTCAGCCTGACCGCGCTGCTTCTGGCCGGCGCCGTCGCCGCGCTTGCCCTGTTCTGGCCACGGTCGCCGGCCGAACGCCGGACCAGGGAGGCGGTCCTGGAGACGCTGGCCCCGCTCCCCAAGGCCGGCGCCCGCGCCATTCCCGCACCTTCGGCAGCGCGGCCCGAGGACGGACAGTGGACGATGCCGGCGCGCGACTTCGCCGGCACCCGCTACAGCGCGCTCGACCAGATCAGCACCGCCAATGTCGCCAGGCTGCGCCCGGTCTTCACCTTCGACACCGGCCTCGCCCGCGGACACGAAGCGGCGCCCCTGGTGGTGGGGACGGTGATGTACATCGTCACGCCCTTCCCCAACATCGTCTATGCGCTCGATCTCGCCCGCCCCGACGATCCCGTGAAGTGGGTGTTCAGGCCGCGGCCGCTGCAGAGCGCGCAGGGAGTCGCCTGCTGCGACGTGGTCAATCGCGGCGCCGCTTATGCCGACGGCCGGCTCTTCTTCAACACGCTCGACGGCCAGACGATCGCGCTCGACGCCGAGAGCGGCGCGGAGATCTGGCGCACCCGTCTCGCCGACATCAATATCGGCGAGACCATGACCATGGCGCCGCTCGTCGCCGACGGCCGGGTGCTGGTCGGGAGCTCCGGCGGCGAGTTCGGCGTGCGCGGCTGGCTGGCCGCGCTCGACGCGGCGAGCGGCAGCCTCGTCTGGCGCGCCTACAGCACCGGCCCCGACGCCGACGTCCTCATCGGCCCGAACTTCCGTCCGTTCTACGCCGGCGACCGCGGCCGCGATCTCGGCGTTCACAGCTGGCCGCCCGAGGCGTGGCGGATGGGAGGCGGCAATCCGTGGGGCTGGATCAGCTACGATCCCGAACTTCGGATGATCTATTACGGCACCGGCAACCCCGGGCCGTGGAATCCGGAGCAGCGGCCGGGCGACAACAAATGGACCGCCGGGCTGTTCGCCCGCGACGTCGCCACCGGCGAGGCGCGCTGGTTCTACCAGTCGAGCCCGCACGATTTGTTCGACCATGACGACATCAACGAGAGCATATTGCTCGACATGCCGTTCAACGGGCGGCGCCGACAGGTCCTGGTCCGGCCGGGACGCACCGGTTTCATGTACGTGATGGACCGGCGGACGGGACAGGTGCTGTCGGCCGATCCCTATGCCTTCATCAACAGCGCGCGCGGAGTCGACCTCGCCACCGGGCGCCTCATCCCGGTCCCGGAGAAGGCGCCGCGGATGGGCCGGGTGACCCGGATGATCTGCCCCGCCGCGCCAGGCGGCAAGGACTGGAACCCGTCCGCTTTCTCGCCGCGCACCGGCCTCATCTATGTCCCCCACCTCAACCTGTGCATGGATTTCGGCGCCATGTCGGCCAACTACATCGCCGGCACCCCCTATCTCGGCGCGGAGACCCGGATGTATGCCGGCCCGGGCGGCAATCGCGGCATGTTCACGGCATGGGATCCGGTGGCCCGCCGCGCCGTCTGGCGGATCCGCGAGGACCTCCCTTTGTGGAGCGGCGCCCTCGCCACGGGCGGCGACCTCGTTTTCTACGGAACGATGGACGGGCTGTTCAAGGCCGTCGACGCGCGCACCGGAGAGCTGCTGTGGCAGCATCGGCTGAGCTCGGGAATCATCGGCCAGCCGGTCAGCTATCGTGGCCCCGACGGCCGCCAATATGTCGCGATCCTGGCCGGGGTCGGGGGCTGGGCGGGGGCGGTGGTTTCGGCCGGTCTCGACCGGGGCGACCCGACTTCGGCGCTGGGCTTCGTCAATGCCGTGCCGGATCTTCCGGCAAGGACCGACGCGGGAGGGAGGCTCTATGTCTTCGCGCTTCCGCGATAGCGTCGAATTGGCTCGTACAACGGACGATGCCTCGCGCGCCTCCGCCTGGCCTCTTCTCTTCGTCCTCGCTTCCATCCTCATCCTGTCCGGCTGCGATCGAGAGGCTCGCGACTATCGCGGCCGGCCGCTGCCCGAGACCGGTCCGACGGCGGGCGATCCGCGCGGCGCGGCCTATGAATCCAACGCTTTCCAACTTGCCCAGGGGCAGCGGCTGTTCGGCTGGATGAACTGCGTCGGCTGCCACGCCCATGGCGGCGGCGGAATGGGACCGCCGCTGATGGACGACGAATGGCGCTATGGCGGCAGCATGGAAGAGATTGCCGCGACCATCCTGTTCGGGCGACCCAATGGCATGCCCGCCTTCCAGCAGCGCATCACCGAGCAGCAGGCCTGGCAGCTCGCCGCCTTCGTGCGCGCATTGTCGGCGCAGCCGCGCCAGGACGCCCTGCCCGGCCGGGCCGACGAGCTGCGCAACACGGAGCCGCTGACGCTGGACGAGCGCAAGCCGATCCGGCGCGCGACTCCCAAAGCCGACGATTCGAGCGAGGAATGATGCGGCGCGCGTCCCTCCTCCCCTTCGCCCTCCTCGCCGCCTGCGACACCGTCCAGTCGACGACCGGGAATGACGGCAGCCAGAGCGAGCTCTTCACCGGTCTGTTCTGGATCTTCCTCGCCGTCACCGGGATCGTCTATCTGGTCGTGATCGCCTTCCTCCTGGCCGCCATGTTCCGCCGCGGCGGCCGCCGGCAGGACGGCCTGCCCGACGAGGGCGAGAGCCGGGACGGCGGCCTGCGCAAGGCTCTTGCCGGCTGGGTCGGGGTCACCGCGCTGATCCTCGCCGGCCTCACCGTCGCCAGCTGGATCGCCGACCGCCGGCTCGCCCAGGCGGCCGCCTCGCCGGCGCTCGACATCGAGATCGTCGCCAACCAATGGTGGTGGGAGGTTCGCTATCTCGACCATGAGCCGGGCCGAATCATCCGTACCGCCAACGAGCTGCATCTGCCGGTCGGAGTGCCGGTGCGCATCACCCTCAGGTCGAACGACGTGATCCACAGCTTCTGGGTGCCCAACCTCGCGGGCAAGCAGGACCTCGTTCCGGGGCGGGTCACCGACCTTACCCTCCGGCCGCTCCGCGAGGGCGTCTATCGCGGCCAGTGCGCCGAATTTTGCGGGCTTCAGCACGCCCATATGGCGCTCGACGTGACCGTCGAATCCGCCGCCGCCTTCGCCGCCTGGCGCCAGCGACAGAGCCGGCCGGCGCCGCCGCCGACGACGCCGCTGGCCCGGGCGGGCCACGATTACGTGACCAGCCGCGAATGCGCCGCCTGCCACAACATCGCCGGCACGCCCGCTTCCGGCCAGGTCGCGCCCGACCTCACCCATTTCGCCAGCCGCCGCTCGATAGGCGCCGGCACCTTCCCGATGAGCCGCGGCCATCTCTACGCCTGGATCGCCGACCCGCAGTCGGCCAAACCGGGCAACAACATGCCCTATGTCGGGCTCGAGCCCGACGAGCTCCACGCCATCGTCGCCTATCTGGAGACGCTGCGGTGAAGCCGAAGAAATCCCCTTACGATCACGACCGCGACGGCCACGACCTGACCGGGGAGGCGCTCCACGCCCGCCTCGCCCGCACCTGGGGCCGCGAGCCCGGTTTGCTGGGCTGGCTCAGCACGGTCGACCACAAGGAGATCGGCCGCCGCTACCTGGTCACCGCCTTTATCTTCCTGACCCTCGGCGGCATTCTCGGCCTCGTCATCCGCGCCCAGCTGGCGACTCCGGAAAGCGGGCTGATCGACCCGGATCGCTACAATCAGATTTTCACGATGCACGGCACGACGATGATGTTCCTGTTCGCCGTCCCGGTGATGGATGCGATGGCGGTCTATCTGATCCCGCTGATGCTCGGCACCCGCAACATCGCCTTTCCGCGGCTCAACGCCTTCAGCTATTATGTCTATCTCGCCGGCGGCACCCTGCTTTGGGTCGCCTTCGCCCTCGACGTCGGCCCGGACGCCGGCTGGTTCTCCTACGTTCCGCTGGCCGGGCCGGAATTTTCCCCCGGCAAGCGGGTCGACGTCTGGGCTCAGATGGTCACCTTCACCGAGGTCGCCGCGCTCGCCGTCGCGGTGGAGATCACAGCCACCATCCTCAAGCAGCGCGCGCCCGGAATGACCCTCGCCCGGATGCCGCTCTTCGCCTGGGCGATGCTGGTCGTGTCGCTGATGGTGATCATGTCGATGCCGTCGGTGACCCTCGCTTCGGGGATGCTAATCTCGGACCGACTGGTCGGGACCCAGTTCTTCAACAGCTTCGAAAATGGCGACTCGCTGCTCTGGCAGCACCTGTTCTGGTTCTTCGGGCATCCCGAGGTCTACATCATCTTCCTGCCCGCGGCCGGCTTCGTCAGCGAGATCGTCCAGACGTTCAGCCGGCGCCCCGCCTTCGGCTACATCGCCCTGGTCCTGGCGCTGGTCGCCACCGGCCTGCTCGCCTTCGGCCTGTGGGTCCACCACATGTTCACCACCGGCCTGCCGCGGCTCGGCTACGCCTTCTACACCGCCGCCAGCATGAGCGTCGCGATCCCGACCGGGATCCAGATCTTCTGCTGGATCGCGACGATCTGGGACGGCCGGCCGAAATTCGACACGCCGCTGCTCTACGTCGTCGGCTTCGTCGTCACCTTCGTCATCGGCGGCATGACCGGGGTCATGCTGGCCAGCGTGCCGCTCGATCTCCAGCTCCACGACACCTATTTCGTCGTCGCCCATTTCCATTACGTGCTGATCGGCGGCGCCGTCTTCCCGCTGCTCGGAGCGATCACCTACTGGTTCCCCAAATTCACCGGCCGTATGATGTCCGAGGCGGCGGGCAGATGGACCTTCTGGATCGTCTTCCTCGCCTTCCAGCTCGCCTTCGCGCCGATGCACTGGTCCGGAATCATGGGGATGCCGCGGCGCGTCTACACCTATCCCGAGGGGTTGGGCTGGGAGCTGACCAACCTCCTCTCAACCGTCGGCGCCTTCCTCTTCGCCGCCGGCCTCCTGTCGTTCGTCGCCAACGCGCTCGTGTCGATGCGCCGCGGCAAGGTAGCGGGCCCCAATCCCTGGGACGCGCCGGGCCTCGAATGGGCGACCTCCTCGCCGCCGCCGCCCTACAATTTCCCGCACATTCCGGTCGTCGCCGGCCGCACGTCGCTGTGGGACAATCGCGGCCACCTTCCGGCCATGCAGGGGCTTCGGGTCGACGATCGCGAGCTCGTGCTGACCAGCGTCATCGACGCCGTTCCGGACGTGCGCGAGCCTTCGCCGGTGCCGACGATCTGGCCGCTGGTCGCCGCGCTGGCGCTCACCACCTTGTTCATCTCATCGATGTTCACGCCCTGGGCGGTGGTCATCGGCAGCGTCCCGGTCGCTGCGGCCTTAATCGGCTGGTTCTGGCCGAAGGACGCCAAGGTCCACCCCGAGCCGGTGATCGACTGATGCTGCCGCCCCGCTTCACCGGAGACCTCGCGCGGCTGCCGACCCACGCCTTCACCCACCGCGCCCTGACCTGGTGGGGGGTGATGGCCTTCTTCCTGATCGAGGGCACCGCCTTCGTGATGGCGATCGCCGCTTACTTCTTCCTGATGAATCAGGAGCAGGTCTGGCCGCCGCCTCCGCACGATCCTCCCGACCTCCTCGCCGGGACCTTGTTCACGATCCTGCTGCTGGTGAGCGAGGTCCCCAACAGCATGGCCAAGCATGCCGCCGAGAAAGGGCAGCTTCGCAAGCTTCGCCGGCTCATGGCGCTCATGACCGGCATCGGCCTGGCGCTGATCGTCCTGCGCGGCTTCGAGTTCGCCTCGCTGAACGTGCTCTGGTACGACAATGCCTACGGCTCGATCGTCTGGGCGCTGCTGCTCCTCCACGCCACCCATATCGCGACCGACTGGGTCGACACGACGGTGCTGACCTGCCTGATGCACGGCGAGCACGGAGTCGAGGGACGGCGCTTCGTCGACGTCAGCGAGAACTGCCTCTATTGGCGCTTCGTCTGGCTGTCGTGGCTGCCCATGTACCTGCTCATCTACTGGCTGCCGCGGTGGGTGGCCTGATGGCGAGCAGGCGCACGATCGAGCATATCGCGCCGTGGCTCGGCATGGTGGGGGCCGCGGTCGGCTGGTTCGCTTCGCACCAGGCCGGAAGCAATGCGGTGTTCGACGATTGCCGCACCGGCGAGGGCTGGTTCGTCATGGTCGTCTGCCTTGTCGGGCTGGCGCTGGCGCTGGCCGGCGGATGCTATTCCTGGGACATCTGGCGCCAGGGCGAGAAGGAGAGCGAGGGGCGCCGCTTCATCGGGCTCCTCGGCGCTTTCCTCGCGGCCCTTGCTGCCTTCGCGATCGTGCTCCAGGCGGTCTCCGCGCTCATCATCCCGCGGTGCGTGGCGTGACCCGCCTTGCGCATTTCCTGCTGCTGCTGCTGCTGCTGCTGCTGCCCGGCACGGCGCTCGCCCATGACGGGCGGGAGCATGAGATCGGCTGGACCCTGACGCCGCTGGTGACGGCGCCGCTCGCGCTTGCCGCCTTTCTCTATGCCGCCGGCCTGGCGCGCCTGTGGCGACGCTCCGACCGGGGCCGGGCCGGACTGAGGCGCGACGGTCTGCTCTTCGCCGCCGGCTGGCTGAGCCTCGCCGGGGCCCTGGTGTCGCCGCTTCACTCGGCCGGCGAAGTCAGCTTCACGATGCACATGATCGAGCATGAGATATTGATGCTCGTCTCGGCGTTGCTGCTCGTCGCCGCTCGGCCGGGCGCGGCTTTCCTGTGGGCGCTTCCGCCGCCCCTCCGCCGGCCCTTCGCGAGCGCGGGCCGCTGGGGCTTGTGGCGGGTCCTCACCGATCCCTTCGTCGCGACCGCGATCCAGGCAGTGGCCATCGTCGCCTGGCACGTACCCTGGCTGTTCGACCTGGCCCTGAGCAGCGACGGCTGGCACATCGCCCAGCATCTCTCCTTCGTCGGCAGCGCCCTGCTCTTCTGGTGGGCGATGCTCCATGGCCGCACCGGCCGAAGGGCGTTCCTGGTTCCGGCGCTCTGCCTGTTCCTGACCTCGATGGTCGGCGGCGGCCTGGGCGCTCTGATGGCGCTGGCGAGCAGCCCCTGGTATGCGGGCTATGCGGCGATGGGGATGACGGCGATCGGCCTGTCTCCCGAGCAAGACCAGCAGCTTGCCGGCCTCCTGATGTGGATTCCCGGCGGCCTCTACCACCTCGCGGCCGCGCTCTGGTTCCTTATGCGTGGCCTCAGGCTCAGTGAGGGCAGCCATGCCGTCCCGTCGCGCTAGCATCGCCGCCTGGGCGATTCCGCCGCTGCTCGCGCTCGTGGTCGGCGCGGCCGTCTTCGCCGATCATCATAAGGAGGCGCAGGACCGGCGCGGCCGGGCCGAGCTGATCACCGGCGGCAAGGTCGACCGCGGCCGGCGGCTCTTCTCGGCTTACGGTTGCGGCGGCTGCCATAGCCTGAGCGGCGTGCCGCAGGCGCGCGGGCTCGTCGGCCCGGCCCTCGACGGCATCGGCAGCCGCGCGATCCTCGCCGGGCGGCTCGAGAACAAGCCGGAAAACCTGATTCGCTGGATCGGCGATCCGCAGGCGGTGGCGCCCGGAACGGCGATGCCGCGGCTCGGAGTCACGCCGCAGGACCAGCGGGATATCGCCGCCTTTCTCTACGACCGGTCATGAAGCGTCTTCTCGGGCTCGCCTTGCCGTTGCTGCTGCTGCTGGGATCCTGCTCCGGCCCCGAGCCGCGCGTGCTGCGGGTTTGCGCCGATCCGAACAACCTGCCTTTCTCCAACCGCGCCGGCCAGGGCTTCGAGAACCGGCTCGCCGAACTGGTGGCGGCGGAGCTGGGCGCGAGCCTGAGCTACACCTGGTGGGCGCAGCGGCGCGGCAACGTCCGTGAGACGCTCAACGCCGGTCTCTGCGATCTCATTCCCGGCGTCGGCGCCGGCCTCGAGATGCTGGCGACGACCGCTCCCTATTACAATTCCGCCTATTTCGCGGTGACCCGGGCCGACCGCGGCCTCGACGTCGGCTCGTTCGACGATCCGCGCCTGCGACGCCTGAGGATCGGCGTGCAGATGATCGGCGACGATTTCTCCAACACCCCGCCCGCCCATGCGCTCGCCCGCCGGGGTCTGATCGACAATGTCCGCGGCTATATGGTCTATGGCGATTACGCCCGATCCGAGCCGCAGGCGAACATCGTCGCCGCGGTCGCCGCCGGCGAGATCGACGTCGCCTTTGTCTGGGGCCCCGTGGCCGGGTTCTTCGCGCGCCGACAGCCCGTCGGCCTCGATCTGACCCGGGTCGCGCCCGAGGACCGGATCAGCGGCCTCCCCATGGCCTTCGCGGTGGCGATGGGAGTCCGGCGCGACGATCGCGAGCTCAAGCGGGAGGTGGACGAGGTGCTTCGACGCCGAAGCTCGACGATTGCGGGAATCCTCGCCGAATACGGTGTTCCCACCGTGCCGACGGCGCCGGCTCCTCCCGAGGATGACGACTAGCCCCAGTAGGTCTCGCCGATGGCGTAGCCGGCGGTGGCGAGCATTCCGACGGCGATCAGGAGGAACACCCAGATCTCCCAGCGGGCGCGCGGCTTTCCGGTCGATGGCATGACGGCTCAACGCGGCGTGGGTCGGGAGGGTCCGCCGTGGCCCCTCCGTGATCGGCAGCTCCGCCGAATTGACATGCGGGGCGAGAAGGCGAAGTGGAAAGCGATGCCTGGAAGGTCCCCCCCTTGGTAACCACCCTCGCCGACATTCCGGCCGTCATCGCCCAGCTCTGCGAAGTCTATGACGAGTCGGTCGCCAACCTCCGCCACGCCCTCGCCTGCTATCTTTCCGACGGCGTCATCCCCGATCAGCGCGCGCGCGCCGACGGGCTGTTCGCCTACCCCGAATTATGCATCGACTTCGATCAGATGCTGCCCCGCGAATTTCCGTCGCGGGCATTCGGCCGGCTCAATCATCCGGGCAGATACGCGACCAGCGTCGCGCGGCCGCGCCTGTTCCGCAAATATCTGAAGGAGCAGCTCGGCTATCTCGTGAGCGACTATCAGGTCGAGGTGTCGGTCGGGCGGTCGGCCAGCGAGATTCCCTATCCCTACGTGCTCGACGAAAGCGACGACCTTCGCCTCGAAGAGGGCCGGGCCGCGGAGCTCGCGCGCACCTTCCCGACGCCCGAGCTGGCCAATATCGGCGACGAGATCGCCGACGGCGCCTGGGACTATGGCCGCCGGCCCGAGCGGCCGCTGTCGCTGTTCGACGGCCCCCGCGTCGATTTCAGCCTCGCCCGCCTGCGCCACTATACCGGCACGCCCGCGCACCACACCCAGCGCTACGTCCTGTTCACCAACTATATCCGCTACGTCGACGAGTTCGTCCGCTGGGCGGTCGAGGAGCTGCGCCGCGAGGACAGCCCCTATGAAGGCCTCTCCGCCGCCGGCAACGTCTACGTCACCGCCGACACGCCCGACGCCGAGGCGCAGGTCGCTCAGGGCGGCTGGCGCCGGCACCAGATGCCGGCCTATCATCTGATCGCTCCGCGCGGCGAAGGGATCACCCTGGTCAATATCGGCGTGGGTCCGTCCAACGCGAAGACGATCTGCGACCATCTCGCCGTGATGCGCCCCGAGGTCTGGCTCATGATCGGCCATTGCGGCGGCCTTCGCCCGAGCCAGACGATCGGCGACTACGTTCTCGCGCATGCCTATCTGCGCGACGACCATGTCCTCGACGACGTTCTGCCGGTCGAGATGCCGCTCCCCGCCATCGCCGAGATCCAGCAGGCCCTGTTCACCGCCGCCTGCGAAGTGACCGGCGAGGACCCCCAGGACCTCAAGGGCCGCTTGCGCACCGGCACCGTGGTGACGACGGACGACCGCAACTGGGAGCTCAGATACACTTTGTCGGCGCTGCGCTTCAACCAGTCGCGGGCCGTGGCGATCGACATGGAATCGGCGACGGTGGCGGCGCAGGGGTATCGCTTCCGAGTCCCCTACGGAACCTTGCTATGTGTGTCCGACAAGCCACTACATGGCGAAATAAAGCTGCCGGGGCAGGCCAATGCCTTTTACGAACGCGCCATCAGCCAGCACCTCAGAATCGGCATAGAGACGCTAAGGATTCTGAGGCGCGAAGGCGGCCAGCTTCATTCCCGCAAGCTGCGCAGCTTCGATGAACCCCCCTTCCGCTAGTTATTGAGTTGGGGTAATTCCGGGCGGGACTCGCGGGGGGTTATCCAGGCAGCAGAGAGCGTCCGAGTCGGAGCGGTCTGCGGTCGGCGGGACATCCCGACACTGTCACACAATTTACGCGTAATCGCTGCACGGCTTCGAGCCAGCGAATCGCCTGTCGGGGGAAAATTCATGAACAAGTTCAAACTGCTCTGCGCGGCCGCCGCGATCATCGCGCCGGTCGCCCCGGTCGCCGTCCCGGCCGCCTACGCCCAGGAGATCACGGCGGCCGTCGAGGGCGACGTGACCGACCAGAACGGCGCCCCAATCAACGGCGCCACCATCGTCCTCACCGACACCCGCACCGGCAGCTCGCGCACCTTCACGGCCGGCGGCGACGGCCGGTTCTCGGCCCGCGGCCTCACCCCCGGCGGCCCGTATACGGTCACCGCGACCGCGCCCGGCTACCAGGGCCAGACCGTCGAGGGTATCTCGACCACCCTTCAGGGGGCGGTCACCCTCACCTTCACCCTGGAGAGCGAAACCGCGGCCGGCGGCGAGACCATCGTCGTCACCGCCCAGCGCGCCAATGTCGCGCTTCGGGCGATCGGCCCCGGCCAGGCCTTCGGCGAGGACGTGATCGAAGCCCTGCCCTCGTTCACCAACGACATTCGCGACATCATCAGGATCGACCCTCGAGTCAGCCTCGACCGCGACCTCGAGGTCGACCGGGTCTCGTGCCTCGGAGCCAATGACCGTTCGAACACCTTCACCGTCGACGGCATCACCCAGGCCGACATTTACGGCCTCAACGGCACCCCGTTCGCCGCTCGAAGCTCGCTTCCGCTGCCGATGGGCAGCATCCGCCAGACCTCGGTCGAGTTCGCCCCGTTCGACGTCGAATACGGCCAGTTCACCGGCTGCGCGATCAACGTGGTCACCCGCTCCGGCGAGAACCAGTTCCACGGCAGCGCCTTCTTCACCTATACCGGCGACAGCCTGACCGGCGACTCGATCGACGGCCAGGACTTCACCCCGGCCCCGTTCGACGAATATCGCTGGGGCGCGACGCTCGGCGGCCCGATCTTCAGGGACAGGCTCTTCTTCCACTTCGGCTATGAGGAGACCGACACCGGCGACAGCCAGGACCAGGGGCCGAGCGGCGCCGGCTTCGCCAACGAGCTCCGCTTCATCGACGAGGCGCAGTTCAACGAGATTTCGGACGTCATCCGCTCGACCTACGGCATCGACCCGGGCGGGATCGCCCGCACCCTGCCGAAGACGAGCCGCCGCTTCTTCGGCCGAGTCGACTTCATCATCAACCCCGACCACCGCCTCGAGGTGACCTACCAGCGCCTCGAGGAAAGCGATATCGAGCCCGACGATTTCAGCTCGACCCGGGTGACCGGCTTCAACACCTTCCAGAACAGCGGCACCATCTCGAACTATTATTCCGCGCGCCTCTATTCGCAGTGGAACGACAATCTCTCGACCGAGATCCGGGCCTCGCGCGCCGAGGTCCAGGACCTCCAGGGGCCGGTCGGCGGCGGCGAGGCGCAGGACGATCCGATCCCGCGCATCATCGTCGGCGTCGAGAATGACGGCCAGGAGGGCGTGTTCCTCGCCGGCCCCGGCTTCTCGCGCTCCGCCAACGACCTGCAGACCGAGGTCACCCAGTTCAAGGCCAAGGCCGACCTCATCGCCGGCGCCCACACCCTGACTCTCGGCACCGAGATCAACCACGCCGACGTGTTCAACCTGTTCGTCCAGAACGCCACCGGCACGCTCCAGTTCGCCAACATCGACGATCTGCGCGCCGGGCTGCTGGCCTGCGGAACGAACACCAATCCGAACGGCGAGCAGGTGCTCGCCGGCAACGACCCGGTCCGCTGCCTCATCGCCTCCGGCAGCGACTCGGTGGCCGCCGGCGCGTTCGGCAACTTCACTCCGAGCGGCGACATCAATCAGGCCGCCGCCGACTGGAAGCGCGCCATCTATTCGGTCTACGCCCAGGACGAATGGCGGCCCAACGACAGCCTGACGGTCCTCGCCGGCATCCGCATCGACATGTTCTCGGGCGACACGCCGATCCACAATCCCAACTTCGCCGCGCGCTACGGCTTCAGCAACGCGGTCGGCTTCAGCCACCTCGATCCGGTCATCCTGCCGCGCTTCGCCGTCACCTACGACATGAACGATTTCGCCATCTTCCGGCGCACCCAGATCCGAGGCGGAGTCGGCATCTTCTCCGGCGGCGACCCGGCGGTGTGGTTCTCGAACGCCTTCCAGAATAACGGCATCGGCTCCGGCGAGGGCATCTCGACCAATGCGCTGTGCAATGCCGTGCGGGACCCGGTGACCGGCCGAATCGACGTCGTCACCAACGGCACCTTCACCGGCATCCCGGAATGCATCCGGATCGCCGGCGGGCTCCAGGCCGGCCGCGGTCTCGCCGACACCCAGTCGATCGATCCGAATATCGTCGTTCCGACGGTGGTGCGGGCGAATTTGGGCATCGTCACCGACCTCAACTTCACCGGCGGCGACGGCTTCTTCGACGGCTGGAGGCTGAACCTCGACTATATCTACAGCCATTATCGCAACCCGCTCAACGTCGTCGATCTCTCGCAGACGCCGCGCATCGACCGCGGCCTCAGCGGCTTCACCATCGACGGCCGGCCGATCTACGCGGCGATCGATCCCACGGTCGCGGGCTGCGATGCGGTCCTGCAGGGCACGGGCGGAACGCCGCCGGTCTGGACCGGAGTGACCGCCGCCTGCTTCAACACCAGCCGCGACGACGAGCTTCAGCTGACCAACTCGCGCCATGCCTACAGCCACGTCGCCTCCTTCTCGCTGTCCAACCGTTTCGACGGCGGGATCTTCACCGAAGGCGGCTCGACCTTCGTCAGCCTCGGTTACGCCTACACCGACTCCAACGATCGGCGGATCATGGGCAATTCGACCGCCACCTCGAACTTCGACGGAACCGCCTATTTCGATCGGCAGAACCCGTCGCTGGGCACCTCGGTCTACGAGACGCGGCACAATATCAGCGTCGCGCTCAACTTCGAGGAGGAGTTCTTCGGCGACTACGAGACCCAGTTCGGCCTCGTCTTCATCGCCCGCGAGGGCAGGCCCTACAGCGTGACGTTCGGCGGCTCCGGCGTCCTCCACGATTCGCAGTCGGGCTTCGACAACGCCTTGATCTACGTGCCGACCGGCATCGGCGACCCCAACATCGTCTATCGTGACTTCGTCCAGAACGTCGGCGGCGTCCCCACGGTGATCCAGACCGCCGCCCAGGTCGAAGCGTCGTTCAACGAGTATATCGACCGGTTCGGCTGCATCCGCCGCTTCCGCGGGGGAACGGTGGGGCGCAACAGCTGCCGCAACGACTGGGTCTACGACCTCGACCTGCAATTCTCGCAGGAGCTGCCGGGGCCGGCCCGGCTCCTCGGGGTCGACGACCGGCTCAAGCTGATCGTCAACTTCGACAACTTCCTCAACCTGATCGACGACAGCTGGAACGTCTTCCGCCGCCGCAACTTCGCCGGCTTGGTCAACATCGCCGACCTGAACTCGATCGACGGGCAGGGCCGCTACGTGATCAACCGGTTCAACCCCGACGACGCCAACGAGATCCAGACCTCGTCGTCGCTGTGGCGGATCCAGGTCGGCATCCGCTACGAATTCTGATCGGCAGGGGCCGGCGGACGTCCCGCGCGTCCGCCGGCTCCGGTCAGGGCGCTCCCAATTTGGTGATCCGATTCGCCACGGGCGGCGCAAGCGGGCTCGACGCCGCGATATAGGCTTCGAGCGCGTCGATATCTTGCGGCCCGCCAATGGCATCGGTTCCTTGCGCGAACACGGTGAAATTGTCGCCGCCGGTGGCAAGGAAGCTGTTCATCGTCACCCGGTAGACGGTGTCGTCGCCGAGCGGCGCTCCGTGGAGCCGAAGGTCGATGATCCGATCGCCCTCGGGTCGCGACAGGTCGTAGCTGTAGGTGAGCCCGCGCGAGGGCATCAGCAGGTTCGGCCGGGCGACGGTGTTGGAGCCGCTGGCGAACTGCTGCTCGAGCAGGGCGCGGATCTGGCGGCCGGTGAAGCTCTTCACGACCAGAGCGTTGCCGAAGGGCTGGGCGGAGAAGAGCTGGCCGTAGGTGACGCTTCCGTCGGCGGCGGGCACGAGGTCCGCACGCACGCCGAACCCGTTCATGAAGGCGATCTGAGCCCCGCCCGCTTCCGGCGAGCGGGTGGCGGCGAGCTGGGCGTCGGCGATGAGGTCGCCCAGCGGGGACT
>Ga0196962_10000363_pt1 | contig 19676 bp, 13 predicted proteins | sample S3v_20metaG_FD_183186 | JGI IMG/M metagenome (GOLD analysis project Ga0196962, IMG submission 183186) | Soil microbial communities from Anza Borrego desert, Southern California, United States - S3+v_20 | ecosystem: Environmental > Terrestrial > Soil > Desert | place: USA: California | collected...
AATCAGGGAATGATAAATCCTAGCGGAGAGCCCGTGGCCCGGCTGTACGCTCGCGGACGCACGCCGGGGCGGTCGGCCTATCTCAGGCGGGCAGAGCGACTACCTAAGGGTATGCCGGCCACGCGGAATGGGCCGGTGGTTTTTCAGAATTGCCGCTCGCGGACTCCGGACGGGTTCAATTCCGTCCCCTTCGTGAATCCTTAACCGGGAGCGGCAAGCGTGTCATTGTTACCGCCCCTTCCACACTATCGCCACGCGGCGATCAGCCGCAGGTGCCGCGCCGCCAGCAGCAGGTACAATCCGTAGGCGATCAGCCCGGCGGCGACCGCGATTAAAACCCACCACCCGAAGGGCTGCGCTTCCACCGCGCGGAGTATGTCGCCGTACCCGCGCGCTTCGACCTCCTCCACGTACCAACCGGCGTAGGCGAGAAACGCGCCCGTGATGAGAAACGCGACTCCGCGCCCCGCGTGGCCGGCGATGCCGCACGCTAACGTCGCCCTTTTAACGCGCCGGCTCATACGTTCGAGTTTGAGGTCCATCATGAACCGGCGGCTCACAGCCTTGTAGAAATAGAAGACGGCGACGCCGATAACGACGAGCCCGACGAGAAGCGTCAGCCACCCGTCGAGCGGCCTCCACACGAGCAACAGGGTCGCCCATCCGCGCGCGGCCGGCGGCCCGCCGGAACTCAAGACGGCGAGCCCCAGCACCAGTCTGAGCGCCGCCAGCGCGATGCCCAAGTGCGCGAGTCCGCTCAAGGCGAACCCCAAGCGCCTGAGGACGCGCACGAGCGCCGCGGGCGGCGTGCCGTCCGCGGGCTCGACGAAGACCTGCACGAAGCGGCGGAGGATGTAGCCGCAGAGCCCCGCGGCGACGAGGGCGACGATCAGCCGCCCGAACGGTTGCGCCATAATGAGGTCGAGGGCGCCGCGCGTCCCCCTCACGCGCCCGCCGACATCCATTGCCGCCAGCGCCGCCGCGCCGCCGAAGATCACGTAAAGCAACCCTTCGGCCGCGTAGCCGAGCCTCGCCAGCCGATAGACCCACCGTCTCGCGGCGAGTCGTTCGGAGATTCGCGCAAAGGCGTCCCAACGCCCCCGCGCCGGTCGGCTCCCCTCGTCAGGCACGGCCTTCGTCACCAGTCCGTTTCCCGCGCCGTGTCTCACGCCCCGGCTCGCCGCCCCCGCCCGTCACGTGGTCGCCGAGCACGTCTTCGACATAGAGCATCTTGACGAGAATCATCGCCGCGGCGGTGAGCGGCGATGCGAGCAGGATGCCGATGAAGCCGAAGACGAGGCCGAGCAGCACCTGCGCCGTGATGGTCAAAACGGGCGGCAGTTCCACGCTCCTGCGGTCGACGAGCGGGGTCAACAGGTAGGCGTCAACCGACTGGAGCGCGAGGTAGAGCAACGCGACGTAGAGGGCTTGCTGTGGCGATTGCAGGAAGGCCACCAGCACGGCGGGTATCGCGGCGATCCACGGCCCGAAGTTCGGGACGAAGTTCAAGAGCCCCGCCAGCAGGCCGAGCGATAGCGCGAGCGGCATGCCCAGCAGCCACAACCCCAGAGCCGTCAGCCCGCCGTTGGCGAGCATCAGGCCGAAGCGGCCGCCGAGCCAGTGCCACAACGCCGCGTCAATCGCGCCTAAAACTTCACCGCTACGGTTCGCGGCGGCATCTCAAGAGGCTGCGGCAGGCGCGACAAGGCGGCACGTCAACGTGGCGTTGCGCCCGCGGTCGCCTGACGGTACGTGTTGTAGAGTTCGACCAAACGGTCGGCGGAAGCCGGGTCGCTGCGCGCGAGCAGCGTGACCGTGTCGTCGCGCGCGGCAAACATCGCACGCAGGTTGTTCCGCTGCGTTTCGTCGAAGACCGAATCGGGGCCGCGCGCGATCTCCGCTCCCAAGTTCGTGAAGAAATCGCTGGCCGCTTGGCGCGCGGGTTCATAACGCCCTTGTCGGGCGTCAATCGCGGCGCTCGCCAAAGTGTTCTGCAAGGCGCTGCTGCGGAGGGCGGCTTGCGCCGCGTCGCGCTCCCGCACGCGAGCCCGCGCCGTCATCCACATGGGGACGAGCCCGAGCAGAAAGGCGGCGAGCAGCACCGCGGCGTAAAGGATTACGCGCCTGACGCGCTCGTTCTGCCAGATGGAGCCGCTTCGACTCGCCGCCTCGTTCTCTCCTGCGCTGCTCATGCCGTTTCTCCTTGAATGAAACGTTCAGGTTCCTCTCGCCGCCGTTCGCCTCCGCTTACCTTTGACGTGCCGCGGCTCGCCGAGCGGCAGGTCTACCATGATGGGCGCGTGGTCGGAGATGCGATCCGTCAGGGCGTCGTTCAGGCTCTTGAGCGTGCGCCCGAAGTGCGGGGCGAAGCGGTGCGGCTGTTCCGTATCGTCGTGCTCGGTGAGCGCGGGCGGGCGGACGAAAATCCAGTCGAGCTTGAACTTGCCGACGAAGGCGACGGTGCGCTCCACCTCGTAAGTCGTAATGAACCCCTTGTCGCCGCGCTGGTTCGAGTTCGCGAGAGTGTCGTCCTTGCCGCCGACCGAGCGCTCCTCCTCGCCGCGAAAGTCGAAGGCGTTGCCGTCGGCGAAGCGGAAGTCTTTCAGCTCGTCGAAGAACTCGGCCTCGGGGTTCGAGGCGACGAGCGGGATGCTGCGCACGGTCGGGTCGGCCTGCTTGCGGTAAGCGTTCAAGCCCCCGAGCAGGAGCGTCGGCAGCTTGATGCCGGTCAGGATTCCGAGTCCCTGCTTGATCCAAAAGCTTCTGCTGCCGAGTCGCTTCTTCAGCTCGCGCTCGACGGAGGTCGGCGTCGAGTCCTGCGTCGAGGTGTTCATGTCGCCGGCCACCACGACGGGGCCGTCGGCGTCTTTGATCCGCGCGAGCAACTCTTCGAGCTGTTTGCGGCGCCCTTCCGGCTTGGTCTTGGATTCGAGGTGCGTGGCGACGACGGTGAGGCGCCCGCCGGGGAGGCGCGCGTCCCGCATCTCGGCCGTCAACATCATGCGCCCGCCGCGCCGCACCTCGCGCCGCACCTTCTCCTGAAAGACCAACTCGCCCGCCTTGCGCTTGCCCGCTTCGAGCGGCCTGACGCTTTTCAGTTCGTCCTTGTACCAGTCGTGCGGCTGGTGCTCGAAAGGTTCGAGCCGGACGTTCTCCAGCGGGAAGCGGCTGAGGATGGCCGTGCCGTGCAGGCCCCGGTAACGCGCGCGGTCAACGCTGATTTCGCCGGCGAGTTTGGCGCGGTCGGCCGGCGACAGTTCCTCAAACTTTTCCAGCCCCAGCGCGATCGGGTCCACCTCGACGAACTCGACGCCGTAGGCGTAATTCATCTGAAGCGCGGAGGCCAAATCGGCGGCCACGTTGCGGTAGCCGGTGCGCCTCATCCCGAAGTCCACTTCGTTGAGCACGATCACGTCCGCCTGCTTCAGAAGCTGAACCTGTCGCAGGACTAGATTCCGCTTCTCGCCCTCTCGCGGGTAGAGGGTCGAGTCCAACAGTTTGGCGAAGCCCGCGGCGTCGGTGAAGGCGCTCCTGACGGCGTCGTACTCAAGTCCGCGCTCGATGTTCCACTGGACGACCCGAACTACGCGGCCGAGTCTCGCCGCGTTCGGCATGAGAGGCTTGACGCCGCGCTCCGACGCGGCGTTGCTGACGAACGGCGTCGTCAGCAAACGACCCAGCTTGTCTTGCAAAGCAGTGGGCGGGGTCTCCCGCTCGTAGAGTTGGACGAGTTCGTCGTAGGTGAGCAGCGCCGGCGCTGGCGCTTGCGCGTCAGCCGCTACGGGAATTGACAGACACGCGAACGAAGCGAGCAGCCAGAGCTTGAACGTCAAGGCGCGGCCTCCCCACGCAGGCACCCGACCTGCGGGCTGGTTCTCCTTTAGCCGATGACCTGTCAGGCGCACTTGATGGTCGCCTCCGAGGTGGTGCGCCGGCCTGACGATGCGCCGGGGCCTAGTGCTCTCCTGATGTGGCAGGCCAACTTCCCGGTCGGCCGAACTGCTACCCGCAGCCCTCTCGATCCTGCCGGAAACGGATTTAGCAAATTACCTGAATCCGCACCGGCCGTCTTTTCTCATCTTGACTTTTATTTTCTAATCTTGACTCTTTCTGCGCGAGCTTTCCTTTATGACGAGGCGGGCGTAATCATTTGGGTGCGGCGACGTGAATACTTCAGCCCCCTCCTGTGTCATCGGTCGCGGCGGAAGGTGAACCGTCATCGCTCTCTGCGCGAGTCGGCGTCTCTTCAGTCTGCTTCTTATCATCAGACTCGCTGTTCATCTCTCCACCTCCGTTCGGCGAACGATCACCGGTAGCGCTTCCGCGACGAATCGGGCGGCGGCGCAACCGCCGTCCGTCGTAGTAAAAGCGCCGCATCGCGCCTCGCCGGTTGCGGTGAGGCCACAAGGGGCGGCCATCGAATACTTAACTTTTATATGATAGCTTGCGAAATCCCAAGAAAAATTAGCAGTTCAAGTCAGAGGCCGGGGCATCGGCGGGCTCGGAGACTCGTCTCTTTAAGGCAGGCGAGCTTCCCGCCGCCCCGAGTTCCCCCCTCTGACTGCCATTGCGTTGCGATAACTTTCCACACGCAGGCGACCTGCGGGTTCGGAGCTTTCGGGTGGCTGAACCGGCAGAGGGAAAGCAGATGATTAAGCCAACGCAGCATTTCACCCACTCACCCGCCCCACACACAGCCTTCAACCTCACCCGAGCCTGAAGCCTCGGCCCGCCACGCCCGCCCGCCCGAGCCCACGCGAGAAAGAGTCAAGATTAGAAAATAAAAGTCAGGAAGAGAAAAGACAGCCGGCGGAGACTCGGCTAAATTCACGAAATCTCTTCCCGGCTGAATTGCTGCAAGGCGGCGGTGATTTTCGGCGCGAGCGGTTTGCTGCTCTTTCACCAGCCGCCAACGAGATGAGACGACAAACACCGGGGAGAGTTGACTATGGGCGACAGGTCAGTGAAGGAAGGCGGCACGCCACAACTCGCTTTGCCGGTCGGCGCGCGCGACCACGCGCAAGGCCCCGACGAAGCAGCGGTCACGCTTCTCGAATACGGCGACTTCGCGTGCGGGCATTGCGCCGCAGCCTTCCTCGTGGTCGAGGAGATCACGCGGTGGCTGCGCGGCGAGTTGCGCTATGCGTTCCGCCACTTCCCTACTGCCGACAAACACCCGCACGCGCTCCGCGCGGCGGAAGCCACCGGCGCTCAGGGTAAGTTCTGGGAGATGCACGACCTGTTGTGCGAGCGAAGCCCCGCCCTCGACGCCGTTCATCTGGAACGATACGCGCGAGAGTTGGGCCTCGATTTAGAACGCTTCGCGCGTGAGATGCGCGCCCACGTCTACTTAGAGAAGGTGCGCGAAGACGTGACGAGCGGCGTCGAGAATGGCGCCACGCCGGATTGTTTGCGATTATCTTCAGCCTCAAGTCGCGGCGCGGCGGTCAACCGTTGGTGAGGCCGGACGTTGCCGGGCGAGGTTCATACCGTATGCGGCGAGCCCTCGAATTATTCTTAGTCATAGCTTTTTCACCGGCCCTCGCGAACACGGCGGCGGAAGGGCAGGTCGCCGCCCCGACGGGGGCCGCGCCCGCGCCCTCCGCCTCGACTTCGCCGACTGCGCCGCCGGCCCCGACGCCGATTCCGTTAGCCGAGGTGGTCGCGCAGGCAGAGTCAGCCGCCGCTTCGTTGCGCGACACGGAAGCGGACTTATCTTCGGATCAGATCACCGCGGCAATCGAGACGGAACTCTCCGCTGTCACCCGTGAGATCGACGCGCGTCTCGCCGACGACTCCCGGGCGCTTTCGCCGAGTCCGTCGCTCGACACGTTGCGCGGCTTGGAGGCCGGCTGGCAAAAGATTGACGACACCCTCACGACGTGGGAACGCGACCTGAGGGCGAGCGCCAGCCGGCTGGAAAGGGAGATCGTTGAGCTGGCTCGTCGGGCGGACACTTGGGAGCAGACGCTCGCGCTGGCGCAGGGCGAGGGCGGGACGCCGCCCGAAGTGTTACAGAGGATAGAGGCCGTGATTGCCGCCACCCGTCAGACGCGCGCGGCGGTCGAAAGGCGCCGGGCGCAGGCGCTGGCCCTCCAGAATCGCGTCGTCGGGCAGAGCGCCCGCGTGGCGGAGGCGCTCGCTTCCATCAGTCAGGCGCGTGAGTTGGCGGTCAACCGCCTGTTCGTCCGAGACAGCCCGCCCGTCTGGAGCCGGGAGGTGCGCGCGCGCGCCGGGCAGAGTCTGCTCGTCGAGGGCCGGAGTTCTTTGAGGGAGCAGTTGACGGCGCTCGGCGCGTACGCCGGGCGGCGGGCGGGGAGCTTCTTTCTACACGCCGTCCTCATCCTCCTCCTCGTCGCGGCCCTCTACTGGGTGCGCCGGCGGGTGAAACCGTGGGTCGGAGAGGAGCCGAGCGTCAAACACGCGGCACTCGTCTTCGAGAGGCCGGTCGCCGCGGCGTTCGTCCTTTCGATCCTCGCGGTCGGTTGGATTTACCCGCAGGCGCCGCGCCTGTGGGAGGCCGTACTGGGGGCCGTCGCGCTCATCCCGACGATCATCATTCTTCGCAGACTCGTCGAGCCGCGCCTGTTCCCCGTCCTCAACGCGCTCGTGGTCTTCAACTTCGTCGACCTGCTGCGCACGGCCGGGGCATCCCTGCCGATTACGTCGCGCTTCCTGTTCCTCGCCGAGATGCTTGCCGGCATCCTCTTCCTGACGTGGTTCATCAAGTCCGCGCGTTCGTCGCCGGCGCCGGAAGGGGAGACGGATCGTTTTTGGAAGACGGTCAGGGCGGCCGCGGGCGCGGCGCTGGCGGGCTTCGTCGTGGCCTTCGTCGCCAACGCGCTGGGGTACGTGAGCCTCGCCACGCTCGCCGGCAACGCGCTCCTCGGGAGCGCATACTTGGCCGTCATCCTCTACGCCGCCGCGCGCATCGCCGACGGGCTCATCATGTTCGCCCTGCGCGTGCGCCCGCTCAACCTGCTCGGCATGGTGCGTGAGAACCGGCCTCTGTTCCGCCGCCGGGTGCGCGGCGCGCTCCGGGCGTTGGCCTTTTTAATCTGGCTGCTCGTCACGCTCGAAATGCTCTCGCTGCGGCAGCCCCTGTTCAGGCTGATCCGCGACGTTCTGACGGCACGGCTCGTCGTCGGCTCACTCGAAATCTCGCTCGGCAACGTGCTCGCGTTCGCCGTCACGGTCTGGGCGGCGTTCCTGCTCTCCAGATTCGTCCGCTTCGTCCTCGAAGAAGACATCTACCCGCGCCTCACGCTCGCGCGCGGCGTGCCGTACGCCGTCTCGACGATGCTGAACTACGCCATCCTCGTGGTCGGCTTCTTCTTAGCCGTGGCCGCGATGGGCATCGACATGACCCGGTTCACGATCCTCGCGGGCGCGTTCGGCGTCGGGCTGGGTTTCGGCCTCCAGAACATCTTCAACAACTTCGTCTCGGGCCTCATCGTACTCTTCGAGCGGCCCGTCAAAGTCGGCGACTCGATCCAGATGAGTGAGGCGTCGGGCGTCGTCAAGCGCATCGGCATTCGCGCCAGCGTCATCAGCGCATGGAACGGCTCGGACGTTATCGTGCCGAACGGGAAGCTGATCTCGGAGTCGGTGACCAACTGGACTCTGTTGAGCGGCCGGCGCGGCATCGCGATCAAAGTCGGGGTGGCCTACGGCACAGACCCCGGCCGCGTCATCGAGTTATTGAAAGGCGTCGCCGCCGCGCACGAGCTGGTAGCCGCCGACCCACAGCCGGAGGCCATCATGATTGAGTTCGGCGCCGACTCGCTCAACTTCGAGCTCCGCGCGTGGACTTACCACAACAAGGAGTGGGAACAGGTGCGCAGCGACCTCGCCATCGCCGTCAACTCCGTCTTCGCCGCCGAGGGCATCTCGATGCCGTATCCGCAACGCGACCTACACCTGCGGAGCATCGACGCGGAGGCTTTGGAACAGCTCATCAAACCGCGCTCCGGGCAATCAGACCGAGGCCCCTCATCAGACAGGGCAACGACCGGGGCGGAACCGGAAAGCTCATAAGTCCTGAACTCCTCTCCGGCCTAGACATCACCCGCGAGACGCGCCCGCCGCCTCATAAAGTCAGGATTAGAAAATAAAAGTCAAGAATTGAAAAGAATGGGGACGGAAGTTTCGGATAAACTGCCAAATCCCTATTCAGCTAGTCAGACGAGGCTAAGCAAGCGGGCGCGGGTTCGGATGCTTGGCGCCGCTTAACCATTTTAAGGGGGCACGCTGATGAAACTACTTCTCGCGGTTGATTCCGTAGATTCTGCCGAACTGGTGGCGGGAACCGTCGCGTCGCGCCCGTGGGTGCCCGGCACTCGCGCCCGCGTGCTCACGGTGATCGACCACGCCCACATACCCGTTGACTTGGTGAATGAAACGGGCGGGCAGATGAGACTTATCAGGCCGGAGATGCAGCAGCGCGCGTCACGGGTGACGGCGCGCGCCGTCGAGTTGCTCCGACAAGCCGGCGTCGAGGCGGAAGAGGAGGTCGGCGACGGCGACGCGCGGGTGGTCATCGTGGACAGGGCGCGCGAGTGGGGCGCCGATCTGGTCTACGTCCGCTCCCACGTCTACAGGGACATCTCGCGCTGGATGATGGGGAGCGTCGCGCGGGAGGTGCTGCGGAGCGCCCCCTGCTCGGTCGGGGTCATCCGCGCCGCGGCCGACGGGGGCGCGGCGACGCCCGCCCCCGCCGGGATGAGGATACTGCTCGCCACGGACGGCTCGGAGTATTCGCGCGCCGCCGCGCGTTCCGTGAGCGAGCGGCTGTGGCCCGACGAAACCGAGGTGAAAGTGCTGGGCGTGGTTAACCCGAACGAGCGTTCGATATACGCCGTGGCGCAGGTGATGGTCACTCAGGAGGGTGAGGCGGAAGGGTCGCAAGGGATGGTCGGTGAGACGGTCAAGGTCGTCGGCGACGCCGGGCTGAGGGTGGCCGGGGAAACGGCGGTCGGGGACGCCAAGACGTTAATCGTCGAGCGGGCGAAGGAGTGGGGAGCGCACCTCGTCGTGGTCGGCTCGCACGGGCGGCGCGGCTCGGAGCGGTTGCTGTTGGGGAGCGTCTCCGAGTTCGTCGCCAATCAAGCGTACTGTTCGACGGAAGTGATTCGCCCCCAACGCGCCTGATGAATAGGGCATGGAAATTCACCATGCCCCTTCTGAAACCACTTATTGATTCGGTGACGCGGGGAGTGGGGGAATCGAGATGAGCGACACAACAGCCACGCCCGCGAGACGCGTCTCGCGGGCGTGGCTGTTTCCGGCGGTCGCGCCCGAGTGTCAGGGTCTGAGGACGATCTTGATGCAGTCGTCTTCCTTGTTGGTGAAGATGTCGTAGCCGTGGGGGGCGTCGTCGAGGCGCATGCGGTGGGTGATGACGAAGGAGGGGTCGATCTCTCCGTTCTGGATGCGGTCGAGCAGGCCCTGCCAGTAGCGCTGGACGTGGCACTGGCCCGTCTTCATCGTCAGGGAGCGGTTCATGAACGACCCGATCGGGAACTTGTCGATGAGGCCGCCGTAGACGCCGATGACCGAGACCGTGCCGCCGTTGCGGCAGGCCATGATCGCCTCGCGCAGCGCGATGGGCCGGTCGGTCTCGCCCATCACCGCCTGCTTCGCCCGGTCGTAGGCGTAGACGATGCCGTGGCCGCCGTGCGCCTCCAAGCCGACGGCGTCGATGCAGGCGTCGGGGCCGCGCCCGCCCGTCATCTCCATCAGCGCGTCGTAGACGTTCTCCTCCTCGTAGTTGATCGTGTCGTCGGCCTTCGCCCCGGTCTTCGCCATCCGGAGGCGCTCGGGGAAGCGGTCGATGCCGACGACGCGCTCGGCCCCGAGCAGGCGCGCGCTGGCCATCGCGAACTGCCCGACGGGGCCGCAGCCCCAGACGGCGATGGTGTCGCCCGGCTGGATGTCGCACATCTCGGCGCCCATGTAGCCGGTCGGGAAGATGTCGGAGAGGAAGAGCGCCTGCTCGTCCGTCATCCCCTCGGGGACTTTCAAAGTGCCCACGTCGGCGAAGGGCACGCGCGCGTACTCGGCCTGCCCGCCCGCGTAGCCGCCCGTCAGGTGCGAGTAGCCGAAGATGCCGCAGGGGCTGTGGCCGAACATCTTCTCGGCCATCCACGCGTTCGGGTTCGAGTTCTCGCAGAGCGTGAACAACTGCTGCTGGCAGAAGAAGCAGTTGCCGCACGAGATCGGGAAGGAGACGACGACGCGGTCGCCGACCTTCCGGTTCTTCACGTCGGGGCCGACCTCGACGACCTCGCCCATGAACTCGTGGCCGAGGATGTCGCCCTTCATCATCGTCGGCATGAAGCCGTTGAAGAGGTGCAGATCAGACCCGCAGATGGCCGTCGAGGTGATCTTCACGACGGCGTCGCGCCGGTTCAGAATCTTCGGGTCGGGCACCTGCTCGACCCGCACGTCCTTTTTGCCGTACCAACAAGTAGCTCTCATCACTCCCCCTTATTTTGAAATTGACGGAGACGCGCCGGCCGGCGCGCTACGCCTGCCCGAGTTCTTCCGACGAGACGGGCTGCGCCGGGCGCTGCGTCAGGTAGCCGTTGTCCCAGACCGTGCCGTCCGAGACGGCGACCTCGCCGGTCTCCATCACCTGCTTGAAGGTGCGCAGAGACTCCTGCGCCTGCTGGCCGGGGTCGTTGCCCGAGAGCCACGCGACGGCCGCGCCGAGCGCGCCGGCCGGCGGCGCGTACTCGATCTCCACGCGGACGATGGTGCCGCGGTTGCCCGTCGCCTGTTCGAAGCGCACCGAGCCGGAGTTCTCCACGTCCGCGCCCGGCAGCGAGCGCCACGCGATCAGCTCGTTCGGGCGGTCTTCGGTGATCTCGGCGTCCCACTCGACGCGCGTCCCGGCCGGGGCCTTCGCCACCCAGCGCGAGCGGCGCTCGCCCGTCACGCGGACGGCCTCAAGGTGGTGCATGACGCGCGGCAGGTTCTCGAAGTCGCGCCAGAACTGGTAAAGCTCCTCGGGCGCGCGGTTGATGATGAGGCTCCGCTTGACCTGCGTCGAGCTCCCCCGCCCCGCGCCGCCCTCGGCGCTGAGCTGCTGGGCCGCGAGCACGTCGAGCGCCGTCACCGCGAGCACGTTGGCCGTGGCGAAGGCGAGCCGGCCCTTGTTCACTTCCGGCGAGGCGAAGCACGCGCCGAGGGCGGCGAGGTCGAGCGCGTCGCCCGCGACCCTCGACCAGACGGCCGTCGCCGGCCTCCGGCCCTGCGCGAAGATGGCGACGCCGTGCGCGATCTCGCGCAGGCCCATCAGGCGGATGAAGCCGGCGTGGCGGCCCGGCAGGCCGGCGATGTTCGCGACCCCGCGCGGGGCCAAAAGCTCCGCCAGCCCGAGGCCGAGGCTGAACCAACCGAGGCCGCGCGCCAGTTGCTCGCCGCTCATGTTCCGCAACGCGGTCTGCGCCAGACCGCCGCCGCCGTCCCTGCTCTGCGGGCGGATGCCCGGCGCCACCTGACCGGCCTGCCCGGCCGGCCCGGAAGCCCCGCGCGCGCCCTGCCCCCCGCCGCCGTCCTCCCCGTTCCCCTGCTGCTGTCTCTTCGTGCCTGTCGCCATAACTTGTTTCTCCCCTGAATAGTTTCTCTACGCTGACTCAGCCGCGCGGCGTGAGTGTTGCCGCGCGATTGCCTCGAACACGCGAACCGACCGGCCGCCCACGTCCGTGGGGGCGGGATTAAAATAAGCGCGCCACGCCCTCCGCGGCCTGCGGCCGGGGCGGGGTTAGTCGTCGCGGGGGAAGATTGCTCGGGGGAATGCTCTGACCGCGGTGGGGCCGCGGCGAGCGAAGCGGGGGAAGCGGCTTGGGGTGAGAAGAGCGGGCGCCGGGACTTCGGGGGAGGGAGTGGCCGGCGCTGATTCTTCCTGCGGCATCTTCGCCCGCCCGTCCCCGCGGCGTCAAATGGCGGGGCGGGCGGAGGCCCGGCCGCGCAGGGCGTTCCGGGGCCGGGGGCTAAAGGCCGGAGGCCGGAGGCTTGTTATCGGCAAGTCTCCGGCCTCCGGCCTTTAGCCCCCGGCCCGGCGCCCTCGCTCACGGCCGGGCTCTGTCTTTAACTCGAAACTCGAAACTTTCAGTCTTTGAGGATCGCGACGACTTCGGTCTGGATGGGGCGGCCGGTGACTTCGATGTCGCCGTCCGAGACGTACACGTCTATCTCGGAGCGGACGCCGAAGCGGCCCTCCTGATAGACGCCCGGCTCGATGGAGAAGCAGGTGTGCGGGGCGATGCGGCGGCCGTCCGGGGTTTCGAGGTTGTCGATGTTGGCCCCGTTGCCGTGCACCTCCTCGCCGATGGAGTGGCCGGTGCGGGTGACGAACTGCTCGCCGAAGCCGGCGCGTTCGATGACGCCGCGCGACACGTCGTCGATGTCGCCGCCCCTGACGTAGTTGCCGGCCCGCACCTGCTCGCGCAGGAACTCGACGGCCGCGTCGCGCGCGCCGCTCACCACCTCGAAGACGCGCCGGTGCTCCTCGGGCACCTCCTCGCCCACGTAGCCCGTCCACGTCTGGTCGGCGTAGACCGCGCCGGGCCGCTTCATCTTCGCCCACACGTCGAGGAGCACGAAGTCGCCGCGGCGGATGGGCGAGTGCGTGTCTCTGGTCGGGCCGTAGTGCGGGCTGGCGCTGTTGGCGTTGACGGCGACGATGGGCGGCGCGCCGTCGCTCGTCATCCCCTCCTCCTCGAAGCGGCGCATGATGAACTGCTGGATGTCGTACTCGGTCAGCGGCTCGCCGGCCCTGACGCGGCGCCCGATCTCGCCGAAGGCTTCGAGGATGATGTTGTGGATGTTGTCGGCGGCGCGGTCGTGCGTCTCCTTCTGCTCGGGCGTCCAGACGGCCTCGAAGCGCTGGACGAGTTCGGCGCTCGTCGCGGGTTCGACGCCCATCGAGCGGACGAGTTCGAGCGTGCCGGCGTCCACGCGCGAGACGTAAGGGATGTCGCCCATCGGCGAATACTGCATGGCGACCTCGGGGCGCGCGCCGGACGCGCCGCCCGCCGAGGAGAGCGCGTCGCGCAGGTGCGCGTGCAGCTGCTGCCAGCGGAGGTAGACGAGGCGGCGGCCGGGGAGCGAGTCGAGCTTCTCCGGCTCGATGCGGTGGACGACCTTCGTCGGCTCGCCCTCGACGGGGACGAAGTAGAACCAGCGGCGCGAGGCGAACTTGTTCTGGTCGAGGAGGAGGATGCGGTACGAGAGCGGGTCGCTGCGGCGGAAGTCGTAGAAGAGCCAGCCGGCCAGCCCGGCCTCGCGCAAAGCCTTCTGGATGTCGGCGACGCGCCGCGCGTGCGCGTCGCCGTTCTGTGCGTGAGCCATTTCAACACTCCCCTTCTTTCGGGTTCAGGGTTTCGAGTCCAGAAGTTGAAGACGGCTTCCCGATTTAACTCGAAACCTCGAACCCGTTTACAGATTTTCGATGATGAAGTCGGCCATCGTCTGCCGCATGTGCTTGAGCAGGAGCGGGTCGGTGACGCCGTGGCGCGACTTCGGGTAGAGCATCAACTGGAAGGGCTTGCCGGCCTTCTGCAACTCGTAGGCGAACTGGATGGTGTTCGCCACGTGGACGTTGTCGTCGATGCTGCCGTGGAGGAGCAGGAGCTTGCCGTGCAGGTTCTTGGCGGCGGCGAGCACCGAGGTCTGGCGGTAGCCTTCCGGGTTGTTCTGCGGCGTGCGCATGATGCGCTCGGTGTAGACCGAGTCGTAGTTGGCCCAGTCGGTCACCGAGCCGCCCGCGATGCCTACGCGGAAGCTCTTGCTGTGCGTCAGCGCGTAGCTCGTGATGAACCCGCCGTAGCTCCAGCCCCAGAGGCCGATGCGCGAGGCGTCCACGTAAGGCAGGCCGCGCAGGTAGCCGACGCCGTCCTCCAAGTCCTGCAACTCCAGCACGCCCATCTTCTGGTAGCCGAGCCACGCGGATTCGGCCCCCTTGCCGCTCGCCGTGCGGTTGTCGAGCACCCAGATGATGTAGCCCTTCTGCGCGAGCATCTGGTGCCAGAGGTAGGTGGGGCCGCCCCAGCTGTTCTTCACCTGCGGCGCGTGCGGCCCGCCGTAGACGAAGCTGAGCACCGGGTACTTCTTCGACGCGTCGAAGCCGGGCGGGCGGATCATCATCGCCTCCAGCGGGAAGCCGTCGCGCGTCTTGACCTGAAGGAACTCGGCCGCGCCGAGCCGGAACGGCCTGAGCGCCTCGGCGCGGTTCTCGTCGATGGCGCGCACCACCGAGCCGTCGGCGTTGTGCAGGCGAACCTGCGGTGGCGTGTTGAGGTCGCTCCACACGTCCACGAAGAGCGTGTGCTGCGGGTTGAAGCTGGGGCGGTGCGTGCCTTCCGTCTTGGTCAGCCGGGCGAGGCCCGTGCCGTCGAGCTTCACGCGGTAGACCTGCTCGGCGATGTGGTTGTCGGCCGACGTGCCGCGGAAGTAGACCCAGCCGCCGCGCTCGTCGGCGCCTTCGAGCGTGCGCGCCTCCCACCTGCCGTCGGTCAACTGGCGGATGAGGCGGCCGTCGGCGGCGTAGTGGTAGATGTGCATCCAGCCGGTGCGCTCCGAGCGCCAGAGGAACGAGCCGTCGCGGAGCCAGACGGGGTTGTCCACGACCTCGACCCACGCGGGCGTCTTCTCGCGGAAGAGCCGCGTCGCGCGGCCCGTCGCCGCGTCGGCGGCGTTCAGGTCGAGGAAGGTCTGCTCGCGGTTCTGCGCCTGATAGAGCACGCGCTTCGAGTCGGGCGACCACGCGACGCGCGAGACGAGCAGGTCGGTCGGCTCGTAGCCGGCGAGGTCGGCCCACGCGGTCTCGCCCCCGGCCGCCGCGACGACGCCGACCCTCACCAGCGGGTTCGGCTCGCCGGCCAGAGGGTACGGCCCGTTCTCCAGAACCTGCTCGCGCGGGATGTGGTCGACGACGGGGAACGTCCTGACGCGCGCCTCGTCGAGCCGGAGGTAGGCGAGCCGCGTCGAGTCGGGCGACCACCAGTAGCCGCGCCGCTGGCCGCGCCCGTACAACTCCTCCTCGTAGACCCAGTCGAGGATGCCGTTGAGGATCAGCGGGCCGCCGTCGGAGGTGAGCGCGCGCTCGCGCTGCGTGGCGAGGTCGACGACGTAGAGGTTGTGGCCGCGCACGAAGCTGACCATGCGGCCGTCGGGGCTGAAGTCGGCCTCAAGCTCCTCCTCCGGCCCGGAGGTCAGGCGGACGGCCGCCGCCGGCTCGGTCTCGTAGAAGAAGAGGTCTGTGCCGGAGTCGAGCAGGAAGCCCCGCTCGAACGGGTGGAGCGCGTACGACTCGGTGCGCGAAAGCTCGCGCGCGGCCTCGGCGCTCATGCCGGGGAGGCGGGCGAGCGCGGCCTCCATGCGCGCGGCGTCGAGGAAGGGCGCGGCGCGCCCCGTGCGCGCGTTGACGCGCGTGAGCTGGGCCGCGCCCTCGCCCCTCCTGCTGACGAGGTAGTGCTCGCCGTCCCTCAGCCACTTGTACTCGGTCGTCGGGGTCGTGGGGAAGTCGAGCTTCCTGACGGGGTCGTAGATGTCGTCGACCGTCAGCAGCCTGTCCTGCGCCCGCGCGACGAGGGCCGGGCAGATGAGCAGCAGCGAGACGAAGAGCGCGCAACGGCGAATGATGAATGTCAGGCGGCCCGTCCCGAGTCCGCCGCTCACCGTCCCGCGCTCCACGTTCCTCTCCGTCGTGTGTTGGTTTCGCATGTGGGTCGTCATCGTCCTGTCAGCTCTTTGACCAGCTCCGCGGCGTCGTACATCTTGGCGAGCGCCTCCAAGACGGCCGCGCTGTGGACGCCGACGGCGCGGCCGCCCTCCGCCTCGTCCACGTACCAGTAGCGGTTCGGCAGCTTCTGGATGTTGCTGTCGAAGTTGAGGCCGACGACCTCGCCCGCGCGGTTGACGACGGGGCTGCCGGAGTTGCCGCCGATGGTGTCGGCCGTGTAGACGAAGTTGAAGGGCGTCGAAAGCTCAAGCGCCGCCCGGCGCTCGCGGAAGCGCGGCGGCAGCTCGTAGGGCGGGCGCTCGCCGAAGCCGGCGGCGCGGTCGTAGAGGCCGTGGAAGGTCGTGCGGAAGGGGACGAGCGTCGTGTCCTCCTCGTAGCCTTTGACCGTCCCGAAGCCGAGCCGCAGCGTCCCCGTCGCGTCCGGGTAGACGGTCTTGCCGTAGACGGCGAAGCGCGCCTCGGCGATGCGCTGGCCGGCGCTCGCCTCGACGCTCTTGACGTTCGCCTCCTCCCACGCGCGCAGCTCGCGGTAGACGGGCTCGACCTTGCGCGCGAGCGCGATCAGGGCGTCGTCGGACTTGGCGACCGCGCCGGCCCCGCCTTCGAGCAGCGCCCTGCGCGCGGCCGCGTCGGCCAGTTTCGTGCCGGCGACGAGCTTGCGCGCGGCCTCCGCGGGCGTCTGCCCGCCGAGCGCGGCGCGCACGAACGGGTCTTCGTCGCCGAGCGCGGCGCGCGCCTCGGCGAACCACGCGGCCAGCACCGCCTCTTCGAGGTCGGCGTAGACGGGGGCGGGCGAAAGTAAGCTGAGGCGGAAGGCGGCGAGGCGGTTGTCGCGGAACTCTTCGAGCCGCTGGTCGCTGGGCTTCGCCGTCTCCTCGGCGTGGCGGACGAGGTTCGAGGCGATGGCGCCGAGCCGCGAGGGCGTGAGCGTCGTGAAGGCCAGACGGCCCGCCATGCGCGGCAGCTCTTTGTAGGCCGCCTCGATCTCGGCCCACGCGCCGCCGTAAGCCCTCTGCCACTCGGGGCGGGCGGCCACCGCGTCGCGCAGCGCCTTCTCCTCGGCCGCCTTGCGCGCGAACGAGCGCGGGTTCTGCAAACCCTCCTGCTGCCCTACGAGGCGCTTGATCGAGTTCTCCAACGAGCGGCGGGCCGGCTGCGCGCGTCGCGCCTCCTCCGGCCCGCGCGCGGCGAAGCGCGCCAGCGCGTCGCGCCTCGAAGACCAGACCCGCATCTGGGCGGGGTTGCCCACCTCGCGCTGGTACCGGAGCTGCGCGAGCGTGAGCAGGCGGTTGGTCGAGCCGGGGAAGCCGGAGACGAAGACGAACTCGCCCTCGGCGGCGCCCGCCGGCGACCACCTGAGGAAGTTGTCGGTGCGCGCGGGCCGGTCGTTCTCGTAGACGCGGAAGAAGGTCACGTCGAGGTTGTAGCGCGGGTAGGTGAAGTTGTCGTAGTCGCCGCCGAAGAAGGCGGCCTGCTCCTCGGGCGCGAAGACGAGCCGCACGTCCGTGTACTTCTTGTAGCGGTAGAGCCAGTATTCGCCGCCGCTGTAGAGCGTCACGACCTGCGAGCGCAGGCCCGTCCGCTCGTCCGACTCGCGCTCGATGGCGGCCGACTCGGCGCGGCGCTGCGCGGCGGCCTCGGCGGCCGAAGCCCCGGCGCGCGCCGCGCCCTGCACGCGCCGCGTCACGTCCTCGTAGGAGACGAGCACGCTGGCCTCGTAGTCGGGGCACTTCAACTCCTCGCCGCGGGCGCGCGCGTAGAAGCCGTCGCGCACGAGGTCGCGCTCCTTGGTCGAGAGCTTGGCCAGCTGGCCCGACCCGACGTGCTGGTTGGTGGCGACGAGGCCGTCGGGCGAGACGAAGACGCCGCTGCCGCCGCCCGTCGCCGTCCCCACCTCGGCGAGCCGCACGGAGGCGAGGCGCGCGCGCTCCAGCCACGCCGCCGAAGGCTCGAAGTTGTAGCGCTCCTTCCAGATTTTCAGCGGCGGGTTGTCGAACGTCCACATCCCCTCGTCGGCGCGCGCGACGGGGGGAAGCAGGGCGAAGAGTAACGCGAGGGAAAGGAGTCTTCTCATAAGGCAGTAGGCGGCAGGCGGTAGACAGTAGTCGGTAGAAAACCTTCGCCGCGCAGTCGCCGGCGTGTCAGCGTCGGCGTCCGGCGTGCGGAGCCTACTGGCTACTGACTACTGTCTACCGCCTACCCGCTTTTCTTCACACCCCCGGCATGGCCTTCTTCAAAGGCCGCAGGAGGATGAGGAGCACGCCGGCCATGACCAGCGCGCAGACGCTCAGGAAAATCCAGAAGGTCGAGTGCAGCCAGTCGTCCCAGAGCTGGCCGATCTGCGTCAGCTTGTTGCCGATGGCCGTGGCGACGAACCACCCGCCCATCATCAGCCCGCGCATCCTCACGGGCGCGACCTTCGAGACGAGCGAGAGGCCCATCGGCGAGAGCATCAGTTCGCCCAGCGTGAGCACGCCGTAGGCCCCGAGCAGCCAGAGCGGCGACATCTTGTAGGCGTAAGGGTCCGCGCCCGGCGCGAGCGACGCCTCGCCCATCTTGGCCGCGATGAAGAAGACGAAGAAGGCGAGCGAGGTCATCACCATGCCGATGACCATCTTGGTCGGCGTCGAGGGCTCCAGCCCGCGCTTGTCGAGCCAGCCCCAGAACCAGACGAGCGGGAAGGTGAGCAGAAGCACCCAGCCGGGGTTGATCGAGTTCGAGATGATGCCCGAGACCTGCCAGTCCGTGTTCTCGTCGCCCCAGTAGGTGATGGTCGTCGAGTTCTGGTGGAAGACCATCCAGAAGACGATGACGATGAGGAAGATGACGACGAGGGCGCCGACCCGCTTCCAGTCGGGCACGGCGTCGATGGCGTTCTGCTGGCTGACCGAGGCCGGGGGCGCGTCGACGGTGACGGCCGCCGTGTTGGCCGCCGTCTTCGCCCCCGCCTTCGCCGCCGCCACCCCCTGATGGCGGGGCGTGTCGGCCGCCTCGACGTGCCGCTTCATCCGCCACAGGATGAACACCGAGATGAGCATGCCGCCGGCCGCGACGGCGAAGGCCGGGTGGTAGCCGAAGCGGCTCTGCACGAGCTCCATCACGACGGGCGCGAGGAAGGCGCCGACGTTGATGCCCATGTAGAAGATGCTGTAGGCGCGATCCTTGAGGTGGCTGCCCTCCGGGTAGAGGTTCCCGACCATCGCCGAGACGTTCGGCTTGAAGAAGCCGTTGCCGACGACGAGGCAGGAGAGCGCGAGGTAAACGATGCCGATGGAGCGGAAGGAGAGCAGGAGGTGGCCGGCCATGAAGAAGAGGCCGCCGAGCATGACCGACTTGCGGTAGCCGAGCTTCTTGTCAGCGATCCAGCCGCCGATGAGCGGGCTGGCGTAGACGAACATCAGGTAGTTCGAGACGAGCGCCTGCGTGTCGTCCACCGACCATGCGAAGCCCTGCCCCGTGGTGTCGCGCATGTAGAGCGCGAACATGGCGAGCATCGAGTAGAAGCTGAAGCGCTCCCACATCTCGGTGGCGAAGAGCACGTACAGCCCCTTCGGGTGGGTCTTCACGTCGTGGCCCGCGGCGGCGTCGGCGGCGGCGGCAGTTGCCATCACTCTCTCCTCCTTCTGAATCTTTGGCTCGGCGGCGCGGCAGTCCGGCGGGGGACAGCTCAATTCTTTGACGTGGACACCGGCGCTCTCGGTGGGTGCCGACATCATAGCAGAAGTAGACAGTAGACAATAGTCAGTAGTCGGCAGGGAGAGCTTCGACGGCGAACTGTCCCGCCGGCGGCCGCGGCTTGCGTCGGGCGGAGCCTACCGTCTACCGACTACTGTCTGCTGTCTACTCTCCTGAAGTAGACGCGCCCCTGACGGGGGCGGCCGAACTGCGGGCGGAACTTGGCGAAGTGGGTGACGAGCCGGGCGCGGCG
>Ga0196962_10000364_pt1 | contig 19653 bp, 22 predicted proteins | sample S3v_20metaG_FD_183186 | JGI IMG/M metagenome (GOLD analysis project Ga0196962, IMG submission 183186) | Soil microbial communities from Anza Borrego desert, Southern California, United States - S3+v_20 | ecosystem: Environmental > Terrestrial > Soil > Desert | place: USA: California | collected...
CCGGCGAAGGAGAGGGCCCGCGACGGGGGGGCGCGCGGCCGCTGGGAGCGGGTCGCCGCACTGGTGCGCCGCCGGTCCGGGCGGATCGTCGCCGCCATCCTTGCCCTCCTCGCCGTCCTGGCATGCGGCAACCTTGCCGACCACGGCACGATCGGCTTCGGCCAGGGGGAGACGAAGCCGACCAACTCGAGCCGCGGAACCGAAGCGTTGGAAGCGCACTTCCCCGCCGGGGTCGGGGCGCCCCTGACCGCGGTGGTCGCGACCGAGCGACTCGAGCAGACGACCGAGGCGCTGGAAGCGCTGCGCCCGGTTCAGCTGGCGCTGCCGGTGCCGACCGGCGAGCTCGACCGGGCCGTCGTCGTCCTCGTCCTCCACGGCGACCCCTACTCGAGCGAGGCCGCGGAAACCGTCGACGACGTTCGCGAACGGCTGCACGAGGTCGACCCCGGAGGCCTGCTCGGCGGGCTCCCGGCCGAGAACTTCGACATCGAGCAGACCAACGCCCGCGACACGAAGCTGATCGTGCCCCTGGTCCTGCTGGTCGTCGGCCTGATCCTCGCCGCGGTCCTGCGCGCCGTGCTCGCGCCGCTCTACCTGATGGCGACCGTGGTCGCCTCGCTCGCGGCGACCCTCGGCCTCCTCACCTTCGCCTTCGCCGTGCTGGGCGGGGAGGGAATCGCCTTCAACCTGGTGCTGATCGCCTTCATATTCCTCGTCGCGCTGGGGGTCGACTACAACATCTTCCTGATGACCCGGGCCCGCGAGGAGGCCGCTGCCCGCGGCACCCGCGACGGCGTCCTGGCCGCGCTCGTCAGTACCGGCGGCGTCGTCACCGGCGCCGGCCTGGTCCTCGCCGGCACCTTCGCCACCCTGACTCTGCTGCTGCTCGAGCAGATGATCCAGATCGGCGCCACCGTGGCGATCGGCGTCCTGCTCGACACCTTCCTCGTCCGCGCCCTGCTGATCCCGGCGCTTACCTACCGGTTGGGCGAGCGCGCCTGGTGGCCGTCGCGCGCGGCTACCGACCGTCAGTAACCGGTGCCGGTCTTGACCTGGCGGCGCTCGGACGGGTGGGCGCCGCCCTTCTCGGCCAGGACGGAGCACGCTTGTTCGATGTCGTCGGCGAGCCGGTCCACCTGCTCGCGGCTGAGCGTCTCCTTGACCAGCGCCCGCAGCACCTTCTCGCGCTCGGCGTTCGGCGGCAGCGTGTAGGCGGGCAGCATCCAGCCGCGCTCGGCGGAGAGCTGCCAGGAGAGGTCGAACTCGTCGTAGTTCCTGTCGCCGACGAGTCGGAAGGCGACCAGCGGCAGCTGCTCCTCGTCGGCGCCGATCAGCTCGAAGTCGCCCATCGCTTCGAGCCGGTCGGCGAGGGCACGGGCGTTCTTCTCCATCGCCTCGATCACATACGTGTAGCCCTGCCGCCCGAGCCGGACGAAGTTGTAGTACTGGGCGAGCACCATCGAGGCGCCGGTGGAGAAGTTGAGCGTGAAGGTCGCGTCTTTCTTGCCCAGGTAGTTCTCGTAGAAGACGAGATCCTCGGCCAGGTCGGACTCTTCGCGGAAGACGAGCCACCCGATCCCCGGGTAGACGAGCCCGAACTTGTGACCGGAGACGTTGATCGAGCGCACCTGCTCGAGCCGGAAGTCCCACTTCGAGTCGGGGTAGAGGAAGGGCCAGACGAAGCCCCCGCTGGCGGCGTCGACGTGCAGCGGCACGTCGAGTTCGCGCTCGGCCTTGAGCCCCAGCAGCAGGTCGTTGATCCCGACGATGTCGTCGGCATGCCCCGTGAAGGTGGTCCCGAGCACAGCGGCGACGCCGATCGTGTTCTCGTCGATCAACGGCTCCACGTCATCGGGCCCGATCGTGTACTTGCCTTCTTGCAGAGGAACGACGCGCGGCTCGACGTCGAAGTAGCGGCAGAACTTTTCCCAGACCACATGCACGTCGCCGCCGAAGACCAGGTTCGGCTTGTCGGTCGCCAGCGAGGCCGCTTCGCGGCGCTCCTTCCACTTCCACTTCAGGGAGAGGGCGCCGAGCATGATCGCCTCTGAGGAGCCCTGGGTGCGGGCGCCGGTCGTCTCGCCGGGAGCGTTGTAGAGGTCGGCGAGCATGCGGACGCAGCGCTGCTCGATCTCAGCCGAGATCGGGTACTCGGCGTGGTCGATGAAGTTCCGGTGCAGGTTCTCGGAGACGAGGCGCCGCGCCTCCGGCTCCATCCAGGTGGTGACGAAGGTCGCGAGGTTGCGCTGAGGGTCTCCCTCGAGCGCCAGTTCCTCGTCGACCAGGCGCATCGCGTCGACCGCCGGCATCCCCTCCGCCGGAAAGTCGCGGGCGGGCGCGTCTTCGACCAGGAAGCGGTTCCCGAACAGAGTTGCTGACGTGTCGTCACCGGGCCTGGTCACGTCGACCAGCCTATTGGGGAGCGCGGTAAGGTGCGAGAAGGTTGGATCGGAATTCTTTTTCGACGAAGGGAGCGGTGTGGGCGAGGACGAGCTGAACGAGATGGGTCCGATCGACTACGTCCTGGTCGAGTGGCCCGGGAGGCAGCCGACCGGCGAGGCTATGCCGCACCTGATCGACCTGGTCGACCGCGGGTTGATCCGCATCCTCGACCTCGCCCTCGTCAGCAAGGGCGAGGACGGCAGCATCGCCGGGCTGGAGATCGCCGAGCTCGGCGATGCCGGCGCCGAGTTCGCCGCTTTCGCGGGCGCCTCCTCGGGCCTGTTGTCCGACGACGACCTGGCCGAGGCGGGGAACGCGCTAGAGCCAGGCACCGCGGCCGCGCTGCTCGTCTACGAGAACAGCTGGGCCGCGCCCTTCGCCGCCGCGGTCCGCCGGTCCGGGGGCCAGCTGGTCGCCTCCGGCCGCATCCCCGTCCAAGACGTCCTCGCCGCCCTCGATGCGGCCGAGGCTTCCGCCTGAGAGGAGCAAGCACAGATGCCAGGACTACTTAGAGGTGTGGCGCGGACCGCCGTCATCGCCGGCACCGCCACCAGTGTGAGCAATCGGGTCTCGCGCCGCCAGGGCGAACGCTGGGCGGCCCAGGAAGCCCAGCAGGCGCCCCAGCCGGCCGCCGCGCCGCCGGCGGCCCCTCAGGCAGGCGGCGAGGGCTCGACGATCGACCAGCTCAAGCAGCTCGGTGAGCTGAAAGCCCAGGGCATCCTCACGGAGGAGGAGTTCGCCGCCCAGAAGGCCAAGCTGCTCGGCTGAGCCGACGCGCTAGCGGGCGCCCGGTTCCTGCTCGGCGACCGTCAGCTCGGCGGTCGGGTTGACCTCCAGGCGCTCGTCGGGGATCGGCTCGCCGCTGCGCACCGAGAGCCCGAAGCTGCCGTCGGCGAGGCGGGCTTCAGCGCGCTCGACGGCAGCGAGGCGATCGCGTAGATCCTGGGCGCGGCCCGCGTCGAACTCGTCTTGGTAGAGGCTCTCGGAGTCGCGGTCCCCGGGTTCGCGGCGCTGGTCGCCCTCCTCGGGCCCCTCGCGCCCGAGGGCGGCGATCTCCTGCTCGATCCGCTCCCGCTCTGCGGCCAGCAGCTCCCTTGCACGGTCGTCCTTCACGGAGACACCGTAGCGCCGCTGCAGGATTCGCCCCCCTGGGAGCGACAAAGCTTCAGAGAGGGACCCGCTATCCTGTTTGAAGACTAACTACAGAAATTGGACTTGGATATGGCCTATCTCTTGATACCGCTGGACGAGGCGATCGTCTTCCCAACCATCACCGCCACCCTCCCGATCGACGTCGGCGCGGAGGAGCGCGTGTTCCTCCTCCCTCGCACCGACGGCGAGTTCGCCCGCGTCGGGGTCGTCGCCGAGGTGATCGAGAGCGGGCGCTCGCGCCGCGGCGCCCCGGTGGCCACCGTGCTCGGCCTGCACCGCGGGCTGGCCGGCGTCGCCGTCGCCGACGAGCACGACGCCGAGAAGCTCCGCATCGACGTGCAGGAGTTCCACGACGGGCACCCCGACGACGAGCAGGTCCGCGAGCTGGCGCGCGAGTATCGCGCCGTGGTCGAGGAGATCCTCGAGCTGCGCGGCGACGACGGCCGCATCTCCGCCTTCCTGCGCTCGGTCGAGGAGCCGGGGGCGCTGGCCGACACCGCCGGGCTCAGCCCCGAAATCACCGCCGAGCAGAAGCTGCGGCTGCTCGACGCCGTCGACGTCAGCGAGCGACTGCGGCTGGCGATCGAGCTGCAGCGCGAGCGGCTGGCCGAGCTGCAGGGCGCAGCAAGATCCGCGACGACGTCGAGTCGGGCGCCCAGCAGCAGCAGCGCGAGTACTTCCTGCGCAAACAGATGGAGTCGATCCGCAAGGAGCTGGGCGAGGACGAGGGCGACCTGATCGGGGAGTACGAGCGCAAGATCGCCGAGGCCGGGATGCCGGAGGCGGTCGCCGAGCAGGCCGAGAAAGAGCTGCGGCGGCTGGAGCGCCAGGGCGAGCAGTCGCCCGAGTCCTCGACGATCCGCAGCTACCTCGACTGGCTGATCGCCGTGCCCTGGTCGCAGCGCTCCGAGGAGCGGCTCGACCCGGTCCACACCCGGGAGGTGCTCGACTCCGACCACGCCGGCCTCGAGGACGTCAAGCGGCGGATCACCGAGTTCATCGCCGTCCGCAAGCTGCGCGAGGAGCGCGGCAAGGGCACCGACGACAGCCGCGCGAACGGGGCGATCCTCACCCTGGTCGGCCCGCCCGGCACCGGCAAGACTTCGATCGGCGAGTCGGTCGCCCGCGCTCTGGGCCGGGAGTTCGTCCGCATCAGCCTCGGCGGCGTCCACGACGAGGCCGAGATCCGCGGCCACCGCCGCACCTACATCGGCTCGATGCCGGGCCGGATCGTCCGCGCCCTGCGCGACGCGAAGACGATGAACCCGGTGATCCTGCTCGACGAGGTCGACAAGGTCGGCGCCGACTGGCGCGGCGACCCCTCGGCGGCGCTGCGCGAGGTCCTGGATCCGGCGCAGAACCACTCCTTCCGCGACCACTACCTCGACGTCGAGGTCGACCTCTCCGAGGTCGTCTTCCTCGCCACCGCGAACCTCGCCGACCCGATCCCCGGGCCGCTGCGCGACCGCATGGAGATCATCGCCTTCGACGGCTACACGACCGCCGAGAAGCAAGCGATCGCCCGCGGCTACCTGCTGCCCCGGCAGCTGATCCGCAACGGGCTGGAGCCGGAGGAGGTCGAGCTTTCCGACGCCGTCCTGCGCGCGGTGATCGACGAGTACACGCGCGAGGCCGGCGTGCGCCAGCTCGAGCGCGAGCTCGGCAAGCTGCTGCGCGGCGCGGCAACGCGGATCGCCAGCGGCGAGGCAGAGCTGCCGATCGTGCTCGACGCCGACGCGGTCCACGACTCGCTCGGTCGCCAGCGCTTCTTCCAGGAGTCGGTCGAGCGCACCGCGATCCCCGGCGTCTCGACCGGGTTGGCGGTGACCGGCACCGGCGGCGACGTCCTCTTCATCGAGGCGACCGCGATGGAGGGCGACAAGGGCCTGGTGCTGACCGGCCAGCTCGGCGACGTGATGAAGGAGTCGGCGCGGATCGCGCTCTCCTACGTGCGCTCGCACGCCCGGGAGCTGGGCGTCGACCCGGCCCGCTTCGATCGCGAGTTCCACCTCCACGTTCCGGCCGGGGCGATCCCCAAGGACGGGCCGAGCGCCGGCACGGCGATGACCACGGCGCTGGTCTCGCTGCTGACCGGGCGACCGGTGAAGCACACGGTCGGGATGACCGGCGAGGTGACCCTTCAGGGCCGGGTGCTGCCGATCGGCGGCCTCAAGCAGAAGGTGCTCGCCGCCCACGCGGCCGGGCTGACCGAGGTGATCCTGCCGGAGCGCAACCGCGGCGACCTCGCCGAGGTCCCCGAGGAGGTGGCCGAGGAGATGTCCTTCCACCCGGTGATGAGCATCGAGGAGGTCATCGAGCGGGCCCTGGAGCCGGCTGAGAAGGGTGCCGATGTCCCCGCGATGTCGTAGCTGCTCGCCTGTCCCCAGCGAGCTGCGCGCCGCCGCCGGCCTGCTCGAGCGCCGCTGGACGATGGCGACGATCTACGCCTGCTCCAGCGGCGCCTCCCGCTTCAACGAGTTCCGCCAGTCGCTGCCCGGCGTCTCGCCGACGACCCTCTCCGAACGCCTGGAGCAGCTCGAGCAGGCGGGGATCCTCGAGCGCCAGCTCGTCGCCGGCCGTCCCCCCCACACCGAGTACGCGCTGACCCGCCGCGGCCAGCAGCTGGCGATTGCCGTGAGCTCCCTGCTCGACCTCCACCAGCCAGGCATCGGGCAGAAAGTGGGCGCCGGCAATGCCGGCGCCCACCGAGGAGCGAGCCGTTAGTGGGTGATGGTCAGCTCGGGACCTCCGTACCACTGACCGCCGATGAAGTTCCCGGTCGTGGCCTGGTTATCCATGCGGAACGGATATTCCGGTGCCGCATCTGACGTTTTCACGTCGAACGACAGCCAGCCGCTGAGTTCTTTCCCAGTGCCGGTCCTTGCCGTCCAGTAGGTGTAGAAATCGGTGGCGGCATTCGATTGAGGGAACAGCGCTTTCGGCAGCGACGGGATCGTGGGGCCGATGGCCTCAGGCGGAGCCAGGACGCTCCTGATCGTTTTCCAGAAAAGGCAGCCCATCGGCGCCCGCGAGGTGTAGACGAAGTTGTCGGCGTACCCCCAACCGTCCGGCCCGATGTGGATGTCGTACGTGATCTCACAGCTGTTGTAGCCGCCGACGACGGTCGAGTTCGCATCCGCTGAGATTTTCACCGTGCAACCGCCCGATTCGTATTTCGGGGGAGAAATCAGCGCGCCCATTGGGCTAGCGGTGTTGATCGCGGGGCTCACCGGGGGGCAGAGTTCGCCGGTTTCGGCGTCGCGGACTTCGGTTGCGGCCATCGCGGTCGACGACAGCGACCCCATGAGAATCAGGCAAGCGCCGACAAGCAACGCGAGATTGCGTCTGAGACTGATCATTTCTTGGTGCTCTCCTTTTTCCGATGAACTAGAGTCATCGGCGTTCGACGGTGCCGAGGCTGTCCGGTTTTGGGATCTGGCAGCCTCGGCCCTATTTGGGCACTGCACTCCTTCCACCGATGGTGGAAAGTCAAGTTTTCGGTGCTCCTCCCGCGGCGATGGCATTCCCCTGCCCGAGCGAGTCGATCTCCCTAAACAACCACGTACACAATTCAGGCGGGAATTAGATCACCCGCGTTTTCCAGCGTCAAGGGGAGGGCCGGGGCTGAAGGCGAGAAACCGGTCCCGCGAGCCGTCAAGGCCGCTTCAGAAGCGCGATTTCTTGGGTATGCGCGTGTAATACGGCATGTGTGAGACGCGGCGCCGGCCAGGCCCGATCGATAAACGCGCAGTCCGACTAGCCGAGAAGAAGCCTGCGGCTGCGGCCTCAGAGAATCAACGCGAGACGCCGTACCTGACGTGGAGGACCTCGGGCGAGTGCACGACCTGCTCCTGCGCCAGCTCGAGGTCCGCGCCGACGTTCGCGAACAGCCTCTCCCCGTCCCCGAGCAGAACCGGGGCGACGTTGAGCTGGATCTCGTCGACCAGCCCCGCGGCCAGGTACTGCTGCGCGGCCGCAGCTCCGCCGGCCAGCTTGACGCCCTGCCCGCCCGCCGCCTCGCGCGCCTGCTCGAGCGCCGCCTCGATTCCATTGGTGACGAAGTGGTAGGTCGTCCCGCCTTCCATCGACACCGGCTCGCGCTCGTGGTGGGTGAGGACGAACACCGGCACATGGAAGGGCGGGTCGTCCCCCCACCACCCGGTCCACGGGTCCTCGCCCCACGGTCCCGGCCCGCCGCCGAACATCTTGCGTCCCATGATCACCGCGCCGACGTTCTCCATCGCCCGCTCGGCGATCTCGCTGCTGGCGTTGACCTCGCCGCCCTCGTGACCGTGCTGCTCCCGCCACGCCTTGAGCTTGGTCGTCCACTCGTGCAGCTGCTCGCCGCCTTCGCCCAACGGGTGCTCCTCGCTCTGGTTGGGGCCGGCGACGTAGCCGTCGGCGGAGACCGAGATTTCGAACCGGAGCTTGGACATCGGGGCCATGCTGGCGAAGCTTGGCGTCCGCGTCAAGGGGACATACTGGGACGGTGATCGCCAACTGCGCCGTATACGAGCGCGGTCATCGCCGCGATGGAGAGCTCTCGCTGGAGCGCGCCGGCAGCGCCGCGCGCGAGGACGGCGCCTTCGTCTGGCTCGGGCTGGTCGAACCGACCGCGGAGGAGCTGGAGACGATCGCGCGCGAGTTCGACCTGCACGAGCTGGCGGTCGAGGACGCGGTCAAAGCGCACCAGAGGCCCAAGGTCGAGGCTTACGACGAGACGCTGTTCGTGGTCGTCAAGACCGCCCGCTACGTCGACCCCGACGAGGTGATCGAGATCGGCGAGCTGCTGCTCTTCGTCAACCCCGGCTTCGTGATCACGGTCCGCCACGGCAAGGGCGAGCTGAGCCCGGTGCGGGAGCGGATCGAGCGCCGGCCCGACCTCCTGCAGCACGGCGCTGGCATGGTGCTCTACGCGATCCTCGACTACGTCGTCGACGGCTACGAGGCGGCAGCCGAAGGAATCGAGGTCGACATCCAGGAAGTCGAGCGCCAAGTCTTCTCCGAGGACCGCGGCAATCCCGCCGAGCGAATTTACAAGCTGGAGCGGGAGCTGGTCGACTTCCAGGCGGCGGTGACCCCGCTCGCGGCCTCGGTCGACGAGGTCCTCCGCGGGCACTTCGAGGTCGTCCCCGAGGACCTGCTCGAGTACTTCCGCGACGTCCACGACCACCTGCGGCGCGCGGCCGGGCGGATCCACGGCTTCCGCGAGCTGCTCGGCAACGCCCTGCAGGCGAACCTGACCCAGGTCTCGGTGCGCCAGAACGAGGACATGCGCAAAATCTCCGCCTGGGTCGCGATCCTCGCGGTGCCGACGATGGTCGCCGGCATCTACGGGATGAACTTCGAGCACATGCCGGAGCTGGAGTGGGAGTACGGCTACCCCGCCGTCCTCGTCCTCGTCGCCCTCGCCTGCCTGCTGCTCTACCGGCGGTTCAAGCGAGTGGGCTGGCTGTAGGCCAGGCGTTTCCCTCGAGTCCTGAGGCGTCGGCTGTCTAAGCTTCCGATCGTGACCTGCCCCAAGTGCGAAAGCGAGATGCGCAGCTACGAGCGCAACGGCGTCACCGTCGACCAGTGCACCGGCTGTCGCGGCATCTTCCTCGACCGCGGCGAGCTCGAGCGGCTCGTCGACGCCGAGGGCTCCTACTACGAGCGCGAGTCCGCCCCGCCCCGCGAGGAGCGGCAGGGCGGAGGCGAGCCCAGGCCGGAGAAGCCGAAGAAGTCGAAGAAACGCAGCTTCCTCGAGAACATCCTCGAGATGGGCGGCGAGTAGCCGCGCCCGGCCACTCCATGGCGGCCGGCGAGGATCACACCACGACCCTGCTGATCGGCGGGGAGTCGATCGCCGGCTCAGGCCCCTCGCTCGCGGTCGAGAACCCGTACACGACGGAGACGATCGCCGCGGTCGGCTCCGCCTCCGGCGAACAGGTCGACGCGGCGGTGGCGGCGGCCCGCGAGGCCTGGCCGGGCTGGGCGCGGATGCCCGCCGGCGAGCGCTGCGAGCTTCTGCACGAGGCGGCGCGGCGGCTGCGCGCAGTTGCCGAGGAGCTGGCGCGGACGATGACCGCCGAGGGCGGCAAGCCGCTGATCGAGAACCGCGACGAGCTCGAGTGGACCGCCGCCGCCTTCGACTACTACGCGGAGATCGGCCGCGACCACGCCGGCCGCGTGATTCCGCCGATCGAGGCGAGCCAGCTGGCGATGGTCGTGAAGGACCCGCTCGGGGTGGTCGGCTGCATCGTGCCCTGGAACTACCCGCTGCTGCTGCTCGCCTGGAAGGTCGCGCCGGCGCTCGCCGCCGGCAACTGCGTCGTCTGCAAGCCCTCGGAGCTGACCCCGCTCTCGACCCTGATGTTGGCGCCCGTGTTCGCGCACCTGCCGGACGGCGTGGTCAACCTCGTGGCAGGGGCCGGCGACGTCGGCGCCGCGATCGCCTCCCACCCCGACGTCGACTGCGTCGCCTTCACCGGCTCGGTCGCGACCGGCAAGAAGGTGGCCGAGGCCTGCGTCCCGCGCATGGCGCGGATGAACCTGGAGATGGGCGGCAAGGACGCCTTCATCGTCTGCGCCGACGTCGCCCCCCAGCTCGAGGTCGCCGCCCGCGGCGGCGCCTGGGCCGCCTTCCTCAACGCCGGGCAGGTCTGCACCTCGGCTGAGCGCTTCTACGTCGAGGAGAGCCTCTTCGACGATTACGTCGCGGCCTTCGTCGAGCACACCCGCAGCCTCGTGCTCGGCGACCCGTTCGAGGTCGCGACCGACGTCGGCCCGATGGTCTCCGACCCGCAGCGCGCCAAGGTGGTCGCCCAGCTCGAAGCGGCGAGCGGCGCAGGCGCCGAGATCCTGACCGGGGGCGACCGCGGCGACCAGGAGCGCGGCCACTTCCTCTCACCCGCCGTGGTCACCGGCGTCGGGCCGGACAGCGCCCTGCTGCGCGAGGAGACCTTCGGGCCGGTCGCGCCACTGGTCCCGGTCCCCTCCCTCGACGAGGCGATCGAGCAGGCGAACAGCACCGAGTTCGGGCTCGGCGCCAACGTCTACACCTCGAATCTGGAGAACGCGATCCGCTGCATGCGCGAGCTGCGCGCCGGCACCGTCTGGATCAACGACCCCCTCACCGACAACGACGCCGGCCCCTTCGGCGGCTTCAAGCAGTCCGGCCTCGGCCGCGAGCTCGGCCGCGAGGGCCTCGAGGCCTTCCAGGAGACCAAGCACGTCCACTTGGAGTCGAAGATCGAGCGCAAGGAATGGTGGTACCCGTACCGGGAGTACGGGGCCGGTTAACTCACCGTGCGCTGGTTCGTCGACGGCATGAACGTGATCGGCACCCGGCCGGACGCCTGGTGGAAGGACCGGCACGGGGCGATGGTCCGCCTCGTCGACCTGCTCGAGCGCTTCGTCGCCGCGAGCGGCGAAGACGTGACCGTCGTCTTCGAGCGCCCGCCTTCGCCCCCGATCGCCTCCACCGTGATCGAGGTCGCACACGCCCCGCGGCCGGGACGCGACTCCGGCGACAAGGAGATCGTCCGCCGCCTCCGCGCCGACCCCGACCCCGAGCACATTCGGGTGGTCACCTCCGACCGCGAGCTCGCCGACTTGGCCCGCGCCGCCGGCTCCACGGTGGAGCCGGCGGCTAGGTTCCGTTCGCGCCTCGAGGCGCTCTGAACGCCCTCGGCAGCGACGGGGGCGCCGAGCGCCCCGTCGCGTCGTCTGCTCCTGCCTAACTGATCACGCCGTATGTGCAAACGTTCGGCGCGAGCACGTTGTACTGCCCATGGATTTCGACTTTCCCGGCTGCCAAGGTTGAGTTCAATTGACCAGACACCGCCAGGCTAGAGATGCATGTGGTGTTATTTGGCGGAAGTGTCAAAGGGGACCCGGCGATGGAGCTGAGCGTTACTGCGAATCCATTGTTACATTCCAGATGTGTCGAGACTCCGGACATCAGAAGATCAGATCCCCCGTCATTGATGAGTGTTGGGGTCCCTGTCAGCGTCGAGGCTTTGAAGGCTGTCGTGCCTCCGCAGAGCAATCTTGTTCCTCCGTTGATCTCACATTTGGCCGGCTCCTCGAATCCTGTGGCCAAGACATGACCATCTGTGGTCCCCCCTGTGAACTGGAGTTTCATTGTGCTGGTATTGCAGTGGAGAGTGCCGCCACTGCTTGTGAAAGCCCATGTTCCTGTGAGTTCTAGGGTCGGATTCTCGCCGCTTCGCAGTGCCACGCCCTCGTCATACCATTCAGCAGTTGCAACTCCAGAGCCAATAACAATTAGAGCACTGGCAAATACGCCTATGGTCGTCAGTCGCTTGAACATCGATGAACCTCCTCATCGTGATTTGACTCGCGTTAGCCGGTGACCCCTTTCACCACCGGGAAGTAGCCGTTGGCGTGGCCGCTGACCTTCGGGTGGTAGCTCTCCCCGACCGGGTTCGAGAGCCCGTTGATCCACTCGGTCGAGGACCCGCTACCGCCATCGCAGACGGCGTGGCCGACGAACGGGGGGATCACGTCGCGGAAGACGAAGTTCGCCCCCGCCCGCGTCGCCGCCGCGCTCATCTGCGCTTTCAGCATGTCCGCCGTCTGGTTGAGCCGCGTCATCTCGCTCCCGCTGAACCAGGTGAAGGCGTTGCAGTCCGTGCCGTTGAAGAGGCGCGGGTAGTCGAGCACGATCACTTTCGCGCTCGGAGATTTCGCTTTGATCGTGTTGTTGACCAGGTCGAGCCGGCCCGGGAGCGTGTTCTGGATGTAGGACTGGGCGTTGTTGATCGCGCCGTCGCAGTTGGAGATCCAGGACGGCTGTGCGCAGGTCGTGATCACGCTCGAGAAGCCGGCGTCGTTGCCGCCGATCGTGTTGGTCACCCAGTTGGTGTCCGCGGTCAGGCTCGCCGACTGGGAGCTGATGACGTCTCCGGTTTTCGCGCCGGAGCAGGCCGCGTGCACGAAGGTCCAGCTCGGGTGTGCGTTGTGCAGAAGGTACGGGTACGAGGTAACTGATCTCTGGCAGCCCGAGTCGTAGTAGGTCCGCGTCCCCGTCCCCGACGAGTACGAGTCTCCCAGCGCGACGTACTTGACCGCCCACGCAGAGCTGGCGAACGCGAAACAGGTCGCCGCCACGCAGAGAGCTGCGGCAATTCGGCTCCACTTCATTTCTGGCACTCCTCCCAAGGTCGCCGGGCTCCCTCGCCCGGCTGTTGTCCGACCCACGCTAACCGACCGATTGCGTAATTCCAAAATATTCAATGTTTATTGAGCGAATATCTAGGGCGCTCGTCGGGCCCCAGTTCCCGCGGCATGCGGTAGTCAGTAGGAGGCGATGGCCGAACCGGTCCCCTTTCTCGACCCCCGCGCCGCCCACCGGGAGCTGGACGGCGCGGTGGAACGCGCGGTCGGGCGGGCGGTCGAGTCCGGCTGGTACCTGCTGGGGCCCGAGCTGGAGGAGTTCGAGCGTGAGTTCGCCGCGTACTGCGGGACGCGCCATTGCGTCGGCGTCGCCAGCGGGCTCAGCGCGATCGAGCTAGCCCTCCGCGCCGCCGGGGTCGGTCCCGGCGACGAGGTCATCGTCCCGGCCTACACCTGGGTCGCGACCTGGCTGGCGGTGACCAGGACCGGCGCGCGCCCGGTCGGAGTCGACGTCGAGCAGGGGACCTACAACCTCGATCCAACCCTGATCGGCGCGGCGATCACGGAGAGCACCGCGGCGATCGTTCCCGTCCACCTGCGCGGGGAGCCGGCCGACATGGACGCGATCGAGTCAGTCGCCGCAGCCGCGGGCCTGCTCGTCGTCGAGGACGCGGCCCAGGCACACGGGGCGAGATGCAGCGGACGGCGGGCCGGCTCGCTGGGCCGCGCCGGCGCCTTCTCCTTCTACCCGTCGAAGAACCTCGGCGCGCTGGGCGACGGCGGCGCGATCACCACCGACGACGACGAGCTGGCCGAGCGCGCGCGGCGGCTGCGCAACTACGGCATGCGCAACCGGTTCGAGGTCGAGGAAGCCGGAGTCAACTCGCGCCTGGCGGAGATCCAGGCCGCCGCACTGCGAGCGATGCTGCCCCGCCTCGATGGCTGGAACCTGGCGAGGGCCGAGCTCGCGAAGCTCTACCTCGACGCCTTCAGCGATCACGACGCGATCTCGCTCCCGACCGTCCCGGCCTGGGCCGACCCCGTCTGGCACCTCTTCGCGATCGGCCACCCCGACCGCGACTCCTGCGCGCGGGCGCTTGCCACGGAAGGGATCGAGACCCTCGTCCACTACCCGGTGCCGCCACACCGCACCGGCCCCTATCGCGAGCACTGGCCGGCGGGCAGCTTCCCGGTCGCCGAGCGGCTCGCGTCCACCTCGCTGAGCCTGCCGCTCTACCCCCAGCTCGACCCCGCCGCCTGCAAGCGGGTCGCGAGCGCAGTCGTGGCGACCGTGAGCTAGCTTCGCTGGGCGTAGCATCCGGCGCCAGATGTCCGAGCCAACCCGAGCCGGCCGCGCGCGACGCACCGTCAAGACGCTGAGGGCGAAGCTCCACACCGACCTGCACGAAAGGCTGGTCGAGCTCCAGCGCTCGGTCGGCAACCTGACCGGCGAGCTCGCCGCGCTCCGCGCCGAGGTGGGGGAGCTGCGCGGCCGCGCCGCCTCGATCGAGAGCTCCGCCTCTCGCGCCGCCGCGATCGCCCGCCACGCCTACGACGAAGAGCCCGCCAACCGGCGGCGGCTCCACCAGTTGCGGCGCAGCGAGGAGTACGAGCTCGCCTTCACCGAAGCCGAGCCCCTGGTCAGCTTCCTGGTCCCGACCTACACGTCCTACGAAACCCTTCGCGACGTCGCCCTGCCCTCGATCCTCAGTCAGTCCTACTCGAACCTCGAGGTGATCGTCTCCGGCGACTGCGCCCCGCCTCAGACCGCGGCCGCGATCGCCGAGCTCGACGACCCGCGCGTCGTCTACGTCAACCGCACGATTCGCGGCCCCTACCCGGAAGACCCCTCGAAACGCTGGTTCGGGATCGGCGGGCCCCCGGTCAACGACGCGCTCGCGATCGCCCGCGGGCGCTGGATCGCCACCCTCGGCGACGACGACGCCGTCCGTCCCGACCACACCCGGAACCTGCTGGCGGCAGCGCAGGCGCACCGCTACGAGCACTGCTACGGGCTGCAGCTGGTCCACTTCGCCGAGGGCGAGCCGATCGCCCTGGGCGAGTTCCCACCGAGGCTGGGCCAGTGGGGCATGCAGGCCGCCCTCTACCACTCCGGCCTGCGCTTCTTCGAAGCGGAGCTCTCCGACGCGATCTACGAGGAACCGAGCGACTGGTCGAAGTGCCGGCGGATGATCCGCGCCGGGGTCCGCTTCGGGATGCTCGACGAGATCGTCGTCGACAAGCACGAGACGCGGCGGCGCTCGGCCCAGGAGTGGCACACGGGCGGCCCCCCGGTCGCCGACTAGGAGGGCTCGGTCGGAGCCGCCCGCAGCTCCTCGAGGTACCGGTCGTGGTCGCGGATGTAGTCGTCCTCGTCGTAGGGCGCCGAGGCGAGGACGAGGTAGACCGTGTCGGCTGCGAAGCCGCCGATGTCGTGCCAGACCATCGGCGGCAGGTAGAGGCCGAGGCGCGGATCGTCGAGGACGAAGAGGCGCCGGCGCTCCGCGTCGCTGACGACGATCTCCAGCCTGCCGCTGACGCAGAACACTGCCTGCTCCAGGGTGCGGTGCGAGTGCCCGCCCCGGGTCGCCCCCTCGGGAACCCCGTAGACGTGGAAGGCCCGCGCGATCGAAAAGGGGACGTGAACCGTTCCCTCGGCGAAGGCGAGGTCCCCCTGCGGGTCCTCGATCACCGGCAACTCGATCGTCCTGCAGCGCCCGATGCTCACGACGGCCGACCCTATTCGGCTCGCTACGATCACGCCGCTCGGGCGCACCGAGCTGCGTGCCGATGCCGACGATCCATCCCAGCGCCGTGGTTGAGACCGATTCGATCGGCGAGGGGGTCGCGATCGGCGAGTTCGCGATCGTCAGGGCAGGCGCGGTGCTCGGGGACGGAGTGGCGATCCTGCCGCACGCGATCGTCGAAGCCGACGTCGAGGTCGGCGCCGCCACCGAGGTGCTGCCCGGCGCCCTGCTCGGACGCCGACCGCGCGCGGTGGGGGCGATCTCCCGCGAGCCGACCTACCGCGAACAGCTCCGCGTCGGCCCCGGCTGCTCGATCGGCGCCCACGCGATCCTCTACTACGACGTCGAGATCGGCGGCGACACGTTGATCGGCGACGCTGCGGCGATCCGCGAGACCGGTCGCGTCGGCAGCGGCACCGTGATCGGCCGCGGGGCGGTCGTCGACCGCGAAATGACGGTGGGCGACGGCACTTACCTCGGCTTCGCGACCTCGCTGGCCGCCAGAAGCACGATCGGCGACAAAGTCTTCATCGCCCAGCACGTCGTGATGACCAACGACAACGCGCTGGGGGCGCACGGCTGGAGGGAGGAGGCGATCGCGGGCCCGACGGTCGAAGACGAAGCCCGGATCGGCGCCAACGCCACCCTCCTGCCCGGCGTGACGATCGGCCGCGGCGCCATCGTCGGAGCCGGCTCGGTCGTGACCCGAGACGTCGCCGCCGGGACGACGGTGATGGGCGTCCCGGCCAGGCCCTCCTGAGCCGCGGTCTGAGAAGGAGCCGCTGCGTCCTATCTCGAGAGGCCGTGGCGCCTGGCGACGACCCGCTCGACCAGCGTGCGCGGAGCCATGCGCTTGAACGCGAACGCAAGCGGCGCGGAGCTGCCGACCGCGTACAGGGGCTTCGGGCGCGACGCCTCGATCGCCCGCACGACGGTCCTCGCCACCTTGTCGGCGGCGACCCCGCCCGCCTCGTTTGCGTCGAGCGTTGTGATCACCGATCTGAAGTCCATGGAGTAAGGCGAGCCCGGCTCGAGGTACTTCGTGCGCCGGGCGCTGATCCCGGTGTTGATCGCGCCCGGCTCGACCGTCGTCGCCCAGACGCCGTGCGGCGAGAGCTCGAAGCGGGCGCCGTCGGCGAACGCCTTGACCGCCGCCTTCGAGGCGCCGTAAGAGGAGCGGAAGGCGAGCGGGAAGCTGCCCAGCATCGAGCCCACCATCACGACCCGGCCGTAGCCGCGCTCGCGCATGCCCCCGACCAGCAGCCGCGTGAGCCGCACCGGGCCGAAGACGTTGAGCTCGAAGAGGCGGCGGACCGCTTCTTCGGGCAGCTCCTCGAGCGCTCCCGCCTGGCTCTCGCCGGCGTTGTTGACGAGGACGTCGACCTCGCCGGCCGCGGCAGCGCAGGCCTCGATGCTCGCCCCGTGCTCGAGGTCTAGAGGCAGGTACTCGACCCCCTCCAAGAGGGCATCCGGCGCGATCGCCCCGGGGTCCCGGCTGGTGCCGATCACGCGGTAGCCGCGAGCGGCGAGCGACTCCGCCACGGCCCGTCCGATCCCGGAGGAGGCGCCGGTGACGAGCGCGGTCCGGGCCGCGCTCACGCGAGCTCCGCGGCGATCGCGCGCCCGGCGGCCCGGCCGGAGAAGATGCAGCCGCCGACGAAGGTGCCCTCGAGCGCGTTGTAGCCGTGCACGCCGCCGCCGCCGAACCCGGCTGCCTCGCCGGCCGCGTAGAGGCCCGGGAAGGCCGAACCGTCGGCCCGGATCACCTTCGAGTCGAGGTTGGTCTCCAACCCGCCGAGGGTCTTGCGCGTGCAGATGTTGAGGCGGACGGCGATCAGCGGCCCGCGCTCCGGGTCGAGCAGCCGGTGCGGCTTGAGGACGCGCAGTTTCTCGCCGCGGTAGCGGCGGGCGTTGGCGATCACCATCATCTGGGCGTCCTTGGAGAACTTGTGGCCGGTCTCGCGGTCGCGCGCGACGATCTGCTCCTCGATCCGCTCGAGGCTCAGTTGCGGTCCGCGGGCGATCTCGTTCATCCCGGCGACGAGGTCCGGCAGGTTGTCGCGCACGACGAAGTCGACGCCGTGCTGTTTGAACGCCTCGACCGGGCCGGGCGCTCCCCTGCCGATGCGGCTGCGCGCGGTCAGCTTCAGGTCCTTGCCGGTGACGTCGGGATTCTGCTCGGAGCCCGAAAGGGCGAACTCCTTGCCGATGATCGACTCGTTGAGGATGAACCAGGAGTAGTCGTGGCCGGTGGCGAGGATGCGCCGCAGCGTTCCCAGCGTGTCGCAGCCGGGAAAGAAGGGCGCCTCGAGGCGCTCGCCGTTGGCGTCGAGCCACATCGAAGAGGGGCCGGGGATGATCCGGATCGCGTGCTCGGGCCAGACCGGGTCCCAGTTGTGGATGCCCTCGACGTAGTGCCACATCCGGTCGCGGTTGACGATGTTGGCCCCCGCCGTCTCCGCGATCCCGAGCATGCGGCCGTCGACGTAGGCCGGGACCCCCGAGATCATGTGCTGCGGCGGCTCGCCGAGCCGCTCCGGCCAGTTGCGACGGATCGTGTCGAAGTTGTGGCCGATGCCTCCCGAGCTGACGACGACGGCCGGGGCGCGGCGCTCGAACTCCTCCACCGGCTCGCGCGAGGAGGCGCGGCCGCGCCCGAGGCCGTCGCAGGGCTCCAGCACGGCGCCCTGCACGCCGACGACGGCGCCGTCCTCGACAGTCAGCTCGTCGACCTGGTGGCGGAAGGCGAACTCGACGAGGCCCTGCCGCTCGGCGTCGAGCAGGGGCTCGAGGAAGACGCGCACGAGCTCCGGCCCGGTCCCCCAGGTGAGGTGGAAACGGGGCACCGAGTTGCCGTGCCCGAGCGCGTTGCCGTCGCCGCGCTCGGCCCACTGCACGAGCGGGAGGACGCGCAGGCCGAGGTCGTAGAGGTACTTGCGCTTCTCGGTCGCGGCGAAGCGCACATAGGCCTCCGCCCACTGACGCGGCCAGTGGTCTTCGCGCTCGCGGTCGAAGCCCGCCGAGCCCATCCAGTCCTGCAGCGCCAGCTCGTAGGAGTCCTTGATCCCGAGCCGCCGCTGCTCCGGGCTGTCGACGAAGAACAGTCCGGCCAGCGACCACCACGCCTGGCCGCCGAGGTTGTTGCGGTTCTCCTGGTCGACGACGAGGACCTTGCGCCCGGCCTTGACCAGCTCGTGGGTGGCGACGAGGCCGGCAAGGCCAGCGCCGACGACGATCGCATCCGGGTCTTTCACCTCAGGTTCTCCTCGGTCTCGATGCTCTTCTCGGTGTAGGCGCGGACGACGGTGAGGAAGAGGTCGCGGCGCCGCTTGCGGACCGCTTGCTCCTCAGGCTCGACCAGGCACTGCACGGCGGTCCCGTCGTGAACCGCGACGAGGGCGGCGGCGAAGGCCTCCCGGTCGCTGACCTGCCGGCCGACGCGCTCGAGGGCGCGGTCGACGAAGGGCAGCAGGGTGGCGGCGATCTGAGACTCGCGCGCCGCCATCACCCCGCGCAGCAGGGGGTCTCGCAGAGCGTGTGCGGTGAACTCGGCCTCGATCCGGTACCAGAGGTCGTCGACGGGGATCAGGTCGAGCAGCCGGTCGATCCCGTCCTCCAGGGAGAGGACGCCCTCCTGGGAGGCGGCCTCCAGAGACTCGCCCAGCGACTCGAGCAGGGTCGCCGAGCGCTGCTCCCACATCGCCAGGAAGAGCTCGTCGAGCGAGGAGAAGTTGGAGTAGAAGGCGCCGCGCGTGTAGCCGGCCCGCTCGCACACGTCCTCGACGCTCGCCCGGCCGAAGCCCTCCTCGCCGAAGACGAGAAGGGCGGCATCGAGCAGCCGCTGCCTCGTTTCGGCGCGGCGCTTGGTGATGCGGCGCGGCTTTGCGTCCGCGACAGGGGAAGGAGGCGACCCACTCACGATTCAAAAGTGTATCCGATACGGATTTGTATCGGGATTCGCCCTCGGCGGCTGCCTAGCGCGGCCCGTCGGTGTGGACGAACAGCACCGGGTCGCCGAGACGGCCCTGCGAGCGCAGCGCCAGCAGGCCGGCCATCGCCTTCGCGGTGTAGACGGGGTCGAGCGGGAGGCCCTCCTCGGCGGCGCGGTCGGCAGCGCGCGCGGCGGCCTCGGTGCGGTGGCCATAGCCCGCCCCGATCTGCTCGCGGGTGAGGTCGAGCATGCCCGGATCGA
>Ga0196962_10000366_pt1 | contig 19539 bp, 14 predicted proteins | sample S3v_20metaG_FD_183186 | JGI IMG/M metagenome (GOLD analysis project Ga0196962, IMG submission 183186) | Soil microbial communities from Anza Borrego desert, Southern California, United States - S3+v_20 | ecosystem: Environmental > Terrestrial > Soil > Desert | place: USA: California | collected...
CACCCGGACGCCATCACCGAGAGCTCGGGCACTTCGGAGCCTCTCCCCTCCTCGACCTCGCGGCGCGCATCGGGGTCGAGCGCGACCGCGCCGTCGGCGCGGCGGTCGCGGGTCGCGCGCCGCACCGTGCGGCCGGCAGCGGTGTCGTCGCGCGCGACCTCGGTCAGGCCGGCGCTCATGTAGGAGAGCGCGTCGTCGTCGCCCCCTTCGGCCGCGATCGTGCTGTCCGGATCGCAGGCCGCGCTGACCACGTCCTCGAGCGTCTCCCCGTAGCGGTCGAGGAAGGTTTCGCCCTGCGACTGGCCGTGGTCGGAGAGCACGACGAGGCGGTAGGGGCGCGGCGCCTCCGGGCAGGCGGCCGCGATCCTCGCGATCTGGCGGTCGAGGTCGCGGAGCACGGCGAGCGCGTCGTGACGCTCGATGCCGGAGTGATGGGCGACCTCGTCGTAGGCGAGGAAGGTGGTGTAGATAGCCGGCCGGCCGGCGAGGATGTCGCCGACAACGGCAGCGACCTGGAGGTCGCGCTGGACGATGGTCCCCCAGGCACGGACGAAGGCGTAGGAGCGGCTGCGCGCGATTCGGGGACGGACGTCGTCGCGGACCTGCATCCGCGCCGCCCGGCGCTCCCGCGCGACCTCTGCGAGGACGAGCACGAAGGTCCGGGCCGCCGCGTAGGGACGGGCGAAGTAGGCCCCGTAGTCCTTGCCGATCGGACGGCGGCGGCGCAGCGCCGTGCTCATCGTCAGCATCGAGTGCGGCGCGTCGCCGGAGAGGATGTTGGCGCGGCTGGCGCCATCCGCGTGCAGGAGGCCGCGCCCGTTCGAGTGGCGGCGCTCCAGCTCTTCCGCGTCGCGCGGATGGTTGGTGACGATTGCGGCGTCGCGGTCCTTCTCCCACCAGCGGAAGGCCGGCATGTCGTCGTTGTCCCCGTGCAGGAGCCCGGCCTGGCAGGCGCCGGTCTGGGACGACCAGTCGGTCTCCCAAACCTGCAGCCGGTGGGAGCCGTCCCGCAGCCATGCGGCGAGGTTCGGGGCGCTGCCGTCGCCGAGGGCGCGGTGCAGGACGTCGTGGGCGAGCCCGTCGATCTCGAGGAAGACGATGCCAGGGACCTCGCTGCGCACCATGTCCTTGCGGCGCCGAGCCTGGCGCGCGACGACGTTGCGGTACCAGGCGTCGTTTTCGTCGATCGCGAGCAGCGCGTAGACGATCGACGTCACCGCCGTCATCGCGATCGTGACCAGGATCCCCTCCCAGACGCCGCCGATCTCCGCGCCCGGCAGGAGGTTGATCGCGAAGGTGACGAGCACCCCGTTCAGCACGAGGGCGGCAAGGCCGAGGGTGAGCACCGTCAACGGCAAGGCGAAGCGAGCGAGAGCCGGCCAGACCAGCGCGTTGAGGAGGCCGATCAGCGCCGCCGCGCCGAGCGCGCTGGCCGCCCCGTCGAGCACGAAGGCGTCCAGCAGGTGCGAGAGCAGGAGTAAGGTGAGGGCGTCGAGGAGAAGGACAAGGACCCCTCGCCACACGATGCGGAGACTCATTGACCGGACTATCTCACGCAGGCGAGCGGGCGGCGCAGGGGAAGGCGGCGCGAAGAGGCGCGCCCCGCTCCAGTCACGCCGGCTGGGAGCCGGGTGAGAGCCGCGATCCGCTGGCGCTGCTGAGCGCGCAGGACGCGAGCAGGGTCCCCGAGCTCGTCCCGATCCGTTACGGCCGGATGCTGCGATCGCCGTTCGCCTTCTACCGAGGCGGCGCGGCGGTGATGGCTGCTGATCTCGCCGGGACCCCCGACGCCGGGCTCGAGGTTCAGCTCTGCGGCGACGCCCACCTCTCCAATTTCGGCGTGTTCTCCGCCCCGGACCGTCGCCTCGTCTTCGACTGCAACGACTTCGACGAGACCGCCCGGGGTCCGTTCGAGTGGGACGTGAAGCGGCTCGCGGCAAGCGTCGCGATCGCCGGCCGCGAGCGAAGCCTGGGGCGACGCGAGCGCCGCACGGCGGTGCTGGGCAGCGTCGCGTCCTACCGGAGCTCGATGCGGCGCCTCGCCGAGATGCGGGACATCGACGTCTGGTACGCGCGGATCGATCTCGAGTCGAGGCTGGCCGAGTTCAGCGCCCACTTGGACAGCAAGCACCTGCAGCGAATCGAGCGCCGCGTCGCCAAGGCAAAGTCGAAGGACAGCCTGAAGGCGCTGCGCAAGCTGACCGAGGCGACCGGTGACGAGCTGCGCATCGCCGGCGACCCGCCGCTGATCACGCCCCTGGAGGAGCTGTTCGACGATCCCGAGGCGCAAGTGCAGCTCGAATCCCTGCTCGCCGAGTACCGCACCTCGCTGAGCGGTGCGCACGGCCATGTCGCGTCCGCCTACCGCTATGTCCACGCCGCGCGCAAGGTCGTCGGCGTCGGCAGCGTGGGGACCCGGGCCTGGATCGTCCTCTTGGCCGGGCGGGACTCCGACGACCCTCTTTTCCTGCAGGCGAAGGAAGCCCAGGCGTCGGTTCTGGAGCCGTATGCCAAACGGAGCCGGTTCGACCACCACGGTCGCCGGGTGGTGGAAGGCCAGCGGCTGATGCAGGCCGCCAGCGACATCTTCCTCGGCTGGGTGACGGCGCAGGGGCCGGACGGGGTGGCGCGCGACTTTTACGTGCGCCAGCTCTGGGACGGGAAGGGGTCGGCGGACATCGAACGAATGTCGGCGCGCGAGCTCACCGTCTACGCCTCCCTGTGTGGGGAGACGCTCGCCCGGGCCCACGCCCGCTCCGGCGACCGCATCGCGATCGGCGCTTACCTGGGCGGAGGCGAGGTGTTCGACGAGGCGGTCGCTGAGTTTGCCGAAACTTACGCGGACCAGAACGAGCGCGACTTCGAGGCCACCGCGTCGGCGGCCTCGAAGGGGCGCATCTCGATTGAGGTCGGCGTCTAGCGCCTGCTGGCTATTCGTCCCAGCGGGCGGTCAGCTGGTAGATGATCGCGACGTCGAGGATGATCATCAGGAACGACCAGAGCGGCGCCGCCGGGAACCAGACGATCTGCGCCACCGCGTTGAGGCTGACGAAGAACACCGCGACCCAGCGGGCCGACTCGGCAGCTGCGAACAGGCCGAGCCCGGTGCAGGCCAGGATCGTGCCGAGAATCAGGTGAATCCAACCCCAGGTGGTGATGTCGGCAAGCAGCACTCCCTGGCCCCCGACGACGACGATTTCGTCGTTGAGGATGGCCGACAGCCCGTAGAGGGCGTTGAGCGAGCCGACGATCAGCAGCAGGCACCCGGCGAACACGGTCCACCCGGTTGGCTGCCTTTCCAGGCCACCTCTAGCTCCGGACTCCATAACAGCTCCTTTCGGTAACACCCGAGACGAGGGACGAAACTGCATCGAGCCGGGATTACTTCGGGAGCCAGGCCCCGCGACCTGCCTACGGACATATCCTGAACGGACCGATGCGAGCGCCTCCACTCGTCCCAGCGATCGCGATCGCCGCCCTGCTGGCGGCGGCGCCCGTCGCCGCGGCGGCGCCGGCGAGCCCGAGCAGGCAGTTCGTCTCCGTCGACTTCAAGCTGGCGCCGCACGGCCTGCACGTCCACCTCGAAAGCCATTTCGACGAAGTCACCCTCGAGATCGCCCGAGGGAGCCGCGCAGCCGTCTACCAGGTCCAGGGAGAAACCACCGAAGCAGGGGTGAAAGCGCGGTTCGGAAAACTCGGGTCGATCGACGTCGGCTTCCAGCCGACCAAGACGCTGAGCGTGAGCAAACCGCCGAAGGAATGCAAGGGCGAGCCCTGGACGTCCCGCGAAGGCCTTTTCACCGGAACGATCCAGTTCACCGGTGAGCGTGAATACGCGCAGATTGAGGCGACCCGGGCCAAGGGGAAGATGAACGTGACCTCGCACTGGCAGTGCCGGGAAAAAAGGGGGCCGATACGTCTGAACGGCGCGCCGCGGCTGTCGATCCCCGACCCCCTCTACCGATCCAAAACAGAGGACGAACCGGCGACCCTGAACGCCTCCAGCCGCCGCTGCCGCTGCGGCTTCGCCGCCTTCGGCATCCGCCACCCGAACGGGCGTGGCCCGACCTTCATCTACGGCGCGAAGGCAGAGAACCGGGAAGGAATGAAGATCGATCGCATCACCTACGCCAGACCGGGCCCCTCCGCCTTCGTCTTCGACCACGAGGCAGGCACCGCAACGGTCCGCCCCCCGCACCCCTTCACCGGCAATGCGACTTTCAAGCGCCGCCCCCGCGGCCCCGACCTCTGGAGGAGCTCCATCCGGGTTCCCCTCCTCGGAGCGGACCCTATTAGCTTCAGAGGCCGTGCCTTTCGGGTCAGCCTACGCCGGGATTTCCCAGGCGATTAGAAGCCGAAGCGACTTCGGGCCGTCGGTGATCATCTCCGGCAACAAACGCCGTCTGTCCCCGCAACTCACGGGAATTCGGTTCGCTCGGGACATGGATGGGACCGGGCTAAGCGCCCAAGCTCACTTGCCCAGCATCACTCGGAACCGCAAGTGAATGCGACGGGAGCCAGAGGGCTCCCGTCGCATCGTGAAAGGAGCTCTGCTCCTCAGCTCATTTCCACTTCTGGATCCGGTTGTTGATGTGGTCCACGATGAACAACGTGCCGTCCGAGGCCACGGCGATTCCGCCGGGTTCCCGGAACTGACCGGCCCCGGTTCCTTCAACGCCGAACTGAGTTACGTATTCGCCGAACATGTTGAACTCGAATACGCGACCCGAGCGATCGGCGATGTACTCGCCGCCACCGGGCTTGACTTCGAGCCCTCCCGGTTCAAGAAGCTGATTGAGTGCTTCGCCTTCGTTTCCGAATTTCTGAATCAGCGTCCCCGCCGGCGACGACTGCTCCGCGAGCAGACCATTCACATACCACAGGTTGTTGGATGAGTCGATGCCTATCCCGCCGGAACCTACGATCTGACGAATGTATTCGCCGGACGCCGTGAACTCCTGGAGCGTGTAGCGGCGGTGGTCTGATACCCAGATATGACCGTCGTTGTCGATCGCGACCCCAGATGATTCGACAAAGGTGCCTGGTTCGACGTCTCCGAATCCAAATTCCCCGAATTGGCTGATGTATTTGCCTTTGGGGCTGAACTTCTCCACTCGCGAGTTCAGCGAGTCGGCGACCCAGATGTTGCCTTCTTTGTCAATCGCGATCCCGCTAGGACAGTTGAACTGACCATTGCCGGTGCCAGCGCTGCCAAACTGCGATAGGTATTCGCCACTTGGGCTGAACTTCTGGACCCGATTGTTATTGCAGTCCGTTACCCAGAGGCTGCCTTCGCTGTCCTTCTCGATGTCGATGGGGCCGGCAAGCTGGCCATTGCCCGATCCCGTTGATCCGAAGGAGCTGATGTAGGCAGGAACGTAATTGAGATTCACCCACTTCTGGACACGATTGTTGTTGGTGTCGGTAACCCAAATGTTTCCCTTTGCGTCGGTCGTAACGCCCATCGGAAAGGAGAAGCTGAACTGGCCTGCTCCCGATCCTTTCGACCCGAATTGAGCAACGTATTCGCCGCTCGGGCCGAACTGCTGGACCCGGCTGTTGTTCTGATCCCCCACCCAGACGTTTCCCCTGGTGTCGACGTCGATTGCGTCGGGACGTTTGAACTGCCCGTTACCGGTTCCTTCGGAGCCGAACTGCATCAGGAATTCGCCGGCTTCGTTGAAAACGCTGATCCGGTTGTTCTGCCAGTCGGCTACCCAAATCTTGCCGCCTGGTCCCATGTCGATCCCGGTGGGTTCTCCGAGCTGACCGACGCCCGACCCTTTGGAGCCGACCACTTTGATGAATTCGCCAGCTTCGTTGAACTTCTGCAAGCGGCCATTGAACGTGTCGGCGACCCAGATGTTCCCTTTGCGGTCGATCGCGATGCCTTCCGGCGCTTCGAACTGGCCATTGCCGGTCCCCGCCGACCCGAATTTCGTTACGAATTCTCCTTCCGCATTGAATTTCTGTACCCGGTTGTTGTTGGTATCGGCGACCCAGATGTTCCCTTTCGCGTCCAACGCGAGTGCGCTGGGCCCACTGAGCTGACCTTTCCCAGAACCCGCCGAACCGAATTTGCTCACGAAGGACCCGCTGCTGTTGAATTTCTGCACGCGACTATTTCCTTGGTCAACGACCCAAAGGTATCCTTCCGCGTTCACCGCCACGTCACCTGGGTGGTTGAACTGTCCATTCCCCGTCCCTTCGGAGCCGAAGGTGCTCGAGTAGGTGGGTGCGGCTTCGGCAGCTGGGCTGCTGCTCAACAGTCCTATAGACAGCACTGCTACGAGAATGAGGAGTACGGCAGACTTGCACCGCACACCAAACAGATGGTGTTGCTTCGGAATCATGGCGCCTCCCAGCGCTCGACATTAAACCGCAAGAGAACTTAAACGATCAAAATTGTAAGAGCAACCCTATGAGCAACATACTCTGGTGTAGCCGGCCCAGGGGCATCTCACCATAGGACAGTGGCTGTGACGAGCACTGTAACGGCAGTACCGCCCCGCAGCGGCACACAAGCCGCGACCCCGCGAAAGCCGCCAGCTAAATTCGACTATGGGGCAGTGGCGCTGGTCGGCGGCTCGGGATCGGGCGCGGGCCTTGGTTTCTCGTGGAGCTTCCTTGGCGCGTTGTTTGAACGGTTGATCGAGACCACCAGCCCCCAGGCAGCTAGAACTGCGGCCGCCGCAAGGGGTGCATAGGCAGGGATCGCAAAACGATAGTCATAGCCCTTGGAGACAATCGGAAAGATTAGGAGAACTAAGGCCGTCGTCGCGAACAGAAGCATCTCGGCGCGCGCGCGGCCAGTGAGTACAAAGGGACCAACAACGCACAGAACCAGCGCCAAGACCATCCAGAGATTGACAATCCGGGTAATCGCCTCCCAAGTCTCGAAGGCAGCGATACTTCCGTGATGCGGCGCCGATTCGTCGGGGTAGAGTTTCGACTGCCAATATTCGACGAATTCATTTTCGCCATTGCGGGTCACTCCGCTCAGGAGGTAGGCGACGAAAGCATCGGCCGTCAGGGCGCCGTAGGACGGCGCATTCGGACTAAAGAGGCGACGCGTGTCGAGCCAAACGGCGTTGAGGTAGTCGCCGAACTGCCCGCGAATGGCCGCTTCCGACCACTCTTGCAGCCGTTCCATCCCGTCAGGGTCAGCTGAGAGCTGATACGGCGGGCCGTACTGCATCTGCGCTGGCGATTCGCCGCTGTAGATGTATTCCTCGCCGGAGTGGTAACCGCGCTCGGGGGCCGGCGTTCGCTGACAGAGCTGCTCAGTCCCCGCCGGGGCAGTGAACTCCTCGCAGTCGGCCCAGGGAGCGACGCGGCCGTAGAGGTTCCAGGCGTTGTTCGACGTGAGCGTTCCGGGGAGATCCGCGGCCGCGCTGCGCCAGACCGCGTAAGCCCCGACCGTGGAGAGGGCGACGGCGAGCGTGAGACCGGCGACGGCGAGCGTCCGCCGGCTCGGGCGACCCGCCTGGAAGGCGAGCCACAGGGCTACAACCACGACCAGGCCGAGCCCAACCGTCCGGTCCCAGACCGCGAGGCCAACGCACAGGCCAGCTGCCGCTCCCCACCAGGCGCTGTCCTCGGAAGCGCGAACGGTCGCGTAGAGCGTCGCAGCGATCAGGAAGACGAAGAGGGCGTCGCTGAGCGCCGCGTGCTCGATGAAGAGCTCGTCGCCGCCGACCGCGATCACGGCGGCGGGCGCGAGTCCGAGCCAGGCCGGTCCGCCGCTGCGCCGCACCGCGAGGAAGAGGAGCACGGCCGCCGCCAGCCCCATCGCGTGCTGGACGACCACCACTGCGATCAAATGGGGGTGGATCGCATGGAGCGCCGTGAGGAACATCGGGTAGCCGACCATCCTGATCGGGTCCGCCCAGATTGATTCGAACGCCCCCTGAAAATAGATCCCGCTGTCGGAGTACCCGGTGAACGCCGGGTTCCACGCTACCGTCAGCCAAACGCGCAGAATCAGGCCGATCCCCAGGAGGACAAATAGGGCGACGAGCGCGGGATCGAAGCGTGCCCACTTGAGTCCGCTTTGCCGACGGCTTGAACGGGCCTTTTGAGGCGAGACCTCACGGTGGATGAGATAGGCCAGGGCGGTGAGGGCGAGCGCCGAGATCCAGGTGAGCCAAAGACCCCAAGCGACTTCCTTCGACGGTGGCCCAAGTCCAGCCGGCTCACGGGTCATGCCGGCGACGTCGACCACGTTCACGCTTGCGACCGCCAGGCAAAGGAACCCGAGTCCGCCCACCACCGCCGGCCACGGCCGCCTTGCGATGCACAGCAGGGCCGCCGTCAGGGCCAGAAGGAAGGTGTAGAGACCGCCTCCGTCAAGCCCCGATTCCGAGCCGAGGACCGAGGTTTGCCACGGCCCAATCGATCCGATCGCGAGCATTGCGCAGGCGACCAAGGCCAGGACTAGCGCGGTCGATCGGGATGCGCGCATCTCAGTCGAGTGGGGTCCAGTGCAGCGGCGTCAACCGTCCCGACTCGACGAGCCGGGCCGCCTCGCGCGGTTGGGGCGAGAAGACCTCCACTTGCAGCTCGGGCAGTTCGTCAAAAACCACGTAGGTGCTGAAACCGCCGGGTGAATCGAGTGCGTAAAAGCCTTCGCCCGCCGAAACGGAGCCCCCTTTTGATCGCGCCACGCGTTCGAGGCGCTGCCGGGCTTCGACCACCGGATAGCTAGCGACGGTCAACGATTCGGAGCGCGGATCGCGCTCCGAGCCGGTTAGGTAGCGGACAAAGACGTTGCCTTCCGAGTCTCTTTCGACTTCGAACTCTTCCTCACCCTCGCGCCTGCCTACCCAGTACGGCTGCGGCTCGATCGTCCCAGCGCGAGCGAGGAGGTCGTATTCCGGCAGCGCCTGAACTTCGCTACCGGCCTTGGAGCCATCCCGCCCGGTGGAGGAGCCACCGTCAATCGCCAGCAGTACGACCAAGAGCAGGCCAATGAAAGCGGCCAGGTAGATCCGAACCACGTCAAATCTCCACGACCCGAGCGTCGTGCTCCAATTCCCCCGCGACGTTTTCTCCCTCCCGCTCAAGCGTCTGCTAAGCAAGCCTACTGGTCCTGAGTGCCCGATTCACTAGCCCCAACCCAGCAAAAGCTCCGAACCCGTGGCGGATCTGCGCATATCCATAGAGCCCCACCCAACCGGATTCCCCCCAACTGAGCTATGTCGGATTGCTTGATGCCAGCAGGGCTACACCCTTCTCCGCGGGGACCATGGGGACGGGATGAGGCCAACTGACCCCATTGGACCTCTGTGACCCCTAAATCTGCCTAGAAACCCAAAGCGAACTTGGCGTCGTCGGTCATCATCTCCAACGCCATGCGCCGTCTGTCCCTGCAAATCACTGGAATTCGGTTCTCGTGGGGACAGCGATGGGGACGGGTTTGACCGCCCAGGCTCACTTGCCCAGCGTCACCCGGACGACTGACCCCTGAGCGCGCTTCGTCCCTGGCGCGGGGCTCTGCCCGACAACCCGCCCGCTCCCAGCGGTCACTCCCGCAAGCCGCGTCACCTCGCCGACCCTGCATCCGGCCTCTCTCAGCCGCCGCTTTGACGCTTTCAGGGATTTGCCCTTGAGCCCGGGAACGGAGCAGCCTTTCCACGCGTCGGGCTTCCCTGGTCGTTCGCCTCTGGATCGGCCGGCGAATGAATCATCGGGAACGACGTCAGTCCGTTGAACGGCGGGAGCGAAGCTGAAGCCGAGGTCGGAGCGAGGCCGGCAACACCGATCAGCATCATCCCCACGACCGCCAAGGCGTAGTCGAATCGGGAGCCCCGCTACGGTTCCGGCCGCGACAAGCACGCCCTGTACGTTTGGCTATCGAACGGCTAATGGCAGGTCTCATCTGCTGCCACGATAAGGGAACCCCGCGCCCTGCGAGCCACGGCTCTTCCTACAGAGGCTTGGCTCACTGAGATTGGAGCCCGCCTAGCCCAGTCGAATCGACCCGCTGGCGAATCTCATCCAAGAGCGCGTCAACCTGAGGCGGAGGACTCGCCTTGAGCGCGACCGTCCTTTCGGCGCCATCAATTCTTAGGAAGGAAGCCCCCTCCTCCACGTTGTCAATCTGCGACAACGGGATGCCATCCGCAATCCGACCGACGCCCCACGGGGCTACAGAGACGCTTAGCACCGATTTATTCGTCACGACAACGACATGTGCTCCTAAAAACCCGTGGCCTCCGCGGCCGACGCCCTGCGCTAAAACACGTTCCCCTTCCGCCTCCATAGAAACCGCACCAGCGGTTCGACGCGCTCCGACATACGCAGCACTGCCCACTAGTGACGCTAGGAACAGAAGTCCCAGAAATATGGCCAAACCGCCAAAACCCGAAAAAACAACTGCAGCGATGGTTCCGGCACCCAATGCCAAGGCGGCGCCAGTCGTCACTTTCGCGAGGCCATCGACACTTGCCACCCGGGCGACAGTCTCGGAATTCTCTAGATGCATCGTGGTTAGTTCCTCCGTATCGGGTTGACCCCGGTGGTTGCAAGTCCAACAGCTCCCACTACACAGCCTGCTAGTGCTGAGCCGCCCTCGGTTAGCCATCCAATGCCAGGAATGAAGACTGGCGCTCCTCCAGTCGCGGCATTGAACGCCAGAAATCCACCTGCGCCGCCGGTTACGCAGCCAGTGGCTAGAGCAGCCCCGTGCTTCTTGAAGAACGACAGCGCACGATCTGCAAGAAACTCTCCGCCCTCTTTCAGGGAGCCACCCATCTCACCGACACTCGGGGTTGCTGGGTTGGGAAGGGAGTTATTGACGGTCCCCGCAGGCGTCGGAACCCCATCGACGGTAATGGGCAGCTCTGGGATCGGGTCGCTGGGAGTCGGCACAGGCGGATGTACCGTGACCGGCGCGCAAGCAGTGCCAAAAGGCGTTGGCACGCAGGTCTCTCGACCGTCGAGATCATTGCGGTTGATGGGGTTGTCTGAACCATATGGGTAGCGGTTGCCGGTCGCGCCAATCCCCACCCGATTGACGACTGGGTCCTCGGTCAGGAAGCGACCGAGCGTCGGGTCGTAGGACCGGATGCCCATCTGCACTAGTCCGGTAGCTCCATCGCTCCGCCGCTGCTGGGCCCCGAGCCAGCCCATCTCGAGGCCTGGACCCGTGAGCTGCTCGCCCCAAGGGTCGTAGGTTTGCCGCGAGGCAACTTCGCCTTCGCCGTCTGCGAGCGTGGTGATGTCCCCGCGAGCATCGCGCAACGGGAAGCTCGTCGCTTCGCTCGCACGTTGCTCCACGAGGCCACCCGGTCCCTGCACGTAGCTCATCGTCGGTTTGCCTTCCGCATCGGTGTCCAAAATCGGAAGGTCGGAGAGGTCGCCGTAATGAGTTGGCCGAATAGTCGAACCATCGTCGCGCAATGCCTGGCGACCGAAAGCGTCGTAGGCGAAGTCGATTTCCTGAGCGCCGGTGTCGGCGCTCGTCAGCTCATCGAGAGCATTCCAGCCGTAGGTCGTGCTGGTTTCACCCTGATCGAGTTCGATCAGACGACCTGCGTCGTCGTAGTCGTAGGTCGTGCCGTCTGACGCGCTGGTCAACTGGTTCAGATCGTTAAAGCCGTAGGTGACGGCCCCCGCTTCGGTCCTGTTGCCGGCAGGGTCATAGTCGTAGGCCGTCGCGCCTTCGCCAGGGGGATCGAATTCGATCAGGCGGTTGAGCGAGTCGTATTCGTAGCTCGTTTCCCGGGAGAGCCGGTCGACCTGGCCGAGCCGGTTGCCGGAGGGGTCGTATTCGTATTCGAGCGCTTCGAGAGTGGCTTCGCCTTTCGCGGAGGTGGTCTCGGCGAGCCTGCCCGCGTTGTCGAATTCGTTGGCCGTGACAACTCCGTTGGGCAGTTCGATTTTGGTCAGGTTGCCCTCCGGGTCGTAGTCGAAGTCGATCACTTTGCTCTGTGGATCGGTGAGCTCGACCATCCGGCTCAATTTGTCGAATTCGTATTCGAGCGCTCCCCGGCCATCGGTCTGCTCGATCAGGTTGCCGCGCGAGTCGTATTCGCGGGAGACCGTCTGACCGCGCCCATCGTCGATCGAGGTCACGCGCCCGTCGGCGTCATAGCCGATTTCGATTTCGTCGGCCTGGGCGTCGGTGGCAAGGATCATCCGGTTGGCAGCGTCGAATTCGTAGGCGCGAAGAGTCGTTTCGCCTTCGCTGATCTCTTCCAGGCGGTTGGCAGCGTCGTAAGTGAAGGCGACCGTGCCTTCGGCCGTGGTGCGGCTGGTGCGATTGCTGGCTCCGTCGTAGGTGAAAGTCGTCGTCTTTTCGAGCGGCTGTTCAACGTCGGTGAGGCGACCCAGCTCGTCGTAGGCGAGGTCGGTCGTGTTTTCGCGCGGATCGGTGAAGGAGATCAGGTTGCTGGCAGGGTCGTATTCGTAGCCGCTCGTCACTTCCAGCGGCTCGGCTGCCTCGGTCATGCGGTCGAGCAGGTCGTATTCGTAGGTCGTGGCGTTTTCGCGAGGATCTATGGTTTCGATCCGGTTCCCGCGAGCGTCGTAGTCGAACCCCCAATCGCCGCCTTCGGGGCGTTCCATCCCGGTCAGCTGGTTCGCCAAGTCGTAGCCGTAGGTGGTCGCCTTGCCGCGTCGGTCGGTGACTTTGACCGGGTTGAGGTTGCCGTCGTATTCGACTTTGGTTTCTTTCCCGAGCGGGTCGACATAGGCGGTCGGGCGCTCCATCGCGTTGCGTTCTATTTTCCAGATCTCTTTCGCGGGATCGGTGATCTGTTTCGGCATCCCGTTGGCGTCGTAGGCGTATTCGGTTTTGCTGCCCTCCGGCGTCGACTCCGAGAGCAGATCGCCGAGCGCGTTGCGGCCGTAGGTCTCGGCTTTCAGGCCGGGCGCGGTCTGCGAGGTCAGCTGATTGCGGGTGTTGTAGGTGAAGGTCGTCGTGTGTTCGAGCGCGTCTTTGGCCGTGAGGCGGTTGCCGCACGTGTCGTAGGTGAAGGTCGTCGCGTGTTCGTTGGGATCGGTGATCGTCAACGGCTGGCCGGAGGCGTTGTAGGTGGCGGTGGTCTCGCCTTCTGCCGGGTCGGTGACCTTTTTCAGGTCGTTGGCTTCATCCCATTCGTAGGTCCAGGTCTCTTCGCGCTCGTCGGTGAAGCTTTCGAGGCGGTTTTTGGCGTCGTATTGGTAGCTGCGTTCGCCTTCCTCGGGGTCGATCACCGAGGTGAGGTTGCCGTTGGCGTCGTGGCCGAACTGCCATTTGGACCCGCCGGGCTTGAGGATTTCATCGACGTTGCCGGCTGCGTCGTAGCTGGTCGTCGTGACGTGCCCGAGCTGGTCTTTTTCGAAGACGACCCGATTCTGGCTGTCGAAGCCGTAGGTGATTTTCCCACCCTCGGGTTCGGTGACGACCGTTTCTCCCTCTTTGTATCCCAGTTTCCAGAGGTTTTCGAGGCCGTCGCCCTGTTCGACGACCCGGCCCTGGCCGTCGTAGGTGTTTTTGAGGATCACGTTGCCGCGCGGATCTTTGATCGTTTTGAGGCGGTGCGCGGAGTCGTAGGCGTATTCGGTGACGCCCCCGAGCGCGTCGGTGACGGTCGCCAGGTCCCCCGCAGCTGAGTAGGTGTATTTGACTTCGCGGCTGGTCGAGTCTTTGACCGAGGTGATGTGGTTGGAGGCGTTGTAGGAGAAGGCGAGCGTCTGGGCAGAGGGATCGGTGATCGTCGCCAGGCGGCCGTTGGCGTCGTAGCCGTAAGTCGTTTTCAGCCCGTGGTCGTCGGTGATGCTGGCGATGCGGCCGCTCGTGTCGAAGCGGTAGACCGTGTTCTCGAGCGTCTTTAGCTGGACGGTGCCTTCGACTTTGGCCAGCGTGGCAGTCACGCCGGAGGGGGCTTTGTAGCCGCTTTCCGTTTTGAGGAAGAGGTCCTGGCGCCCGTCCTGGCGCAGGATGAGCACGGCGCCGGTAGCGAGCTCGGTGGCGCTGGCGAGGCCGGTCTGCGACCAGCCAGGACCGAGGCCGGTGTCGGCGGCGGAGCCGGAGCTGTATGAGCGAGTGAGTTCCAGCGGCACGTCGCCCTTGTTGGTCAGGAGCAGGTCGCGATGCGAATAAGACAGGTCGCCGGTGGCGAGGCTGACCGGATCGCCATCTTCCGGGCACTGGGATTCCCCGCCCCGGCAGTGGCCAGCGAGTTCCGGCAGCTGGATGGCCGGGTTCCATTTGACTTTCGAGGAGGCCGAGTCGCCGCATCCGGCCGGTTTGGGGCCGCTGGCGCAGCCCCAGTCGTTGTTGGGCGTCGCGAGGCTGCCGGTGCCGGTGTAGCTGACGCCGTTGGTGTTGCCTCGAAAGCGGTTCCATTCGATTTTCGGGGCGCCGGAGGCGACCACGTTGATCGCGTAGCCGCTGCTTTTGCGGATCGTCGAGTTGGTGATCGTGGGCGAGGAGCCGTTGACGTAGATGGCGTTGGCGCCCGCATAGCGGAGCTCGGCGTGGTCGATTGCCGAGGCGCCGCTGCCGGGCTCCAGGGTGATGCCGCTCCATTCGCCGGGGGACGCTTCGTTCGAGCCGGTGAAGATGACCGGGTCTTCGGCGGTGCCGTCGACATCGAGGGTGCCCTTGACGGTCATAGTCGGGTTGAGCAGGAGGACGTCTTTGGCGACCGTCAGCGTCGCCCCGCTCGCCACGGTGACGCCGCCTTCGAATCGGACGGGGACGTTGCCGGCGTTCCAGGTCTGGGTCTGAGCGACGGTGCCTACGACGTTGATGATGTTCTGGGTGTTCCCGCTGAGCGTGTTTCCGGTGATGTTGCCGGGGATGTCGAGGCCTCGGTAGGCCAGGGCGATTTCTTTGGTGTTGAGGATCGTGTTGGCGCCGAGGTTTTTCCCGATCACCGTTCCGCTGCTGGTGACGTAGACCCTTATGCCGTGCGCCCCGCCTTCCACGACGTTGCCGTGGATGTTGACTTCGCCCGTCTGGGTGCCGGTGGCCTGGTAGTAGATGCCGTAGCGAGGATTCGCGAAGAGGAGGTTGTCGGCGATCTCGGGGCTGCCGCCGGCACCGACGTAGATGCCGTCGGCGCTGGAGTGGTGGATCGTGGAGTTGGTGATCGTCGGCGAGGAGCCGTTGACGTAGACCATCGAGCTGCCGCCGTACTTGACTACGGCGTGGTCGAGCACTGAGGCGCCACTGCCAGGTTCGAATTTCAGTTCGCCCCATTCGGCGGCTTTTTCTTCTTTGACGCCGGTGAACACGACGGGTTCTTCGGCGGTGCCGTTGACGTCCAAGGTCCCTTTCACGGTCATGCTGCCGAGCGTGAATTTGACCCCCGGTTCGACTTTCACGGTCACGCCCGCCTGAATCGTCGGGATGCCGGTGTACGGGTTGCCGGCTGAGGTCAGCGTCATGTCTTCGGTGATCGAAGCCGGCAGAGCCGTCGCCGATGCAGCGGAGGGAAAGACCAGGAGACTCAGGAGAGCGGCTGAGATAGCCCAGATGCGGATTGAGGTCACTCGTTGAGATAGTGACGTGACCCGATCTATCAATGGTTCCTGGCGCGGCAATTTGAACTTTGGCACTCTACTCTCCCTACGGAGGCATGCTCCACGAGCCTTGGAACAACGAACCGATTAGCGATCCGGTCATCACCCGCAATACGGTTCCTCTGGAGTCGCTGGTCGGATCGGACGAGGAGCTGCTGGTGGCCACGAGGCTGATCGCGACTGACTTGGTCAACGCCTTTGGTTCGCCGGAGGTCAAGCAGATCGACGAGCAGGGCCGGGTTCGCACGCAGTACGTGTACGAAGCCCAACGCTTAGCCGAGTTTGCCCGGCTCACGACCTGGAAGTAAGCGACGAGCGAATCAGCGGCTAGACGCCCTCAGTGACCTCCATGGGGACGCTGTAGGGACAGGATGGGGACAGAACTGACCCCCATTGACCCTCTATGACCCCTAAATCTGCCTAGAACCCCAAAGCGAACTTCGCGTCGTCGGTCATCATCTCCGGCGACCAGGGGGGGTCGAAGACCATCTTCGGGTGGACGCCGGTGACGCCGGGGAGGTCGCCGACGAACTCCTTCATCTGTTCGGAGACCTGGGGGCCGATCGGACAGGCAGGAGTGGTCAGGGTGAAGGTGACGTAGACGTCTTCTTTCTCGATCTCGACGTTGTAGACGAGGCCGAGCGAGACGAAGTCGAGGCCGAGCTCGGGGTCGATGACCTCCTCGAGGGCCTCGTAGACGTCCTCCTCGGTGAGGGCTTCGGAGTGCCCCTCGGGAGCTGCCGGCTGTGCCGCTGCTTGGTCGTCAGACATCCGTCAATGGTAGCCGGGCCGCGGCGGCGGGTCGCGGCCTCGGCGATCGCGGCAATCCAGCCGCCTCGCCGCATGCCGGTGGGGCGCCAAATAGGCTCCGGGCCGATGAGCGACTCGGGCCTGATTCTGCGGCGGTCGATCGGGATCGTCTTCAGCGACGGCGGGCTGCTGGCCGTCACCTCCGCCCTGCCGGCGGGCGCCCGCGAGCACGGCGAGGAGGAGGTCGCGGCGGTGCTCTGCGACCCCGACGCCGCGCCGGTCGCCTTCGAGGAGGCGCTGCTCTCCACCGAGTACGGGGAGGACGGCGTGCAGCGGCGCGCCACGCTGGAGCTCTGGCCCGACACGGAGGAGGCGCGGCCGCTGCGGGGCGCCGGGACCCTGATCAGCTCGACCTCGGTCCAGCGCGGTCCGCTCAACGCGGAGATCGCATTCTTCCGCTGGTCGGTCGAGGGCCGCGAGGGCCTCGGCACCTACGAGGTGGCACGCCCCAGTGGCTGAGATCGAGGCGATCGTCTCGGATTTCGGCGGGGTCCTGACGACCCCGCTGCTGTCCTCCTTCATGGCGGTGCAGGACAAGATCGGAATCGACCCCGCAACCCTCGGCAAGGCGATGCGGGCGATAACCGAGGAGGACGGCGAAAACCCCCTCTACAAGATGGAGCGCGGCGAGATGGCCGAGATCGACTTCCTCGACCGCCTAGGCGACGGCCTGAAGCCGCTGCTCGGACACCGGCCGGAGCTGCACCGCTTCCGCGAGATCTACTTCGAGGCGCTCCACCCAAACGAGGAGATGATCGGGCTGATGCGGGAGCTGAAGGGCGACGGCAAGCGAATGGCGATGCTGACCAACAACGTCAAGGAGTGGGAGCCGCTGTGGCGCCCGATGCTCCCGGTCGACGAGATCTTCGAGACCGTGGTCGACTCCGGCTTCGTCGGCTGCCGCAAGCCCGAACCGCAGATCTACGAGATGACGTTGGAGCGGCTCGGCCTGCCCGCCGCGGCGTGCCTGTTCATCGACGACCTCGAACCCAACGTCGAGGGCGCCCGCAAGGCAGGCATGACCGCGGTTCACTTCCGCGACAACGCGCAGGCGATTGCCGAGATCCGCGCCGCGCTCGGCTAGCCGGACTCCTCGGGCTCGACCTCGGCCTGGAGGTCTAGGACGCTCCACCGGAACTGCGGTTCTTCCGCCTCGATGCTCTCCGCCGAGTCGGCCTGGGGCCCGCGGAAGTAAGCGAACACCCCCGCTCCGGAGAGGGCAGTGGTGAACGCAGAGACGCCGACATACGCGACCTGGCCGTATTTGACAGCCAGATAAGCCAGCACGACAGCCGCGACGGTCGAGATCACCGTGAGGCCGAGCAAGATGTCTTTGTGACGAATGGCCCTGCGCCTTTCTTCGACTTCCACGACCGTGCGGAGATCCTTGCGGATCTCCCTGCGCTGCCGCGCCTCTTCGTCCGATTCCCGGCGTCTGTCCCGGTCGGTCCATTCCCGCTGCTCGACGGTCTGCTCGTTTTTGTCGAGCTCCTCTTCGATGCGATCGAACGCTTTGACGGCGCGATCGAAGGTGTAGTCCGCCTTGTGGACGGATTTGAGCCTCGCCTTGCGATCAGCGTACGCCGTTCCGCTTTGCTCGTCGGAGTCCGGAAGAAGGCGATCGAAGAACTCAGCGGCCTTTTGCGGGGCTCCTCCCGTCGCTTTCGAGCGGCGTTTCGACCCACCCTGCGCGCCCTTGCCCCTCCCCTTGCCTTTCGAGGCGGTCGTGCTCACAACCGGGTGCCTTTCGGGGGCGACCACAGCTGAACGCCAGGAACTCGCTTGTTTTTTATCTGGTCAACGCACATCTCCGGCTCGTTTCTTTGCTCGTCCTGCATGGACAGCGAGACGGGATGAGGGCTGACCCTCGTTCCAGCTGCGTCTATACCCGACGCGGCTGGAGACCTAGGAGGCTCTATTGCATCGAGCCCCAGAAGGACTGGCGACGAACCGTTTTCATTCGATTTTTTCTGATCATTTGAACCTGGCTCATCGTCCCTCTCCACACCGCCCCCCGACCTCAAAAGAGCGCGGCCACCCAGCCACTGGTCCGGCCGTTCCTACCCGGCCTCCCCGTCTACACCTCGCGTCCCCCGCGAGGCGACCTAAAGGCTAGAGAACGGCTGAGTGCGTGTCAAGGAACACCATCGGTTTCCGGAGTTAGAAAAGAACTCCGTACGATCGTGTCAAAACCCCAACTGTGTTTGGACAGCGGCCTCCCAAGCCACTGTAAGGCTGCCCACGGTAACACACCTTAGTGCGTGTTTCCAGGGTAAATTTTGGCTGGGCAGCCAGTTAATTGTCGGAACCAGCGCGGTCCCAGACGTACAGCTCGACGGCCTCGACCGCGAGCTGCATGAGGCGAGGCGGAGCGAGCAGGCCGAGAACCAGCTCGAGGGCGTCTTCCTCGGTGACGCCGGCGTCGACGGCCTCCTCGCCGCGGAAGCCGGCGGCGAGCTTGAGGGCCTCGCGGCGGTTCTCGCCGAGGCCGCCGAAGGCGCCCATGAGGAAATCGCGGTTGGGAACCGGGTGGCCCTCGTCGAGCGAGCCGTGCCAGGCGGCGAGCATCGAGAGATCGTGCTCGTCGAGCTCGGCGATCGCTTTCGCGTAGTGGAGCTCGAGCTCGGAGTCGGGGATCTCGTCGACCCAGGCGCGGACGGCCTCGCCCAGGAGCTGGCGACGGGCCTCGCGACCGATCGAGTCGGCGATGGCGCGGACGGCGTCGGCGGGGTCTACGAAGCAGAGAGACATGCGTTGGGCGGCAATGTAGAGGCGGCGGTAGACGGCAAAACGGGGGTTGGAAATCCCGGCTTTGCGGCTTTGTGGTGCGGCCTGGCCCCTCTCCTGCCCACGCCGGAGGCCAACCTATGCTGGGTCGCTCTCCGATATGCCGCTGAACCTGATCTACGGACCTCCCAATTCCGGCCGCGCCGGGCTGGTCCGGCGCCGTTTTTCGGCGGTGCTCGATCGCGACCCGATCCTCGTCGTCCCCACCGTCGACGACGTCTACTGGTTCGAGCGCGAGCTATGCGAGGGAGGCGCCGTGCTCGGTGGCTCGGCGATGACCTTCGGGGCGCTGTTTCGCACCGTTGCCACCGCTGCCGGGCTACCGCCCGGCGCGGAGCTCTCCAGCGCACAGCGGCTGCGGGCGATCTCCGTCGCGGCGAACGAGCAGGCGGGGAGGCTCGGGCCGCTGCGGCGCTCGGCCGGCCG
>Ga0196962_10000367_pt1 | contig 19524 bp, 19 predicted proteins | sample S3v_20metaG_FD_183186 | JGI IMG/M metagenome (GOLD analysis project Ga0196962, IMG submission 183186) | Soil microbial communities from Anza Borrego desert, Southern California, United States - S3+v_20 | ecosystem: Environmental > Terrestrial > Soil > Desert | place: USA: California | collected...
ACTTACAGAACTTCGAGCCGCGCACAAAGGCCGAGGAACAGCTTTACGCGGAAGGGCTCGACCAGGTCGATACCCTGGCTGATGCAAGGAGGACGCGTCTGGTCGCGGCAGAGGAAGGTGTTCCCGGAGTCATGTGGTCCGTCCTGGTATTCGGGGGGATTGCGGCGATCGGGTTCACCTACCTCTTCGGCCTGGAGAGCACGTGGGCGCACAGGCTGATGGTGGGGACCCTGGCGGCGGTGATCGGGCTTGTGCTGTTCACCATAGGCGCCATGGAGCATCCCTTCTCAGGCGGTGCTCGTATAGGCACAGGAGCCTTCGAGCTAGTACTAGAGAGGTTCGAGACCAGCAAGCTCAGCGACCTCTGAAAGCACTCTGCGGAACCCTCCTTCCGTAAAGCGCGGCTAAAGGCATCAGGTTTCTAGATTATTTGCATATCGTCGGCACGCGCTACGCAGCTGCACCTACAGGCAACCTGCCAGATTCCATACACATCCTCCCACGCTTTCCATAGACCACTCAAAGACCCTTGACAATCGAAGATGAGCCACTCTATATATACGTTGTAAATTTACAACGTAAGGAGGACATACTGATTATTGATCGGTTGCTCGAGAATACCGCGGCGATGGGCGTCTGGAAGATGGTCACCGAGCGCTATCCAGACAGGCGGCTTGCGCCCGAGACGAGTATGCAGCTCGATCTGGACATCGATTCGCTGGGATGGGTGAACCTGACGCTGGAGATCGGCGAGAAGACCGGCGTGGAGCTGGACGAAGACGCGATAGAAAATATCGACACCGTTCGCGACCTGCTGCGGGAGGTCGCGGCGGGATCCGGCCGAACCACACGCCGCTTTTCACCGCTCGAAATGCCCGAAGAGGTCCTCGACGACCGGCAACGGCGGTGGCTGAGGCCGCTGGAGCCGGTCTGCTCGGCGCTGGCCAGGAGCATTTTCTTCCTCAACCGGAGACTGATGGGTGGGGCGTTCCGCCTGCGGGTGGAAGGCCCGGAGAACCTGCCTGAGGAGGGCCCGTTCATCATCGCACCGAACCACGTCAGCTACCTGGATGCGTTCGCGGTGGCGGCTGCGCTCGACTATAGCGTACTGCGGCGTACCTAATGGGCTGGATGGACCGGCGCCGCCTTCGGCAATCCGCTGACCCGTCTCATAAGCCGTCTCGCGCAGGTAGTCCCGATCGACCTCGGCCGCACGGGCCTCTCGAGCCTGGCCTTCGGGGCCGCGGTGCTCAGGCGCGGACAGAACCTGGTCTGGTTCGCCGAAGGTGAACGTTCACCGACAGGCAGCATGCAGCCGTTCAAGCCGGGCGTGGGAATGTTGTTGAGTTACTATCCGGTGCCTGTCGTGCCCGTGTTCATCCGAGCACTTACGAGGCCATGCCGAGAGGAAGGTTCTTGCGAAGGTTGGAGCAGGTCACGGTCGCCTTCGGCGAACCCATCGATCCCAGCGGTTTTCATGAGTATGCCAGACCCAGGGAGCAGGTCGTCGAGGCCATAAGGGAGCGTGTGGCGGAGCTGGGTGGACGCTAGAGAGATTGAGTAAGGCGCAGACAGAACCTATCTTCGAAGGTTCAGACGCCCAGATCAGTCCTACCGGCCGAAGAACAGCTTGGCGGCGGGGCTCATCATCTCGGGGCTCCACATCGGCTCGAAAGTGAGCTGGGCGTTCACGGTTTCGACACCCTCTATGGAGAGCGTCTCCGTCTCGACCTGTTCCTGGATCAAATCCCCAACGGGGCACATCGGGCTGGTGAGGCTGAAGGTAACATCGACGTGACGCCCCTCGTCATGCACGCCAACGTCGTAGATCAGGCCGAGCTCGACGAGGTCCATCCCGATCTCAGGGTCTATAACATTCCGCAACTGGTCCTGCACGCGCTCCTCGGTTATCACGCTCTCACCTCTTGTCGGCATCCGTTCTCTACGCTGATTGTAAAGCCTCGGACACGCTTGTCCACACGCGCCGCCGAAAGAGCATTTCAGCACGCTCAGGCTTCGCCTGCGCTTGTCAGCTAGTCAGCTTGTTGTTTTCGCCTAATTGTTAAGAGCTTGTTACAGTTGATCCAGTTATCCCCCGTTGCGGGCTTCTTATCCACAACATGTTGTGGATAACTCGGTCGGGACGGTGCACAAATGCCCTATCTTGGTGACCGGAGTCAGGTCTGATCACCCGGGATGCCTGTAGGTCCTGGTCTTCGACGTAACTCTCGACCAGGTGGCGGGCCCTCGAACGGCCCAGATTCCACGTACGCCAGTCGGCATCTCTGGAGTACCAGCGATCCACGACGGCCTGCTCGACGGTATAGGCTTTCCACAGGCGGTCGTCGCCTATCTGGGGCAGAGACTCGACGAGCACGGGCACGGCGTCGGCGCTCAGGGTGGTCAGATAGTAGGCGTCGAAGCGCTTTCCAGCTTCCATGCGGTCTATGTTGGTGCTTGCTATCAGGGCATCGGGGTTCATGGCGTTTATGGCAAAGATAGCGGCGAAGCCGGCGAGAAGGGCGCCAAACGCGAAGCGGTCGCGCCTGGCCCGCAGTACGGTGATGACGAACCAGAGTAGGACGACGGAGATCCAGACCATGAATATCGTCGTGTAGAGACGTAGCTCGGTCAGGCCGAACTCTTGCTGGTAGAGGTACATCCGCTGCAGCGCGGAGGCCACGACGACGAAGAGCAGGGCTACCATTATCCCGGCGAGCGCCTTGAACAGACGCTCGTGGGCGCGGGTCCCGCTCCTGAGTAGCCAGTGGGCGACGAGCAAGAGGGGGAGCGCGAGGGCGGTTACGGTGACCAGCTCGAAGAATCCGCGCCGGGCATACTCGGCGTAGGTCAGGCCCGCCGTGGCGGCCACGCGCCCCGCGCCGCCGAACAGGTAGCGGACCTGGATCACGACGAAGGCAAGAAAGAGCAGGTCTAGAAGACCGAGCACTATCCCTACCTCGATGATGCCGAGCGAGAGTACTCTGAGACGTGGGATCGAGAAGTTCTCCGGGACGCGTGCCATCAGCCCCGCCCAGAGCACCCCTGCCGAGATCCAGGCGAAGAACGTGATGAGAGCGAGGTGCGAGAAGACCTCGGCGAGGTCGAAGCCGAAGACCTCGATGATGAGCCGCTCGAAGATGGCGTCGGCCGCCACCAGGAGCGCGCCGAAGAGGAGCAAGAGGGGGGCAGCGAGCAGTACGCCCCGCGACACCGCCAGCACCTGCCCCTTCCATCGCCCGCGGACCGCCTCTCGCCACTCTATGTCGGCGACGCTCACGGGTACCGGTCCCGCTGAAGTCAAGACACCGGTATAGACTCCTCCAAGAATGTAGTCCAGAACACCGGCGCGCCTCAGGCTCCCGTTGCGTCCGAGCCACACCGCAAGGGAGAGCGAGATCAGGATTCCGAGGAGATCCAGGAACACCACCACGGGAGAATCGCGCAGGACCAGACCGGCGGCGAAGACTAGGGCGACGAATACCAGCCACTTCCCCTCTCCCCCGGTACCAACGCGCCCCCATTTGGCGAGCAGGATAGCGAGGCCGACGATAGCCGTAACCCAGATGAGGAGGTTGATCCCCCACGGCGTGGCGCGGAGAAGTAGGTCTCCCAGGCCTCCAAGCACCAAAGCGACGCCGAGAACCCCGAGCCCGAGCCTCGTCCTCTCTCCCACAGAAGCTACCTCCCGTCCTTAGCCTGAAGGGCACTGTAGCGGACGCACGTAACAGATCGGGCAACAACCGATTAAGAAGAACTAACCTTTCCTAAGCTCCTCGTCCCGAGGATAACGAGCCGTTACCACCAGTTCGCGGTACCCGACTTCGGAGCTATGTAACGGCTTGCCGTACTAACGAAGGTACAGGCAAGAACACGCTCTACGACGTTTGGGCTCCCAGCTTGATGGCCCTGGTGGTGCCGAGCACCTGCCCTGCAGCGCTCTTGGCCCGTACGGCGACGTAAGGCCCGGCGGTGCGCATCGTGAGGGTGGTCTCGAAGCCATGCCGGGGAGAGGTTCCGACGGGCTCGAGTTGGTCGGGGCCGGGGCCGGCGAGGGCCTCCCAGCTCTCGACCTCGGTGGCGCCGTTCCAGCTGGCAAAGAGGGTCACCCTGTCGTCAGGTCCCGTATCGACCGCCACGGCCGGCTCCTCGACAGGATCTCCTTTCCACGGGAAGCGGAATGCCCGGTAGGACTGGGCGCTGCCAGGGAACTCGGCGTCGAAGTGTAGCTTGCCGTCTTTGGTGTACTCGGAGAAGAACGGCGAACTACCCCAACCTACGAACACGTTGCCGTTCGGTAAGACCTGCGCGTTGCCCTGGGAAGTGGCGATCAGCTTCTGCGGGTGGGTATACTCGCGCACCAGGGCGGCGCTCATTTCGTCCATGTCGAGTGACACCGCGATCGTGCGAGACTGCTCGTGCACCTGAGGAGGGGCGCCGTTGTCGAAGATGGTGATCGTGCCGTCTTGCTGGCGGCGGGCGTCGTGCTGGGAGACGGTCCTGGTGCCTTCTCCCATCTGGAAGTCGCTCTCCTTGCCGCCCAGGCGCCACAGGATCTCGCCGCTCTGGCGGTCCACCTTGTAGACGGCGGATGTACCCTTGGCGGAGATGAGCCAGTTGCCGTCGAAGTCTATATCTATGGAGTTGATGTGGAAGTAGTCCAGGGGCGTTGTGGGCTCCTGCGGCGGCTCGCGGTAGGACTCCTCGACGCCCACGTGCTCCAGGCTGCGCCACTCGAACAGCACCTCTTCGGTCTCGAGGTCGAGCTCCTGGGCGATCCCTTCCCAGACCATGCCATCCTTGGGACCGCCGATCGGGGAGAGGTCTGCCTGCGTCTGGACGTAGAGCGTCAAGAGCGCGGTGTCCTGCTGGGTGATAGAGAACTCGTGCAGATCTCCGCGGTAGCCGTTGCCCGCCTGGACCCGAGTTATCTCGCGGTAGGAGTCGTCGAAGATCACATACTCGCCTTCGCCGTGTCCGGCCACGATCTCGCCTTGCCACCAGGTGAGCACCGGCTCCCCCCTGTAGCGCTGCACCTTGAAGTCCGTCGCGTACCTGTCCTTGCTGAACCACACTGGCCGCCCTAGATCGTCGACGATCATCGGGCCATCCTGCCCGGCACCCTTCTTTGCGGCAATAAAGATGTAGCCGGGGGCGGAACCGCGTGCCCGCTCGTGTATCTCGATGGCTGGAGGACTGAGGTCCGGGCGCGAGCGGAACGTCCTCACGTTGTCCGGCTGGGCCGGGGGAGAACTGTGACTCTGCTGTTCCTTTCTGCACCCTGGCAAGCTCAGCAGCGCGATGTACGCGGCGCCGGTCCCTGCGACACCCAGGAACTTCTGTCGCGTGAACTTCCTGCTCAAGTTGTGGGGCTTTGTCCGGTGGTCAATTTTCCCGACCGTAGGCGGATGTGGGGGCATGGGCCATCGACGATAAACACGAGTAGTAAGCCATTACGGGAGGTTGACACAAGTTCAGGACCACCGCAAGTACCGACCTCCCACGACCTGCGACGAACGAGGGCGGCTAAGGCGCGTCCTCGCGTCGTACTTGCTAAGGTAAAGGCGGTGATCTATGAACGACTGGATACGTCGTCTCAAAGGATTGAATAAGGCTGCAATGACTAGGGTAGAACTCCTTCCGTCACACCCGAACCATACAGTACGATCGTCTTCCAAGCGTTACGGCAACCGTTACGAACTCGAAAGGTGGGTGGACTCCCTCAAGTTCGGCTCGAAAAGTCCGGGGTCTTCGGCTTCGAGAACTGCGGAGATCCTCTGCCGGAGCTCTGGTGTGTCGAAGCCACGCAGCCCAAGGCTTGTTCTGCGGTAAATGATGTCCTCGGCGCTCAAGGCCCACTCTTCGCGAACCGCATGGTAGACCTGCGCCCAGAGATCCGGCGCTCCCGCCGTTATCCTTTCGAGCGCGTTGTAGTGCACCTTGCTCTGTCCGAGCAGCGTGCCGGTCTCTGAGCCGTAGAGGTGCACGAGGTGATCCAGCGTCGAAGCGTCGAGGTGAGAGTGGTGCACCGGAGCAGGGGAAGCACCGGGGAGAGGTGCGTCGCTGAGGTAGAGTCTCCTGGGTCTGACCCTGTCGGGCAGGTGTCGCAGGGCATCGAGGGCGATTCGGCGGTGCGTGGTCAGCTTGCCTCCGGCCACCGAGACCATACCGCCGGGCCCGACGCTCAGGAGGTGACCCCTGCTGGCATGGAGCGTCGCTTCTTCCCCCCGCGGCAAGACGCGCAGTCCTGCGAAAGCCGAGGCCACACGTTCGCGGCGCAGCATCTCAGAGCGCAGGAACTGGTTGGCCACCTGCAAGAGGTAGCTGACGTCCCCGGGCTCCGCAGTCACAGCGGTGGGGTCACCCTGGTACTCCTGCTCGGTGGTGCCGAGCAGAATCCTGTCCTCACAAGGAACGGCGTAGAGGTGCTGTCCGTCGTGTAGGGAGACGGCGGCGGCCCCCCTCCACTGTTGGTCCGGCCTTAGTACGACGTGGATACCTTTGCTCAGGCGGGTGATCGGCTCGCATGCTGGATCCTCCATGTTCCTCAGGAGGTCCAACCAGGGACCCGTGGCATTGACCACGGCCCTGCACCTGACTGTGACCTCTCCCCTGCGTCCCTCTAGCGACACGCGTGAGATCCTGCCCGGCGCCAGATCCACGGCCCGCAGATAGTTCGCTACCACAGCGCCGCCGCGCGCCGCCGCCGTCACGGTGGCTAGTGCCAGCCGGCTATCGTTGGTCGCCGCCTCGTAGTAGACGGCGTGTGAAGCGGACTCTCCTACACACAGGGAAGGCACGAGGAAGGAAGCCTCCTCCGGGGTGACGAAACGGGGAAGCGGGCTCCTGAACCCGTCGAGTGCTGCGTAGACGAGCAATCCCGCCGCGCACCTCGAGCGCCGTCCTTCTGCCGCACACAACACGAAGGGCAGCGGCGTGATGAGATGCGGCGCGACGCGGGAGGCCAGGACGCTACGCTCCCTCAGGGCCATGCGCACGAGCCGAAAATCGCCGGTTCCAAGGTAGCGAAGCCCACCGTGAACCAGGCGCGCTGAAGCCCCGGATGTCGCCCCACCAAAGTCCCCGGCGTCAACCAGCGCCACACGAAGCCCTGCCCGCGCCGCGTCGAAAGCAACCCTGGCCCCGACGATGCCGCCACCAATCACCAGCAAGTCGAACACGCCCCGAGACAGATCTTCTACCGGGCGTCCTCGATGCCTGCCCGTCACAGCGCAACCGGCTCGGCCGTTCCGCGGGCGGCGCAATCGTTGACTAGACTGGCCATAACATCAAAGGCCTGCGAGGGGAGCTCCGGGTACACCGGCAGAAACACCACGCCCGACATCATCAGCGATGCTTCGGCCGGCGAAGAACGGCCCGGTGGCGCCTCGACGGCGGCGATGCTGCTGGTAGCCCGGCTCGCATCCAGGCCATGCCGCCGGAGGTCAGCCACCAGGGCCCCGGGGTCCGCAACGACCACAGGGAACAGCCAGTGCGTCCTCAGCGGCGAATGCCGGCCGGGTTGCAGATCGAGAACCCTTAGTCTGCTCGCAAACCGCTCGCCGGTCTTCGCCCGCCTCGCCAGCCGTCGCCCATCGAAAGTCCTCATCCTCCTGTAGAGCATCGCGAGCAGCGGAGCACAGGGCCTATGCCTCAGTCGCCGGAAGAACGTCGCAGCTGTTTCATGCGGGGGAAACCCGCGGACCAAGCCGCCCACCAGCGTGTCGAGGTCGTAGCCGAGCCGGGCGCAACCTCGCGCGAGCAAACCATAAGGGCGGGGTCGCGAGACGGCGACGAGGCCGAAGACCCCGAGGAGCTTCTTCGAGTATCCGCCCCTGCCCTGTGGCGGATAGGAGGCCTGGATCCCACGCATCCTCTCAAGCACCTCCCTGTCGCGTACGCGCAGTACCGCGCCGCCGAGCGCGGTCGAGGTCTTGAGGGTGCCGAAACTGTACATGGAGACGTCCGCCGCCCCGTCCCCCATCCTCTTCGGCCCTCGAAACGCCTGGGCGCAGTCCTCGACGAGGAGCAGGCCGCGATCCCTCGCGAACTCCGCTACGCCACCAAGATCCATACGCCCCCCGAACAGGTGCGCGACCAGGACAACCCGCGTGCGAGGCGTCAGGGCCGCCTCGAGCATCCAGGGCCGCACCGCGAGCGAACCAGGATCGATGTCCACGGGTACGGCCCGTAGACCGTGCTCATGTATTATGCGGACCATGTCGGGGTGCGTGATGGCCGAAACGAGGACCTCATCCCCGGCCCGTAGGCCCCGCGCACGGAGCCACAAGTCCCACCCACTCCGCACCGAGAAACTGACCAGCCCCTCTTCCTCCAAGGAGCACAGCCGCAGGATCCCGGCCTCCAACTTCTCCCTTCTCAACCGCAGGCCACACGAAAGAACCCCGAAAAACATGTCCCCCACCGAGATGTCCAACCTGTGCCGCGCGTATACACCACGCCACTCAGCCATACCACCCGTCCCCCAACACCTCATCACCCACTCGAACCCATAACGCCTCGCCTCTTCGTTTCATTCTCTATCTTACGACGTAAGTTTACACCGTAAAGCTATCTTATGCCACGTTCAGTGGCATTAGTAGGGACGAGCGCAGTCGCGTGGCTTTCGATTGTGCGGCGCCATCAGGTGGTGCGTTCGGGGGTGGGATCTGGCACTAGGGCAGGGGCTTTATAGCTTGAACGCGGTGCGATACATCGCGTAAGCGAGCCCGCCGAGCACCACGTAGATCAACCCCGCGACGACCACTATGGCCGAGCCGAGTTGCAGCGCCCCGTCGGCCACCTGAATGAGGCCGTACACGAGGTATCCGATCGCGCACACCAGGGCGCTCGTGTGAAAGAGCTCCGGCTTCCGGGCGAACAATCCGACCAGGGCGAGGAGCGCGCCGAAGAAAACGACGAGTGCCAGCATCAGGAGCACGGTGCTGCGCAGGACCTCGGCTCCGGCGGTGATGCCGAACCGGTCGGCCGTGGGCCCGGGATCGGCGAGCGTAAGGACGAGGCCGTAGATGTCCCCTGCTTCGGCCAGGAACATAAGGCCGAAGAGCACCATGGCGACCAATCGTAGCATTCCCCTAGCGCCTGTATTCCCGCCAGCCCAGGCGTGCCAAAAGGGCTGCGGTCATCGCCGCCGTCGCGCCCCAGATGTTTCGTGGGACGGCACCCTCGATGGCGAACACGGGCACCTTGTAGTCGCGGCCTTCGCGGCGCCAGAGCACCTTGCGGTACGTCTCGCTGGCGCTCAGAGTCTTCAGAGGGACGGTGAAGATCTCCTCGACCTCGTCCGGTGCCAGCACCATCTCGGCCCCAGGCGGCAGGAGCCCGACGAAGGGACTGACGCGGAAGTTCGAGGGCGGAATGTACATCTCTTCCAACTCCCCTACCACTTCGACCAGTTCGGGTCTGAGGTCGATCTCCTCCTCGGCCTCGCGTAGGGCGGTCTCCAGGAGGGAAGCGTCGCGGGCCTCCATGCTGCCGCCGGGGAAGGAGATCTGGCCGGCGTGGTCGGCCAGATCTCCTTTCCTCACCGTATAGACCACCCGCGCATCCTCGCCCTCTACGATGATCGGAACCAGCACGGCCGCGCGCCGGGTGTCGGTGCCGGGCGGCGGCACCCGCGGGCGTCTCTCACCAGACTCGAGATCCACGGGCGAGAAGCCCTCGTAGACCTCGCGCCACTCGTCCAACGGGCGGGATACCGCCTCACGCAGCCGATGCGCGAGATCGTTCAGGCCGTGGTTCTCGCCCTTGTCCTCCTGGCGTTCGTTCATCACCGAGATCATAGCGTACCAACAAGGAAGCATTTCAGCATGTCAGCACGCTCCAGCCTCCGGCTGTCGCTTGTCAGCAATTCAGCTCGTCAGCTTATCGCGGGCGCGAGTCCTTGCTGACATGCTGACAGGGTTCTGGAAGGTTTGATTTTCCAGAGCCCTGTCAATCGGAGATGTTCTTGTACGCGACGACCTTGTGCGGCGTTACGCGCACCAACAGCTCACCCTCTACCGCGTTGCGACGGCCGTACTCGTCGGCCCTGTCGGCGCCCATGTAACGGCCCCCGATTCGCGTCGCCCAGTAAAGGAGGTCGGGATCCCCGGCGGTCGGTTCGGAGGAACCTTCGATCACGACGAAGTGAAAGGGTGGTTCTTCCTCTTCGACGCAGAGGCTGACGCGGGGATCGCGGCTTATGTTTCGTCCCTTCACCGTGCTCTCTCCGGTCGTGAATACCAGCGTATCGCCGTCCAGGTCGAACCAGATCGGGGCCGTATGGGGCCTTCCGTCGGCGCGCACGGTGGCGAGAACGGCCGTCCTGGCCCGGTCGAGCATGAAGCTCCTGTACTCTTCGTCTGTCATCTGTTGCGCCACGGTTATCCTCCACAGACACTATTGAAGAAGGTAGACACAGAGAGAATCGGATCGTCAGCCGGCTGGTTCCTCGGCCGCCCGGCGCTGGCCCAGCTCCCTGTCGAGCAGGAAGAGGGCCTCGCTCTTGTCACCGACCATCTTCAGGGTCTCGACGACGTCACCCGCGTTCTTCTCCTCCTCGACCTGCTCCGTAACGAACCATTGCAGGAAAGTCTGGCTCGCATAGTCGTTCTCCTTCACCGCAAGCCCGTAGAGGTCATGGATCATGGTCGTGACCTTCTTCTCGTGCTCCAGCGCCTGCTCGAAGACTTCCAGCGGGGAGCCGAATCCGACCACGGGCTCGTCTATCCCCCGCAGGACGACGCGTCCGTTGCGGTCGAGGATGAAATCGTAGAACTTCATCGCGTGCGCCGTCTCCTCCCGAGCCTGGGCGCGCATCCACTGCGCGAATCCGGGAAGGTTCTCCGACTCGCAGTACGCGGCCATCGAGAGATACTGGTAGGCCGAAAAGAGCTCGTTCTTGATCTGCTCGTTCATCGCGTCCTCTACCGCTTCGCCAAGCAATGTGATCTCCTCCTTCTCATCGTTCGCTCTGTCCCTGCCCCCACTATACCGATCTCCCCGTCGGTCAGTCTGTAGAAATCGTAGACTAGCCTCCCCGCAGGATGTCCAGCGGCAGAGCTGCTCATCTCGAAAGGGTGACTATACAGTGCCAGTCTTGTCGCCCTGGTACGCCCGTCTCCTGACGCTCGAGTGGGCCAACGAGGTGGCGAAGGCCGCCAGGGGCACTACCAGTGTCGCCACGATCGAACCCCCCGCCCATGCCCCCCACGTGTGCGACCCCGTGACCGACCCGGCCACCACCGCGCCCTCGTGGACCACCACTCCTTCCAGGTAGTAGGCCACGGTCGCCGTCATGAACACGAACCAGAAGTGGCCGCGTACGAGCTGATTGCTGCGTCGTATCGCAGCAAGGGGACCTACGCTTTGCTCACGGATCACCGGCGTGGCCAGCGACCACCGCGTGTACAGCCACATCCCCGGGATCACCAGCAGGCCGATCGCGAGGGTGGTCACGAAGAGTGAGATCAGCGCGGCCACGAGGACGCTCGGGACGAAGGGCGCGGCCTCCATCAGGTCGTCGAGCATGCTGCGTAATCCGGGGCCTTGAATGCCCCGTTGCGCCCTACTGACGATCCCCTCGGCGTACGCCAGGTACAGGTAGTAAGCTGCGTAGGAGGACACCAGGGTGAGGACCTGGTCCAGCAGGGGTCGACCGTCGATGAGGTAGGCGGGGACTTCCCCGATGGCACCGAGCACCGCGGCCGGCGCTAGCGTCGCCAGGGGGTACCTCCTGAAGAGCGCCAGGGCCCCCAGCCACACGTCCCTGATGGTGTCTGCCTCGCCCATACCTCCGCGCATTCTCGCCCAGCCCTCGGCACCTGGCAAACTCGCCGACCCGCGCCGAGGAAGCGTTGCGCGAATCGGAAGAGAAGTATCTCACGCCAGATGCCGCCGAAAGCAAGACGGCCCGAGAACTCGTTCCTGGCAGACGTCGGAGTGCAAATCTACATGATCATGCGGAAGGCGTTCGCGAACGCCCTCAGGCACTCGGGCTGCGAAGGACTGGAGCCTCGAGATCCACCCCGGCAGGTTAGTGGGGACCGTGAGGGACGAGGGGACGGGTTCGACGCAGATGCTGTCACAAGCGACGCCTCGGGCGATGATCACCGAACGAGTATCGGGCTGAGGTCCATGAGGGAACGGGCGGAGATGGTGGGTGGGGAACTGAATCTCACCTCGCACCCCCGGCGACGGCACTACGATGGAGATACGAGTACCTCTGGAAGACTGATCCGCTGTCCGGATCTAGGCTTCACCTGTCTCCCGCTCCGCTAGCGCGATCGCCACGTCGACAACCTGAAGCAGATCTTCCGTGGACATGTCGCTCGTCCTGGAGAACTGGCCGTCGGCGCTGATGCGCGCATCCATGCCGTCGCTATAGAGCACCGTGACGCGGCATGGAACACTCGCCACATCCTCAGGACCGAACCCATCGGTGTCGTTGTGGACGAGCAGGTGGGGCCGGAACTCCGCCACCTCACTCCCTGCGTCCTCAGGTGGGGCGACCCTCACGTCGAGTCCTGGACGCTGGCGACGGATCGAGAGCGCCATAGCCTGGCGGGACATACGGGGTTGACGGTGATCAGCACACGCATCGTACCTTACCGTATACCCCGTGAGGAACACCAGGTAACGAAACGCACAAAAAATGGGCCGAAAGGTGTACGAATCCCTAGTCTGCGCCCCCGGTGGCGAGCATGTCGAGGGCGACGGCGGCGGTCCAGGATTGCTCCCCGGAGCCGAGTGCCTCGCCGGTGAACGGCTCGAAGTACTCTGCGAAGCCCCCCTCTGAGAGCTCCTCCAGGGTCTCGCGGCGAATCCTTTGGGCCTTCTCACTCTCTCCCGCGCGAAGCAGCGACCACCAGAATAGCCAGTTGGCTACGGGCCATACGGGACCACGCCAGTAGCTGCGCGGGTGGAAACCAGGCTCTTCGGGGCTGGTGGAAGGCGGCAGCGGATGGCGCAGCCTGGGGTCTCCAGCGAAAGCCTTAGAGTCGAGCGTCCCGAGGAGATCGCGGAGCCGTGAGCGGTCTAGTCCGCCGGCGATCAGCGGCGCGAATCCTGCCACGGTGCGCACCCGCAGGGGCTCGCCCGCGATTACGTCCTGGTCCAGGCAAAGCCCCAGGTGGGGGTCCCACTGCTCTTCGAGCCCTGCACGGCCGCGTTCGATCCAGCCCTCTATAAGCGCCCTGTCCTCCCGCGGTGCTTCGACGACCTCGGAGATCTCCAACAACGCCTCGTTGGCCGCAACGAGGATGCCCGAAAACAGAACGTCTTTGACCAGGAACGGGTGTCGCTGATAGATGTCGGCCTCGTCGTAGCGGACCCGCTTGAGAAGCTCCAGTAGCCACAAAAAGCGGTCGTACTCGCTGTCGGTCGGACGGTGCGAGGGATCGCTGACGTGCTTGAGATCGTAGCGGGTGTAGGAAGGCACCTCCCCGACGGGGATCCTCTCCAGGGCTGCGTCCCAGCGCGGGGAGTTATCCGTGCCGCTCTCCCAGGGATGGTAGATGGTCACGAGCCCCGAACCTTCCGGGTCACGGGCGGTAGCCAGGTAGCGGTGCCAGGCGAACAGGCGCCGGTAGTTACCGCTGAGGAAGGAGCGGGCCCGGTCGACGCGCTCTTCATCCTTACCCCGCGTAGTCTGCCAGATACGCCTGACGGCGATGGCGTGGACCGGCGGCTGGCACAACCCGCTGGTGCGCGGGCCCGAGGGCGCATCCTCGGAGAGCGCGGAGGAATTCCAGCGCTCCGCATCGGGGAAGTAGCTCTCCTTTGGGGCCTCCGGGTCGAAGACTATGTGGGGAACCTTGCCCGTCGACCACTGGCCGCTAAACAGGGTCTCGAGCTCGTCCGTCGCGCGGCGGTTGTCCACGTGCGCGAGACCGAGCGCTATGAACGCGGAGTCCCAACTCCACTGGTGCGGATACAGAGAAGGTGCTGGTTTTGTCCAGGATTTCAGGCCGTTGCGGCGCAAGACGTCCGTCGCGAGTGGGTTGACTCCTTCGAAGCCGCCCGACGTTGGCCCTCCCGAAAGGCTCTCTGGAAGCTCTTCCTCTCGCATGAACCGGTGCTGGTAACTCCCGTCGACTAGGTCTACCCGGTCAATGTATACAAGGCCAGGCCCCTGCCTTCAAGCCCACCCGCAAGATCCCCGCTCAATCGTCGCGCTCTTGCAGCTTAGAGATGTCTTGCTGGTAGGCGTCCAGGGAATCCAAAAAGCCGTCGTAGGCGTCGACGGACTCCCGGGATAATGCTCTGAAGACCTCGCTCTGTTCCCTCGCGAGCTGCTGCAGGCTACCCAGGGTCCTGCGGTTGAGCTCGGCCTGGTCGTCGAGGGTTTCGACCCAGTTCTCGAAAAACCTCCTGGAGAGCCTCATGCCGCTCTTTTGCGCTTCGAAAGCCTGGTCCACGGCTGCCTTGTACCCCTCGCGGGCGAGTCTGTCGAGTCTCTCCGAAGCTTCCCTGTTGCGCCGCGCGTCTCTCTCGTCCACTGCAGACCTCCTGTCCCGTGATACCCGCCGATCCGTGCAGGATCCAAAGATTAGCCGTGGGCACCGCCTCTCCCAACGTCGATAGGATTATATCTCTGGCGTGCTCGATGGCGACCTCTTTGCTAGCATGGGGCCGTGATCGAGATCGGGGTCATAGGCGGTGATGGCATAGGTCCCGAGGTCGTGCGGGCCGGAATGCAGGTACTCGAGGCCGCGGCGAAGGACGATCCCTCCCTCGAGCTCGCCTTTACGGAGTTCCCTTGGGGCTGCGAGTACTATCTCGAGCACGGGCGCATGATGCCCGAAGACGCTCTCGATACCCTTGCTGCTTGCGATGAGATCTACCTCGGCGCCGTCGGCTGGCCGACGGTGCCGGATCACCTCTCCCTCTGGGGGCTCCTGCTCCCCATAAGGCGCACGTTCGACCAGTACGTAAACTTGCGCCCCGCGCGGCTCTTGCGCGGCGTCAAGAGCCCGCTGGCGGAGCCGAACGACCTCGATATCACGGTCGTCAGGGAGAATACGGAAGGCGAATACTCAGACTCCGGCGGGCGGGTTTACAAAGGTACACCCCATGAGATCGCCGTCCAGGAGAGCATCTTTACCCGGCGCGGCGTGGAGAGGATCATCCGTTTCGCTTTCGAGGAGGCGAAGGCCAGACGTGGCCTCCTCGTCGGGGCTACCAAGTCCAACGGCATCAGCGTAACGATGCCTTTCTTCGATGAGATCTTCCGCGAGATATCCTCTGACTATCCTGGAGTCGAGGCCTCCCTGATGCACGCCGACGCCCTGGCCGCCAGGCTCGTGCTCGCCCCGCACTCCTTCGACGTCGTCGTCGGCTCCAACCTCTTCGGAGACCTTCTCTCGGAGGTCACGGCCGCCATCGCCGGGGCCATCGGGATCGCTCCCTCGGCCAACCTGAACCCGGAAGGAACGTACCCCTCCCTCTTCGAACCCATCCACGGCTCGGCTCCAGATATCGCGGGCCAGGGTCTCGCAAACCCATCGGGCGCGATCTGGGCCGGTGCCATGATGCTCGACCACGCAGGATTCCCGGAAGCAGGCGCCCGTATCCTCGCCGCCCTCGAAGAGACCCTGGCATCAGGCACGAAAACCCGCGACCTCGGCGGCACTGCGAGTACGGACGAGATGGCCGACGCAGTCGCGCAGAGACTCGGAAAATCCGCCTGAACCAGGCCTGCTTCCTACTCTCGATAGCCGGGCAGCGTCAGCCCACTATCGTCCTCACGTGCCCTGTTCTGTACCATCCTCTATGCGCTTCTCCCTCCGCCTCCACCGCAGAGCGCGCATCAAGGCCTCCCTGACGCTCCGCACCGTGAGCATCGCCGCAACGGCGATCACGACGAGCCCGCCCGCGACGGCGACCTCCATCCACTCACCCGTAACCAGGCCGGCACCGATCCCCACCGTGAAGACTTTGGGAGCGGCCGTCAGAAAGGTAACGGTCGCGTACTGGCGTAGGGTCAGCGTGGGAGCCAGGCCGGCGGCGAGGCTGACCAGATTGTACGGTATCGGCACCACTACCCTGAAGAAGAGCAACTCACGCCAGCCGCCGAGGCCGGTGTCTACGACCCTGTCCACCCGGGCCATGCGACTCTCACCCAGGATCCGCGCCACGGCGGGACGGCCTGCCCATCTTGACAGGCCATACAGAATGCAGCCGCCCAACGTATCTCCGAGCGCCGTCAGTATGACGCCCCAAAACAGCCCGAAGAGCGCACCAGAAGCCACGTTGAGCGGGTATCCGGCCCACGGCAGAAAGATGAAGGTTGCGGCTTTCGCCACGAGGTACGTCAGAGGGGCCAAGGGGCCGGACTGCTCGATCCAATCCCGCATCCTCAACCCCGCCGTCTGAAGCTGCTCCATTAGGCCAGCCATCTGCTCGCTGCCACCGAACGCCCTTACGACAAAGAACCCGATCACCGCCAGCGCCACCAGCGCGAGCAGGCCAACGACGACCGGACCGCTCCACAGTCTGGCCGCCCACTCATTCCGCAAAGGACGCTTCATTGCCCCTCACTTTCTTCTCGTGTATCCTGGTTGTGCAAATGAGTCTCAATATCAGATCTTAAACGATAGGGGTTCTTTGGGAGTTTTGCAAGCGAAAGCATCGGGGGGCTCCAGAGAGCACGAGAATACCCCGGAGTGCTCGGCAGAATCAGGGCCATCGGGTGCTTTGCGTTGGAGTGCTGCCGGCAAGCTCCTGGTGATCGTGGTTCTTGCGGTGGGGTTGCCGATGCTGGTCGGGGCGCTCGGCGGCGGCGAGAGGCTGCGGGTGCTCGTCGAGCAGTCAGGTCCCTGGGCGCCCCTTACCTACGTCGCTGCGAAGGCTGCGTCGACGATCATCGCACCGTTCAGCGGCGTGCCGCTGAAAGCGGCGTCTGGCGCGCTCTTCGGGCTCACAGGCGGCGTCTTCTACTCGCTGTTCGGCGACGTCATCGGTGGCTGCGTGTGCTTTCTGGCCGCACGCTACGTGGGATGGAGCACCGTGGAGCGTTTCACGGGGGATGGCACCATGGCCCGTCTGAACCGGGTCATCGACCGCGGCCTCGGCGGCTGGCGCGAGCTGCTCTTCCTCAGGGTTACGTTCCCTGCCATATACAACCTGCTGAGCTACGCCGCGGGCTCGACCAGGCTGCCCTTCCGGCAGTATCTGGCCGTCACCGCCTTTGGCGGCATCATCCACACCAGTATTCTTGTCACCCTTGGGGCGAGCGTCGCCGTCGGCTGGGAAGGGCGCGTGGCGGCGTTCGCCGGGATCGCGCTGTTGTCCTTGTTGGCATTGTTCGGAGTGCGGCACCTGCGGAGCGTTCTCACCCGCGGGACGTGAGCCGCGACTGACGATCGGGGCTAATGATATACGCGGGCTATCCACCGCAGCGCGATGCGAACCACCGGCGGCAGTAGCGCCCTGGCCACGGGGAGGATCCGCGTCTGGGCCCCGACATGCACCTCCGCCCGGAGACTCTTTGCGGCGCCGACGATGGCGGCCGCGATCTCGGTCGGCTCCTTCATGAAGTGTCTGGCCCAGGTCTCTTCGACCATGGAGCCTGATGTCTCGAAGAAATGGGTATTACGCACGGCGGTCGGGTATACCGTCGTTACTACGATGCCGTATTCGGAGAGCTCTGCACGAAGGGTCGAGGAGAGCGAATCGAGTGCCGCTTTGGTAGCGGCATAGTTGCCGGAGTTCGGCACGGGAAGCTTGGCCACCACCGAGACTACGTTGATAATGTGTCCGCGCCGGGCGGGCACCATGTGCTCCAGCGCGGCTTTGGTAGCGTACACGACCCCCATATAGTTGGTCTGTAGCTGGGCCTGAACCTCTTCCACACTCGTCTTGAAGAACGGCTTGTGCAGCCCGTAGCCTGCGTTGTTGATTAGCACGTCCACCCGCCCCCAACGCTCGACGGTCGCCTCGATGAAGTCCCTGACCTGTAGCTCGTCCGAGACATCGGCAAGCATCATGTGTACCTCACCGCCGCCCCCTTCGAGCCGCTCGCGGGCACTTTCGAGACGGTCCACCAGTCGGTCACAGACGGCCACACGGCAACCTTCTTCCGCGAAGGCTCTAGCGGTCTCCGAACCGATACCGCCGGCACCCGTGATAGCGACTACTTTGCCCCGCAGCCCTACCATGGATCCGTTCTCATGTATTATGGCCCGCCACCGGGGGGCTCTTGCCCTCTGTGCGTCCCGGGTTCTAGCGGCTCCGCGACTTCGCCACGTCTCGAACGCAGGAACACGGCCCCAGCGGCCATCAGGAGTCCCCAGAGGAGAGGCAGCCAGATCAAAGAAGCCATACCGCCAGGCCACCCGAAGCCTATCCCCTCACCCACCCAGTAGGTGCCGAAGCCCATAAGCAGCGTCGCCGCGATGAACTTTGCTGGTTTGACTGGCACCCTCTCCAAGGACGCCCTGAGCCAGAACGCAGAGCAGATGAGGACCACGCTGGCGACCACCGCACCGCCGATCGCCTCCAACCACTTCCCACCCGCCGTGCCCAGCCCGATCACCACGATGGCGATCTCGAAGCTCTCCACGAGGCTGCTCTTGAAAGCCGTCGCCAGGGCTACGGCGTCCCAGCCACCGCGACCGCCGTCTCGCGCCAGTTGCTCTCGAATACGTTCGTCATCGTCATCAGGCGTCTCTAGCACCCCGCCGTAATATCTCGTCACGGAACGCGCCCACGCCTGCCCGAAACCGAGCAGTATCACGCCGGCAAGGAGTTCGAGGGGCCTGGCCGGAATCAGCGCGAGACCACTACCCACCGCCAGGGCGGCGACCGCCACCAGCCCAATGGCACTCCCGGTGCCAACGAGGGCGTTGCGCCACCCGGCGACCCGACCGACCACGAGCACCACCGCAAGGACCTCGACCAGCTCGATCAGGGATCCCACAAAGGCACCGAGGAAGATCGCCCAGCTCACCAGTAATCCTCCATGGAGAGAGACTCAGCCCTCCAGATCACGGACCCGGATCACATCCCGATTGCTAGATTCACACGAGTCACTTCAGTGTCCGCTATTGAGAGCCATTCGCAATAACCGCATGATCGACACGATACACGTCCGGCGAGAAGAAAACAACTGATCTACGTCACAAGAGTCAGCGAGACGCCTGGAGGGAGGTTCGGGTGGGGGTGGGATCGTTTAGAATGACGGCTGTGGCAGGCGGCGGTATCTGATCGTGGAGGACGCATGAACGTGTTCGGGATCGACATTGGAGGGTCGGGGATCAAGGGCGCGCCCGTGGACACGCAGACGGGTGAGCTGATCGAGGAGAGGGTAAGGATCAAGACTCCCCAGCCGGCCACGCCCGAGGCGATCGTCGGTACTGCGGTGGAGGTGGTCCGCGAGGCCGGGTGGGAGGGCCCCGTCGGGTGCGGGTTCCCTGCCGTCGTAAAGGACGGCGTGGTGCAGACGGCGGCGAACATAGACAAGGCTGCGATCGGCTTCGACCTGGGCGAGGCGCTTCGGAGAGAGATAGATGCCCCCGTGAG